>Ga0181597_10002222_pt1 | contig 21166 bp, 19 predicted proteins | sample 041ome_5_FD_148647 | JGI IMG/M metagenome (GOLD analysis project Ga0181597, IMG submission 148647) | Coastal salt marsh microbial communities from the Groves Creek Marsh, Skidaway Island, Georgia - 041403US metaG (spades assembly) | ecosystem: Environmental > Aquatic > Marine > Intertidal zone...
TCGTCTCAAGCCGGCCTTTCCAACGGGCGGCGAATGCCTCGGCCTCGCTTGTGCTCCATTCGAAATCCTGCGTGATCTTGGGATCATCAGGGCTGGCGTAAAGGGCGCTCAGGTCCCAAACCGGGAGGGGGCCAAGTTTAGGGTCGTTTTCGGTGAAATCGGGGGCGCTCATTTGGGGCTCCATCAGGCAGGCGGTGGATTATCCGGCAGCGCCGGCTTTGATCATGTCTTCAATTGCGTCTGGCGATAAGCCAAGGCTGGTTAATACTTCGCGCGTGTGGGCACCAAGCTCCGGCGCATGGGCGTGCGGGTCCGCCTGCTCAAACAGCGGCGCACCAGGGATTACCGGCATTGGGATTGGCCCCATGGCGGTATGCTCCAACCAGCGCACAGCTTCGCGTGCCTCGACATGGGGATCGGTCAGGATGTCTGGGAAGGCGTTGACGCGGCCTGCCAGAATGTCATGCGCTTCAAAATCCGCCAGCCATTCTGCGGTGCTGCGAAGTTTGATTGCGGGGCGAACAAAGGCTTCGACTTCGGCTGCGTTGGCGGTGCGGGCATCGCTATCGATGAAGCGTGGATCGTCTGCCAATTCATCCCGGCCAAGCAGCTTGCAGAGTGCCCGAAAATGCGTATCCCGGCGGGCGTTCAAGTTCAGGAAGCCGTCTGCTGTTTCGAAAGTACCTACGGGCGCGCCGAAATTGGTGGCGTTCTCGCCCTCCAGATGGTTCTCAATCATTTTGGCGGAGAGGAAAGCCAGCGTGGATTGCATCAGGCTGACATCCAAATGCGCGCCAAGCCCCGTGCGGAGACGGCGATACAACGCAGGTGCCACCGCCTGGAAGCCATAGAGCCCGGTCAGAATATCAATCGCGATCACCTGGATCCGCTGGGGGACGCCCCGATGGTCCTGGTTGACGCTCATCAACCCAGAAAATGCCTGCATTACAGAATCGGTGACCGGCTGCTTTGAATAGGGGCCGTCTTGTCCGTACCCACTGACTGACAGATACACCACGCTCGAATTGGTCTTCGCGACAGTTTCATAATCCAGGCCAAAACGGGCCATCACGCCTGGGCGAAAGCTCTCCAGGACCACATCGGCTTCCGCTGCAAGCTGCTTGGCGGCAGCAAGTCCGGCTTCTGCCTTTAAGTCCAAAGCCACGGATTTCTTGCCACGATTATACACAGCGCCGAACGCGGAAAAGTCGCCATAGCGTTTGCCCAGCTGGCGGCCCCAATCGCCGCCAAGCGGTTCAACCTTGATGACCTCAGCGCCGTGCTGCGCCAACAGCATTCCGCAATGAGGACCCGCGACGCCTTGCGCCATGTCCAGAACTTTAAGGCCAGTGAAGGCAAGGTCGTCGAGCATCGTCTACTCCGTCATGTGATCTGGATATGGGGCGTTCGCGGGCGCAAACAATCTACGACCCACGCTTCTCCCGCCATAGGCCAAGCTTTTGTTGCATGGACCTGTCGGAGAAGCTGAACAGCACGGCTTCGCCATCCAGGCTTTTATGGCTGATCGGTGCCCAGGATGGAGCAACGAAAGTATCGCGCGGGCCCCATTTGAAGGTCTGATCGCCAATCTTGGTCTCGCCCGCACCTTCGACAGCGCAGAACACCGTCGCATCCGTGGCGCGATAGGTCTCGCCGCTAAAGCCTTTGGGCAGCAATTGCATGAAGGCGGCGATGGTATTCATGGCGTGATCGCCAGTTTCCGGGTTCACGTAACGGAGCTTGGCACCATGGCAGGCATCCCAATCCTGGATCCGGCCAAGCGTCGCCAGGGCCTCGCGAGTGCGGGCGAAAGGGTAGTTGAACACGGGGCTGGTATGGCCGCGCTGGTCATGATCCACCGGCAGCAGGCCCTGACCATAGCGCGCGAGGCTATCACCTTCAGGCCGGGTGACGGGTTGCGAGTCATCAGGCCATTGCTCAACGAATGAGGCGTCGAGAAACTGCAGCACCGGGATATCCAAGCCGTCGAGCCAGACCATCGGCGCGTCACCGTCATTGCCGTGGTCGTGCCATGTCCAGGAGGGGGTGATGATGAAATCACCCTCATGCATGGTCGTCCGTTCGCCATTGACGGCCGTATACGCACCTTGGCCCTCCACCACGAACCGGAGTGCTGATTGGGTATGACGATGGGCGGGGGCGACTTCGCCCGGCAGGATCAACTGCAGCCCGGCATAAAGGGAGGTGGTGATCCGCGCCTCCCCCGGCATGCCAGGGTTTTCCATGATGAGCACGCGGCGCTCAGCTTCCTTGGCGGTGATAAGCTCGCCGGACTTCAGCACATCGTCCCTGATATCGTCGTAACGCCAGAATGCAGGCTCACACCTGCTTTTTGGCGTTGGCGTGATCAGGCTGTGCAGGCTTTCCCATAGGGGGGCCAGGTTGCGGGTTTTGATATCCGCATAGAAGGCTTCACGGCTGTTTGGAATTCCTGTCATGGCGTTTCCTTAGGCGCGACGGGGGCGATGGGCGCGCGGCGTCGGATGGTTTCTCGATGCAAGATATACAGGCCTGACGCCGCGATAATCGCAACCCCAAGCCAGATATTTGGCTCCGGCAGGACGCCCCAAATCAAAAAACCCCAAAGGGAGCCCCATAGGAAGTTGGAATAACGGAGCGGTGCGATAGATGCGGCCTCAGCCATGCGCAGCGCCTCAATCATCAGATAGTGTGCTGTTCCCATTAGCAGTCCAGCGGCGGCGATTGGCAGGACCTGCATCCAACTTGGCGTGACCCATACGAAAGGCAGCGTCACCAAGCCAGAAAGGCCAACCATGGTAGTGGAAACCGCCAGGATCGCGACCGTGCCCTCGCGGCCCAAAGACATTTGCCGCTGCACGATATCCCGCCCTGCGCCCAGCAGTGCCGCCGTCAGCGGGAAAAGTGCGGCCCACTGAAACCCAGCCCCACCGGGGTTGATGATGATCATGGCCCCCACAAACCCAACGCCGACCGCACACCAGCGTCGCCAGCCCACAGTTTCGCCCAGTAGCGGCCCCGCCAGCATGGTCAAAAACAATGGCCCGACAGATGCAATCGCAATTGCTTCCGCTAAGGGCAAGGCGGCCAGCCCAAAGAAAAAGCACCAGCTAGAGACAATCAAAAAGCCGCCGCGCAGCCCTTGGCGTGGCCAGTCATGCACCGCAAGCGATCGCACACCGCCCGCCCGCCAAGCAAAGATGATGATCATCACCCAGACAAACAGCGAGCGAATGAACAGGGTCTCCCCCAACGGCAGCCCTTCATTCGCCAATTTCATCAGCGCATCATTGACCGTGATGACGCCAATGCCCGCAGACATCAGCAACATGCCCTTAGCGCCATCAGGTAAGGCCGACCAAGCGGCGCGGATGGGCATGGTTCTAGCCCCGTCCTCGATACGGCGCGACGCCAGGATCTGGGAGCCATAGGCCTTCGGGTGGTGTTCCTGTTTGCCAGAAGACTTCGATGGGGATGCCGCCTCTGGGATACCAAAATCCCGCTATGCGGAGATATTTGGGGGCGGCGACATCGACCACGCGTTTGGCGATGGCGATGGTGCAGTCCTCGTGATAGGCGCCGTGATTGCGGAAGCTGGTGAGGTAGAGCTTCCAGGATTTGCTTTCGATTAGCCATTCATCCGGCGCGTAATCCAATACCAGATGCGCGAAGTCCGGCTGGCCTGTCATCGGGCATAGCGATGTAAATTCTGGGCAGACAAACCGCGCTAGATAGAGCGAGTCCTGGTGTGGATTTGGCACACGCTCCAGCCGCGCTTCTTCAGGCGATTGCGGAATGGGAACGTCGGCACCGAGCATCGTCGGCGCGAGAGGATCGTTCGGCATGGCGGTATGATTGATCCGAAATGGAATTGGCGCAGCGCGCTGGAAACATCCAGTATAGCGGGCAGGATCGTCATTGGGCAGGCGGGGTTTTTGGTAAGGTCAGGGTAAAAGTAGCACCCGCGTCCAAAGCCGTTTGAACGGTGATGGTGCCGCCGTGGATATCAGCCACCCGTTGGCAGATTGATAGCCCAAGCCCGGTGCCCGGGTATTCGTCCCGCAGGTTCAGCCGCCCAAACAATGCGAACGCTTTTTCCGCATGGGCTGGATCGAACCCGATGCCGTTGTCGCGAATGTGCAGACGCCAGTGATCTCTGGCATCTTCGTGCCATATGGAGATGATGGGGCTTCTGCCTGGGGGAGAGAACTTCAGACCGTTGCTCAATAGATTCTGAAACAATTGGCGGAGGCCGATTTCATAGCCATGAACAATGGGCAAATCTGTGAAGTTAACCGTGGCACCGCTGGCTTTGATCGTACTGTCTAAATCCTTCAGGACATCTGAGACGAGAGTGTTCAGGTCAATCCGCTTGAACTCAACAGCGACCCCCAATCTTGAATAATCCAGCAGGTCGCCGATCAGGTGTGCCATCCGTTGCGACCCTTCATGGATGAGGTCCAGCATTTGAGTGCCAGGCTTATCCAACGCTGTTTGGTATTTCTCTCGAAGAACGTCGATCAGGCTTTGGATATTTCTTACGGGCTCGCGCAGGTCATGGGCAGCGATTGAGGTATAGCGCTGAAGTTCACGGGTTTTAGCGTCTAGTTGCGTGATTTGTTCGGCCAGCAACGTTGTGAGCCTTTTCTGGCGGACAGTGAGCAGGGTTGTGAGCGCAATTGCGGCCACTGAGATCACTCGGTTAGCCACAACCATCCAGGTTGTTTCGCTGTTGGCGTGGATTGCGAAACCGAAGACCGTCAATGCGGAGGCAACGATTCCCAGCAAAATGATGTGCCGCACGTGAGCGTTCGCCGCCACAACAACAGAGGTTACGTATAACGCGCCAACCGCAACGCCCAACGGTACGAGCATATCGCAAATGCACACGACAATAGCCGAGGCTGTGGCCAACAAAGCAGACCGGGTCTCTCTGCTTATGTCTCGCTTCGGCATGGTCCTGCCTATGATTAAGGTCTGCTAGTTTAGGGCGATTAAGGTCCGTCGGTCATATCGTTTCAGCTAGTGGGTTCGCGGATCACACGCGCGGCAGTGGTCGACCGGAATCTGTGACGGCGACAGCGACTAAAATTTCATTGGCGCGGGGCGCATCGGCGACGCGGGCTTCGATGGCGCTGAAGTGATTGCGGCTCCATGCGTCATCTTTGTGGCCGAGTGGGACGTCTAGGGTTGCGCCGGGGCCGCCACGCTTCTTGGCGGAAGGGATCAGCGCATCGCCTTTCTCAACCTCAACCCGAAGCGGTTTTCCGAGCCGGGGATGGAGGATTGCAGCAGCATGCTCCAATCCACCGTTCTCACCCACGATAGCACCTTTGCCATAACTTTCCGCAGCACTGGGCGTGATACCTAGGGCCTCAACGCAGCGCCTACCGAGCAATCCGCCAAGTTCTGCGCCAATCTCCATCAATGGTTCTAAGTCAGCGCTATACTGACTGGCGAACGGATTGGCGATCACGGCGATGGCGAGCGCGGTTCGCGTGGGTGGTTCAATCGACTGGCCTTCCTCGCGCAGAACTTCCTCCACGGAGACGATGATTTTTCTGATGTCTGCAGGCATTGGCTTTTCCATTACGCGGTGCGGCGGCAGATTAGGCGGTGTGCCCAGATATCATAGCGACAATTCGACCGCCTGACGCCAAAGATCTTTAACTTGAATTAGTAGTGAACTGATACCAATTGCCCTCTAACAAACGCATTCAGGGGGTTAGACATGGCGGCAGGTGCAGCGACGGCAGACTGCGGTGGGTTGAGTCCGGAAGCAAAGGCGGGGCTGGCGTTAGCGCTAGCGGCCGCGCTCGGTGTATTATTCGAGAATATCGAGGTGCTGCGGCCCTATTATGACCTGTTCCTAGGCGCGCCACTGACAGTCGCTGTCGGTGAAAACGGCATTTCAAAGCCGCTGCTGCTTTGGATCAATGACGGCCTGATGGCGATCTTCTTCTTGCTAGTTGCGCTCGAAATTAAGCGTGAGGCAGTCGAAGGCGCGCTTTCAAGTTGGCGTCAGGCAGCATTGCCGGTCTATGCGGCCGTTGGCGGTATGGCGATCCCGGCGCTGATCTTTGTTGGCATCGTTGGCTACGATACTGAGGAAGCCAAGGGCTGGGCTATCCCGGCAGCGACGGACATCGCGTTCGCGCTCGGCGTGCTCAGCTTATTCGGACGGCGCGTCCCCGTGGCGCTGAAGACATTCCTTTTGGCGCTTGCTGTGGTCGATGACCTTGGCGCCATCGTGATTATCGCACTGTTTTACACCAGCAATCTGTCAATCGCGGCCCTGTCGATGGCGTTTCTGACAGGTGCTGGCCTTCTGGCACTTAACTTCAAAGGGGTGCGCAAGGCGACGCCCTATGTCTTGCTTGGGATCATCTTATGGATATGCGTGCTGAAGTCCGGCGTGCATGCGACGCTCGCTGGTGTGGCGATCGGTTTTGCGATGCCGCTTCAGGCCGGCCCGGACGGAAAGTCACTTGCGAAATCGGCGGAGCATGGCCTGCATGGCTGGGTCGCCTGGCTCGTCATGCCATTATTCGCCTTTGCAAACGCAGGTGTGCCGCTAGAAGGTTTGAGCATAGAATTGCTGATGCAGCCACTCTCGCTGGCGATCATGCTGGGTCTGTTTATCGGTAAGCAGATCGGTGTGTTCGGCTTCGCCTACGCTGCGATCAAGCTGAAGATGGCGGACCCGCCGTTGGGTGCTACGACGATGCAGCTCTATGGCGTCAGCCTGCTTGCGGGCATCGGCTTCACCATGTCCTTGTTCATCGGCGCGCTTGCCTATGTCGACCCAGAACACCAGACATTGGTGCGGATCGGCGTCATCTCTGGCTCAATCCTATCCGGTGTGTTAGGCGCGATGATCCTTGCTTTTGCTGGGCGGGCATCCACAGGCAAAATCAGTGCAGAGGGCATTGGCGAGGAGGGGGCTTCGCGCTAGTTTCCTTGTATGCCTGAAGGACACACATCTCCACTCCTCGCCAATATCCCGCGTTTCGAGCGGCCACCGCTTTCGATTGACGATGCGGTGCCGTTCAAAATCTCCAGTGGCTTTGCGCCTGCTGGAGATCAACCTGCGGCCATCCGCGAATTGGTGGATGGATTGGCCGGGAAGGAGCAGGATCAGGTGCTGCTGGGCGTTACCGGGTCGGGCAAGACATTTACGGTCGCACACTGCATTCAGGAGCTACAGCGGCCGTCGCTTGTGCTCGCGCCGAACAAGACGTTAGCGGCGCAGCTTTATGCGGAAATGAGCAGTTTCTTTCCGGATAATGCGGTCGAGTATTTTGTCTCCTACTACGACTATTACCAGCCGGAAGCCTATGTTCCACGCACAGACACCTATGTGGAAAAGGAAGCATCCGTAAACGAAGAAATTGACCGGATGCGCCATGCAGCCACGCGCGCATTACTGGAACGACGGGACGTCATTATCGTCGCCAGCGTGTCGTGCATTTACGGCATTGGCGCGGTTGAGACCTATTCCGGCATGGCGGCGGAGATTAAGGTTGGTCAATCGTTTGATCGGCAGGTGCTGTTACGCAAGTTCGTGGAACTGCAATACCGCCGCAATGAGGCTGCCTTTTTCCGAGGCGCGTTCCGGGCGCGGGGTGACACGGTTGAATTATTCCCGGCGCACCAAGAAGACCGCGCCTGGCGATTCTCCTTCTTCGGCGATGAGCTTGAAGCGATCCACGAATTTGATCCGCTGACTGGCGAACGCACTGGCGAGTTCCAAAAGGTTCGCGTGTATCCGAACAGTCACTATGTGACGCCAAAACCAACGCTGGATCAGGCCGTCAAAGGCATTCGCAAGGAACTGGCGGAACGGCTGGAGGAGTTGACGCGCGAAGGCAAGTTGCTGGAAGCCCAACGCCTGGAGCAGCGGACGACCTTTGACATGGAGATGATGACCTCCACCGGCTCCTGTGCCGGGATTGAGAACTATTCCCGCTACCTGACAGGCCGCCCACCTGGCTCACCCCCGCCAACGCTGTTCGAGTACCTGCCAGAAGATGCGATGCTGTTCGTGGACGAAAGTCACGTCACGGTGCCGCAGGTCGGCGGCATGTACAAAGGGGACTTCGCGCGGAAATCGACGCTATCTGGGTTCGGATTCCGCCTGCCTAGCTGCGTTGATAATCGCCCCCTGAAGTTTGAGGAATGGGAGGCGATGCGGCCGCAAACGGTCCATGTCTCCGCCACGCCAGGGCCATGGGAGCTTGAGAAGACGCAGGGTGTCGTGGTTGAGCAGGTTGTCCGGCCAACGGGGCTGATTGATCCGCCGACGATCATTCGCCCAACCGGAAATCAGGTCGATGACCTGATGGACGAGTGCCATCAGTGCGCCGCCAAAGGCCAGCGTGTCCTGGTCACGACGCTGACGAAGCGCATGGCCGAAGACCTGACGGAATACATGCATGAGGCGGGCTTGCGGGTGCGCTACATGCATTCTGACGTGGAGACGCTGGAGCGGATTGAAATTATCCGTGATCTGCGGCTTGGTGTGTTCGATGTGTTGATCGGCATTAACCTGCTGCGTGAAGGGTTGGATATCCCGGAATGCGCGCTGGTCTGCATTCTGGATGCGGATAAGGAAGGCTATCTGCGGTCCACAACGTCATTGATCCAGACGATTGGGCGGGCGGCGCGGAACTTGGAAGGCCGGGTCATTCTTTATGCAGATCGCATTACGGACAGCATGAAGCGCGCGCTCGACGAAACCGACCGCCGTCGTGAACGGCAGATTGCCTATAACGAAGCCCATGGCATCACGCCGGAGAGCGTCAAGAAAGACATCGCGGACATCCTGCACTCGGTCTATGCACGGGATTCGTTGACGGTCTCGACGGGCCTGCATGAAGACGGTCCGCTTACCGGCAATAACCTGAAAATGACCATCGATGACCTTGAGAAGCAGATGCGCGCTGCCGCTGCTGACCTGGAATTCGAGGAAGCCGGGCGCTTGCGGGATGAAATCAAACGCCTCCAAGCCTTGGATCTCGGCCTAGAAGGCGGCGACGGCGGCAGCCTTCGCTCCCGCTCCGCCATCGGTGGTGCCAAGCCTGCGAAGCGCCCAGACCGACGCCCCAAAGGCGCGGACGCCGCCATGGACAACGCAACGGGTGCCGCTGGCGCTCGCAAGAAAGCTGCCAAAGGCGGGAACAAGCGGCCTCGGCGGCGGTAGAAGAAGAGATGGAATATGCGGATAGTCGGATGTGCTTTAGCCCTCACTTTTTCACTTGGTGTTACAAACGCTCAAGCTGCTGAGTGCCCAAATTGGGAACTTGGCACGGCAATTGGCCTCGCTAAGAGCTGCGGCATGCTCAAAGCGTCCGAAGACCAATTGCGTTCTTCGATTTCAGTCATGGCTAACGCATTAAAATGGGAATGTTCCCCGTCAGAACTGGGTAATATGAGAGGGGCGATTTCAGACGGTATGAACTACGATAGATACGATAATCATTTTGAACTATGTGGAAGCATGGATCATTTGAAGGGCTTTTTTAAGAAGCTTGATACCTTGGCAGGTACGCTGAGCAAGTAATCGCGTCACCGTTAGCCTGACGGGCCTGAAAAATCACTCAAGGTGCCTGCAATCAGTTCCGTTCACCATTCCGGCCGCCAACGCCTTGGGCCGTCTGGATGCCGCCTAGATGTTTGAAGCGAACACGCAGGAAGACGCTGTCGTCGCGTCCGCCGCCATCTGCCTGGCTGGCGAAATCGCTGGTAAAGGCGAGGTCTACGGCGAAACATTCATCCTCATAAGCGACGCTGGCGGACCAGAGCAGTGGTTCATTGCTGTCCAGGTCACGATGATGGCTGCCTGAAACACTCCAATTATCGGCGAACTTCAGCTTGAACCCACCTTTGATCTGTTCCCGGGCGGCTATGAACTGCGGGCCTTGGTTGACGTCGTCAATCCGGATGTACTCGGCATTAACGCGCAGCCAGTCCGGCCCCGCGCCGATGGAAACTTCCTGGCGGCGAATATCGAAATTGTCTTTCGCAAACCGTGCGCGCCAATTGAGGTCCAGATACTCCGCTGGTGACACGGTTGCTGCGGCCACAACATCGGACGAGCGGCCTGTCATATCCGTTGCGGCGGCAAATGTACCCGGCTCACGTGCAAGGCTTTGGCCGACAAAGGCTTCCGCCCGTCCGCCGCTAAACAACAAGCCCGTAACGCGGACGCCATAGTCCACCCGTTGGCCGTCGTCGATTAGATCGCGGCCTGGAAACCGGTCCCGTGCGTAGAAATTGCTTTCGTCGAATTCGACGGTTTGGGCGTCCTCATTAGGAATGTTGCGTGTGCGGGCGTTGTCCGGCCCTGCAACAGCCTGAACGCGAGGCTCAACCACGACTGAGCCCCAATTATGCTGTTGGATCAGCGGGAACCGCCAGTCTGCGGTTGCTGTCGGATGTGCCCGGGCAATGAACTCGTCTCGGCCCGTAACACCATTTACATCGGCGACATTATAGACATCGCCGCGAAGATTGGCCGTAACCTCAATCTGTTGCCCGCCCGGCGTCGTAAAGGGCGCGCGCCAGCCGACATTGGCAGAGGCACTTTGGCTGTCCGTGCCTGTGTTCCGGGTCAGGGCGCGGGCGTCGCCCTCTGCATAGGCATATCCAAGGCGCCCTTGTTCGCCAATATAAGAGCCGCGCACTGTTGGCAGCGCAGTCGGTGTTGTATTCTGGGCGGCGTTTTCGCGCAGATCCTGAGCCGCAAATCCGCCGACCACGACATATGAGGCTCCGTAAAAGCCTTCCATATTGATCGTGGAGCGCAAGGTATCAGAATCATCAATATTGAAGGTCTCGAGATAGCTGTCATCGCTCGCAATCGCCCCTGCGAGCGTTAGCCGCCAATTGTCATCAAGCGCAAACTGTCCATCCAAAAAGCCATGACCGCGGATCGCGTCGTTCTTTTTAGTGCCAGAGTTCGTGGTGCGCTCCAGCACACCAAAGCTGGCGTCCACGTTGATGACACCATTGCGGAAAAGCTGCCGGTATTCTGCTGCAGCTACTGGCGCTGTTTTTGGTGTGATCAGCGGCTTGAAGGTTAGGTCTTTGTTGGGCGCGATGGACCAATAGTAAGGAACCTGCGCCACCGCATCGAACTCGCCACCAAAGAAAAGATCAGGTGCCAGGAAGCCAGTTCGGCGCTTTACGGTGGGGTCAGGGTGGCTGAAATACGGGGTGTAGAAAACGGGGAGGCCAGCGATATCAAGCGTCACATCCTCGTAAATCAGGTCTTTTGCTTTTTCGTCATGCTCGACCTTGCGTGCGCGGAGACGCCATAGCGGTGCGCGGTCCGGGTCTTCCGCACAGGCCTTGCAGGGCGTGAAGGCTGCGTCTCTCAGAACCGTCCGGTCGCCAGAAATACGATCCGCCGTTGATCCAACCAGCCTTGAGCCATCCGATAGACGAATGCGTAGCTGATTGGCGATTGCCCGTTTTAGCTGGTCAGTTAGCTCAACACGGTCCGCGTGCAGTGTCTCGCCGCCTGGCTCAATCAGTGTGACGGATCCGGTCGCGACAATTCTATCCGCCGCGACCTCATAGGTGATCTGATCTGCCGACAAAGCCCGTGCGCCCTGGACGATTGTGACATCGCCAATGGCGGTAATGGTTTCACCATCGCTGGCATAGGTCATCTGTTCGGCTGCGATCAGCGCTGGGGCGGACTGATCAGGAGCGTCTGAGAACTGAAATGGGGATTGGGCATAGGCAGGCGCTACGGCGAAAGCCGCTGCACAGACCAACCCTTGAATTCCCCGAATAAGCATTGTCAGACCACGCCTTTGTTTCGGTCAACGCCCGACGGCGTAACCCTGCATCAGGCGTGGATTGGCGGCGGCTTTCAGAAGGTCGCCATCCTTTGCGCAGGCACTGATGCGGCCCTGGGTCCACGGCCCGCCGACTTCGACCTTGTGGCCTTTATCAGCCAGCGCGTTAACGGTTGCTTGCGGATAGCGGCCTTCCAGCACCAATCGACCGGGCTCAGCCTGCCGTGGGAAGAAGGATGATGGGAAATGGTGGCTCTGGAATGTCGGCGCATCAATCGCTTCCTGCAAGTTCATTCCATGCAGGATGTGGCGCAGAAAGAAGATGACCGTCCATTGGTCCTGGCCATCGCCGCCGGGTGTGCCAAACGGCATATAGGCCTCACCCTCGCGGAGTGCGAATGAAGGTGACAGTGTTGTGCGGGGCCGCTTGCCGGGTGCCAAGCTGCCGGGCAGGCCTTCTTTCAGCCAGAACATCTGCGCGCGCGTGCCAAGGCAGCAGCCAAGCGCCGGGATCGCAGGCGAGGATTGCAGCCACCCGCCTGATGGTGTCGCGGAGACCATGTTGCCGTCTTTGTCGATCACGTCGATATGGCAGGTGTCGCCATCGACGGGGCCAGAGGTCATGCCGGTTGTGGCTTGATCCCCTTCCAACTTATCCATCGTTGGCTCGCCAACGCCGGGGCCAAAAATTCGTTGGGCCGACCCTACGCCAATTTCTGAGGAGAATCCGGCGATTTCGCCCGGTCTAAGCTCCATAGACGCCACATTCGGATCAATGAGCGCACGACGGCGGTTGTTGTAACCGCGCGAGAGCAATTCGTCCATCGGCACGTCTACAAAGTTCGGGTCGCCATAGAATGCTTCCCGGTCGGCATAGGCGAGCTTGGCGGCTTCAACAACGATGTGAATGAAGTCTGGACCCATCGGATCCATTGCGCCGATATCTGTGCCATTCAGCAGGGCGAGCTGTTGAAGGAATACTGGGCCTTGGCTCCATGGGCCGGGCTTCGCGATGGTGTAGTCGCCGAAGTTATAGGTCAGCGCGTCTTCATAATGGGCCTGCCACGCAGCTAGGTCGCTGCCCGTCAGCAGGCCGCTATGGCGCTTGCCAGATACGTCCATGGCTTCTGTGTTGCGGGAAAAATTATCGATAGCCTCGGCAACGAATCCTTCGCGCAAAGCCCGGCGTGCAGCGTTGATTGCGGCGTCACGGCCGCCAGATGCAGCGGCACCTTCCGCCACAAGGCCTTCGTAGAATGCCGCTTGGTCCGGGTTCCGCCACAACCGACCGGGCTTTGGCGCTTCACCATGATCCAGCCAGATGGCGGCAGATGTTGTCCATTCGTCACGGAAGAGCTCGGCGACTGAATCAATTGTACGCGTCATATGCTCGACCACGGGGAAACCACCGCCTGCGAGATCAATCGCGGGGCGGAGCGCTTCCTCTAATGTGATTGTGCCGTGATCCTGGAGCATCAGCAGCCAAGCGTCAGTCGCACCTGGAACGCACGGGGCGAGCAGGCCGGATCCCGGAATGACATCAAGGCCGCGGGAGGTATAGGCCTCAATCGTAGCGGCTTCCGGGGCAGGGCCTTGGCCACACACGACACGAACTTTCTGTTCTTTAGCCGACCAAGTAAGCGCCGGCATGTCGCCTAGTGGGCCATTTAGGTGCGGTTCGACGACCTGCAACACAAAGCCGCCCGTGACGGCGGCGTCAAAGGCATTGCCGCCTTTCTCCAGCACCGCCATCGCATGTTGGCTGGCGAGCCAATGGGTCGAGCCGACAACGCCGAAGACGCCGTGAATTTCTGGCCGTGTGGTAAAGCTCATGGGCTTTCCTTATCGCTTTTCGTATTGGGTCTTGCCGAACATAATCTCGCGTTGCTTAGCATCCATTGGACCCTTGCGGCGACGGTCTGATAGCAGCGTGCATCCGCGCGCGACGGCGGGCCGGGCGTAGATCGCATCAAACCAGCGCTTCAGGTTCGGGTGTGCATCCATATCCTGGCCTTGGGCTTTCCACGGTCTGATCCATGGATAAGTCGCCATATCGGCGATGGTGTAGTCATTTCCCGCAAGGTACTCAGTCTCGCCCAGCTTCTTGTCGAGGACATTGTAAAGGCGGGTCGCTTCATTGACGAACCGGTCGATCGCATAGGGAAGCTTCTCGACCGCGTAATTCCGGAAGTGATGCACCTGGCCAAGTGTTGGCCCGATATGCCCCATCTGCGTCATCACCCACTGCATGCAGGCGTAACGGCCCGGGCCATCTGCAGGTAGAAACTGACCGGTTTTTTCGCCGAGATACATCAAAATGGCACCAGATTCAGCTAAGGCCAGTGATGTACCGCCTGGACCATCATGGTCAACGATCGCGGGCATTTTGTTGTTCGGGCTGATCTTCAGAAAATCTGGTGCGAACTGTTCGCCCTCACCAATATTGACCGGGATCACATTATAAGGCGTGCCGGTTTCCTCCAGCATGATGTGCACCTTGTGGCCGTTCGGCGTTGGCCACGTATACAGGTCAATCACAGCTGAATTCTCCAGTTCGAAGCGCGTCTTGCGGGTGAAGCAGATAGTCTAGCCTGAAATCCGAGCGACTGGAATTAGGGGGCAGCGCGTAACGCCAGAACCGCATTCAGTCCACCGAACGCAAAGCTATTCGACACAGCAGATTTGACCTGCCGTTCACGCGCTTTGTTGGGCACATAGTCCAGGTCACATTCAGGGTCTGCTTCGGTGAAATTGATGGTCGGCGGCACAATCCCACTGTTCATCGCGCCAAGCGTGGCAATTAGTTCCAGCGCGCCGGCGGCACCCAGGGCATGGCCGTGCATGGCCTTGGTGGAGGATACAAGCAGTTTGTCCGCGGCATCGCCAAACACGGTGCGGATGGCTTTGGTTTCTGTTGGATCATTAGCCGGCGTCCCAGTGCCGTGGGCGTTGATATAGTCCACCTCATCCGGGTTCATACCAGCAGCGTTCAGCGCGGTTTTGATCGTTCGCGCGGCACCTTCCATGGACGGCTGCACCATGTCCACGGCGTCTGCGGACATGCCGAAGCCTGCAAGTTCAGCGTAAATATGGGCACCGCGCGCCTTTGCGCGCTCCATGTCCTCCAGCACGACCATGCCGGAGCCTTCGCCTAGGATCATGCCTTTGCGGTCAGCGCTGAATGGGCGACATACGTCTGGCGAGATGACGCGCAATGCCTCCCAGGCTCGAATGCCGCCATAGGTGATCGCCGCTTCAGCCCCACCGGCAAGCGCGGCATCAACCTCGCCGCGCTGTACCATGCCTGCTGCCAAACCAATGGCGTGGTTCGATGAGGAGCATGCGCTGGAAACGGCAAATGACGGGCCAGTAATGCCCATTGCTAAACTGACCAAGCTGGCAGGGCCATTGGCCATCAGGCGCGGAATGGAGAAGGGGTGAATGCGTTGCTGGTTTTCGCGGTAAAGCCGCACATAGCTTTCATCGAGGGTGACAGCGCCGCCAACGCCGGTGCCAATGATAATCGCAGCATTGTCCCGGGGCATATCGCCTGAATCGTCCACTGCTTGCTTGGCAGCATAAACGGCGAATTGTGAGAATCGGTCAGACAGGCCCAGAAGCTTGCGATCCAGCGCCTTTGCGCCATCCCAGCCTTTAACTTCCGCTACCATGCGTGCTGTTAGCTTGTCGCCTTCGGGAATTGTGGTTGGGGCAACGCCGGTCTCGCCATCGCGTGTGGCGTTCCAGAAGCTTTCTACATCGTGGCCGAGGGATGAAACCAGGCCAAGACCTGTGATGGCGACACGTCGCATGATCCGAAAAGGTCCGTTTACGCGCCAGCTTTGGCGTCGGCGATAACCTTCGCTACAGCGTCGGTCACTTCGCCCACAGTCTCAATCTCAAGCCCAATATCTCCGTCGCCGATTGAAATGCCAAATTCTTCTTCAATGGCGAAAATGACCTGCACCATATCAACAGAGGAAATACCGACATCATCCAGGCGGGCCTCGTTCGTTAGCGCGGCCCGGTCAACGGCGCATTCCTCTGCGAGGATATCTTTCACTCGGTCTTTAATATCGGACATAGGCATTAGGCCACGCTCGCGCAGCCGCCCCATTTTGCGGCATGAAAAACAGACCCCCTCTTTTACGCGTCGGTGCGGCACCGCGTCTAGTGTCTTAACGTCGGGCCAAGAAGAATTTGTCGCGCAGCGGATGGGCATGGCATAGGCTGTTGGACCTATTTTTGGTGTGAGACGTGCAGATCATGAAAATAACCGCTGTTGAATCCATTCGCCTGGAAGAATTCCCAAACCTCCTGTGGGTCGAAATCCACACGGACGAAGGCCTGACTGGCCTTGGTGAGGCTTTTTACGGTCCGGAAGCAGCCGAAGCGCATCTGCATGAGATCGTCGCACCCTATCTTCTGGGGAAGGACCCTAGGCTCGTCGATAAGCACTCCAAGGCCATGGTGGGTTATATCGGCTTTGCCTCATCGGGTGCTGAAACACGGGCGGCATCTGCGGCTGATATCGCGCTTTGGGATATTTGGGGGCAAGCGACGAATCAACCGATCCACGCCCTGCTTGGCGGTGCCACATGGGATTCGGTCCGTGCCTACAACACATGCGCCGGGTACCAATATGTGCGATCAGCCAAACAACAAAGCACCAAGAGCTTTGGCCTGCCGGGTGGCGGGGCGGAAGGGCCATACGAGGACTTGGACGGATTTCTAAATCGTGCGGATGAGGTGGCTGAATCACTGCTGGAAATGGGCATCGACGGCATGAAAATCTGGCCGTTTGACTATGCGGCAGAGAAAACGGGTGGCCAGTATATTTCGCCGGGAGACCTTAAAACGGCGCTGCAGCCCTTTGAGAAAATCCGTAAAGCCGTCGGCGATAAGATGGATATTATGGTCGAGCTGCACTCGATGTGGGGCCTGACAGCAGCCAAGCGCATCGCCCGCGCGTTGGAAGACTATGAGCCATTCTGGTTTGAAGACCCGATTAAAATGGACAATCTAAAGGCCGTCGCTGATTTCGCCCGCTCCACACGTATTCCTGTTACAGCAAGTGAGACCTTGGGCTATCGCGGCCCGTTCCGTGACCTGTTCGAGCGGGAAGCCGTTGGCATTTGTATGTTCGACTTGTCCTGGTGCGGCGGCATCACGGAGGCCAAGAAGATTTGCACGATGGCAGAGGCTTATAGCCTGCCCGTGGCACCCCATGACTGCACGGGGCCAGTCCTGCTAACAGCCTCTGTACATCTCGCGCAGAACGCCACGAATACGTTGGTGCAGGAAGTCGTAAGGGCGTTCTATTACGGTTGGTATGACGAAATCGTCACCGCGCTGCCGCCGCTCGAAAACGGCCGCATCCGGGCACCCGAAGGTGCCGGGCTAGGGCTGAAGTTGCTGCCGGACGTGAAAAAGCGTGCCGATGCGCATACACGGATTTCGAAGGTCTAGTCTTGGACGGGTTGGAAGCTGGCTTTACCCCGCCACGATCTGCCATGTGGTCTTGCGGCCCTCAGCTTCTGCTTTGACTGCGCGGCCCATGGCTTTCGCCCGGACAGCCAGAAGGGACAGATGCGCCGTGCGGGCGTCAGGTGCAGCGCCGGAAAGCGCTTGGTTGACCTCATCCTTCAATTCCGCACGGTCGCCTTCGCCCATTGCGGCCAGGGTTGGTGCATCTGGTGCGCCGCCAGCCAATATTGTGACAACACCACCGCGCGGCAGGCATTCGGCCGCTGCCATAGCGATCCCAAATAGCAGGCGGGCATTGTCCAGGCTGAGCGCATAGTCTGCCTGTGCCAAACTGCCGGACCGCGCGAAACTCAGGCGCTTCGTCGCGAGTGCGCCTTCCAGCAGCGCTTCCATATCTTTGCCGGACCAATTGTCTTGCCCGCCGCCGGAACCGAACGCTGCGCGGAAAAATGCGAGCCGTCCCCAGGCCTGCTTGGCGCTTTCTTTGACCATGGACATGATGTCCTCGGACTCGGTTGCGGTTTCGCTTTCTTCCGCCAATTCCACGCCATTATGGACTGCGCCCATCGGGCCAATTAGGTCATGGCAGAGGCGGGCGGTAATGGCTTCGCTCAACGCTGTTTCGCTGTATTCAGACATTGTCGCTTCGTGGCTCCTGGTTGGAATTGCGGACCGCGCGGGCGCGCGCCTTTGCGAGGTCCTCTGGTGTATTAATGTTGTCGAACATCGGCGCAAGCTCTGGCATGGCGATTTTTGTGCCACCAATCATCTTTGCGAAATGCGCAATGGACTTATCTTCGCCAGCCGCAGCCTGTCGGGCGTCAGCTGCCAAGCGTGTTGCCCAGAATGATGCCAGCCACTGTGGGCGCGCTGTCTCGGCGATCAGGAGCGGGCTTCCCGGTGCCTTTTCGATGAGTCGCAGATACGGCGCTTCATCCAGGAACGGTGTGTCAACTGGCATGACCGCAAGCCACTCAAACGCTTCCCCGGCGGCCCAACTCAAGCCAGCAGCGATCCCGGCAAGCGGCCCTCCGCCTGGGGAAACGTCCTTCAAAACTGGATAGCCATGCATTTCAGGGCCTGTTGGATCAGGCCCGCCGGAAATCGCTATGGCGTCTGCGAACTGGCCCAAAATGCCGGTGGCGCGCAGAAGCAGCGTTTGGTCGCCGATCTGGATTTGCGCCTTATCCACACCGCCCAACCGGACGGCTCCACCGCCCGCAAGAACGAGTCCAGCGCATTGTATTTGCCCATTATCGCTCATTGTTTCATCCTATGCGCCCTTGCTTCTGAAGGCTCGCTGCCTGATATCTTATAGACGTGTTCTGAAAGGCAGATGTAAACGCCATGACGATAGAAACTAGCCCTGCACAATCCAGCCCGGCGAATATGCTGGCGCAGACGGATCCGGTGATTGATCCATTCGGCCGCGCGATCACATATCTGCGTGTGTCCGTGACAGACCGGTGCGACTTCCGCTGCGTTTATTGCATGTCCGAAAACATGAGCTTTCTGCCAAAGAAAGATCTGTTGACGCTTGAGGAACTTGAGCGCCTCTGCCGGGCCTTCGTGAAGATGGGCGTGCGCAAGCTGCGCCTAACCGGTGGTGAGCCGCTGGTGCGCCGCAATGTCATGCAGCTCATCAACAATCTGGGTGGCCTGATCGATAGCGGCCATCTGGATGAACTCACGCTGACCACGAATGGCAGCCAGTTGGGTCGGTTTGCGGACCAGCTCTATGCTGCTGGCGTCCGGCGCGTGAATGTATCCATCGACACGCTAGATAGCGTCAAGTTCAAGGAAATCACCCGCTGGGGTCGGTTGGAGCAGGTGCTTGCTGGCGTTGAAGCGGCGAAGAAGGCTGGCCTTAAGGTTAAGATCAACGCTGTAGCGCTTAAGGGTGTCAACGATGAAGAAATCGACCAGATGCTGGCTTGGTGCGGGGCAGAGGGCTTTGACCTCACGCTGATCGAAGTCATGCCGATGGGGGATATCGGCGGTGAAGAGCGATTGGATCAATACCTCCCGCTCACCCTCGTCCGCTCGCGCCTCGCCAAAAACTGGACACTAGAAGAGAGCAATCATTCGACCGGTGGCCCGGCGCGCTATTTCGATGTGAAAGAAACTGGCCAGCGTATCGGCTTCATCACGCCACTGACCCATAATTTCTGCGAGTCTTGCAATCGTGTGCGCCTGACCTGCACTGGCACGCTGTATATGTGCCTTGGCCAGGAAGATGCAGCGGACCTGCGTGAGCCGCTCCGTATCTCTCCCGACAATGCAGTCGTTGAGCAGGCGATCCGTGATGCGATTGCGCACAAACCAAAAGGCCATGATTTCGTGATTGACCGACGGCAGGGGGCTCAATCAGTTGGGCGCCATATGAGCGTGACTGGCGGATAACGAGCATGCCTGGGGGGGATCAAAAGCTCGCGTTTGTGGCCTCGTCTGCGCCATCCGCGCAACGCAGCTTGTCAGAGATTAAAAGCCGCTATGACAGCGTGCCGCCAGCCGAGGCTGATGTGATCGTGGCCCTTGGCGGCGATGGCTTCATGCTGGAAACGCTGCATGAGCACCATGTAAACAGCAAGCCGATTTTCGGCATGCATCGCGGCACCGTCGGCTTCTTGATGAATGCCTTTAGCGTTGATGATCTGCCTGATCGAATTGCGGCATCAAAAGCGGTCGATCTAAATCCGCTGAAAATGACAGCAACGATCTATGACGGCACGACGGTTGAAGCCTTGGCGATCAACGAAGTGTCGCTGCTACGCGAGACCCGCCAGAGTGCGAAAATCAGGATCCTTGTAGACGGCGTAGAGCGGCTTTCTGAGCTGATCTGTGATGGGGTCCTGGTGGCGACGCCTGCGGGCAGTACAGCCTATAATCTCTCCGCTCATGGCCCGGTCGTACCGCTGGGCGCTGGCGCCCTTTGCCTGACACCAATCAGCGCCTTCCGCCCGCGTCGCTGGCGTGGTGCCTTGTTGCCGCACGGATCACATGTGGTGTTCGAAGTATTGGAAGCTGAAAAGCGCCCGGTCCTTGCCGTCGCGGACTACACAGAAGCGCGCGATGTCACCCGCGTCGAAATTCGCGAAGATTTGAGCCAGACCTTCACACTGATGTTTGATCCAGACCATGATCTGGAAGAACGGGTGCTGAAAGAGCAGTTCCAAAGCTAATGGCGGATGGCGGCCTGGCGACCCGCAGCCTCATGACTCGTAGCCTTGAGAACCGCTGGGTCCGCCTGGCCCTTACAATCGCCATAGGTCTTGCAGGCGGTTGGCTGTTCACGCGCCTTGGAACCCCTTTGCCATGGATGCTTGGTGCCCTTGCAGCGACCATGATCTGCTCAATGGCGGGCCTACCGCTGCAGGTCCCGCAGCTATTCCGGCGATTATGGATCATCGTGCTTGGCATCATGCTGGGCAGCGCCTTTACCGCTGAAACCTTTGACCACCTCCTACACTGGGGTGGCAGCTTTCTTGGCATGATCCTGGTGGTCACGGTTGGGACAATGCTGGCGGCTTGGTTCTATCGGCAGGTAGGCCGCTTCGATAAACACACGGCGCTCTTCTGTGCGTCACCGGGCGGCCTTGGCGAGATGATGATCCTGGGGCCAGCGCTGGGCGGTGATGAGCGGACGATTGTGCTGTGCCATGCGACCCGCATCGTCATGGTAATGGCGCTCATCCCGCCAGCATATGCACTGATTGAAGGCTATATCCCGCCGCCAGATTTAGGCGCTGGTGGCTCTATCCTGGGTGCCGATATGGGCGATCTGGCACTGCTGATCGTCACTGGGTTCATTGGCGCATTTATCGCCAAACTACTGCGCCTTCCAGCTTGGCAGATGTTCGGCTCTATGACGG
>Ga0181597_10002226_pt1 | contig 21150 bp, 18 predicted proteins | sample 041ome_5_FD_148647 | JGI IMG/M metagenome (GOLD analysis project Ga0181597, IMG submission 148647) | Coastal salt marsh microbial communities from the Groves Creek Marsh, Skidaway Island, Georgia - 041403US metaG (spades assembly) | ecosystem: Environmental > Aquatic > Marine > Intertidal zone...
CAATGGCAATGGCAATGGCAATGGCAACGGCAACAGCAGCAGCGGGCTTGGCGCAGGCGACGTCAATGGCGATGGCCTGACGGACATTATCCTGACGAATGATGCCAATGGCGATGCGTTCGTGCTGTTTGGTACGTCAGACTTGGCATATAGCGCCATTGACATGACGTCACTCGACGCCAGCGATGAGTTTGAGGTCCGAGACACGGTGAATATGCCGACCTTTTACGAAGGCAACGCCAATGGGGACTTCAATGGCGATGGCTTCAATGATGTCGTCTTCAACGCCAATGACATGTTGTCAAACGCGACGACAGTCGTGTTTGGCGGGGCTGATTTGGGAACCGTCGTTGAAGCAACGACGTTAGATGGCGCCACCGGCTTTCAGGTGACCGGCGTTGATGGCGGCCAAGCGCAAAGCGACTTCGTTGGTGACTTTAACGGTGACGGGTTCGACGACCTGCTGATCTGGGAAGGTGCCACGGATAACGGAGATGGCACTACGGGCGCGGGTGTCGTTGTTTTTGGCGGGCAGACGCTTAATGGCTTCCAGGCGATCACGGCCTTGGATGAGCCTGGCGTTGGGCTGCGTTTGAAGGCGGCGAACGTGGTGGACTACACGGCTGTCGGCATTGGCGACATCAATGGCGATGGGCTGGGCGATATATATGTCGGCGCTGCGCCTGACCAGGACGATGGCGGCGGCGTTGTCATCTTTGGCGTGGATGACAGCGGCATTGAGATTGATTTCGTGAATTTGGATGGCGCTGATGGCTTCCGCGTCGTGGCACCGGTGGGCGAAAGTCTCAACCTTGGTTCGACGAACAATGTGGCTGCTGCTGGCGACTTCAATGGCGATGGCTTGGATGACTTCGTCATCGGTGCGCGGGCAGGCGGTAATCCTGATAACGCTGGCCAAGTCTACATTATCTTTGGCTCAACATCGGCATTCGACGCGACAATGGATCTGGATGATCTGTCCTTCAATCAAGGGTTCCAGGTCCTCAACGACGGTGGTGGTTTCTTTGGCCAGACCGTGACAGGCGGCGCCGACATCAACGGTGATGGCTTCGACGATATAGCCATCGGCGGCGGCGAGAACGCCAATGGCAACGAAGAGCAGACCGTGCTGCTGGGCCAGGATTTCAGCGGGAATGCGGTCGTTGGCTGCGATGGGGCGGATACGTTCACGGGTGATGCCTACACCGGCGATCGGTTCTTTGGCGGTCTGGGCGATGACATTTTAATTGGCGCCGGTGACGCTGATGTTCTCTCTGGCGGTGCCGGCGATGATATTCTGGTTATCAGTGACACTAATTTCGTGCGTGTTGATGGCGGCACAGGTGATGACATCCTGCGTATTCCGGGGGATTCCGGCGTCACGCTGGACTTCACGCAACCAGGCCACGAGGGCATCCACTCGATCGAAACGATTGATTTGTGTGGCGTCAGCGGGAACTTCCTGCGCATCCGCCCGGTCGATGTGGCGGGCCTCTCTGAAACGACGAATAAGCTGTTCGTCACCGGTGGTGCTGCTGATGGTGTGACGCTCGTCGGCGATTCCTTGTTTGGCGATGCCGGGGACGCCCAGACCTTTGCGTTTGACGGCGTTGAAACTGTTGGCGGCGTGACCTTTAACCGGTTCATTTCCGGCGCGCGGGAGATATCAATCCAGCAGGGCATCGTCATCAGCCGCGAAGTCTCTATTGGCGACTTAGGAGATGAATCCATCCGCTTCCTGGAAGTTGATGGCGACTTTGGCGGCAGCCCGGCGACATTAGGCATCGGCACGGCTGGGACGCTTGGCGCGGACTTGAACGGCGACGGTCTGAGTGATGTGTTAGTCGGTGGACCGGGCCCGGTGAATGGTAGCGGCGTCATATTTGATATTCGGGCCGAAGAATTGCCAGGCTCAGGCGATTTTGATTTGGAAGGCCAAGACAACTTTAGTTTTGGAAATGGCTCAGGCGACGTAGTGGCATCTGTCGGGGACATCAACGGCGATGGGTTCGATGATTATGTCCAGACCCAACCTAATAATGATTCTAATGCAGGATATGCGTCGATCGAGTTCGGGAATGCTGGAACGGGTCGAACGGCCTCCTATGATCCAATCAACGCACAATTGGAGTCCACTGCTCAGCTTGGAAGAGATGTAAGCGGCGGCGATTTCAATGGTGATGGGATTGCGGACATGATCATTGGCGCGCCCCGCTTCGATGGCGCGCCAGGCGCGGAGAGCGGCCGCGCCTATGTACTCTTCGGCCAAGATGTTGCTGCGGGCGATCTTATTATTGACCTTAATGCGTTAGATGGAACGGACGGCCTTTTGCTTGATGGCATTACCGCAGGCACGCGCTTCGGCCAAGGCGTGGAAAGCCTGGGTGACATTAATGGCGATGGCCTGGACGATATGGCGATCGCTGCACCGTTTTGAACATTAATGGCTCACAAACAGGGTCTGTATTCGTTATCTTCGGGCAAATTGGCGGGATTGGAGCTACGTTTAACGTTAACAGCCTAAACGGCTTTAACGGGTTCAGGATTGATGGGGATTCCCAGGTCCTTACGCATCGCCTTTCCAGCGTGCGTGATGCTGGCGATGTCAACAATGACGGCTTCGATGACATCCTGCTTTCCGGTTTTCAGGGCGGAAGTCGGCATGTTGTTTTTGGCGATGATAGCTTTGGCGCGTCGCTCACCCTGAATAGCCCCAATGGCTCAAACGGTTTTGAAGTTTCTGGATTTGGAAGCGGCACAGATCGCGATTCAACCGGCCTCGGTGATTTTAATGGTGACGGGATTGATGACCTACTACTGGGTGACTCCGCAAGGTCCACGAATGGCCTCACCAGCAATGGGCGTGCGGTTGTTTTCCATGGCAGCAAAGACGCATTTGACGCGAATATCGATTCTAGCGCGCTGAGTGAAGACCAGGGCATCATCATCCATGGTGATCGCGATAATCTGAACTTTGGCATCGGCGGCCGCCAGGGCGGCGACGTGAATAATGATGGTTTCGCCGATCTGCTCATTGGCGCACCTGGCGGCGGAAATGTTGCAGGCGGCGGCGAATCCCACCTGATCTTCGGTGATGGCGATGCACTTTTCCGCGACGGCGCTGCAGGTGAGGCACTGAACGGCGATGGCCAGAACAATATCATCCTTGGCGCAGGCGGCGCTGACACGTTGAGAGGCGGCAATGGTGAGGATTCACTGAAGGGCGGTACGGGCGATGATATTCTGATTGGTCAAGGCGACAATGATATCCTGATCGGTGACGCGGGCGATGACCGATTAAATGGCGGCACCGGCGCAGATATGATGCGTGGCGGTGCGGGTGACGATATCTATACTGTTGATAATGTCGGTGACATCGTGCGGGAACGCTTTGGCGAAGGGTTGGACCGGATCAATACAACGGTCGACTTCACCAACCCGGGCAACGTCGAATTCCTGGTCGTCGCTTCGACCAGTCAAGGCTTGAACCTAACTGGTAGTGTGTTCCGAGATCAAATCTCTGGGGCCAACAAAATCAGCTGATTGATGGCAGGGGCGGTAATGATTTGATCGTTGGCAAAGTTGGGGATGACACCCTCAACGGTGGTGATGGCAATGACCGGCTTTTTGGCAATTCAGGCAGTGACAGGTTGAATGGCGGCCATGGCAACGATGTCATGACCGGCCAGCAGGGCATCGATATCTATGAATTTGATATGGCACCGGGTCGCGATTCCATTACGGACTTCACGACGGGTGAGGACATTTTGGACGTCAGCGGCTTCTTTGGAGACTTCGGCGATGTTCAGGCGGCAACAGTGGATGTAAACGGCAATGCCCAAATTACATTCGGTCCAGGCGGCAATTTCCTTACACTGATCGGCGTTACTGAAGCGCAGCTTTCCAGCAGCGACTTCGATTTCGGTCCGCCATCAATGTAGCCCAAGGCGGTCAAATAGCGCCTAATCCAGTGTCTCCAACAACCGCATAATCAATTGCGTGCGCGGCTTGATGGAGGCGATGAGGAGGCGTTCTTCCTCGGTGTGGGCACCGTCTCCATCCACGCCGAGGCCGTCAAGCGTTGGGATGCCGAGGGCGGCGGTAAAGTTGCCGTCGCTGAACCCGCCGGTTGCGGTATCGTCCAGGCTCTCCATGCCGATTTCCAGTGCTAAGGCTTCTGCCTGTTCGTGCAGAGCTGCGATGGCATCTGTCTTCGGGTAAGGCGGGCGATTGAGGCCGCCTTCGATCTCCAGCCGCACCTCGGGATCAACGGGGGACAGGCTGTCCATGAAGGCGCAGGTTGCTTCGGCAGAGGCATCATCTGGAAGTCGAATATCGACCTCAACCTCTGCCAGGGCAGGGCGGACATTGGCACCGCTGCCGCCCGTCCATAGGCCGACATTGGCGGTGACGCCGGTCTCATAATCCGTCAACACTTCGATCTTTGCGATCTGGCGGGCGGATTCAAGGATGGCGCTCACACCATCCTGGTGGCGCATGCCTGCATGGCTCGGGCGGCCGTGGGCGCGGATAACATAGCGGGCGCAGCCTTTCCTTGCCGTCACAACCTTATTGCCGTCCCGCCCTGGCTCCAGCACCAGCACGTATTTGTTGGCTTGGCCCAATTCCTCAATCAAGTCGCGGCTGGTGGGGCTACCAACTTCTTCATCTGGCGTGAACAGGAACGTGACGGGCAACGGCGTTTCCCGCCCCGCCCGCACGAACTGGCGCAAAGCGGCCACGCCAAGGCAGGCGCCGCCCTTCATGTCATAGACACCGGGGCCGTAGAGGTAGCCATCGCGCTCTTCCAGCTTCAATGCCTCATCAATCGTGCCATGGGGATGCACCGTATCCAGATGCGCCATGATCAAGATGCCAGGGCCATCGCCGCCCCAAGGGGAGCGGGCAATCACGCAATCACCAAACCCGTCACGCCCTGGACGGCGCGTGATCTCCATGCCCAGCGTCTCCATGGCGCTCTCCGCCACATCGACAACCCTGTTGACGGCAATGCCATCCTTTGACGGTGATTCAATGCCGGCCCATTCCTTGATGTCAGCCAGAATTTCAGCTTCATCGACCTCTGGGATATTCGCTTGTGGGGTGGTGTTGGGCGCGCTCATGGGGCGTCCTCCGAATTGGCACCATCCAGGGTCTGAACGGTCTCCGGTGTTATCGTCTCAATCAAGCTGGCAAGAAGGGCGCACCGCGGGGCGATTGATGACACAAGTAAATGCTCATCCAGCGTGTGGGCACCAGCGCCATCGACACCAAGACCGTCGAGTGTGGGAACGCCTAAAGCTGCGGTGAAATTGCCGTCACTGCCGCCGCCGGTTTGCGGCACGGTTTCAAGGTCAATGCCAATCTGTCCAGCAAGCCCATGCGCATGATCGAATAGGGCGGAGACGCCAGCAGTGCGCTCCATTGGCGGGCGGTTGAGACCACCCTTGATCTCCAGTGTGACGCCAGGGATTTCAGCCTTCAGGGCCTGCATTCGCGCATCAATCTCAGCCGCAAGCTCAAGGGTAGGGATGCGAATATCAATTTCAGCCGTCGCCCGTGATGGTATAACGTTAACCGCAGTGCCAGCTTCAATGACACCAACGTTTACCGTGACGCCCTTGCCATAGTCTGTCATCGCTTCCAGGCCGACAGTCTTGGCAGCGATCTCTCGGATAGCGCTGGCACCATCCTGATGGCGGGAGCCTGAATGGGCTGGTTTGCCTGTCGCTGTAAGGTAGTAGCGGGCTGCGCCCTTGCGTGCGGTAACAATCTTGCCGCCTTCGCGGGCAGGCTCGACGACGAGGGTTACAGCGGCGCGGCGGGCCTCTGCCTCAATGGCGTCTTTGCTGGTAGGGCTTCCGGCTTCTTCATCGGGCATGACCATAATCGTGACGGGCATGGCAGGGCCACTACCGAGCGCCTTGAGCGTCTTAATCGCCTGCAGTGCTAAATATGCCCCGCCTTTCATGTCATAGATGCCGGGGCCGTAAAGTTTGTCCCCATCCCGCTTGAACGGCAGTGTCTCCAACGTGCCAATCGCATGGACCGTATCGGCATGGGTGAGCATGAGGAGACGAGGGCCATTGGCGGCGGGCTGCGTTTCCAGCTTCACAATATCGCCATAGCCATCGCGGCCAGGTGTGCGGCTGACTGTGAGGCCAACGGATTCCGCTTCCTGAATAACCAAGTCCATCATGGCGTTGACGGCGTCTGCGTCTGGGCTAGGGCTTTCTTGCTCTACCCAAACCTTCAGGGTTTCAATGATCGCGTCCGTATCCATAGCAGCTAGCAGGCGGGCAGGGTCCGTCACGTAGGTGCTCCAAGGCGAATGGTCATGGTGATTCCTACAACGGCTGCCGCGTGGCTGACCATCCCTTGATATGTGGACCACTTGTGTTCAGCCCTTGAAGTCTAAGTGCGGGATCACCACATCTTGTAGGCTGGGCCTGAGGGCCAGTGAGGGCGTGATCGCCAAGTGTTGGGATCGGTGCTCTGTCGTTTGAAACGCGTTCGCTTGAAGGAGGTGCGCGATGCCAAGAATGGCAGCTTTTAATAGCCCGCTCATGCTGGGTTTTGATCATCTGGAACACCTTGTCGAGAGCGTCGCGAAAGCCTCATCCGAAGGCTATCCACCTTATAACATTGAACAAACTGGTCCTGAGGGCTTGCGTATTACGTTGGCTGTCGCAGGCTTTCGTCGTGAAGACATGGATATCCAGGTTGAGGATAATCAATTGATTGTCCGTGGTGTCCAGCCGGAAGATGATGGCGACAAGGTATTCCTGCATCGGGGCATTGCTGGTCGACAATTCCAGCGCCGGTTCGTGCTGGCAGAAGGGATCGAGGTTGGGTCTGCCACCATCGAAAATGGCCTACTGCACATTGATCTGCGCCGTCCGAAACCCGAAAGCCGGGTTCGCACAATCGATATCCAGGGCGGTTGAACGCCCATCCGTGGCTCGTGGAGCGAGACTATGACGAAGCATCAGACTGAAGTTGAAATGACCGAAATGGCCGCAAACCAAGTTGACCTTGAGTCGCTTGGACTGTCAGAGGTCGCGTATTTAAAGGCTGCTATTGTGGATGAAATGCCAGGGTTCGCAATCTTTGCAGCAAATGGTGTCGCAATCGGGTTTGCGCCTGAGCGGAATCAGGCCATTGCTGCAATTATGTCCAATGAAATGGCGCTTGCAGCGGTTCACTAACCACTTGTCTTGAAAGTGTCATGGAATTGGCGCTGACGGGGGGCGCTGCTTCCGTTAGCATCAGCGGATGCAGAAATCCGCCGATTCTTTCCTGAGAGCATTATTTCAAGCTTCTGTAGACCGGGCTGACCCGCGGGGCGTGTTGGCTGGCGCTTTACCGCAGCAACCGGCCACGGGACGGGTTATCGTTCTAGGGGCCGGTAAAGCTGCTGCGTCCATGGCAGCCGCGCTTGAGGCCGCATGGAGCCGCCCGTTAGAAGGCCTCGTAGTGACGCGTTATGGCCATGGCCTGCCGCTAAAGCAGATTGAGCTTGTTGAAGCGAGCCATCCTGTTCCTGATACAGCAGGTGCCGAAACCTCAGCTAGGATATTGGCGCTAGCGGAGAGTGCGGGTGCTGATGATACGGTCATATTCCTAGCATCCGGCGGTGCCTCAGCGCTGCTAAGTGCGCCAACCGATGGTATATCGCTGGACGAAAAGCGGGCACTGACAAATGCCTTGCTGAAGTCTGGTGCTACAATCCATGAAATGAACGCCGTTCGAAAGCACCTGTCTGCGGTGAAAGGTGGACGGTTAGCTGTCGCAGCTGCCCCTGCGAGGCTTCTAACACTAGCGATTTCTGACGTCCCTGGTGATGATCCCGACGTCATTGGGTCTGGCCCAACCGTGCCTGATGCGTCCACATTGGCAGATGCCAAGACGGTGCTGGCCCATTATGGCATCGAGCCAGCACCAAGCATTCAGGCGCGGTTGAATGCGCCCGAGGCAGAAACGCCGAAACCAGGTGATCCCACGTTTGAACGTGCAACGTTCCATATGATTGCTACACCGCAGGCATCGCTTGAGGCGGCACGGGAAACTGCGGTTGCAGCAGGGTTGGCCGCGCCTATTCTGTCTGACCGGATTGAGGGTGAAGCGCGTGACGTTGCTAAAGTGCTTGGTGCCGTAGCACTGGCATCATCAGCAACAGGCGATCCGTTTGCGTCCCCAGCGGTTATCCTCTCTGGTGGCGAGACGACGGTGACCGTGCGGGGCAGTGGGCGCGGCGGTCGCAATGTTGAGTTTCTGCTGGCGCTCGCGATTACGCTGGATGGGGCAGAAGGCATTTCTGCCATCGCCTGCGATACAGACGGTATAGATGGCAGTGAAGATAATGCCGGTGCCGTCATTACGCCGACGACCCTGGCGCGCGCTCAATCTTTGGGCATAGATGTGCAGGCGCGCCTTGCGGACAATGATGCCTATAGCGTATTCGCGGCATTGGGTGATCTTGTCATGACAGGCCCGACGCTAACGAATGTAAATGATTTCCGCGCCATTTTGGTTGGCGGAGAGTTTGGGGGACAGGATTGATATGAGCTTGATGCACATACGTCGGCGCCGGAACGTCAAGATCGTCGCCACGCTCGGCCCCTCCACAACGAGCTATGAGGAAATTCGCGCCATTTTTGAGGCAGGTGCCGATGTCTTCCGCCTGAACTTCAGCCATGGCGAGCACGCAGACCACGCGGCCCGCATGAAAATCATCCGGCAGATTGAAAAAGAGGCGCATCGGCCGATCGGTGTTATGGCTGATATGCAAGGCCCAAAGCTACGGATGGGGCGCTTTAAGGGCGGCAAAGCCACTCTGAAAGCTGGGCAGGCGTTCCGTCTGGACCTGGACGAGAATAATGAGGGCGATGAAACGCGGGCACCGCTTCCGCACAAAGAAATCTTCCAGGCACTGGAGCCTGGCGCTGAAGTGCTGATGGACGATGGCCGTATCCGAATGGAAGTGGTTTCACTTGAGCCTGACAGCGCTGAAATGAAGGTAACTGCGGGCGGTGTTCTTTCTGACCGCAAGGGCGTGAACCTGCCCGGCGTTCTGCTGCCTGTGTCGCCATTGACCAAGAAGGATCGCGTTGACCTCGAATATGCGATCAGCATCGGTGCGGATTGGATCGCGCTTTCATTCGTGCAGCGTCCAGATGACTTGGCTGAGGCGCGGGCGCTGATTAAGGGCCGGGCGGGACTTCTAACAAAGTTTGAAAAACCAGCCGCAATCAGACAGATGGACCAACTTGTTGAGCTTTCAGATGCCGTTATGGTCGCCCGTGGAGACCTTGGCGTTGAGACGCCGCCGGAAGACGTGCCCCTGGCGCAGAAGCAATTAATCCGGGCCTGCCGCCTTCAAGGTAAGCCCGTAATTGTTGCGACTCAGATGTTGGAAAGCATGGTGACCGCACCCGCGCCAACCCGGGCTGAAGCGTCCGATGTGGCAACGGCTGTGTTCGATGGCGCTGATGCCGTCATGCTTTCTGCTGAGACGGCTGCAGGCCAATACCCGGTGGATGCCGTATCTATGATGGATAGGATTGCGGTGCGGACGGAAAGCGATCCCGGCTACCGGGATGCGTTGAACGCGACGCGACACGATCCTGATCCAACGGCGGCCGACGCTATTTCACGCGCCGCGCGCCAGGTGGCTGAAACGATTTCAGCTGCCGCTATCGTGACCTACACGACCTCCGGCTCCACCACGCTCCGTGCCAGCCGTGAGCGGGCGGAAGCGCCGGTGCTGGGGCTGACATCCAGGGTCGAGACAGCACGGCAACTGGCGCTCGCATGGGGTGTGCGGCCTGAACACACAGCGGACGTAACCGATTTCTCCGAAATGGTGCGAAAGGCATGTGCCATTGCCTATGATCGTGACCTAGCCAAGCTGGGTGACCGGATTGTTGTTACAGCGGGCGTGCCATTCGGGACGCCAGGCTCGACCAATGTTTTGCGCATCGCCTGGATTACAGGGATGAAGGCGTGAGTTTGAAGGAATTCTGAATGTCGAAAGCTGTTGAGGCGCGGCTGGCCGCCACTGTAATTCTGGCGCGTGACGCTGGTGATTCCATGGAGTTATTCATGGTTGTCCGCCACCACCAGATCGATTTTGCATCCGGCGCCTTGGTGTTTCCGGGCGGGTCTGCCACTGCGAGCGACCGAGATCCACGGGTGCGGGCCATGTCCGATGGCGCTGATGGCCTCAACGATGACACGCTGGCTGCCAATGTCGCTGCGATCCGGGAGTCTTTTGAGGAATGTGGCGTGTTGTATGCGCGCCCAAATGGCTCAGAAGACCTGGTTGATGGTGTTCGGGCAGCGGAACTTGGCGATAAGTACCGGGTGGATCTTGAGGCCAACAAAATCGGGATGGCTGATATTGCGGAAGCGGAAGGCCTACGTATCGCTGTTGATCGTATGGTGCATTTCGCCCACTGGATCACGCCGCCACATATGCCAAAGCGCTTCGATACGCATTTTTTCATCGCTGAAGCGCCTATGGACCATGTCCTGGCCCATGATGGCCATGAGAATGTTGATTCTGTTTGGATTACGCCGCTTCAAGCATGTGATGATGCTGACGCTGGCACCCGCACGGTGATTTTCCCAACACGGTTGAACATTGAAAAAGTAGGCCAAAGCCCAAGCGTGTCCGCTGCAATTGCCCGCGCGCGGAAAGAACCGGTCGTGACAGTGCTGCCGGAATCCGAAAAGGTCGAAGGTGGTCGGATCATGCGCATTCCAGAGGCTGCGGGCTATGGTGCAGCGGAACTGTTCGTTGAAGGCGGGTCTGGGAAGGCTGCACGTATCCGCTACCCCGACGGAACGGAGCGCACGACGTCAATCGCTATGAAGCCAATCCACGACGTGGATTAGCCGACATCGAAGTCCAATAGAGCTGCCAAGCCTTCACCGCCGCCGCCGGGCTGTGTGATCGGTGATGCGCCAATGGTTTCGGGGCGGAGCACGCCTGTTACTGTCAACGTTGTCATGAACTTGCGCAGCAGTGGGACAGTAAACGTGGCCAGTCGAATTGGCGGAGCCAGCAGCACGATGCTGAAGACGCCAAGAATGGTCGCGATGTTCTCTAATATATCAGCGCCAATCGCGCCAAATGCTGTCGCGGCTGCATAAATCGCAGCGGAGAATACGGCCCAGGCGAGGCCCATTGAGATTGCGAAGAGCGCTATATAGGCGACGACTATTGTCGTTGGTAGTTCTGACTTAAAGCCAAGGTCTGCGATGCGGACATGGGCAACCGTGCGCCTGGCCTCAATCGTCCGATAGGCGATATAGGATATGCCCAGGGTGAAGGGCAGCAGTAGATAACAGCCGATCCAAAGCCATGTGAGCCGCCCTGTGAGGAGGTCGCACTGCATCCGCTGGTCGCCCATCCAGACATTATTGTTCAGATATCTGATTTGGCGCGCGCGCAGATTGCCGAAGCTGAACCCCGCCGTTAGCACGAGCAAGATATAGCCCGAGAATGTGATCCAAAGGTAACGCATCGCTGACCCACCTTGCGCGCCGCGCACACCACGCCAAAGCGTTCTGGAAAGACGGTATCGTCGGGCCTGAAAAGCGCCAAGGGGCATCAGCACCGCCCATACCAGACCAAACAAGCCAACTTCCCAGAGCGAGCCATCCCCATCAGAAAAAATGAACGGCGCGATGCTGGCGATTAAAAAAAGCGGTGCCAGCAGAGTTACAACGATGAGAAAGCTGCGGAAAAGCTCTAACCCGTTTCCGGTGTATTCCAGCGGTTCTTTATCGATTTCCAGGTGGCCCCAAAGGAATTGGCGAACGGCTGCCTTTGCCCAGAACCGATAAACACCGGCTGTCACCATGATGATCAGCGTTAGTTTGCTGAACAGGCGGAGCGCATCGCCTTCTGTGCCTGTGAATGCAAGGCCAACGCCAGGTGCTGCGGCCACAGCGTCTCCTGCGCTGTCATGGGGCTTTGGGTCCCAGGGACGGCGGCGGGGTTTGGAAATTTCGAGATCCGGCATAAAACGCTCATTAGACTAGGGACTTTTAGCAGGATAGCCGCAAATGCCTCGACGCGCTTTCATTTTCGGCCTTGGATTTACCGGTAAGCGATTTGCCAACGCCCTCCAGGCCAAGGGCTTCCAAGTCAGCGGGACAACCCGAAGCGGCGAGGCGATGGCGGATATTGAAACATTCGCCTATGGACCGGACGCTGCTTCGCTAGATGACTTAACGGCGCTCGATTCCGCGACGCATGTGCTTTTGTCAGTGCCGCCCGGTGCGGATGGCGACCCGGTGCTGAGTGACTTCGGCGCAAGGCTGGCGGCAAATAGGAACTTGGAATGGGTCGGCTACCTCGGCACGACGGGCGTTTACGGGGACCGTGATGGGGGCGAGGTGGACGAGACATCTCTGCTAAACCCAAGCGGGCATCGCGGCGCTCGGCGTGTGTCGGCTGAGGCTGGGTGGTTGACGCTATATCAAGACCACGGCTTGCCGCTGCATATTTTCCGTCTGGCGGGTATTTATGGGCCAGGGCGTAATGCGCTTGCTCAGGCGAAGGCCGGAACGGCGCGCCGTTTGATCAAGCCAGGCCATAAATTCAGTCGCATTCATGTGGACGACATTGTGCAGGTGCTGCTGGCCTCCATGGAAAAGCCGAACCCGGGCACCGCCTATAATGTGTGCGACGATTGCCCGTCTGAATCAGCTGAGGTGGCATTGTTTGCGGCAGAGCTTTTGGCGCTTGCGCCGCCACCCGCAATCCAGTTCGCAGATGCCGAGCTTTCCCCAATGGCACGGAGCTTCTATCGGGATAACAAGACCGTCAGCAACGCGCGGATTAAGCAGGAGCTTGGCGTCAAGCTCCGCTACCCTTCATACCGCGAAGGGCTCCGCGCATTGCTGGCAGATTATTCAGCTGGTTGAGGTGCTGGGACCATATTCTGCTCACCGGCCGCTTGCCTTGGCAGGATCAGCGCCGCTGAAACAATGAGGCAAGCCGCCGCCGCTAAGATGAGCAGGATTGTCTGGAAGCCATCAGAATCCGTCGGCGAGCGATCCAATACATAGGATGCAAACGGCAGGACCGATGCGCCAATGGTCAGGTTCAGCATGAACTTGATCGAGAGTACTTTCGCGCGCCATTTATCCGGTACATAGCGGGATAAAACCGCGTCCGTGATCGGAATTTGGCCGAAAACAGCCGCCATCGCTAGGAACGCGACGAGGAACAGCGTCCAGTCAGCCTGGTAGGCCATGATGAAAATGATAACGGGCTGCATGGCCGCAATCGTCACCAAGACCGGCTTGATTGGCCGGTTGTCGATGATTCTGCCGACAGCGATCTGCGCAAATGCGGCTGTTGCATATACGGCACCAGCCAGCAGGCCGGTCATTGCAACGTCCGTTGAAATTCCATTCAGCTTGACCTCGAACAGGCGCGGGATCAGGAAAATCAGCGCACCAAATACGAAGCCGCCACCCATGGTTACGAGGCCGAGGCTGATAAGCGCGCGTTTCCATCCAGGTGCCATCCCAACCATGGCTTTCTCACGCGCACTTGCGGGCGGTGGGACAGCTTTGCCAGAGCGTACGAAATACCAGAACGCCAAGCCAATCCCGATCGAGACAAGACCTGGAATGATAAACGCAAGCCGCCAATCGTAAGATGCCAGAATAAAGCCGGTGATGAGAGGTGCGGCTGCAACGCCCATATTACCCCATACGCCGTTGACGCCCAGCCGCCAGCCAACCCTGCCGCCACCTTGAATAACCATAGTGATGCCAACGGGATGGTAGATTGATGCAAAAATTCCAATCAGCGCCAAGCCAAAGCCCAATTGCAACGGTGTCTCAGCAAAGCTTGCAAGGATTGAGGCGATACCAATTCCGATAAAGAACACGACAATCAATGGATTGCGGCCCCATTTATCCGCCGCTTGGGCCGACAATGGTGCAGCCGCACCGAACAGCACAGCCGCGGGAGTGCCGTAGATGATCATATCATCATACCCAAGTCCCCAAGCCTTGCCCGCGTCGAAGGCAGCTTTGGCAAAGATCAACATGAACAAGTGATCGATAAAATGACCAAGGTTCAGGAATAGAAAGCGGAGGCGTTGCGCACTCATGAAATGTGGCTCCGTGAATCCGCTTGCGGAGAATGCGGCAAGCGGTCAATTTCAAGCTGAAACCTAAGCCAGGAACATCATCATGTCGAACGCGTGGTCGCCGGATACGCTTATTGCCCAAGCCATGGGTGAGATTGAGCCCGTATACAAAGGCGTTGTCCCGCCAATTCACCCGGCGACGACCTATATCCGTGATCCGGATAACTCCTATCCGACTGGTGTAGCGTATAGCCGGGACGATAACCCGACGACACGAGCGCCGGAACGGCTGCTGGCCGCACTCGAGCAGGGCGAAGAGGCGCTGTTATTCGCCTCTGGCATGGCATCTGCCGTTGCAGTGTTTGAGACTTTGCCGATTGGTGCTCATGTGGTTGCCCAGAACGTGATGTATTGGGGGCTTAGAGAATGGCTTCGGTCTAAGGATGAGGCAGGCAGGCTTTCTGTAACATTTGCTGCACTGGAAGAGCCTGGGGCAGCCGCTGCGGCTGTGCGCCCTGGTGCAACGAAGCTCGTATGGGCCGAGTCGCCCTCAAACCCGTTATGGCGCGTGGTTGATATTCAGGCCGTCGCAGATGTGGCGCATGGGGCAGGGGCCGTCTTCGCTGTTGATTCGACGGCTGCGACGCCAATTCTGACGCGACCGCTGACATTGGGTGCTGATATCGTCATGCATTCTGCGACCAAGTATTTGAATGGACATTCGGATGTCATTGCAGGTGCCTTGGCGTTCAAGGATAAAGGCCCGCTTTGGCAGCTACTCAAAACCTATCGGCATGATACGGGCGCTGTGCTGGCACCGTTTGAGGCATGGCTGCTATTGCGGGGCATGCGGACATTGCACATCCGGGTGCGGACCGCGTCGTCCGGCGCCTTGACCCTTGCCCGTCAGTTGCAAAGCCATCCGATGATTGAGCAGGTCCGGTATCCGGGCCTTCAGGATGCGCCGGATCATAGCCTTGCCAAGCGCCAAATGGATGGCGGGTTTGGCGGCATGCTCTCGATCCAGGTCAAAGGCGGCGAGCAAGCGGCGATCGGGGCTGCCGCCAAAGTCAAAATCTGGAAGCGGGCAACGTCACTGGGTGGTGTTGAGAGCCTGATTGAGCATCGGTCGTCTATCGAAGGTCCAGGAACGCCGGTTCCAACGAATCTACTGCGTCTGTCTGTCGGAATTGAAGACCCGGCAGACCTCTACGCGGACCTTGATCAGGCGCTTAGCTAGGCACTGCTTGCGGGGGCACAGGGAATCGCTCAAGCTTTCGGTTCATTCTATGAGCCAAGGAAGCTGATTGATGCCGGATTTTGACGTTATTGTTGTTGGCGCAGGCAATGCCGCCCACGCCGCTGCCTTCTCCGCCCATGAAAATGGTGCCAAGCGCGTTCTGATTTTAGAAAAAGCGCCTGAAGAAGACCGGGGCGGAAATACGCACTATTCCGGAGGCCTGCTGCGGATCGCGTTTGAGGAGACGGAGGACCTGCGCCCGCTTGTACCAGATGCTGAGGAAGAGATTTCAGGCTTCTTTGAGGACGTTGAGCCCTACAAAAAGACAGATTTCATGGCCGACCTCATGCGGGTCACAGATGGCAAGACGGACCAGACCTTAGCCAACATTCTGATCGATAACTCCTATGAGACGATCAAATGGATGAAAGAAAAAGCTGGCATTCCAATGGAGCCAGCGACATCGCTGGCCGCAATCAAAGTCGGCAACCGGATTAAGTGGCAAAAGGGTGCCATCATTCGGGCTGAGCACGAAGGTGTCGGCCTATCTGCCCACTGGTTTAAGAATGCGCAGAAGTGCGGCATTGAAGTTCGCTATGGCGCTGCTGTTGTTGGGTTTGTTGAGGACAGCCGTGGCGGTGTTGGTGGCGTTAAAGTGCGCGGGCCGGAAGGCTTGTACGAAGTTTCTGCGGGGGCCGTGGTATTGGGCTGCGGTGGTTTTGAAGCCAATCCAATGATGCGCGGCCAGTATCTCGGCGCACCCTGGGACCACGCCAAGGTCCGCGGCACTGCCTATAATCAGGGAGACGGCTTACGGCTGGCGCTTGAATTCGGCGCGCAGCCCTGGGGGCAATGGACGGGCCGCCACTCAACGCCGATCTCCAATGAATGGCCAGACTTCGCAGACCGAGAGCGGACGGACAAATCAAACCGTTTATCATACCCTTACGGCGTTATGCTAAATCGCAAAGGTAAGCGCTTCCTGGATGAAGGCGAGGATCTTGGGCTGTATACCTATGCCAAGACAGGTGCGGCTATCCTGGAAGAACCAGGCGCTATGGCATGGCAGATATTTGATCAGCAGACTGTGGAACACCTGGAAGGCCGCTATGTCACCAGTGATCCCATCCAGGCTGATACGCTAGATGAGCTCATCGATATTCTGGACTTTGATGACCGGGATACAGCAAAGCAATCGCTCCGGGATTACAACGCAGCCGCAGCAGACCCCGCCGGGTTCGATCCATCCCGGAAGGACGGCCTCAAGACATCCGGATTGAATCCTGAGAAGACAAACTGGGCGCTTCCAATTAACAAGCCGCCATTTGTTGCCTATTCTGCAACTGGCGGCATCACTTTCACATTTGGCGGCGTTAAAGTTTCCGAATCAGCAGCGGTGATGGGCGTTGATTGGCGGCCCATCCCGGGCCTGTTTGCCTGTGGAGAAATGGTTGGTGGGTTGTTCCACGGGAATTATCCGGGGGGCTCTGGCCTCGTCTCCGGCGCAGTATTTGGGAAAATCGCTGGCAAGAGCGCAGCCGCAGCAGCACAAGCTTGACAGATGCCGCGTGATGTCGCGCAATAAGATTCTAAGAACAAGAATGTCCGGAGCAAGTCTGCATCCGGAAAACTGGAGGGAATGTTCCATGGCAGTATCACGCCTGCTTAAAGGGCTTGCGATCGGCGCAGCCGCCATCGGCTTGATGGCGTCGCCAGCTTCGGCGCAAGACAAGACGATCAAAATCGGCGTTATCTATGACTATTCCGGCCCGCTCGCTGGTGGTGGCTCAGAGCTACAGGCTCTCGGTGCCAAAACCATCATTGATTACTACAATGAGCAGGGCGGTGTTGAAGGCTACAAGATCGAAGCGATCTACGCCGATGCGCAGTCCAAGCCTGACATTGCGATCAATGAGGCCGTCCGCCTGATTGAGCAAGAAAAGGTGGATATGCTGCTGGGCTTCTATTCTTCGGCACAGTGCGTTCCGGTTTCGGCCAAGGTCGATAGCCTGAAAAAGTTCATGTGGATCACCACCTGTATTTCTCCCGCAGTGCTGAAAGACCGCGGCCTGAAATACGTGTTCCGCCCGCAAGTTCATGGCGGCATGTTTGGTGAACTCTCTGTTGAGTTCCTGCATGCGAACGCTAAGGAAAAATTTGGCGTTGACCCTGCGGACCTGCGCATCGCCATCATCCACGAAGACGGCCCTTATGGTTCCGGCGTTGCTAGCGGTAACGAAGGCAAGGCTGAAGCGCTTGGGATGAAGGTGGTGTTGAATGAAGGCTATGCGGCAACCGCATCTGACCTTTCTGCACTGGTCACCAAGCTGAAGCGCGCCCGCCCGGATGTCATCCTGCACACTGGCTATAATCCAGACATCACCTTGTTCTTCCGCCAAGCGAAAGAGCGTGGATTGAAGTTCAAAGCTTTGATCGGCCATGGTGCCGGTTATGGCGTGGTGGATCAGCTATATGATGCGCTCGGCGACGATGTTGACTACATCTTCAACGTTGATCCGGTGTCCATCTGGCTGCTTGATCCTAAAACTTTGAAGCCAGGCCTTGCCGCTATGACGGATATGGTTGGCCAAAAGTACCTGGTCGCTAAGCCTGATACCAAAACCAAGTCTGCCCATGTCGGCATGGCTGCATCCAATGCAAACGTATTCTTCGCTGACGTGCTGCCGCGCGCAATCAAGAAATACGGCGGTATTGATGCTGAAGCCCTGCGTAAAGCGGCTCTGGAAACGGATATCCCTGTTGGCGGTACGCTGCTCGGCTACGGGGTCAAGTTCCCGGCACCCGGCACGACCAACATGGACGGTCAGAATGCGATCGCTTCACCCGTCGTGATGCAATACGTGCAACGCGAAGTGAAGATTGCTTGGCCGAAGGCGCTGCAGACCATTGATCCGGTCATGCCGCTGCCGAAATCTTCGCCGTACACCAAATAGTCCGGCTGAGAGAATAAACGTGATTGATCTGGCAAGAGGGGTTTTGACGCTGTGTTGACCGTCAAAGGGCTCACCAAGCGCTTCGGCGGCTTCACAGCCGTCAACAACGTCGATTTCGAAGTCGAACGGGGGGAAATTCTGGGCCTGATTGGCCCGAATGGTTCCGGTAAGAGCACGATTTTTAATATGCTCTCCGGAAACCTCCCGCCCAACGCCGGGTCGGTTAATCTGAACGGGCTGGAGATTGCGGGCGTACCGTCCCACCGCATTTGCGGTATGGGCGTTGGCCGTACTTTCCAAATACCCCGCCCAATCAGACGCCTTACGATATTTGAGAACGCCATGCTCGCAGCCTATTACGGCAGTGCAGGTGAGGTGACGCGGGCAGAGGCGGAAAAGAACGCCGAACGCTCGCTCGAAATGGTTGGCTTGCCAACCGCCAGGGATGCTGATGTCGCGACCCTGGGTGCTGCCGGCTTGAAAAAGCTTGAGTTGGCCAAAGCGCTTGCAACAGGTCCGTCGCTACTGCTGTGTGACGAAAGCCTGGGTGGGCTCGACGAGACTGAAATGGATCAGGCAGCGGATATGTTGAAAGACATCCGTACCGAACTAAACATCACAATCATCTGGGTCGAGCATATTATGGGCGTGCTCATGCGCGTTGTGGACCGCGTGATGGTGCTGGATCATGGTGAAAAGATTGCAGAAGGCCTGCCTGCAGATGTCGCGCGCGATCCAAAAGTAATTGAGGTCTACTTAGGCACGGATGAATCCGCCGCCGAGGCCACTGCTGAGCGCGTCGGGTAGGGACAGAAACATGCTCGTTATTGACGACGTTACTGCCGGGTACGGCGATTTCACCGCTCTCCGCAACGCTTCGATTGAAGTAAAAGCCGGCGAGGCTGTGGCCGTGATTGGCCCTAATGGTGCTGGGAAATCGACGCTGATGCGTGCGATTTCCGGCATGATCCCGCTTAAGGGCGGCACGATCACGATGGAAGGCCAATCGATCAGCTCTATCCCAGCGCACAAGATTGTTGAGACTGGTATTGCGCACGTACCGGAGAACCGGCGCCTGTTCGCGCGGATGAGCGTAGAAGAGAATCTGCGTGTTGGTTGCTATGCCAAGCCATTCCGCGCTGCTTTCGATAAACGGCTGGAATTCGTTTATGAGCTTTTCCCGCGCATGAAAGAGCGCCGCAATCAGCTTGCGGGCACCATGTCCGGCGGTGAACAACAGATGTGCGCCATTGGCCGCGCGTTGATGTCTGACCCCAAAATCCTGCTGATGGATGAGCCCTCCGCGGGGCTGGCACCGGTTATTGTGCAGCAGGTGTTTGAACTCATCCGCCGCATTCGTGCAGAAGGCCTAACGGTCTTGATCGTGGAACAGAATGTGCAGCAGGTGCTGAAAGTCGTGGACCGGGCATATTTGCTGGAGGCTGGAACGATCCGGCACAGCGGGTCGTCGGCCGAACTGCTTGGCAGTGAAGATATCCGCAAAGCCTATATTGGCGTTTAGGAAGCAAGCGGCATGATGGAAATTATCAATGAGTATGTCTTCAGCGTTTTCTTTGTGGAGACGTTGTTGAATGGCCTGCTATATGGCGGCGTTCTGGCGCTGTTGTCACTTGGGCTTAATCTCATCTTCGGCGTGATCGATGTTGTGTGGATCTGCTATGCGGAGCTTGTGATGCTCGGCATGTATACGATCTACTTCATGCATGTCCGCTATGGCATTCCGCTGATCCCATCCAGCGTCATATGTGTGCTGATGGTGGCTTTGCTGGGATACGTGTTGCACCGAATAATCATCGCCCAAGTGCTTGGGAAAGCGCCAATTAACCAGTTGCTTGCAACGGGTGGGGTGCTGTTCTTCCTGCAGAGCATCGCGACATTGATGTTCGGCGTAGAGTTCTTAAGCCTTGGTGTCAGCCTTGGCAGCTTCCAGCTGACCGAAGATATCTATCTGTCCAAATCCCAATTCGTTGCGTTCATCGTAGCGGCAGCGGCAGTGGCTGGAATGTATTTCTTCCTCTCCCGCTCTTACATGGGGGCCGCGATCCGGGCGATTAGCCAAGACCGCGAGATCATGATTCTGATGGGGGTTGATGCGAACCGGCTTTATGGCATCACGTCTGCGATTGGCGGCGGGCTGGCGGGTCTTGCGGCTTGCCTGCTGGCGCTGCAGTTCGATGTGCATCCCTTTGTCGGCATCAGCTTTGGCCCGATCGTGTTCATGGTGTGTGTGATGGGCGGGCTCGGCAATCTGGTTGGTGGGTTCATTGCAGCCTTTGTGTTTGCTGAATTGATTGCCATTGGCGGCTATTTCGCAGACCTGGAATGGGGCACCGTGCTGGCGTTCTGCGTATTTGTGATCACGATGTTTATTAGGCCCGAAGGCCTGTTTGCGAGGAAGTCATGAGCCGTCTTCCGCTAATGCTGATCGGCCTTGCCGGGCTGATCGCAGTGCCTTTCATCGGTGTTCCGCCATACTGGCTGCACATCATGATCATCATCCTGATTTGGTCATTCGCTTATACGGGTTGGTCAGTTATGGGCCGGTTTGGCTTGGTCTCTCTGGGCCATGGCGCGTTTATGGGGATTGGCGCTTACGGCACTGCGCTGCTTTGGAACCATGCAGGTCTGACGCCTTGGGTTGGCATACCCGTTTCCATGCTGCTCGCAGGCGCGTTTGCGCTGCTGATCGGATATCCCTGCTTTAAATACAAAATTGTCGGCCACTATTTTGCGCTGGTCACGTTGGCGCTTTCGGTCATCGTTGGCCAAGTTATTATTGCGACGCGTAAGCATTCCGGTGGTTCACTCGGCTATA
>Ga0181597_10002231_pt1 | contig 21132 bp, 15 predicted proteins | sample 041ome_5_FD_148647 | JGI IMG/M metagenome (GOLD analysis project Ga0181597, IMG submission 148647) | Coastal salt marsh microbial communities from the Groves Creek Marsh, Skidaway Island, Georgia - 041403US metaG (spades assembly) | ecosystem: Environmental > Aquatic > Marine > Intertidal zone...
AAAAGTATTCAGCATCATGGATACCTGAGTGTACTGCGAGACAGTCATGACCAGATCCATGCGCTGCTTCTCGGAAAAATCACCCAAAGCTTGCCAGGTAGTGTCCGTAATGAAAGCGTCTTGGGTGAGCTCATCCGTCGCCTGCAAAAGTGCGCGATCTGTCTCGCTCCAGTCGGTCGCTGCCGGCCCTGCCTTGATACGCTCAATTTCGTCCTCGCCCAAGCCGCAATCCAACCCGATGCGAACGTGCTGTGCCCACTCATAGCCTGATTTCCAGTTAAAACCGGTGCGCAATATCACCAACTCGCGGTCGCGCGGACTCAATCCATTGGCATCCGACAAAATATAACCCCCCCACCCCATGAAACGTTTAAACGCTTTTGGGGCATGCGCCAGCGTGCGGAAGATATTGAGCACTGGGATGGCCTTAAAACGCGGCCCCAGCAGCGCCAATAATTCCGGTCCCATTTCCGCCTCACTTAGCGGCAGTACTCTCGCTTTTTTCAATCTCACAGTTGCATCTCCCTAGCTCAATGACCGAGCGGCGCTAATTCGCGAGCCATCATTATGGCGCGGGTCTGCACCGAACGGCACACCTGCCGATGGCAACTTGCACATTAGCCACTCACTGACACAGCAGTTAATGATTCTGACAACCGGTAGGTGCCACAAGCCGCATTTGATATGGTGCGCCTGCCCGTAGCCGTTTGGGCAACAAATGAGACCCCTCCTTTCCCCCGAGGCGCACATGGACCCATTGAGCCAAGCCGCTATTGGTGCTGCCGCGAGTCAGTCGAGCAGTTCTGCCCCGGCGATTCGTCACGCTTTGTGGATCGGCGCACTCGCGGGCATGGCCCCCGATTTGGACGTTTTAATCCGATCTGATCAGGATCCCTTACTTTTTCTCGAGTACCACCGGCAGTTTACTCACTCACTATTGTTCATTCCGCTCGGCGCGTGGATTTGCGCCGTCGTTTTCTATCCCGTTGCCAAAAAAACTTTCTCGTTCAAAAAAGTGTGGTGGATAGCGATGCTGGGCTACGGCACCCATGGCTTGCTGGATGCCTGCACTACTTACGGGACCCAACTGCTGTGGCCGCTAACGGATGTCCGCTTCGCCTGGCATAACGTTTCGGTCATCGATCCGATGTTTACACTGCCACTCGTCGGATTAGTCGCGGCTTCAGCGATTCGGCGGCGCCCTCATCTTGCAGTGTGGGGGCTTTGCTGGGCAGTGCTCTATTTAAGTCTTGGGCTGGTGCAACACTACCGAGCGCTTGGAGCCGCTGAAGCCATCGTCGCCAACCGCGGTCACCACCCCATCAGGCTGGAGGTCAAACCGGGCTTTGCCAACCTCCTACTGTGGAAAGCCATCTATGAATACGACGAGCGATATTTTGTTGACGCAGTACGAGTGGGCATCTCGACCACCTACTTCCCGGGTGAATCCATCGCCAAATTCGATGTGAGTAAAGATTTCCCCTCACTCCATGCAAACAGCCAGCAGGCACGGGATATCTCGCGATTTCGTTGGTTTTCTGATGATTGGCTTGCTCTGGACTCGCAGGACAACTCGGTCATCGTTGACATGCGCTATTCGCAGCTCCCCAATGCCATCAAGGGGCTATGGGGTATACGCATCAAGACGGATTCATCACCTGAGACTCATATCGAATGGGTAGCACAACGCGAAACCAGCGCAACTGAAGTCAACGCACTGTGGCAACAGATCAAGGGGGTGGGGGCAAAATCACTGCCCGTCGCGGAATAACGGCTGGCGTTCCGCGCGGTGCACACAGACCGCTGGATCATGCTCCCCTCTGATCCCTCAGGACTCTGATAAAGTTGAGGGCTCTCAAACGATATTGGAATGAAAGGACCCTCCTATGCGCGGCAAATTCAGCAACATCGTAGAAACGGTGGGCGATACGCCCATCGTCAGAATCAACCAACTCGCGCCCGACCACGTGACGATGTGGGCCAAAATCGAGGCATTTAATCCCCTGGGTTCGGTCAAGGACCGACTTGCCATGGGCATCATCGAAGCAGCTGAGCAGTCAGGGGAGCTCAAACCCGGTCAGACCGTGATTGAAGCTACTTCGGGCAATACTGGGATCGGTCTTGCCATGGTGTGTGCAGCAAAGGGCTACCCCTTTGTATCGGTAATGGTAGAAACCTTCTCGGTGGAGCGGCGCAAGCTGATGCGCTTTTTGGGGGCCAAAGTGATACTGACGCCAAAAGAGGCCAAGGGCATGGGTATGGTCGCCAAAGCCCGCGAATTGGCAGAGGCTAACGGCTGGTTTATGGCGCGGCAATTTGAAAACCCTGCCAATGCCGACGTGCACGAGCGCACCACCGCGCGGGAGATCATGGATGCCTTTGAGGGCGAGCGGTTAGATTACTTTGTCTCGGGCTACGGAACGGGTGGCACTATCACCGGCGTTGCGCGGGTGCTCCGGGCCGAACGCCCTGATACCAAGATCGTGACCACTGAACCCGACGGCGCAGCACTCCTCTCAGATGGACGCGCGCAGGAGCGCAATGCGGATGGTTCTGCGAGCGGCAGTCACCCCGCCTGGGCGCCCCATATGATTCAGGGCTGGACCCCCGACTTCATTCCGCTGGTCGCGCAGGAGTCGATCGACAAAGGCTATATCGATGAAGTGATTCCGGTGTCAGCAGAGATTTCTTTTGCCACCGCGCAAGCACTGGCACGAAAAGAAGGCATTTTCTGCGGTATTTCCTGCGGCGCCACTTTTGCAGCCGCGCTTGACGTCGCGGCACGAGCAGCCGAGGGATCGGTCATTCTGTGCACGCTACCTGATACCGGAGAGCGCTACCTCTCAACACCCCTCTTCGCAGACATCGAAGCCGAAATGACCGAAGAGGAGTGGGCCATGGCCGCATCAACACCTACCGCCGTACTGGCGCAACCGTCATGAACCCCGAACCTATCCTGCTCGACCCGGATCCGCTGGCGCCCTATCGGATCTCGCCGGGCTTTAAAGTCGATGGCATGTTATATCTTTCTGGCCATGCCGCCATCAATGAGTCCGGCGAACTGGTGGGTGTCGGCGACTTCGACGCTCAGGCAAAAGCCACGTTTGAATCCCTGCAGCGGACGTTAAAAGCGGGGGGTTCAGACCTTTCAAAGGTCATCAAAGTCACCATTTACCTCACTGACATGTCGCACTTTGAGAAGATTGTGGCATTGAGAGGAGAGTGGTTTTCGGAGCCCTACCCGGCCGACACCATTGTCGAGGTCAAGGCGCTGGCTCTGCCCGAACTCATGATAGAGATCGAAGCCATCGCTGTAGAAAGTTGATCCGGTATTCGTCATTGGCGTATTCAAAAGCTCTGTGGCAAAGGGATTACGAACCATGCAACGAACGCGAAAACTTACAATCATTGGCACTCAACTTTGGCTGTTGTTATCAACCTTACTTGCGGGCATGAGTGCGAACGCCATAGAAGAACCCGCTTTTGAGGTCCGCCAGCGCTGGGACGAAGAGCAAATTGAAATCAGGGAGTATGCGCCGCGCATCATGGCGGTGACCGAGATGGCCGAACGTGAGAACGACGGTTTCAGAGTACTTGCTGGCTATATATTCGGTGGCAACGCGCGCGAGCAAGAAATCGCAATGACTGCCCCGGTGCAGCAAACCATGAGCGCCCCCGCTGAAATGGCGTTTATGATGCCCGCCGAGTACGCTTTTGATGAGTTGCCCAAACCCAACGACGCGCGCGTGGCCTTCAGACAGGCACCCGCCTATACCGCTGCTGTGATTCGCTTTAGCGGTTGGGCTAACGCCGAGAAAGCTGACGCAAACTGGCAAAAGTTGAGGGGTTTTCTCATCAGAGAGGGTATCGAGATCGTAGGCGAACCCACCTTGAACCAATATAATCCGCCGTGGACATTGGGTTTTCTCAGGCGAAACGAAATTATTGTTCCGGTGAAGCGCGATGAATCGGGAGAAGAGAGCTCGGCAACCGAACTCTCCTAGGCCACGACATCATTCCGCTGCAAAAACCTGCTTACAATCCTCAAAGGTGTCCAGCTCAACGGACTCAATAAATGATTGCATAGCACCCATCGCAGCGCGGTCGTGCTGACCGCTTAAAACGTGCTGCGCGAGCGCGCCGCCAATCTCTGGCTCTACGGCAAAGATGCGAATATCAATGAGGCCCGCTTTGGTTTTTCCTGCACCCATGGGCATGAAAATACCAATCTCCACAGGATGCCCGGCATCTTGCATGGACTTCTCTAGCGCGGTCGCCGCCTTAATAAAGCCGGGCACGTCATTGATCACCATCTGAAAACGCCGCTCCCAGCCCGAGGGCTTGGTGAAAGGCTTTAAGATCGCATAGAACTCCGAGGAGACATTCTCCCGTAAAGCATCCAACTCAGGATTAGCTGGCGCTTGGGAGTACATTCGAGCCGCTTTGAACGCCGCAGCCGCGTTGGGGAAAATAGTCCAGGCGAAAGCCTGATTCGGGTATCGGTGTCCGCTGACGGTGAGGCAGGTCCCTCCCATCTGTGCCCCCAGTGAGGACATAATTTGAGGGTTATCCGCCAGATACTGGGTGTAACCCTGTGGATCCATTGTTTTGACATTGATCACCGAAACGACAGGCACATCCTGCGATAAGGCTGTCGCTGCGCTAACCGCCAACATCAGGCCCACGGAGGCTTTAAAAATAGCTTTCATTCTCATTTTTCCCCTTTTTAACGACTGGTTTTTTAAAAAATCTACGGCGCCGCATTGGCCTCTGACCAAACGGCAACGGTCACCCACACACTGGCAGATTTAGTGTCCATTTTCTATTTATACTGATGCTGATTCCGGTGCTCATTCAAGAAAATCACTATGACTGAAGACCCCACCCCAGAAATCGATTTATCGGACACCGCCCATATCGAGTGCCCATACAAAATGTACCAGCACCTCCACCAGAAAGGTGGGATTGGTGTCGACCCGAATATCGGCACAGTGGTGGCCGGATACGACGTGCTGGCAGCGGTTGCAAAAAAATACCGAGGTCTACTCATCGAGCATTACCGAAGACGGGCGCGGGCCACGGCACATGGGCATCAATCCAGAGCCGGTGCAAGACGACGTTGAGGAGATACTTTCCAGGGCACACCCTATCGTCAATGCACTCTTCACCGCAGATCCACCGGAGCATACGCGTCATCGTAAATTGATCAGTAAAGCACTGAGTCCGCGCAGCGTGCGCGCGCTGGAGCCACAAATTCGTGAGATTACAACGACGCTCATCGACGCATTCATTGGCCGAGGTAGTGTCGATTTCATCCCGGAATTTGCGGTGCCGCTGCCGGTTACGGTTATCGCCGACATTCTCGGTGTTGACCGGAAGGACATCTGGACGTTTAAAGAATGGGGCGACCTGATGATATCGGGCAACATCGACATGCTCAGTCACGAGCGGCGCCGCGAAGTAGCCCACGCCGTGGTGGAACTCCATGAGTATTTTGTTCCGAGAATTGAGGAACGCCGGCGCACGCCCACCGATGACCTGCTCAGCATCATGGTGAATACGGAAGTAGACGGAGAGCCCCCTCTTACAACCGAGGAACTCCTGCCGATCATCGACCAAATTTTATTGGCGGGTCACGAAACGACGACCAACCTGATTGGCAATGCGATGTCAGTGCTTCTGAATGACCACGCGCTGATGGCGCGATTACGCGCCAATCCTGCTGATATTCCGGCCATGGTCGAAGAGGCGCTGCGCTGGGACCCGCCAATTCAGTGCACCTACCGACGTACGACGCGCGATGACGACCTTGAGAGTGTGTCCGTAAAGCAAGGCAGTATGGTGATCCCCATGTGGGCGGGCGCCAACTGGGATCCGGCGGTATTCCCCAATCCAGAGCGATTCGACATCGACCGTACCATGACCAAGCCCCATATGGGATTTGGCTTCGGCCCCCATTTTTGTGCAGGAGCCGAACTGGCTCGGATCGAAGCGCGGGTGGCCTTTGAGGAATTATTGGCCCGTTTAGATTCGATTACCTTGGATACTGCGAACGCCAATCTCTCGCATCTGCAGAGCTTCGCATCGCATGGTTATCAAAAAATCGTGCTACGTTTTGGCAACCCAGTGTAGGTTCACTGTTTGGGGGCGGCTCAAGATGACGCGATAATCTGCACCCGATGCGCCACCTTCTCTGCCGCGTCTGCAATCTCACCGATGTCCGACAACATCTGATAGAGAAATATCGCATCAATGGGTGACAGGTCATTCTCAACGACCAGGAGCTCAGATCTTAAACGCGCCTGAATGCTATCTGATTCTTTCTCCGTGGCTTCAATGCCCCTAACGAGGCCAAGTAAGGTCTGAGCTTGCCTTGAACCGAAAGCGGATCGAGACAAGTCGCGAGTAGCACCTATTAAGCCGACAACCTCGCGACCAGCGCCCGCTACAACATCGACGTATTCGAATATGCCGTCAGATATCGAGGTGGGAAACGCAAGTTGCCGACCCAAAGAAATACCTGTCACATGCTTGGCATAATTTGCCATTTTATCCTGCAAGCGAACCAACTCGAGCAGGTCTGCACGCGAAACGGATAGCCAAAGTCCTCGAGGAAGATTACTTCTTACATTTTCTTTCAGCTCGTCAGCCAGCCACTCCAAGCGACAGAGTTCTTCCCTGACATCTTCTGCTTGAGGCCATCGGTCCGCCTGCGCCTCCGTGAAGTATCGACGCAGTAAGTCAACGCAATCGGCACATGCAGCGGCGTGCCTCTCCAACAACGTCAGTGGAGATTGGCTAATGACATCAGATATTGCAGGCTGGATCGCCATGCTAAGTTTGCCCCCTTTATTTTAAAGTCCACCAAAGTGGACCCTACCCAAATAATGTGCTCAGGATGTAAAAGAACACAATAGCCAACCCCGCTCCGGCTGGCAAAGTAACAATCCACGAGGTAACAACGGCCCATATAGTTGGCAGATGTAACGCTTCGACGCCTCTTGCCAGACCAACCCCCAACACAGCACCCACCAGCGTATGAGTAGTAGAAATTGGCAGTCCTGTCGCGGACGCCAAGACCACTGTGGCTGCTGCGGCCAGCTCCGCGGCAAACCCTCTGCTCGGCGTAAGCTCAGTAATCTTCCGGCCAATCGTTTTGATGACTCGCCAACCGAAGGTGGATAACCCGAGGACGATGCCCATCGCGCCCAAACCGAGAACCCACCAGGGCATGGCGGTGGTTTTAGTGATCTCGCCACCGGACTGGATCGTGCTGACCACCGCCGCGAGTGGGCCAACTGCATTGGCTACATCATTTGAGCCATGCGCAAAGGCCATTGCACAGGCAGTGAAGATCATCAATATACCGAAGACTTTCTCCACGTTTTCAATGGAATTTTCGTCAGCACCGGTGGGTTCTATCCGACGCAGGAACAGGCTGCCGAGCAAAGCCAACAACACCCCCACACCTGCCGATAGCACTGCAGCGTCGACAAATGCGGAGCCGAACCCAAGTTCTACCTGAAGGCCTACATGCTTCAACCCCTTGGTGAGTGTCACCATCGAGATCATGAAGCCCACTAACCACATATAAATGGGGACGTATCGACGCGCGCGAGAGAAAGGGTCGTCTTGATCCAGAATCAATGATCTGACCGAGATAAAAAGCGCATATGCCATGGTGCCGGCCAGTAGAGGCGAAATCACCCAACTTGCCGCAATGGTGCCCACCTGCGCCCAATCTACGGCGTTCACGGAAATACCTACTGAGGCAAACCCAACTATCGCACCAACGATGGAGTGCGTGGTCGACACAGGCCAGCCATTCAAGCTTGCGATGTACAGCCAGGTCCCTGCTGCCAGCAACGCCGACAGCATACCAAACACCATTAACTCGGGCATGTCACTCATCAGGGCTGGATCAACAATACCCTTACGAATAGTAGACGTGACTTCGCCGCCAGCCAGGTAGGCACCCGCAAATTCAAATATCGCTGCAATTAATATGGCTTGTTTTAGCGTCAGCGCTCGCGCGCCCACAGATGTGCCCATTGCGTTTGCAACGTCATTCGCACCAATGCCCCAGGCCATAAACAGGCCGAATACACAAGCAAGCGCCAATAAAATGGTCCCGTAGGATCCAATGATCTCCATCGCGCTACCTCAATAACGGAGCCAACAAAGAAGTGAGTATAACTTTGGGAACATGACAAAGAGATGAATGCATCTAGCGGCGACCGGTAATAAGACATAAAGACTAAAAAGGTAGACAAGATAACCAACATACCTCAGCCTCTCGGGCCACTAAAGGGCTTGCGGGCGATCACTATGCGACGCGCACTCATCGGCCTTGCTGGCCTCTTTTTATTCATTAGCATCTCGCTGTTAGCGCGCCTCGTCACTCAAGCCGCTGTCATTGGGGCCGGCTACGCCGCCAAGCAGATCTGCTCTGGCGTTTTCGTCGCGCGACTGCCCGAGCGCTTTGTGGTGGATAACGACGTGCTCCCGAGACTCGCTACAGTGGGCCCAATGGCGGCGCTATTGGATTACGCGGTAGACCCCCTACAGCGTCGCGTTTCCGCGACCCTGTTGGGTCAACGGGTTATCGCGCAGTTCGAACCCAGCTTTGGCTGCACGTTATTCGATGAAGAAAACGATGAGCAACAATCTACGACTCACTCCCCCTTGGATTCACCCCCAGAGAAGTCGCGCGTTCACCTCACGTCCACTCCGCTTCAGCCCACGGCAACGCAAGATCGAACGCCACCTTTGATAGGGTCGAACGATGCCACACCAAAACTTGATACTGCGCTCAATACGGCGTTTGCCGAACCTTTCGAGGGTGGAAGGAATACCCTGGCGGTGGTGGTGATGCATCAAGGGAAACTGGTCGCCGAGCGCTACCAAGCGCCGGTCTCCGTCATGACCCCTATGCAGGGCTGGTCGATGAATAAAAGCCTGATGGCGACTTTTATCGGGCACCAAATCGACAGGGGCAGGATGAGCCTGAATGACTCTGTGTCAGAGGCGCTAAACACTGCGGGCGCTGAAGCATCCCTCGTCAGCATGGTGAGCTCCGATCTTACGCTGGGGCACTTACTGTCTATGACCTCGGGCTTTGACTTCACCGAGCGCTACTTCCCCGGGGATGATGTCACCGACATGCTCTATCGCCAGCCGGGCATGTGGATGTCGGCGCCGGCGACCGGACACACCCGCCCGCCTGGTGAACAGCTTGCCTATTCCAGCGGCGACATCAATACGGCCTCTCTCATGTGGCAACAGTCTCTTGAGGGGCAAACATACCCGGACTGGATCGACGCCCACTTCAGCAGGCCATTGGGCATGCGAGAAATGGTGCTGGAGCCTGACGCCAGTGGCATTCAGGTAGGCTCAAGTTACGCCTACCTTACCCCCCGCGACTGGGCGCGCATGGGGCAACTGTGGCTGGATGCCTGGCATGGCCGGAGCCCAATCATTAGCCAAGACTGGCAGCGGCTGGCGGTGACCCCGGGAACCGCGAACAATGGCGAGATCTACGGTCTGGGATTTTGGTTAAACACTGGACATCGTGCATTTCCCAGCGCGCCTGAGAGTACCTTTCATGCCGGCGGTAACTCAGGGCAATTTGTGGCAGTCCTGCCCGAGAGGGAGCTGGTGGTTGTTCGGCTCGGACTCACACTCAATGAGTCTCGAGCCGATATGGATGTTTTGCTGGCTGATGTGCTGGCGGCGCTCTAGCGGAGAGCCTAGCCATACCAGCGATCGACAAGCTTCTTACAACAATCGCTTTCCGTTTGTAATGATGGCAAAAACTCACCCGGCTCAAGTGGCCATGCGACGTAACAAACCCTCCTGACGCTCCTCCGGTGGGTCTATAAGCGCCTGCACTGACCGGTCAAACCGCTTCCCGGCCGTCAGTAGCTCCCCACAGTTGCGGGTAAAACTTCTATCTTCATGTTTTTATTGATTTTTAATTGGTAATTTTAGATATTTCATTTATGTTACTAATTTGTTACATTTATGTTTCACAAAGATGACAGAAAAAAGTCATTTTGATGACAGCGTCGCTGTCTACCCCATACCAGCAACCGAACGTTGCATTGGTAAACCGCTGTGAAGCGACTAACGCGCCGTGAGGCGCAAGGAGAAGAAACATGAAAAACAAGAAAGCGCTGCGTTCAAGTCTTATTGCTACCGGTGCCGCTATGGCAGCCAGCCTTATTGCAGGCCCGACCATGGCAGAACTCAATCAGGAGTGCCTGTTCACCGGCGAGATCGTTCAAAAACAGGCCGATACACTACTGCAAATTCGATTCACTGATATCGACCATGGTGAAAACGCTCGTTGCCTTTCAAAACGTCGTGGCTCACGATCGAAGGTGCAATTCAAGGCCTCTGACGATATTCAGACACTGCCTGAAGGTTCAGAAGTCCTGTATCGGTATCAAGAACTCAAAGACGGCGACACAACGTGGGAGCTGTTGTCAGCGAAGACCCCCGTCTAATCACGACTTACCGAAATATGAAAAAAGCCCGCGGCAAGCGGGCTTTTTTCGTTCGGCGATGCCCTAGAGGGAACGCCACAGCGTCACCTCTAGGGTGCCGTCACCATGCTGGCTATCTCACAAGGATCCGGAAACCGTCCAACCCGCCCACCAGGGGTCGGTGCCATCAGGGTTAACCGCACCGATGTAGTCGGTTGAGTCCAGGTAATCGCCATCGGCAACCGACTCAGGGTACGCACCGTTGATCGCGTCCCAGTCTAGCGGCGCCAAGCCTGAGGCTTCTGGCGCCTGAGAACTGAGCAGAGAATCCAGTGCGGCGTCGGTTTCGGTGACGGTCGAAGCGTCAAAACTCACGTTAGCACCTGACAGCGTTCCATGAACGCCTTCACCTTGGCCACAATCCTGAATCCAGTTGTTGATGACCAGCGCGGTACCCACCAATGCTTCAGATCCAGACCCATCAACATTGATGCAAGTATCGACTGCTGTTTCGGACGAGTCCGCCACAGTGACGACCGTATTGTGGAAGAAGCCACCAGAGCGCTTCTTGAAGTTCAGGCTGTACGTGGCGCGATCAGCGACCTTGTCGTTGATGATCGTCACGTTCGCCAGCGTCGGCTTGGACAGGAAGCCGTCGGATGAACCTTCGGTGTCCATTTCGAACGCTTCGCCTTTCGACGCACCCTGCTTAACGATGATGTACTGCAGGTTGCCCTGGTAGCCTTCATCCCAATCCACGGAGTCGTCGTTGTTGTTGGTGAAGACACCGTGCTTAACGTTGACGTTACCACCATAGAACTCGATACCGTCGTCCGAGTTGCCGTGTACCTGGATGTAATCCATCTCGGTACCGCGACCCACACTAATCAACGAAATACCGTTGATCTCGTTACCCGTCGAGAACTCATAGCCGCCTTCTGCAACAACCACATAGTTCAGCACACCGCTGCTGTCGTCGGGGTCGTAACCACCGGCAAATCCGGATTCACCCTCGGAGTCGATGTCGCAGTAGGAGCCACCCACCTCACACTCGTTGTGCGGCGCGTAGCCATGAATGATCAAACCGCCCCACTCGCCAGCGCCGTCATACCCGTCGTCTTCTGAGGACATGATGATGGGCTTTGACTTAGTGCCCATGGCCATGATCTTGCTGCCACGTGTGATGATCAGGTTGGCAAACGTACCCTGCTTACCCTTGATCTCAACGCCAGGACGGATAGTCAACGTAACGTTGCGAACGCTAGAACCATCGGGCAGCGTGCCGTCGTTGTTGGTGGTCAGTTGACCGTTACCGTTACCCACAGTAACGCGACCCTCCATTAGATAGTCAAAGCTTGCCGTCAGAGTCATATCAGCCGAAATGGTCGGAGGTAATAAACACGTATCCGAGTCCACTTCAGTAGTACCCACCGGGCAGCTCGCATCCGCAGCCTCTGGCACACCGACGGAGCCCTCAATAGTCCAACCGGCCCACCATGTATCTGAACCATCAGGGTTTACTGCCCCAATAAAGTTTGTTGCATCGAGATAGCTTGCGTCAGCAACCGACTCGGAAAACGATGAATTAATTGCTGCCCAATCCAATGCTGCTGACAGCACTGCTTCTGATGCTTGTGAAGCAAGATTGGCGTCAAGTTGGGCAGGCACCGCAGAAATGGTGCCGTTATCAAGCCCGCTGACGTTTGCCAAAATACCCTGGTCGCCCGCTCCTTGACCACAGTCCTGTATCCAGTTGTTGATGACCAACGCGGTACCCACCAATGCTTCAGATCCAGACCCATCAACATTGATGCAAGTATCTACGGCTGTCAGGGAGGAATCTGCCACAGTGACGACCGTATTGTGGAAGAAGCCACCAGAGCGCTTCTTGAAGTTCAGGCTGTACGTGGCGCGATCAGCGACCTTGTCGTTGATGATCGTCACGTTCGCCAGCGTCGGCTTGGACAGGAAGCCGTCGGATGAACCTTCGGTGTCCATTTCGAACGCTTCGCCTTTCGACGCACCCTGCTTAACGATGATGTACTGCAGGTTGCCCTGGTAGCCTTCATCCCAATCCACGGAGTCGTCGTTGTTGTTGGTGAAGACACCGTGCTTAACGTTGACGTTACCACCATAGAACTCGATACCGTCGTCTGAGTTGCCGTGTACCTGGATGTAATCCATCTCGGTACCGCGACCCACACCAATCAACGAAATACCGTTGATCTCGTTACCAGTTGAGAACTCGTACCCACCTTCAGCCACGACAACATAACGCAATACCCCGCTGCTGTCGTCGGGGTCGTAACCACCGGCAAATCCGGATTCACCCTCGGAGTCGATGTCGCAGTAGGAGCCACCCACCTCACACTCGTTGTGCGGGGCGTAGCCATGAATGATCAAACCACCCCACTCGCCAGCGCCACTATAACCGGCATCTTCAGACGACATGATGATCGGAGCAGACGCGGTGCCCATGGCCATGATCTTGCTGCCACGTGTGATGATCAGGTTGGCAAACGTATCCTGCTTACCTTTGATCTCAACACCCGCTTCGATTGTCAGCGTGACGTTTTGCACCGCCGAACCATCAGCCAACGTGCCATCGTTGTTCGTGGTCAGCTGGCCGTTGCCGTTGCCCACCGTCACGCGACCTTCCATCAGATAATCAAAATCCGCAGTGAGGGTAACGTCTGAAGAGATCGTTGCGGGCAGCGCGCACACTCCACTGGAGATCTCTGTGGTGCCAGCAGGGCACTCGGCCTCTGGCTCTGTTCCACCGCCTGAATCGGTACCAGAACCGTCTCCGCCACCAGAGTTATTATTTGTAGTACTGTTGTCACTGTTATCCACAACGCTATTGTCGGGGGCCTCAATGTTGATCGTGGCCTCATCGCCCTCCGAGCACCCACCAAGTCCAACCAGGACCCCGCAGGCTAGGAGAGCCAACCAAAATTGCTTCTTCATCATCACATTTCCTCTTGGTTTGTTAGGCCCACGGGAGGCCTTGGTGCTTCATCTAAACTAGCGATTAAAAATTCCAATCAAAGGCCACTTGGACGCCGATGCCTCGCTCGTAGGTTTGAAATACGCTGCCGCCCTGGGTGTATTCGTACTCTTCGTCAAGCAGGTTCTCCACCTTGGCCCTGAGCACCAGCGAGTCGCTGAAGCTGTATCGGTAAACCAGATTCAGATCGAGGCGCGGCTCAAGAAACACATCGGGCTGGCCCGAGACACCGACGTCAGCGATGGACTTGCCGTTCTGATTCAACAGAAGGGTCAGTTGATGACCGCGTTCTATATTGTCGTAACCAATAATCAGGTTGGCCGTGTACTCAGGCTGCCCCTGAAGAGCACGATCTTCCTGCCCCTCAGAAGTCACCTCAGACTCGATAAAGGCGGCATTGACGGAGACAAAGATTGTTTGGCCGTAGTCATCCGAGAGCAAAAACTCGGTTCGGCCGTCTATCTCAACACCATAGAGTTCGGCGCTATCCGAGTTCTGAAAAGTCCTGGAGTTTCCCGCCGTGCCTGAAGCCGGCTGGACCACACGCTCAATCGGCTTATCCATATCCTTGTAGAACGCGGCAACCGATAGATTCGTCACATCGCTGGGGTACCACTCCCAACGCAAGTCAGCATTGATCACCTCAGAGATTTCAAGAAAGGGATTACCCCTGACCCTGAAGTTAAATTCGTTGTCGTAAAACGTCGCGTTGGCAGCTTCCTTGAAGTCAGGGCGTGCCACGGTCTGCGAGACAGCAAATCTCAACTGCTGGCTCTCTGCGTAGTACCAATTCATCCCTAAGCTGGGGAGTACACTGTCCTCATCAATTTGCGCCTCCACCGCTTCTTGCTCGCCCTGCAAGGAAAAGGTTTCGGTTGTTTGATCAAACATTTCATAGCGAGCACCCACTACAAACTGCAACATGGAATTCCAAGTGTGGTCGTACATCAGATAGAGGCTGTTGTAGTCGAGCTCAGCTTCATAGCTGTCTGAGGCCAGTGTTTTATCAACGAACACAAGCCCAGTTGAGGGACTGTTAGTAATACCGCCCTCGGGAGGTGTTCCCGTGCCGGTATCCGGGCAACTCACAGTACCGGGCCCAGTCCCGCAAACGTAAACCACGTCAGAAACCAGCAAATTGTCGGACTGCACGAGATCGTCGCGGATCTGGTTCACGTTATAACCATAGGTTGCACTATCGGCGTCCCGCTCCCGGTAGATGAGCTGAGCGCCCCCCTTCAGCTGCCCGTAACTCGCGCCGTTATCAAAAACGTCCCAGGTCAGATCAAAGGAGAGGTCAACGTTGCTGTCGGTAAGCTCGTCGTAGCGACGCGTGATCTCTCCAGGCTCAAGGATGAATCCGTTGAACAAATCCGCTTGCTCATTGTTAGCCTTACTAAAGTCGTATCCGGCTTTCAGGGCCTCGGGGTCGGTCGCACTCTGGGTGGCAGTAAAGATAAAATCCCGGCGGTCGGGTGCGTACCGGTAGGCGAAGCTGCCAGTAGCCTGCCACTCCAAAAAGAAGCTCCCGTCGTCGTTCAGAAAGTGTGACCCCACCAACTGCGTGGAAGCGAAGGTGCGCTCCTCCCACTGAATGGTCTGTCCCATCAGAGCCTGAAACTCGTCGCCCTCCTGCCCCACCACTCGCTCCACCCAAGATTCGGTGACCCGCGATAAAAGGTTGTTCCATTCGAAGGTGCTATTGCCGATGTTCAACCCGACAGACGCCAACGCACTGATCTCGACGTTGTTCGAGTAGCGCTCGTAAAGGAAGTTATCGGCAACTTCTCCTTCGCTCTCATACGTGTAACGCTCACCGCTATCACGCTGACTCCACTCGTTGCTGTAGTTGACCGCTGTGTAGACACCCAGTTCTGCACTGTCCAAGTAAAAGAGATCTCCGTAGCTCGCTCCCAACTTGCCCTCGGGTAGCGCGCTCTCGAAATCAGGATCAAACCCGTCCTTAATCAGGATTCCCGCCAGCCGCTGCAGCTCGCCCTTGGTTCGCGCGTCCAACTCGTAAGAAACGCCCGAATTAGAGTCGGTGATTCGCCCCATACCCAGAACCGCTGCCACTGCCTTGACGGAGATGTCTTCCTTTCTCGAGCCGTCGTCCCACCCGGCAAAATCAAAATCGCCATCTATTGGGTCTATAAATACAGTTTCTCCGGTAACACCGTCGAGGTAGCCCACCTGTACGGACAACGAAGTCGTGCGCTCATCGGGAAACGTCTTCGTATTGATGACCAGATTGCCGCCGGTAGACTCGCCTGGCATGAAAGGTAGAAACGTCTTCTTGATATCCAACTGACTCACAAAATTGGAGGGAAATAAGTCTAGCGGCACCGTTCTTTTTGAGGGGTTCGTCGACGGCATCGTTGCGCCGTTGAGCGTTGACGAAATATATCGACCACCCAGACCCCGGATAAACACATACTTGTCGTCTTGTACCGAGATGCCGGGAACCCTGACCACAGACGCGGCCACATCAGAATCAGAAAACCGGGTAAGCAACTCAACACCAATGGTATCTACGATGTTTGACGCGTCACGTTCGCTGACCTCCAGCCCCGCAGGGTCGAAACTCGCGACGACGAACACCTCCTCAATCTCAGGCGCAGCGACCTGCATGGCTTCGCCCTCTTCACCGATGGTCACTGATACTGATCGGGTAAGACCACCGACCACACGCAAGTTTGCAGTCTGTTCGGCAACTTGCGTTCGATATCGTCCGCGGGGCAAAGTGACCGTGGCCAACCCCGACGCATCAGTTACGAGCGAGAGCCCAGAGCCGGCTATGTAAATCGCCTCATCGGCAACTGGCTCACCACTCTGCTCAACGATGATGTTCAGGGTGCCCTCGGCTACTGCCCTGCGGTCAGCAACGCTCTCAGATTGCGAGTACACATCAACCAAAATGGACGAATCGTCCAATCGCGCCACCACGTCCACTAACTGCCCTACGGCCGCACTGAAACGACTCGTAACCGTTCCTTCGGGTGAGGACACTGTGATGGCGCGGAGGCCGCTGCCCGATAAATCAACAAACAGTGATCCATCCCGGCTAGTTTGCCCTAACACTGCTTCTCCGACTGTGACCGTCGCGCCCTCAACCGGGGCACCCTCTGAAAAAACGTAAACCAGCAGCTCGTCATCCGCTCTGGCGGCAGCCGCAAATAAAAAGGATAAAAAAAGTGCTCCAAACCAACGGGCGCTTGTCGACGGGGAAAAGGGAATCATTCAGACCTCAACTTCGCACGGGCGGATGGCTCCCGCATGCATCGAGCGCAGGATAAGAGGTCTATATGACCCTTTTATGGCAGATAGCTTTCAAAAATTTGACGGTTTCGTTGCAGTTATGTGACACAGGAGCGGCGACAGTTATGCCTGTACCCACCAAGAATGAGACGAAATAGCGCCAATTCACTGATGCCCGTTGCGCGACATTGGTGTAGGCAAGATAAGACAGGGGATACGCGCGCCTTTCTTCATCAATAGATCAATGACGTTCGCTTCGCGTGGAGGGAATAATTTTATGTCGGACAAAATCAAACAGCGCCGCTGTCACCTTGTGCACTTTTTGCCGCGAATGTTGTGCCGTAACGTTAAGCTTCATTTCGTCAACCTCGGTCGAGACATCATGCGTAACAACCATCCTCTGTCAATTCAGTGGCCGTTAGTTAGATTAAAGGTAGCCTTCGTCTTACTCGCCCTCACGCCATCCATCACTACGGCACAAACCGAATCGGGTTGGTCCAATCAGGGCTTACTGTACCTTCTCGGACCCACGCTCGATGGCACTACGGGCGTCGGCGACCTGCAAACCGAGGTCGATCTGGGGATGAGCGACGTCTTTGATGCTATCGACAAAGGGTTGCTGGGGATGTATCGCGGTGAAGGCGAGCGCTGGGGCATGCTGGTCGATGTGGTTTACATGGATCTAAAAATGGACGCAGAGGGGTCGCGTGGGGTGTTGTCCGGAGAACTGGAGTTGGAACAAACCCTGGCCATTGCCTCCGCCACCTGGCGCCTCAACGAATCTCTGCAATTGATGGGTGGCGCGATGTACGCTGATTTATCGACGGATATCGCGCTGACGGGCCCGCAGACTACCCGCATGGCCAGCATCAGCGAGGACTGGTTAGATCCTTTGGTTGGCGTATTGTTTGAGACGCCTGTGGGCGCAGGATGGGAGTTTTCGGGTTCGGCACAAGTGGGTGGCTTCGGCGTTGGTTCAGATCTCGTTGTGATACTGAGTGGCGCTATGCATTACCGCTTCAACGATTGGTCTAGCCTGTCTCTGGGCTATCGTTATCTGGACTTTGATTACGATGACGGCGAGGGGCCCGATCGATTTAAATTCGATATGAAGCAGCACGGCCCCCTTATTGGTGTTCGGTTCGATTTCTGATCACTGAGTGATCGGGAAGTCTATCCGCGGTATCGCCCGCAAACGGGGGCCACTGTAACGTCGATCGCCCATAGAGTTGCAGGCCCGTCGCCCTGCCTTAGCGCGACGGCCCGTTCTGCTTCGAGGCATAACACGCAAGTCGGTCGCGGTGGCGCACTAAAGCAATAGAAAAGTCACCAGTGCGGTAATGGCACCTGCCACCAACGCAAAAGTCAGCGCAAAAAATATCACTTGCCGCGGAATCATGTTGCCCCCAGCTCCCAGCCCCTCTCGCAAGCCGACGGGACCTTCAGGTAAACCTCACCGCCTTGGTTGCGTGCGCGATCCTGGTTAAATGGTCTCCGGCTTTCTGTGCTCGGTCGCCCAAATCCCAACGCGCCCACAGCACCAGCCCCCGAGCGCACCTGCCGTACCCTGCGTCAGCAATCCAAACCAGGATCTCGTAGCAGCGAAGACATCAACACCCAAAATAGCTCCCAGTATGGGGTGCAGAACAAATATACACATAGCACCGATCAGGGCATACCCATGGGGTTCAGGGCCCCTGCGCATGCGCGTCATAATGACATCGTACAAACCCCATCCGACCACAAGGGCAAGCGCCATAACCGGCAGCAGGGTGGCAGTCAGGCCCAGTAAATCGGCGCGCGTTGCTTCAATTCTAGCCGGCCAGCTCACCTCGAGCCCCATCGATTGCACCGATGCCAAAATGACCTGGGTACCCAAAATCGAACCCGTCAGGAACGCCACCAGTATTCCTGCTCCGTAGCCACTTATAGTTCTGATCATTGTGCTCTCAATCCCGATCACCCTTTTTCGCTGTCCCGACAACACACCCGTGTTTCGGAATCCACCCATGCTACGCTCGCGTAATCTGTTCAGTCCAAAAAAGTGAAACTATCATGCGTCATTCTGTCACCCGACCCCTGCAAATCCTGCTGATAACGGCATGGAGCGCTCTGACTTTTACAGCACATGGCTACGAGGTCACAAAGCTCGCTTCGGGGCTCGATAAACCCTGGTCGATCGCCTCGATAGATGGCGGTCGTTTGCTTGTTACCGAGAAAACTGGCCAACTCGTCCTGATAGGATGCCGATGGCAAACTCTCCCCCGTCTCGGGGACACCTGAGGTGTACTCTGCCAATCAGGGCGGATTACTCGAAGTCCTGCCCGATCCGCTTTTCAGCCAGAATCAGACCGTGTATCTGAGCTTTGCCGGTGGTAATAAAGACGCCAATCGCACCACTATCGTTCGCGGTGTGCTTGAGGGCGGCACACTGCAGGAGGTATCAACAGTCCTAGAGGTCTCTCCCGACAAGCAAGGGCCAGCGCATTACGGCGGAAAAATGGCTTTTTTACCCGACGGCACGCTACTGCTCAGTGTGGGCGAGGGCTTTAAATATCGCGAAAAGGCGCAGGACATCGAGTGGGAGTTAGGCAAATTGCTGCGCATCAATACCGATGGATCCGTGCCCGCCGACAATCCGTTCCTCGATAAGGCACCGCGCGTCTACAGCTATGGTCACCGCAACCCCCAGGGGCTGGCGTATGACCCCGCCAGCGACAGGATCCTTATGCTCGAACACGGCCCCAAAGGCGGCGATGAACTTAATCATATCGAGGCAGGGAAAAATTACGGTTGGCCAGCGATCACCTACGGCGTCGACTACAGCGGAGCCGTGATCTCTCCGTTCACCGAAGCGGAAGGTATGGAGCAACCCCTGACCTACTGGGTGCCGAGTATCGGCCCATCGGGCTTAGCCATTTACCGCGGGGATCAGTTCCCAGCGTGGCAGGGCGACTTGCTCCTGGGCTCGCTGATCAACGGCGAGATGCGCCGACTCAAGCTCGAGGGAGACACCGTGACCCTCGACGAGACAATTTTCCCTGAAGTCTCCGGCCGGGTCAGAGATCTTCGGGTCCTCAGCGACGGCAGTATCGTCACCATTACCGACGAGGGAGATGTTTTCCATATTACCAATGCTCCCTAGACCCACTGACCTCAGTCACCGCTAGACGCGAAGCGCTGGCCCCTCGAATCTCATTTGGGCGTTAATTTTCTAGCGCCGCGCTATCCGATATCGGCCGCCCATGACACCGCTTGCATCAATCTGACGCTGGAGCGTCGACGACCGGCTCAAGCAGTAGCCCCGTCCTATTCCCATAGCAACATGCCCGACGCCTCAAAAATGCTGACGTAGTCTGTCAATCACTTGGCGGATCAGGTCATCGGCCAAAACCCCTCTTCTCGCGAAAATTATCTCAGCGGGCACTACCTGAGCGCCCATCACTGTCATGAACTGAGATCACGAGGAGATCCACCATGAATAAGAATATACGAGGTTTTAAATTACAGCCGCTCGCCATCGCCGCGGGCTTAATAGCATCTGGCATCGCCGTCGAATCAGCGGCCCACGGCTATGTCTCAGAGCCCGCCGGGCGCCCACTGCTGTGCAAGCTGGGTGACAACACCGGATGCGGCGCTGTGCAGTGGGAGCCACAGTCTGTTGAGGGTCCCGACGGGGCACCACGATTCCCAGTAGGAGGCCCCACAGATGGCACCATTGCTGCAGCGGGCTCTCCCTCTTGGTCAGAATTAAACGCACAATCACCGTCCCGTTGGTTCAAACACGAATTCGCGGCGGGTTATCAAACCTTCGAGTGGACCTTCACTGCAAATCATGTCTCCAAAGATTGGCGTTATTTCATCACCAAGGCCGACTGGAACCCTGCGGCGCCCCTGAGTCGAAATGCCTTTGAGCTCTCACCATTTTGCGCATACGACGGTGGGATGGAACGGCCTCCCATGGTCATTCAACACAATTGCTATGTGCCGGAACGCGAGGGCTATCACGTGATCATGGCAGTGTGGGATGTTGGCGATACCGCAGCCTCTTTCTACAACGCCATTGACGTCAATTTTGCGGGCGACAATGTCATTACCACCCCCGAGCCCGAGGTTGACGCCTTCGCGGAAGTCGGACTCATCTCAGGTGCGATCGCACTGCAGGCTGGCGACACCATCTCGACACGGGTCTATGACAAAGACGGCGAGATACCCTCCCTGTCAGTCTCTTATGAAGCGGATGGATATACCTCTGGTGGCGCCGCAGCGCTGGCACTCGCACACGCTATCAATGATGCAGCTGTCGGATACTCCGCCGGTCAGCGCGATGGCGACATGTTCATCCCCGTTGCGGGTCAGAACAAAATTTACTCGGATACG
>Ga0181597_10002244_pt1 | contig 21097 bp, 18 predicted proteins | sample 041ome_5_FD_148647 | JGI IMG/M metagenome (GOLD analysis project Ga0181597, IMG submission 148647) | Coastal salt marsh microbial communities from the Groves Creek Marsh, Skidaway Island, Georgia - 041403US metaG (spades assembly) | ecosystem: Environmental > Aquatic > Marine > Intertidal zone...
AGATAGATTATATATTTAAAAAGTACAATTAAATCATATTGATTAATACCTATATTTTTTAGCTCAGATAAGAAAATAATAAGCAAATTTATACTTAATAAAATACTTATAGCTAATGTAAATCCGATTAGGTACTTTCTAAACATATAAAAAAAGATTTTGGTCATGTATATCCCGGTTGATTGAAGAAATTATATAACCTATAAGTAATATATGAGTACAGTAAGTGAAGAGTTAATAAACTTAAAAAAACATATAACTCACTATCAAATGATTTAGAAAGAATATTGATCAATATTATGTAACTAAAATAGAATAATACTGCTGTGAATATATTTCTATACTTATCCTCTCTTGCATTAATATGGCTTAATGGTATCGCCATATAACCTAAAATAAATGTTGCAATAATCAAAGAGAATCTCTTAATTGATTCTTGATATGATTCAATACTATTAATTTTGAGTAAATCAATAATTGATTTTGAATCTATATCATTATTTATTATATCTGGTACTTGATTTGACAATTGAATATTTTGACTAGAGTACTTAGTGTAACTTAATCCGTCATTGGATTTAAATACATAAGATATTCCTTCTATAAGAGTTAAGTGATTATTATCAGACGATTCTAATCCTGATGATATATCAATTCTAACTGAGTCTTTATTTTTTGACTTAATAAATATATTACCCGCATCAATTTTATTTTTATTTGAAATATAGACAATCTTAGAACCATTATTATTTTGATTGAAGTTTTTTTCCTGAAGGGAGTATATTCTTTGTTCATGTAGGATTTTATGCTCTATATACGTTCTAAAATTAATTACATAAGGAGTTACAAAAAAATTAAAAAGCATAACTATCATTGTTGCTACAAGAATGATTTTCGAGAGTACACTAGATATTGCCTTGCAAGAAAAACCTCCTAATTTCATTATCACCATTTCATTTGATACATAGAATCTATTTAATGAGACAAGAATACCAAAAAATAAACTAATAGGAATTATAAGAGAGGAATACTGTAAAATCTTTAACGTCAGAAGTTGAAGTAGGAATAATGAAGGTAGGCTTCCTTCATTTACACTTTCCATTAACCTTAGCCCTGTATTTGCGGTCAATATTAACAGTAAAATTAAAAAAACAGAGATAATCGTCTGAAGACAGTTTTTAAATATATATTGACTAATTAAATTCAAAGTAATAATTACAAGATGTTATAAAAATGTTAATCTTAACTCCTTAATAGTATAACTTTATTATATGGAAATATCATGAAATACAATAAATTCAACAATAACGATAAATCAGACTATAACTTAGTATTCATATATGAGGATAAACTCTCAGGCGTTAATAAGTCTATTCATTGTTCCTTAGCCCTTAAAGATATTAAGGAAGCAATCTCTAAAAAATTATTATGCGGGAAACTTGGTTCAATGGAAACATTTGCTAGCACTATGTATGATAACAACTATTTTCTAATAGGATTAGGTAAAAAAAATGAACTTACTATTCAAAAGTTTGAAAAACAGCTAAGCTCAACAATTAAAAAAATAAATGAATATGATATAGACAAGGTTACGATAGACCTAAATAATATTTCAATTAACAACTATGATGTACTCAAAGGTAGTATCATTGAGTTCGAAAAGAGCAAGTATAGTTTTAGAGAAGATAATATAAATCATTTGAAAGAATGTTGTATAAAGGTTCCTAGTAATATCAACAAGAGAGTTTTTGATAATACTAAAGTAATTTCTATAGCAATAGCACATGGACTTAACACTGCGAGAAAATTAGGAGATACACCGCCTAATATATGTAATCCAACATTTTTAGCTAAAGAATCTAAGAAACTTGAAAAAATACACAAGAATCTTAATGTAGAAGTCCTCGATGAAAAACAAATGAGGACATTGAAGATGGGCTCTCTTCTATCAGTTTCTCAAGGAAGTCTTCAGCCTGCAAAACTGGTAATAATTAAATATATGCCAATAAAAAATAAACAACCTATAGTGCTAGTTGGAAAAGGTATTACTTTTGATACAGGTGGTATATCTCTAAAGCCATCATCTAGTATGGATGAAATGAAGTATGATATGTCTGGAGCTGGCTCTGTTGTAGGTACCATGCAAGCATGTGCAGAAATGAATTTAAAAAATAATGTTATAGGTATTCTAGCTTGTGCTGAAAACATGCCAAGCGGAGTGGCTACTCGACCTGGCGATGTTGTAAAAAGTATGTCAGGTATAACTATAGAAATACTGAATACTGATGCTGAAGGAAGATTAGTTTTATGTGATGCTCTAACATTTTCAAAAAAATATAAACCTAAATATATATTAGATATGGCAACATTAACTGGAGCTTGTTTGGTTGGTTTAGGAAAATATCCATCAGGTCTTTTTTCAAATGATTCAATCTTAACTCAGAAAATTAAAAAGTCTGCAGATGTCACAGGAGATCGTGTATGGGAACTTCCGCTATATAGTGATTATTTTGATGAGTTAAAAACAAACTTTGCAGATATACAAAATATTGGCGGGCGATATGGTGGAGCAATTACAGCTGCTGCATTTCTAGCCAACTTTACTAAAGATGAAAAATGGGCTCATTTGGATATTGCAGGTACTGCATGGGATTCAGGTAATGATAAAGGATCTACAGGTAGACCAGTCAAATTACTGACTGACTTTGTAATGACAAATAAATAAAATTGAAATCAACTGCATATTTTTATTCACTTAATAGAAATCATAATTTAGATTTATGTATTTGTAATTGTATAAAGCATCTATATAAGAAAGAGAATAAAATAATAATAGTTTCATCAGATCATAAAATTGAAAAGCTTGATAAATTATTATGGACTTTTGAACAAAATAGTTTCTTGCCACATAAGATTTATAAGGATGGGGATAAGATTGATACGCCAATATTGCTACTGTCCTTAGACTATTTAAATAAAAGTGAAATATTTAGTGAATACAAATCAATTATTAACAATCAAGCGGCTGCTCTGTTAAAAATAACTAATGATATAAATATATTTGAGTTTGTAGATGATGATGAAACGAATAAATCAATAAGTAGAAAGAAATACTTAGACTATAAAAAATATAACTTTACTTTGATACATAAGGCATATAATGAACAAACAATATAAACCTAAAGATATAGAAAAGAGAATATACAAAGACTGGGAAAAAAATAAATCATTTTCTCCAAAAGAATCTACGTCTAAGTTTTCAATTGTACTTCCTCCACCAAATGTTACAGGCACCTTGCATATGGGCCATGCTTTTCAACATACAATTATAGACGTGCTTGTTAGATATCATCGAATGTTAGGGAAAAGTGTATTGTGGCAACCAGGCACTGATCATGCAGGGATTGCAACCCAATTAGTTGTAGAAAACCGATTATCTTCTCTAGGTAAAGATATTAATAGTTTAAGTAGAGAAGAATTTATTAATGAAGTATGGAAATGGAAAGATATATCAGGTAATACAATTATTAATCAAACCAAAAGAATCGGTTCATCTGCTGACTGGTCAAGAAATAGATTTACTATGGATGAGGACCTTTCGGATACTGTAAAAAATATTTTTATACAATTATATGATGATAATTTAATATATCGAGGTAACAGACTTGTGAACTGGGACATAAAGCTCCAAACAGCTGTATCAGATTTAGAGGTATTAAATGAAGAAAAAGAAGGATTTCTATATCATCTAAAATATAAGATTGTTGGGTCTGAAGAATTTGTAATTGTGGCAACTACTAGACCAGAGACGCTTTTCGGTGACACTGCTGTATGTATAAATCCTACGGATAATCGCTATAAACATTTAGTTGGTAAAAAAGTCATGATTCCAATGATAAATAAGGAAATACCAATAATACTTGATGAAATTGTAGATAAAGAGTTTGGAACAGGTTGTTTAAAAATTACACCCGCTCATGATTTTAATGACTATAAAATTGGAAAAAAACATAAACTTCCATTCATAAATATTCTAAATAAAGATGGCTCATTGAATGAAAATGTTGATAAGGATTACATTGGAAAAAATATTCATCATGTTCGAGATCAGCTTATTAGTGATCTTGATAAGATTAATGCGTTCGTTGAAAAAGTTCCATATAAATCAACTATTCCTGTTGGAGAGAGAACTGGGGAGATAATTGAGCCATTACTAACTAATCAATGGTTTATGAATATGAAAGATCTTGCAAACGATGGTATAGAAGTTGTCAAAAATGGTAAAGTAACTTTTGTGCCTGACCACTGGGAAAAGATTTACTTTAACTGGCTTGAAAATATTGAAGACTGGTGTATCAGCAGACAAATAATGTGGGGACATAGAATACCAGCTTGGTATGATCATAGGGGTAATATATATGTCGGAGAAAATGAGGATTCAATAAGGAAAAAATATAATTTAAATAATGATATAGAATTAAATCAAGATACAGATGTATTAGATACATGGTTTTCATCTGCATTATGGCCATTTTCAACGCTTGATTGGAAAAAAGATAATGCTTTTTTTGACAAATACTTTCCTACAAATCTACTTGTAACTGGTTTTGATATTATCTTTTTCTGGGTTGCAAGAATGATAATGATGAGTATCAAATTTACTAATAACATACCATTTAATAAAATTTATATTCATGGGCTTGTTAGGGATGCTGAAGGGAAAAAAATGTCTAAATCAGTTGGAAATGTTATTGATCCGTTAGATGTTATAGACGGAATCACTTTGGATGATCTCCTAAAAAAAAGAACAGAAAGCTTAATCAGTGAAAAACAAAAATCAAATGTTATTAAGAAAACGAAAAAAGAGTTTCCTAATGGAATAAAAGAATTTGGAGCAGACGCACTGAGGTTCAATTTCTGTGCCATGGCATCAACCGGTAGAGATATAAATTTTGATCTTAACAGAATAGAAGGTTATAGAAACTTTTGTAATAAGCTTTGGAATGCATCTAGATTTATCATAATGACATGTGATAGCTATAATTATGAAGAAAATCTTAATACATCGGATGCAACAATATTTGATAAATGGATAATGTATAAATTAGATTATGTAATAAATGATTTTAAAAAATATTCATCTACATATAGATTTGATTTGATGGCAAATAGTATTTATGAGTTTGTGTGGAATGAATATTGTGATTGGTATTTAGAAATAGCTAAACATAATACCTCTGATACTACAAAGAAGTTTTTAATATACTCTTTAATAAGAATTGTAAAAATATGTCATCCTATAATACCATTTATAACTGAGGAAATTTGGAGTGAATTATATAAGAATGAATTTGTCATCGAAAAAAGTCTCACAAACAGCACTTTTCCTTCTCAAGTAAGAATTTCAAAAGAAAATGATACGGATGTTAGAGTGACTGATGTCAAAGAGATGATTAAAAAAGTTAGAAAAACTCGTACAGAGCTAGGTATACATCCTAAAACTAAATTCAAAGTTGAAGTACTCATAAGCGATCAACTTTTGTCAGAAGATATTCTTGATAATATAATACTTATAAATAATCTTTCAGGTATAGACTTATCAATCATTAATGAAAAAGAAGCACGCTTTAATGATTTTATTGAAATAATTGATAGTAAATATACTTTATACCTTTACATAAAAAATATGATTAGTATTAGTGATGAAATAATAAAAATAGAAAAAAATATTCTGCAGCTACAATCTGTTCTTCAGAAAATAGATGCTAAGCTTAATAACAAAAGTTTCATCGAAAAAGCCCCGAGTGAAATCATTAACCAAAATGTTTTTAATCGTAAGAAGATTACTAATGAAATCTTATCTTTAGAAAACCTAAGATTAAACCTATCTAATTAAGCTGTACAATCTTTCTAGAGTAAGTCTAAAACTAGTAAGATCGGCTGAAATATTTATATTGAAATCATTAGATAACTGTTTATATTCGCCGCACTGAGAGCCTATTAAGATAATATCCTCTGTCTTCTTTGCATGCTTTCTAATGTGTTTTATCTCATATATTTTTCTCGCGATATCTCTTGGATTATTAATTGCGAGGACAACTAATTGAGCATTAACAGATGATGCTGTATAGGTGATTTCATCATGAGGTACTCCATTTCCGATATATGTTAAATCCCAACCTACATTTTGTGCGACAATCATGTGCATTATCGTATCAAGATGTTCATGTTCCGATAATAATGAAGCAATTACTAATCTTGGACAATCTTCCTTTGAAGACCTAAGTTTCAAGTAAAGGTTATTTAGGCATGTCCTGATGCATAATTTAGACATTTTTTCTTGAGAGTATCTTATAGTACCTCTAGAGCATTCATCTTGTATGTAGTTACTAAGAGGTTTAATAAATTCAATTAAAAGGTCGTTTGTACTCAATAAAGCTACTGCGTTGGATAGGACGTTATCGAGCTTCCAACTATTCATTTCTTTTATGCAAGATACAGATTCATCAAATAGTTCCATGATAGTACCAGTGCTCGGTCTTTTATACCCTATCGATGCACTAGACTCATCGCCCATTACAAGCTCAAAAAGATCATCGTATGACAATGCAGCTATGTCTCCAATACGTCTTCCGGCAGCTATTGCTCTCTTTAGCAATGTAAGTTTGTCTATATCTTTATCAGAATATAATCTTCGATTCGTGTCATTTCTGTGAGAAATCACAGCTTGATAACGTTTTTCCCAAACTCGAATTACATCTGAACTCAGCCCAGTCCGTCTATTCACAACTTGTATCAGATGGCGTGGTTTTGCAGATAAATCTTCTTTCATCTTACTGTCAATATGTGACTGATCATTGCCATTGTTACTAATTATTATATTTTCCATATGATTTGTCAAAGTAATGTCTAATTTTTTACAGACAATATCATTATTTATCTTATTTGTATAGTTTTTGTTCATATTTAATGTTGACATGTCTATATTATTAAGATATTGTCTTAGACAGGATGTAGACAACATGTCATATCCCCACCCCTTTAATGAAAGGCCGAATCTACCCCCTTCGGCCTTTTTTTATACTGATTTTCTATATCCGCTAGGTCTCCATGCAGGAGCTATTACATCTGGGCTATCTTTATCATCACTTATTAAACGAGCAGGTTTAATAGTATCAGAACCAAACCTGTCATTTATATTGTCCAATGTACGCGTTAAAACTATACTCTTATTATTTTCCTGACTAAAAATATCAATTTGTATATTTTTCTTTTTAGGATTTAGAGCTGTAATTTGAACTTGAAAAATTCCAATATTTTTGTCAAATAAATTTAAGTAAAATAAGCAAATATTAAATATATCACTTTGATTCCATGTGGGTTTCTCTAATTTTATTTTTTTTTGTACCCAACCTGCTTTTATTTTTATGCCAATCAGAAAAATATTTGATTCATAATTAGATTTACGTAAACGTAATGATAGTTTATTAGACATTCTCAAGAATATTTTTTTTATTAAGTAATGACTTTTTGTATTAGGCATCAGTACTTTTCCATGTCCAAGGCTCTTTGGATCTAAAGGGTCTGGGGTAAGACCTTCGAAATCATTTCCATTTGCCATGAGCCATATTTTTCTACCTATATTACCGAATCGGTTAGCAAGTATACTTATAGGAAGGCTTTTCATATCAGAGCATTTGTAGACATTATGTTCATTTAAGAAATTTTTAATTCCTTTTGATACGCCACATAAAGTATCTACTGGAGAATTATCTAAGTACTTATGATAATTTTTCCTAGTAATGTAAGTTATTCCATCTGGTTTATTAATTTTTGAAGCGTACTTTGCTAACGACTTGCTAAATGATACGCCAATTGAACATTTAAGATTTACGTTCTGATATATAAGATCTTTAATTTTATACACAACATGGCTAATTTCTTTATAAATTTTCATACAATGTGTTAATTCTAAAAATGCTTCATCAACAGAGTATATTTGAATATCAGGAGTTATATTCTGTAATATATTCATTATTTTTACTGACGTATCTGCATATATTTTTGGGCGTGATGATCGTTGAACTAAATGTGGACAAATCTTTCTTCCATCACGAATTTTCATGCCTGTCTTGATTCCAAATGCTCTAGCTTCATATGATGAGGTAATGATGCATGATCCATGTTTGCCATTAGTCACAGCTACAGGTTTTCCTATCAAATTGGGATAATCCCTTTGCTCTATTGAAGCAAAAAACGCGTTCATATCAACATGAATAAAAATTTTTTTATTCATTAATATATTCTTACTTGTCCAACTACATATCCTTGAATAGAAATTCTTTCAACAGGATAAATTTTTTCTTTATATACTTTATTGGCAGGAATTAACTTTATTTCTTCTGAGTTTATTTTTTCTATATATTTCAAGGTGACATCCTGATTGTCGATTAAAATTACATGAACTTTTGATTTATAGAATTTTTTGCTCTCTTCAATTATTACCCAGTCACCATCATTTATACCTGCATCTACCATTGATTCTCCTTTTACCTTGAGTGCATATGATTTTTTATTAGTAAATAAGTATTCAAGTTCAATTCTTTGTTGGTCGCTTATCGCTTCAATAGGTCCTCCGGCTGCAATCTTTCCTAAAGATTTTAAAAAAAGAGGTTTTTTGTCTATTATAGAAATGCCGCGGTGTTTATTTGAAAATCTTAGTATTTTACCTGCTTTTTCTAATGATTTAACGTATCTATGCGCTACACCTTTTGATGTAATTCCTATACCCTTTGCAATTTCTGTTAATAAGGGATATTTTCCATACTTTTTTGAATATCTAACAATAAAATCATAAGTCTTTTGTTCCTTGACAGTTAAAGTAGAATATTCTCTCATAAGTTCTCATTAAGTTCTCATATAATACATGAACTATTCAAATGGAACAAGATTAAATTTTTATATAATTCTTAGAATATCTTCAGGAGGACGCCCAATAATTGCTTGATTATTATAAACAAGCACTGGGCGTTGAAGTAATTTAGGATGTTTGATTATAAGCTCCAGAATCTCATCTTGACTAAGATTAAGATTATCTAAATTATTATCTTTATACTCCTTTTCGTTACTTCTAATAATATCTCTAACCGATAGCCCAGACAAATCAAGTATTTGTTTAAGCATACTTTTGGTAAGTTTATCTTTGAGATAAAGTATTACTTTAGTATTAATATTTTGGTTTTCAATTATTTCAAGAGCTTTTCTTGATTTACTACATTTAGGATTATGATAAAGAATTGCTTCTGACATTCAATAAGAATAATATTTTCTAAGTAAATCTGCAAAAGTTATTGCTAATAGAATACCAATGCAGTTGGCGATAACATCAAATAATTCAAAATAACGATCAAAATATGGCTGTATCAATTCAATTGCAAGTCCGAAGACAGTAAAATAACTAAATATCAAAATATAATTAACTGGTTTTCTAAGTGAAGCAGAAAAACTTAAAAATAGATATGCAACTGTATGGAAATATTTATCATTAGCCTGTATTGGCGAAGGTGGATTAACAGAAAAGAATGAGAAAAATATAATGACAAGTGATAATACAATAGTAATTGCTAACCAATTATCATAAATAAAGCCAAGATTATATCTCATGTAATCGAAAATAATTTTAATGTATATAGCAGTTTAGCATTGATGCAACTTGCAATGTTTACAAACTTAACGCTTTCTTCATCAGATTATACTATTCCCACTCTATTGTTCCGGGTGGCTTTGATGTAATATCATAAACTACTCTTGCTACACCATCGACTTCGTTTATTATCCTTGTAGAAATTTTGTTTAATATTTTGTGACTTATATGAGATGCTGTTGCAGTCATAAAATCAGTAGTGTTTACTGCTCTTAATGCAACAACATAACCGTACTGTCTTTTATCTCCCATGACACCAACAGATTTTGAAGGTATTAAGACTGACAAGGCTTGATCAATTTTATTATATAGATTACGGCTACATAGTTCCTCAATAAATATATAGTCCACATCTTGAAGAATTCTTATTTTCTCATGATTTATCTCACCTAATATTCGTACTGCTAAGCCTGGCCCTGGGAACGGGTGTCTATTAATAAGACTTTTAGGAAGACCTAATTCAAGACCTACTTTTCTGACTTCATCTTTAAATAAATCTCTTATTGGCTCTACAAGCTTCAGCTTCATTTTTTTAGGTAGACCCCCGACGTTATGGTGTGATTTAATAACATCTGATTTGGAGTTTTTAGAAGATGATTCAATTACATCTGGGTAAATTGTACCTTGTCCGAGATATTTCACATTTTTAATTTTTTTTGCTTCAGAGTTAAAGGTGTCTATAAAGCATTTTCCAATAATTTTTCGCTTTTTCTCTGGATCACTAACACCTCGAAGTGCTAATAAAAATTTTCTGGAAGCATCTATAGTTGTTAGATTAATTTTTAATGATGATGTAATTTTCTTTACTTCTAACGCTTCATTTTTTCTTAAAAGTCCGGTATCTATAAATATGCATGATAGCTGTTTTCCAATGGCTTGATTAAGGATTGCTGCCACAACTGAAGAGTCCACGCCTCCAGAAAGAGCTAGAATTACTTTTTCATTTTTGAGATCCGATTTGATTTTATTAATCATCTCATTACTAATTTTCTTCGCAGTCCAGGATTTCTTACACTCACAGATATCAATAAAGTTTTTAAGAATTCTCTTTCCTGATAATGTGTGTGTAACCTCAGGATGGAATTGAATACCAAATATTTTTTTATTTTGATTTTCAAATGCTGCTATTTTAGAGTTTGTGCTCTCTCCAATTCTGACAAAGTTTTTAGGTAAGTTATTAACTTTATCAGCATGACTCATCCAAACTTTATGTCCTATTTTTGTTTTAACTCCTTCAAATAATTTAGATTTTTTTTTAATTATAAATTTCGCATCACCAAATTCCTTTTTGTTTGACTTAATTACTTTTCCTCCAAACTCTTTTGCTAATAATTGCATGCCGTAGCATATGCCTAATATTGGTATATGTAATGAAAATATCTCTTTGCTTGGTTTAAGTGTTTGTTTAAAGTTCACAGAATTCGGTCCACCGCTTATAATAATGCCTCTGGGTTTTAGTTTCTGTATGTCTTTAATATCAGTATCATATGCCTTCACAAGGCTATAAATTCCTAGTTCACGTATTCTCCTGGCAATTAGCTGAGTATATTGAGAACCAAAATCTAAAATTAGAATTAAATCTTTTTCTAATGCCATTACTTTGGTTGATAATTAGGAGGTTCTTTCACAATCGTAACATCATGAGTATGGCTTTCTATCTTTGATGAATTAGATATTTTTATAAAATTAGTTTTACTCTTCATAAGTTTAATGTTTTTACATCCCACATAACCCATACTAGATCTTAGACCTCCAGTTAATTGATGAAGAATTGCTTTAATTGAACCTTTGTAAGGCACTCTACCCTCTATGCCCTCAGGAATAAGTTTTTTGCTATCGCTATGATGATCCTGGAAGTATCTATCTTTAGAGCCGTTCTGCATGGCGCCAATCGAACCCATTCCTCTGTATGACTTATAAGTTCTTCCTTCAAATATCTCAATATCACCAGGTGATTCATCTGTTCCAGCTAAAAGACCGCCTAACATAACTGAATCTGCACCAGCAGCAATCGCCTTAGCAATATCTCCCGAATATCTAATCCCTCCATCAGCAATAAGAGGTATTTTATATTTTTTAGCAATTTTGGCTGTATGATATATTGCAGAAAGCTGTGGCACCCCTATTCCTGCAACTATTCGAGTTGTGCATATTGAACCTGGGCCAATACCGACTTTGATAGCATCAGCACCAGCCTTTATAAGAGCTTCAGCTGCTTCTGGTGTAGCAATGTTGCCAGCTATAACTTGTTGACTTGGATAACGTTCTTTGATGTATTTTAGTGTATCTATTACAGACTTGGAGTGTCCATGTGCTGTATCAATTGTAATAACATCAGCTTTCTCATAAACAAGAGCATCTATTCTATCAATAGAGTCCTTACCAGTACTTACGGCAGCACCAACCAGGAGACTTCCATAATCATCTTTAGATGCATTAGGAAAAGTTGACGCTTTTTGTATATCTTTAAAAGTGATCATGCCTTTTAATTGATATTTTTTATTTACAATAAGAACTTTCTCAATTCTATTTTTTTTCAAAAGATCTATAACTTTCTTTTTAGAATATTTCTCCCCAACTGTGATTAATCTATCTTTAGGAGTCATTATTTCTTTTACTTTAGTATTAGATTTTTCTACAAATCTCAAATCTCTATTTGTAACTATCCCGATTAAATTTTTATTATCAGTAATAGGTACACCTGATATTCCAAATTTCTCAGTAATTAAATTTATTTCATGAACTGTCGAATTAGGTGAGGCTGTAATGGGATCATTTATAACACCATTTTCATATTTCTTCACAAATCTTACTTGTTTACTCTGTTCTTCTACCGATAAGTTTTTATGTATAATTCCTATTCCGCCCTCACTAGCGAGAGTTATAGCCATTTTTGATTCCGTAACAGTATCCATTGCTGCTGATAATATCGGAGTTTGCAGTACTACGGATTGAGTCAGATAAGATGACAGATTTACATTCACAGGCAATATGTCAGAATAAGCAGGAACCAATAATACATCATCAAAAGCAAGGGCTTCTTCTGAAAATACTTTAGATCGGGATTGATGTGTAACTGCTACCATTCTATATTATACATAGAATTACTAATTACGAAAAGTCTAAAAATGAAAATTTATACCGTATCAGAGATTAATTCTGAAGCTAGACAAGCAATGTTACTGGCTTTTGAGTATCCCATAAATGTCAAAGGTGAGATATCTGATTACAGACAATCTAGAGGACATCAATATTTTAAGTTAAGAGATACTGCCGGTAACTATACTGTCAGCTGTGTAATGTGGAAAGGTTCCCGCGTAAACATTGACGTGTCAGAGTATTTAGATATGGAAGTTATTATAACTGCAAAGGTTGATTTTTATGCAGGTTTTGGACAATTTCAGTTGAATATAATTGATTTATCAGAATTTGGAGATGGTTTCTTGAAAAATAAAATAGAAAAGACCAAAAAAAAGTTATCTGATGAGGGTGTATTTAACAACAAAAGGAGCTTGCCTAAATTCCCTAAAAATATAGCAGTCTTGACAGCTAAAGATAGCCATGCATTAAAGGATGTGTGCTCAAAATTAGATGAAAAGTATCGTATGGCGCAAATTCTTATATATCCATCAATAGTACAAGGATTACAGGCACCTAAAAATTTAATAAAACAATTAAAAAAAATTAATAAGGACGCTTTAGCGGATATCATTCTAATTGTGCGAGGTGGAGGTTCTCTGCAAGACTTGATGGCGTTTAATGACGAGTCATTGGTCAGAGAAATATCGCAGTCAAGTATTCCAACAATAACAGGCATTGGTCATGAACCAGATGTCACTCTTGCAGATTACGCATCGGATTCTGCACAAGAAACTCCGACTGCAGCTGCTGTGCATGCAGTACCAGATAGTGAAATGCTTAAACAAGATATAATACACTACGAAAATTCAATCATAAAATTGATAAATAATATGGTTACAAGAATAGAAAACAAAATCAAAGGGAATCTTCTAATTATCAAAATGGCAAACCCATTTAAAACTATAAGATCATTATCAAATGATTTTATTGAAAGAAAAAAAATATTAAAAAGAATTATGCATGATAAATTTATTAGCAAACATAATTATCTAAAAAATGAAAACGCAAGAAGTCTATTGATTCTTAAGAGGATTATAATACTACTCATAGAATATATTAAAACTGTTGACAAGGTCTATAAGGAGATTACAAAAGTAATAAAAGTAAAGATTGATTTCTATATCGATATACTTAATTCAAAAAAACAACAAGTTAAGCAGATGGACCCTTCCCTACAGTTAAAAAAGGGTTATGCTATTGTACGTAATAGCAATAAAGATATCATTAATAGTATCAAAGATATTCCAAATAAATCTGAACTAAGTATTCAAGTAAATGACGGTATTGTGAAAGTTAATAAAAAAGAGTAAAAAAAACACTTGATATGAGCCTAAGTAAATAGCAAAATAATCTATCGGCTATGGCTACATCAAACCTAGAAAAATATTTAAATTTCAAACCGTATAAACCTAAAAAAGGCGAGGAGTATATGTCGGCTGATCAGGTTAATCATTTTAAAAATATTCTTATCTCGTGGAAGAAACTTCTTATGACAGAAGCTGAAAAAACTATGGATCATATGAAACAAGATTCATCAAAATTATCTGATCCTAATGATGCTGCAACACAAGAAGAGGAATTCAGGCTTGAATTAAGAACTCGAGATAGAGAGAGAAAATTAATCTCTAAAATAGATCAAGCATTACATAGAATTGAGGATGGATCCTATGGTTACTGCGAAGATACTGGTGAGCCCATAGGTATTAAAAGATTAGAGGCAAGACCAATTGCGACATTATCAATAGAAGCACAAGAGAGACATGAAAAGATGGAGAAAACTCAAGTAGATTAGACAAAGTTATTAGTTTTGGTCTATTCCTTTCATTGTAAGCTTAACTCTACCTTGTTTGTCGACTTCGAGCACTTTGACTTTTACCATATCACCCTCAGATAGAACATCTTTGACATCTTTTACTCTATCTTCACTTATCTGTGATATGTGCACTAATCCATCTTTATTTGGAGTAATAGCTACAAAAGCACCAAAGTCCATTATTTTAGCTACTTTACCCTCATAGATTTTATCAACTTGTGGGCCAGCTGTAATTTCTTCAATAATAGATTTTGCATGATCGCTTTTAGACTGGTCAGACGCTGCTATTTTAATCACACCATCATCATTAATATCAATAACAGCTCCTGTTTGTTCTACTATTGATTTAATCACTGCACCTCCCTTACCTATAACTTCTGCAATCTTTGATTGATCAACTTTCATATGAGTGTATCTCGGTGCAAATTGAGATACATCTTCTCTTGGCTTATTAAGTTCTTTATTCATCTGTTCTAGTATATGAAGCCTAGCATCTTTTGCTTGAGACAAAGCTGTTTCCATTATATCAGATGTGATTCCATCTATCTTAATATCCATTTGCAATGCATTTATACCTGATTCTGTCCCTGCGACTTTAAAATCCATATCACCCAAATGATCCTCATCACCAAGAATATCAGTAAGCACTACATGTCTATCACCTTCTTTTACTAGCCCCATAGCGATACCTGCGACAGGTCCTTTAATAGGAATACCTGCGTCCATCATCGCTAGGCTTGACCCACAAACTGAAGCCATTGAGCTGGAGCCGTTTGATTCGGTAATTTCTGAGACTACTCTAATTGTGTAAGGAAAATCTTCTATAGATGGCATTACTGCTTGCACGCCTCTTCTAGCAAGCTTTCCATGGCCAATCTCTCTTCTTTTTGGTGAACCAATCATTCCAATTTCTCCAACAGAATATGGAGGGAAGTTATAATGAAAGATGAATGGATCATCAACTCTTCCGTTTAATGAATCAATTATCTGAGCATCTTTATTTGTACCTAATGTAGCTACTACTAATGCTTGAGTTTCACCTCTAGTGAATAATGCTGATCCATGAGTTCTTGGCAAAACTCCTGTTTGAACAGATATAGGTCTAACAGTTGAACTATCTCTGCCATCAATTCTTTTTTCGCCACTTAGAATTCTTTCTCTAACAATATCTTTTTTTAAATCATTAAAAACTGTAGATAGTTTATCTAAATTATCGTCTTCGTCAGTAACCTCTTTTGATATCATATCTTCTTTTAGTTCAGACAGTTTTTCATAACGATCCTGTTTAATAGTTATTTGATATGCTTCAGATATTTGATCACCGTACTTTGTTTTTATAGAATTATATAATTCTGAATTATCTTCTGCTGGTTTTGCTTCAATAGCATTGACACCTACTTCAGCAACTAACTCATCAATTGCCTTTATAATATCTTGCATTTTGTCATGTCCAAAATTTACGGCATCTAACATTTGTTTTTCAGTAAGTTCTTTTGCCTCTGACTCAACCATTAATACAGCATTATTCGTGCCTGCTACAGTTAAATCTAATAAAGATGATTCGAGCTGTGATGCTGTGGGGTTTAGAATGTATTCGTTATTCTGATAACCAACTTTAACAGCTCCTAGCGTTCCATTAAAAGGTAAGCCGGCTAGTTTTACGCATGTTGATGCAGCTATCAATGCCGGAACTTCAGGATCAATTTCTGGGTTATATGATACAAGTGTCAAAATTATCTGAACTTCTTGATTATAAGTAGAAGCAAATAATGGTCTCAAAGGTCTGTCGATTAGGCGGCTAATTAGTGTTTCTTTTTCACTAGGTCTTCCTTCGCGTTTGAAAAAACTTCCTGGTATTTTACCTGCAGCATATGACTTCTCATTATAGTTTACTGTTAGAGGAAAAAAGTCTCGCGTATTTGGTTCTGTCGACGCGACCAGAGTACCTAAAATTACTGTTCCGTCAATCTCTACTGTTACAGAAGCATTTGCTTGCTTAGCAATGAGTCCTGTTTCTATTTTTACTGTTTGTCCACTTAATTCAAATTGTTTTCTATGCATTATTTCCTCAATCCTAGTTCTTTGATTACCTTCTCGTATGATTTAATATCTTTTCTTTTTAAGTATTTCATGAGTGATCTTCTTTTCATGATCATCTTTAAAAGCCCCTGTCTTGAATGATTATCTTTCTTGTTTTTATTAAAGTGGTCAGAAAGCTTATTGATATTTTCTGTAAGAAGAGCAATTTGGACCGAACTAGAACCACAGTCGCTATCAGACTGTTTAAATTTCTTTATAATTTCAGCTTTTGAATCATTATTTAATGCCATTATATCTTTTCTATTTCTTTAACGTGTGGATTTTATCATGTCCATGGGCTTTTACAAACTAATTATCATCTTTTCATCAATCTTTTAGGATAAAGATAGTTTTTTTTATATATTCCAACACCATGACATATATTTTTCATATCCATAATCAAACATAACGTTTCATCAGTATTAGAAATATATTGTTTAATAGGAAGGCCACAATACAATTTGTCAATTTCTTCTGCATTGCATATTTTTTCTGATAACTTATTCAGCATTGCTGGTATTGAAATAACATTTTTCTGATAGTTGTCAGTTGTTAATTTATCTATTGGTATTGTTTCAAAATTACTGAAGGGTTCAACTTGAGATCGATGTAACTCATATAAACATGAATGAAGTTGCCATTTTTCAGATATATCTTGAATGAGAGTTCTAATGTATGTCCCTGAAGAACATATAACGGAAATATCCAAAATATCATTTTTGAAAGACCTTAACTGTAAATCATAAATAGTTCTTCTTTTTGGTTTGCGTTCAATATTAATATTTTTACGTGCATAACTATACAAAGGCTTACCATTGTGCTTTGTGCTACTAAACATAGGTGGAATTTGCATATATTCTCCAATAAATGTTTCAAGTGTATTCTTAATATTTTCATCATCTAATTTAGAGATAATCTTTTTTTCATTTTCGTATATAATTGGGTCAGATTCATAATCTCCACATTCACTAAATACGCCTAGCTTAGACTTTATTTCATATTTTTTTTTGTCATTTTGAATGTATGGAATAAATTTAGTAGCTTCGCCAAAAACAATTGGCAGAACGCCAGTTGCTAATGGGTCAAGTATACCCATTAACCCTGCTTTTTTAATACATAGTTTTCTTTTAAAAAGAGAGAGTATTTCATTAGATGTAGCAAACTTATGTTTTTCGATTAAAATTACACCTTTAGACGTTTTCAATTATTTTAATGAATCTAGAAGTTTATTAATACGTTGTCCTTTTAGGACAGTATCATCATGCATAAATTTCAAATCAGGTATTCTTTTCAAATGAACACTTTTTGAAAGATAGAATTTTACAGTTGACTTGAGTGCATTAATAACTTTTTCAATTTTTTTATGTTTATTTTGAAGTGTAGAGAAATAGACAATTGCACTTCTAATATCTTTGCTGACTTTTATATCTGTGATAGTAACATTATTTTTAATATCTTGGTTATCAATACGGGTAACTAAAATATTTGCTATCTCTTTGTGAAGAAGGTCTTCAATTTTATTCATTCTGCTCATACTATATAGAGCGTTTTATTTCTGTTCTCTTATAAACTTCAATTTGATCACCTGATTTAATATCGTTGTAATCTTTAACTCCAATTCCACATTCAGTTCCACTTTTTACTTCTTTAACATCTTCCTTAAATCTTCTCAAAGATTCTAACTCTCCTTCATAGATTACTGTATTATCACGCAATACTCTTATCGGTTGATCCTTCTGGATAGTTCCTTCGGCTACAATTGAGCCAGCTATAGCTCCCAGTTTAGATGAACGGAATACATCTTTAACAGTTGCTATACCAATAATTTCCTCTTTTACTTCAGGTTCAAGCTCTCCTGATAAGTCATATTTAACATTATCTATCAAATCATAAATAATACTAAAATACTTTAAAGATATGTCGTTCATATCAATTAGTTTTTTTGCCTTGCTGTCAGCTCTAACATTGAAACCTATAACATAGGCTTGCGCGCTTATTGCAAGATTTATATCTGATTCAGTAATTCCGCCAACTCCACTATATACAATTTCTAATCCTACATCTGGATTTTCAATTGATTTTAAGCTATTTGTAATAGCTTCACAGCTGCCTTGAACGTCGGTTTTAATTAGGTAATTTATAATCTTTTTATTATTTGCTGTATTTCCAAATGATTCAATTGAAAAATTCTTCTGTTTGGATTGCATATCGATTTCTTTTTGTTTCTTTTCTCTTGAAGAAGCAATATCTTTTACTTTTTTCTCATCATCCGTAGATATTAATTGATCACCCACATTAGGTGTAGCCGACAGACCAGTCAGTACTACAGGAGTACTTGGACCAGCATTATTAACAGGTTTACCAAATTCATCAAATAGCGCTCGTACCCTTCCAAATGTTTGACCAACCAGTACAAAATCTTTTTTATTCAAGAGCCCATTTTGAATGAGGACTGTAGCTACTGGACCTTTACCTTTATCTAATGATGACTCAATTACAACTCCAGTTGCAGGACCTTTATCAAGAGCCTTAAGCTCGAGTATTTCTGCTTGTAATACTACTGAATCTAAAAGCGCATCCACTCCTTCACCAGTGAGTGCTGAAATTGGAATAAATATAGTATCGCCACCCCACTCCTCAGGAATTACGTTTTTAGCAGCAAGATCATTTTTTACTTTTTCTTGATCAGCATTTTCTTTATCTATTTTATTGATTGCTATTATTAATGGTACATTAGCAGCCCGAGCATGCTCTATAGCTTCTTCTGTTTGCGGCATTACTCCATCGTCTGCAGAAACAACAAGTATCACTATGTCAGTTACCTGAGCACCTCTAGCTCTCATGCTTGTAAATGCAGCATGTCCAGGTGTATCAAGGAATGCAATTTCACCATTATTTGTTTTTACTCTATATGCACCGATGTGTTGAGTTATTCCGCCAGATTCAGAATCAGTAATTTTAGATTTCCTAATGTAATCTAAAAGTGAAGTTTTTCCATGGTCAACATGTCCCATTATTGTAACGATTGGCGCTCTTGGTTGCCCTTCAGTTATTTTAATTTTAGTAGGAGCAGTAATTTCATCCTCTTTATCTTTAACAATTACAGGATTATGCCCAATCTCTTCTGTTATCAAAATTGCAGTATCTTGATCAAGAGACTGATTGACTGTTGCCATTACACCAAGTCCCATCATTTTAGCTATTAAATCTGTATTCTTTAATGCCATTTGATTAGCGAGTTCTGCGACAGTCATTGACTGACTTATTTTGACGTCTCTTCGAATAGGTTCTGTTGGCTTTTCAAATTTATGAGTTTGTGCAATATCATTGATATTATTTTGGCTTTTCTTGTTTTTATCTTTTTTCTGCTTAGGTGACTTAAGATGAAGTTCCTTATTTTCCATTTTTTCTATCTTTTCATCTTTATCTATTTTTTGCTTTTTAGTAAATTTATTATCATGAGATTGCGGCTCGGAAGTTTTCGATTGCTTACTATCTAAAGATTCCTTGGATATCAGTTTATCTTTTGAATCTAATATTTCTTTGCTTTCTACTGAAGTAGTATCATCTGTTTTTTTATTATTGATAACAGGTTTAGCAATTATTTTTCTTTTTCTTTTGACGCGTACACCAGCTGATGGACTACTTTTCCTTGATGATGAAGTATCAGTTTTAAGCTTTATATTATCTTTTTCTGACATTATTCCTCTTCTGACCAACTTTCACGAGCTTGCATAATTACTTTCCCAGCAGATTCATTCGATATCTCGATATAATCAAGCAATTCATCTATTGATAAATCTGCAATATCACTAATAGTTAATATATCATTGTTTTTGAGTAATGTTATGTGATCATCCGTTAATTCATTTAGATTTGCGAGAGAATTATTATCATCAATTTCTTTTTGCTTCTTCTCATATTCATCGATAGCTCTTTTTCTAAGTTCCTGAACAAGGTCTGAATCAAAACCATTTATTTCTTCAAGTTCTTGAATTTCACATAATGCTATTTCATCTATAGAACTAAAACCTTCTTCTGCAAGAATCTTAGCTACATCATTATCAACATTAAGTTCATTTTGAAATTTTATCGCTGTTACTTCCTCTTCTTTAGTATTTTTATCATCAGCATCATCTTTGCTCATAACATTAAGATTCCATCCTGTTAACTCGCTTGCTAATCTTACGTTCTGGCCACCTCTTCCTATGGCTTGAGAAAGTTGTTCCTCTGCAACAGCTATATCCATTGTTTTACTTGTTTCATCAACTACGATCGATAATACATCAGCAGGTGACATAGCATTGATTACAAACTTTGCTGGATCCTCATCCCAAGGTATTATGTCAATTCTTTCTCCC
>Ga0181597_10002261_pt1 | contig 20968 bp, 11 predicted proteins | sample 041ome_5_FD_148647 | JGI IMG/M metagenome (GOLD analysis project Ga0181597, IMG submission 148647) | Coastal salt marsh microbial communities from the Groves Creek Marsh, Skidaway Island, Georgia - 041403US metaG (spades assembly) | ecosystem: Environmental > Aquatic > Marine > Intertidal zone...
TCTTTTCTTAATTTTTTTTTCATCGAGAAGAAAAACGTCTTTTTTTCGATCGTACTAAAAAAAAAATACATACATATATTAAGCACCAACAAAAGCAGCGCACGAAAATAATGGCGCGCAATAATCCGTCACTCTTCTTCTTCTTCTTCTTCTTCTTCTTCTCTCGCGCGTGCTTTCGTTGTCGCGCGACGGCGGCGGCGTCTTCTTCTTCTTCTTCTCGCGGGGGGTCGTCGTCGCAACAACAACGGCACTATTACCCGTCGAAATTCGACGACGAGGAGATGCTGCTTTTGAATCAAAAGAGGGTCGCGGTGGAAACGTCTGAGATTTACGACGATTTGACCGGCGAGAGTGGCTCGTTTTTTGAGAATTACTATCGCGAGGAGAAGGAGGAGGAGGGAGAGAGGGATTTGTCCGCGAACGCGATCGTGGAGAAGGCTTTGGAAGGCGCGAGAGTGAGTCGAGAGAGCGAGGAAGGTGTGGCGATAGAAAACGCGATTCAGAGCGTGATAAGAGATGCCGAAATGCAACTGCAGAATTTTTTAGAGGCTTCTTCTTCGACGACGACAAAGACGAATGGACCGGACGGGAATACAAGAGTCTGGAACTATGAAGGTCACTACGGAGGAGGAGGAGCAGGAGGTGATGTTGAAGAGGACGTGCTTGCAACGCCACTGATTAATGGTAACGAAGATGGTGGAGGTTTTTTCCAGGAGTTCTTTTTCGGCAACGGCGGCGGACAGTTGCCGGCGCGACAGCCAATCTTTGATGCGCCGAGATATGACGATACGACGTTAGCCACGCAGCCATTTGGAACAAATTTGCCTTTAGACAATATCCCGCCGAGACCTAACGTTGATCCGAACTATGTCACGTATACCGCACAAGGTTTGATGGGAAATTTTCTACAAGCGCTGACTTGGATCGTCGCGGTTCCGTTTGCAAACAACCCAACATTTTTTGACGATTGGCAAAGGTGTTCGACGTTAATCAGACCATGCACGATTCGGGAGACGCTTTCGAGATGCACGTATGAACCGAGAAATTCGTGGTATCGAGAACGACGCTCGAGAATAAACGCTCCAGTCGGTTGGCCTTATTGCCAACCGGATTTAGAGGAAGTGTACGAATATTGCAACGAAATAGAATTACAGAGTTCCATCTGCGATCCGAAACTTGCCAGAGAGAGGAGAGATATCGCGATTTTTGAGAGAAACGCGGCGTTAGAGCAAGAAAGGCTGCGAGAAATGTACGAAAATGGTGACGCGGGTAGTGGTCCGTTTTGGTACGGTCCGTATCAAGGCGGGTACTACGGCCCGTCACCTGGAGAATACGGTCCATACAACGTCGGTCCATACGGTAACGGTGGATATCCTTCGGCTGCGTATCCAACGACCGGTAACAATAACAATAACGTTCCAACGGGCATGCCGACAAATAACAACAGAGGAGGAGGAAGAGGAGGAGGAGGATATTTTGAGGAAGAATATTATTACGAGGCCGGTTTCGGCTATCCTTATCAAGATCCGTATTATCCATTCCCTTACTTGGATCAACAACCTAATTATTATCACGGCGCGCGACTTGGTCGTTAGAAAAGATAGTTATTTTTGTGAGTGTTTGTTTATGTATATATGTATGTATATGTGTATATGCTCAACTTTCGACTTCTCTCTTTTTTATTCTTTCACTCTTTCTCAACAAAAATGCTCGATACCGCTCGACCCTTGTTCGCCGGCAGAACTCCCCCACCCTTTCGTGCTCAACGAAATTTCTTTCGTGGCTACGATGTGGGATGCTGGATCCCTCAAAAACCCAGTCCCTCCTCTGGTACCTGCCATTCGTCGCCTCGTCGCGTTCGACGCTCGAACGACGCCCATGTGTTCTTGGCGTTCGTCTCTTTGGTTAATCTCCGGGTAATCTCTCAACCATTCGCCTTTATACACCTGTTGCGGTCGAGCGATTTTCAAGTCTGGATCTACCAACTGCTCTCTCCAATGCGCTAAATATCCTGCCGCTCGCGGGATGGCAAACAAAACGGTAAAGAATTCCGGTGGGAAACCCAACGCCCGATACACCAATCCAGAATAAAAATCTACGTTCGGGTACAATTTACGTTTGATAAAATACTCGTCCGTTCTCGCGTGTTTCTCCAACGCTACCGCGACATCAATCAACGGATCGCGTCCAACGAGCGAAAACACTTCCTCGGCGATTCCTCGGATAACGTTCGCTCTCGGATCAAAGTTTTTATACACTCGATGACCGAATCCAAACATTTTCACTTCTTTTCTTTTCACACGTTCGATGAAATCGGGAATGTTTTCCACCGAGCCGATGCGTTCGAGCATTCTCAGCACTGCTTCGTTAGCGCCTCCGTGCAACGGTCCGTACAACGCCGCGACCGCACCAGCGACGGCAGAATACACGTCCACGCCGCTGGAGGCTAAATGTCTACACGCCGCGGTCGAACAGTTCATCTCGTGTTCCGCGTGTAACAAAAACATCGTATCCAACGCTTTCGCCAACTTTGGATTCGGTCTGTGCGAAATATCCAAACCAGCGTCCAACATGTACAAAAAGTTTTCCGCGTACGAAAGTCTCGCGTTTGGCGGCGCTGGTTTCCTCCCGGTGTTTCGATGATACGCGTGCGCCGCCAACGTCGTCATCTTCCCCAAAATTCTCACGATTTGTTTATCCTGCACGTCTCTGTTCTGATAAATCCCGTTCCCGGCCAATGCTGGATTTTGCTCCGGATGAAACACAGACAACGCGTTCAACCCGGCCAAAATTACCCCCATGGGATGCGCATCGTGCGGTAACGCCTCGATGGTATTAATAACCGGAATTGGCAACGCCGAGTGTCTAGAAATCGCCTCCCTCCAATCCGCCAACTGGTTCGCCGTCGGCAAGTTGCCGTAAATCACGCAAAACGCGCACTCCAAATACGAGCTCTTCTCCGCTAACGTCTCGATCGGGTACCCTCGATACCTCAAAATCCCTTTATTCCCATCGATGAAACTAATTCTGCTCACGCACGGGCTCGTGTTCGTGTACCCCGGGTCGTACAAAACTAACCCGTTCCCGTCCCCGCCCGCTTTAATATCTTTGAACGCGGACGCGTTCACGGTCCCATCCTCCGAGATTGGTATTTGATACTTCCGACCGGTTCGAGAATCGGTCACGTCTAAAACACCCGCGCCACCGCCCGGTTTTGGTCGCGCTTCTCTCCTCGCCGAGCACGCGTTTCGTCTCAACGCGTTCGTTCTTTCTTTTCCCGAAGAAGAGAAGAAGACAGAGTCGGCACCTCCGTCCAATTCTTTCGCGTCGTCGTAATCCCTCATCACGCTTCTCGAGAGGTGTTCGACTCTGAATCGCGCTCTCTCGTTCATTTTCTCTTTTTCGTTCGAACGATGGATATGTTTACTCTCTCTCTCTCTCTCTTTCGTTTCCTTCAGTCCCTCTTTTAAAGCGAAGCAAAAAGAACAGCGCACGCGCGGCGACGAGAAGTGACGCGCATTTGACAGTTAGACGCGACTCTCGCGTGGGGAAAAAAAGCTGACTAGACTCTCGAGAGACGCGACACAACGAAAGCGCACTATTTTGACCATCACATCAGAGAGACAACTGAAACATACACACACGCGCGGATAGAGAGAGAGGAAAAGAGAGAGACAGACGATGGCTTCTTCGTCTTCGTCTTCTTTCTTTGAAGCGCTGTCGTACCTCGCGAAGGCGTCGTTTTCGTCGCCTTCATTTACCGGCGACGGCGGCAACGATTTCAGACTCTTGACGCGGAACGCGACGCTCGCTTCTTCTTCTCCTCCTTCGTCGTTGTCGCTCGCCGAGAAAACGAAAACACCGTCGTCCTTGTCGTCGTCATCTTCTTCTTCTTCGCTAGCAGTAATCGACGCGATGAAAGAACTGATAACCGCGATGCGCAAGAAGAAAACGGACGTCGTCTTCGCGAGAGATGCGTTTTTGTCCGATTTTACCGCGAATTATCGACTGAAAATTGGGCAACCTTTGGCGAAGCGCGTGCCGGAGCGCGCGCCGTTGTCTTCGAAAGTGCGAAGATTTATCGTCGATCCGTTTTCGTTTTACGGAGAGGTGCTGCTGGTTTCGGTGTTGATATATTTCGCGAGGCAAACGGCGACGGCGAAAAGGAGAAGGCATCGACAGAGGAAAGAGAGAGTGAAGAGGAGCATATTGAAGCGGATGAGTAAGTGCGAGACGTACGCGAACTACGTGACTTTAGAGGAGGAGTTGGAGCAGTTTGAAGAGGAGGAGGAGGAGGAGATTGCGATCACGTACTGTTCGAGCGATAAGAGAGGGTTGAAAGGCGGGAAGTTTCGGAACAGCTTGAACGGGTTGTTTCGATTGAACACTAATAGTAGTAGCGGTAAAGATTATAAGAGCAGAGAAGACCAACAGAATTCGAAGAACGAGTTTTCTTCTTTAGTCGTCGACGACGCGTGCGTCGTGCAACGGCAACACAAAAGGGAGGAAAAATACACGGGGTTCACGCCGAGAGAGTACGATCGAGCATTAATTGCGGAGCAGTTGAGAGTTTTGAGAGTACAAAGAAACTCGGGGGACGTCGAGGAGATTATGTTTGGTTTGCGGGCTGAACTGTTGAGGAATTTAGGCAACATGTCCAACCTCGGGAGGCGATTACACGCGCCCGTTGGCGGCGTACCAAAGTTAGTCCGAGAATACATAAAAGAAGTGAAGACGTGTTTGAAGCTCATATCGAACGATTCGCAGATTCCAGTGACTGAAAAACTTTCGTTTTTGCAAGAAACAAGACACGTGTTTGGAAGAACCGGTTTACTTCTTTCCGGCGGAGGGAGTTTAGGAACGTTTCACATCGGTGTGTGCCGAGCACTCAACAGGAAGAATCTATTACCTCGAGTGCTTGCCGGATCTTCAGTTGGTAGTATAATAGCTGCGGTGGTGTGCACGCGAACGAGCGAGGAGTTGCACGATTTCTTTAGCGACGAAAATTTTGAATCGGCGTTGCCCGATTTGACCTTCTTCTCCGGCACGGATTTCTTGACTTCCATGTTTCATCTGGTGAAAACTGGAGGCATGCACAACATCGATTTCTTTCAGAAGTGCTTGCGAGACCTATACGGCGATTTGACTTTTCAAGAGGCGTACGATAGATCTGGTGGAAGAATTTTGTCCGTCTGCGTCTCGCCGGCGGACGCGAGACCGGGTCAAAAGCCGAGACTGTTGAATTACTTGACTTCGCCGCACTTGGTCATTTGGTCCGCCGTCGCTGCCTCGTGCGCATTTCCATCTCTGTTTCCACCGCAGCCATTACTGGCCAAAGCAAGAAACGGTGCTTTTGTTCCGTGGCAATCGAGCGCGAACGAAGGTGGCAAAGGTCGTAAAACGCAGCGCTGGCGCGACGGATCTTTACAAGCCGACTTACCAATGGAGGCATTGTCGCAACTGTTCAACGTGAACTACTTCATAGTCAGTCAAACGAATCCACACATCGTGCCAATCTTACGAATCAAACGATGGTTCGCGTCTTTACATCCCACGCTTTCGTGGATCGCAGATTTTGTCGAGTCTGAGTGGAAACACAGATGTCAACAATTTCTCGAGTTTTTACCTGGCGCGGACGTTTTGGACGTCGCGAAACTGTTCGGTCAAACGTGGGAAGGCGACGTTACTGTCGTCATGGCGTACGGATGGAAACATCTTAGGATGATTCAATCCAATCCGACGAGAGAACACTTATTCGATACGGCTACTCTGGGCGAACGCGAAACGTGGCCGAAACTCGGCGCGATTGAAAACGCGTGCGGCATTGAACACACTTTGGACGAGTGCGTCCGCGAATTGAGAGAAATGAAAATGGATCGACGAAACGTTGCCACGCGAGGACGCGTGCCGTCCTGGAACACGCTTAATTATTGCAGCCGGGGCTCGTTCGAACACATGCTCGCGCGCAAACAATCCGAAGCGACGACTGCGAACGGAAGCAGCTGCTCTTCGGACATTCAGCAGAAATCACGCGAACGGAAGCGCGCGTCTTCACAAAGGAGGAACGGCGAAAAGAGTCGCTCGCGTTCGCGCGGTCGAGGGAGCGCCGAACAATCGGATGGAAACGAGACCGGTCCGGGAAGTCCCATAGTTGGTGATTTTTTTGAACGATTCGTGCCAGGCATCGCGCGACGAAACAGTCAGCGTTCCTTCGTCAACGCCTCGTCGGACGAAGAAGAAGAGAAAGAAGGAGAAGAAGAAGAAGAAGAAGAAGAAGACCGCCAAACCCCGTCTCGAAAAATAAAACGCATCGGCTCTCTCATCTTCGACAACTGCGACCCGGACGAGATCGAACCGAGAGACATCATCGAGTCCGCCATGTCCCTAGAAACCTTACCGTTCGACGAGAGAGAAAAAGTTCTCAAAGCCGAAGCCGAAAAGGCGTTGCGAGATTTCCGCAAGGATAAGAGAAGGCACGTCGAAGGCACGCCGAAACGCTAGGTGGCACTTTTTGTATATATATATGCACATACGTGTGTGTGTACACGTATTCGTAGATCGCGAAAGCTGTGCGAGTGGGAACGTTTGTTTTATTAATAGTATCGCCGCATCCGTCGCAAACTCTCTCTCTCTCTCTCTCTTTTGCATTTTTTACCATCATCGCTTTCGCTTTTTTTCTCGTCGTCTTCGACAAATTTTTCTTCCAAAGACCTCAAAAGTTCGAGAACAAATCGCTCTCGTTCGTCTCTCTTTCTTTCGCGAGAGACAGATCGATCGATCGAAAACGACGAGAGAGAGAGAGAGAATCTCACGCGCGCGCGCACGAAAAAAGAAAGATGTCGGCTTGGGGCAACGCGGCAACCGCGAAGACAAAGTCGTGGGACGACGACGACGACGATTCTTCGCTTCCCGATTTTCCCGGGCTCGGGGACCCGCCGCCAAGCACGAGTGCCGCTGCTTCGGCACCACAAACCGCAAAGACGAAGACGACGACGGACGAGAGCAAGTTCCCGTCGCTGAGCGAAGCGGCGAAGCAAGGAGGCGGGAAGAAGAAGAAAGGCACGAAACTTTCGCTGGCGGAGTTTTCTGGAATGGCGACGGCGTCGGCGCCAATCGACGACGGTGGGGCGTACAGACCTTCCCGAGGAGGAGGAAGAGGATCAGACCAGGTGGACGTGTACGCGCTGCCGACGGCGCCGAACCGAGAACGGCGAGAGGAAGAAGAAATGGATAGGAGACGACCTGGAGAGCTTGGTGGAGCATTTAAAGATTACGGCGGGGACCGAGGTGGTGGTGGGAGAGATCGAGACGACGATCGGTACGACTCGCGAAGAGGCGGCGATAGGTACGGAGACAGAGAAGATCGGTACGGGGACAGAGGAGGAGGCGACAGGTACGGAGACAGAGGAGGAGGCGACAGGTACGGAGACAGAGGAGGCGACAGGTACGGAGACAGAGGAGGCGACAGGTACGGAGACAGAGGAGGAGACAGGTACGGAGACAGAGGAGGCGACAGGTACGGGGACAGAGGAGGAGACAGGTACGATCGAGATCGAAGAGATGACTACGGACGCGGGCGAAGAGACGACGATCGCGACTACGACGAAGACGGGAGAGAGCGAAGGCGCGAACCGGAACCGAGTCGAGCGGATACCGGAGATTGGTCGAAGCGTACGGCGTTGCCGGAAAGAGAAGAAAGGCGAGGCGGGTTCAGAGATCGTGGGTACGACGATCGAGACAGTCGAAGAGGCGAACGCGAACCGCTCGGGCCGAGTCGCGCGGATACCGGCGACTGGTCGAAACGAACGACTGTGAGAGACGACGATCGATACGAACCGGTTCGCGAGCGTCCGCGATTGAACTTACAAAAACGTTCCGAAGATGCGGACAAAAAAACCGAAGCACCCGCGAGTTCTTCCAGTCTTTTTGGTGGTGCGAAACCGGTGGATGTGAAGTACGTGGAAGACGCACCGAGAGAGCCCATTCCCGAACGTCGCAAATCCGGCGAGTTTGAACGCAGAGAACGCAGAGAACGCAGAGAACCGCGAGTGGAGGAGTTGCGTGAAGCCACCGCGGAAGATCTCGCCAATCGACCGAAACTAGAACTGAAAAAACGCGAGGCGCCGATTGGAGAATCGACATCCGAGTCCAGAAGTTCACTCTTTGGCGGCGCGAGACCGCGCGAAGAGGCGTTGAAAGCTTCCGGTAAAGACTGGTTAGAAGAAGATAAGCGCATAGAAGAAGCCAAACTGGCGGAAAAGAAACGTTTAGCAGAGTTAGGTGAAAAGAAAAGAGACAGCGGCAGAAGCGGTGGCTCGAGTCGTCAAATTTCCAAAGAAGAGCAAGAGTTGAAAGACAAAATCGAGGCGCTCAAGAAAGAAAACGAGGGCGACGCCGCAACGGACGAACGCTCCGCGGAAATCGACAAACTCTACGAAGACTTGAAAAAACTCCGAGTGAATTCTCGACCAGCTCGCAAAGAGAGCGGGACGAAATCCGAGAACGCCTCCAAAAAGCAACAAAACTCGGAAAAGAAACCCGCGAACGTCCCGGACGCCGACGGATTCATCTCGGTGGACGCGCCCAAAAAGAGCAACAACAACGGCGAGAACAACAAGAAAGAGAACCAGCAGCAGCAGCAAAGCGAAACCAAAGCCGGAGGAGAAGCGACGAAGAAAGCAAACGTGTTCGATTTACTCGGCGAAGACGACTAACTATTTTTATAAAAGATTTTAACAACAACTACTACTACTACTACTACTACAACTACGTATCTGAAAAAGAGTACTTGTATCACGCAATATCAGAGCGCCGTAAAAACACGCACGCACCGCTCTCTTTCTCCGCGCGTCCGTTTGCTTCTCGAACCCGGCGTCGCGCGCGTTTTTCAAAAGGCAACCTGTTTTACTTTGCATTTTCCTCACAAATCACACACACACGAAAAAAAAAAAATTGTCTCTCGCACGCGTTCCAATCATCATGTTCAAGAGACTGTTCGGGCAACCGTCGTCGTCGTCTTCGAGCAATCGAAACAACAGTAACAACAACAACCTGGGATCGACGTCGAGCGGACGCGCCGCGTTCGATGCCGTCGATAAGTTGAAAGATGTGCGTTTTTGTTTTCCCCCCTCGTTTCTCGTTCAAAGTCCGTCGTGTCCGTCGTTTGACGAATTGGACGAGACGTTTACTACGCGCGTTTCTTTTCTCTCTCTCTCTTTCTCTTTTGTACCCGCGAGAGGCGTTTAGGTTTTTTGAGTTTGCGCCGCGCGTCTCTTGGTTTGTCACTCTCTCTCGGTGATTACGACGATGATGTGGACGATCGCGCGTGTCGTTCTTACATCTCTTGCGCGTGGCGTGCTGACTTTCTCTCTCTCTCTCTCTCTTTACGTGTAGACTCTGGAAATGCTCGACAAGCGCGAAGCGCTCCTCGTGAAAAAGATAGCGAACGAATTGGAGAAAGCGAGAGAGTTCAACAGACAAGGGAACAAAAGAGCGGCTTTGCAGTGCTTGAAGAGGAAAAAATTGTACGAGTCGCAGTGCGAAGTCGTCGCGAATCAACAGTTGAAATTACAGGAGCAGATGATTGTTTTAGAGGGATCGAAAGCCACGGCGGAGACGTTCAACGCGTTAAAATCGGGCGCCGGAGCGATGAAACAGTTGGCAAAAGAAACGGACGTGGATAAAGTGGATAAAGTAATGGACGAGATTAGCGAACAGACGGAGAAGATGAGGCAGGTGAACGAGGCGTTAGGACAGCAAGTCGGGTACGCCGCGGAGTTGGACGAGGACGAATTAGAGGCGGAGCTGGCGGAGTTGGACGCCTTGGACGTGGAAGACGCGCTGTTGCAGAAAGAAATCGAAGAGTTAGAGCCTGGTTTTGGAACAAAAGAAGAAGAAGAGTTGGTGGTGATGCCAGACGTGCCGAAGATGAAAGCGGTGCCGAAGATGCCCGCGCGACCGCAACAAAAGAAAATCGCCTCCACGGAGGAGGAAGAGCTGGAAGCGCTCAGAGCGGAGATGGAGCTGTTGGGATGATACGACCGCAACGACGAGATCAATAAAAAAACAGCGCATTCGCGAGAAAGAAGTGAACGACAAAAAAAGTAAGAGCAGAGAGAGAGCGAACCACTGACACTATTTGTAACAACACATCATCAAACGCTTGAAGAAGAAGAAACGTATCGCGCGCGCGATACATCTTCGCCTGCTTCTTTGTTTTTTTGCTCTTTTTTTTCACGCCCGTTTTTGCACAAAAAAAAACGCGACAAATTTTAGGCATCACGACGCGCTTATTTAGACGACGACGAAAAAGAAAAAGAGAGAGAGAGAAAGCGTCTTCTCGAATGGATCCAACGTGCGTTTTGAAACCTGCATTCTTCGCGTTCTTCTCTCTCGATTATTGTCCTTCTCTCTCTCTCTCTCTGTTTTCCAATTTTTTTTTCCCCCAAACACTTACCGTTTATTTCTTCCCCAAAAAATCAGATTTGAGTTCGCGGCTCCAAAGTATTACGATTTCGTCTCCCATAACTCCGCCGAGGGTAAAAAGAATCGAACGAAAGAGTCCGAACGAGCGGAGATGTACTTCGAGAGCGAGAAACCGAGCGGTGAGTAGTGCCTTTTGTTTTTTTCAGTCGAAGATGTTTTACGGAAAGCAGCGAGTTAAACTCTTTCGTCGAGGCAAAGCCGCTTCCTTCCCTTGGGGGGCGATTTTTTGAAAATTCGAGAGGGTGCACACTTTTCTCTTTTCGTTAGCGTTGTTTCTTTCTCTCGCTCTCTCTCCGTGTAGTCCGCGCGATGAAATAAACTGACTGGTTTTCTCTCCCTCTCTCTGTGTGTGTGCGTATATTTTCGCATTCGCGCGTGTCGTTTCGTTTTAAAAATCGAACCCACCAGGTTTGCTCTCGCCGCGCGGGACGAAGCCGAGCGTTTGGAAGTCGTTCGAGTTGCCGCCGCCGTTGCCGTGGGAACTAGACGCGCAGAAAGCGACGTCGTGTACGCCGCCGAGTTCGCCGCCGTGGTCGCACGTGGCAGTGAACGAGGACGAGGACGAGGACGGGGAAGAAGAGGAGAGCGAGAGGAGCAGACAACGACGACAACGGGTCGTGTCGCAGAGGGGAGAGAAGAAAATTGTGAGCAAAAAGCCGTCGGCGGTTGGGGCGGCGAGAAACAAAGCCGTCGAGAGAATCATCACGGGAACGCAACCGGTACGAAGGCGGTCGCCGAGAAATTTAGAGAGGAAGGCGTATAATTACAGTCGCAACGCTACTGCGAGCAAGCCTCGCGAGGTTGAGGTGAAAGAAACGGCGACATCGATTCGCGAGAAGCGCCAAATGGACTCGAGAATGCGCATCGAGGCGGTTGCGAAGAACGCCGAGCTACGGGCAAAGAAAGCGAGGTTGTTGCACAGCCGAGTGGTTATGGCCGAGAAGGATGAAGAGGAGGATGTGAACGATTACGGTCCTTCGGTGACGCACGTTGTTGCGGGCTTTGAAAGAAAGCGAAGACACGTTGACGAGACGCGGTGGACGCTGGCTGAAAATAAACAATACATTACCGGCACGCAGCCGAGGAAACCATCTAGAGAATTTGTAGAAAAGAGGAGTCGCGCTACAGCGACTGCAAAACAGAACGCGAAACGGGTGACGTCGACGCGCAAATACTACGGCTTTGGGTCGACGTACACGTCGCCGCCGAAAAAGGTAACGCGGCAAAAGAGAGGAAGAGAGGACGACGAACGGTATGAGGAGTCGGAGGAGGAGCTTCAACAGCACTGGCCGCCACGAACGACAGCGGCAAGTTCACCACACCTCATGACGGCCTCGCGCGCAAAAGGACGCGCGGCTGTGGAAGCAGCCAAGAAGGAAGCGATGGAGAGACGGAAGGCGAACAACACCGTAAAAATTTTCAATCGACCCGTTGGCGTGGCTCGAAAACAGATTACTAATACGACTACTGATACCACGAACGATTCGAGCTGGGAGCAAGTAGACCCAAATTACGATGTGTTTGAGTTCACTCCAGAGCCTATTGAGTTTGGCGGCAGACGACAGTCGAACTTGATGAACGCTGCCAAGACTCCAAAGTCAAACGCGCAGAAACTCGGCGCCTCGACGCAACCGGAACCGTTTCGTCTGGCGACAGAAAAACGAGCGGTTATAAATCGTCGACAGTTCTTGAAAGATAGACAAGCTGAACTTGATCGCGAAATGTTCGCTTTGAGCAATAAGAAAGGTACGGCGACGAAGAGAAGAGTTGTCGCCAAGACGCCAACGAAAGCGACGCCGGCGCCGGCGCCGATGCCTCTCGATTCCTCGGATGAATTCATCGTAGATGTCACGGGACGCGCGTGTACCACGCCAAAACCGTTCAACTTGCGAGGCGCTGCGCTTTCAGAGAGAAGAAAAACTGTAGAAAAAAGAGAGAGAGAGCAAAAACAGCACGTCATGAAGACGCCAAAGCTCCAAAAATCGACGGGGTTGAACAAAAAGCACGTCGGTGCTCGAAAAGGTCCGATTCGAGGATCGAGAGCGGAACATAGAGCAGTATTCGCGGAGATTAATAGCGATGCTGCTGATATAAATAATAATATGAACATTGCAACAGAGGCAGCGGCGAGAACAGCAACGAAAAAAGAGCCGCAAAACTTGTTGAAGAGTGCTTTGAAAGCGCCCGGCACGGCGGGACGAAAAAGACAGGTGACGTTCAACAAATAGCATCGAGCGAGAAGGAAAAGAAAAGGCAGAAATGCGATATATATATACTATATATATTCTATGTAAGACACTATCAATACGGGTTGTTTTCGTTATATAAACGTGTTCTTTTGTATATGTTGTTAGATTAAAATGCAAAATTTCAATATGTTTTCTACTAGGTTGGTTTTAAATTTCTCATCCCCACTCTCGCTCTCGCTTTTCTTCTTAATCGACTTCTTCGATCTTCGGGCCCGAGGAAGCGCCACCGGCACCTTCGGCACCTTCGGCACCGCCAAAGTCCGCGCCCGGCGGTGGCGCGCCGCCAGCTTGGCCGTACATCTTGGAGATGATCGGGTTGCACACGCCTTCGACTTCCTTCAACTTGTCTTCGAACTCGTCGACTTCGGCGGTTTGGTTACCGTCCAACCACGCGATGGTCTCGTCAATCTTCGCTTCGATCGTCTTCTTGTCTTCCGGATCCAACTTGCCGCCAACGTTTTCGTCGTTCATCGAGTTGCGCATGTTGTACGCGTAGTTCTCCAAACCGTTCTTCGCGTCAATCTTCTTCTTGTGCTCTTCGTCTTCCGCTTTGTACTTCTCGGCTTCTTGGACCATTCTTTCGATGTCTTCCTTGGACAATCTCCCCTTGTCGTTGGTGATGGTAATTTTGTTCTTTTGGCCGGTGGACTTATCTTCCGCGGACACGTTCAAGATACCGTTCGCGTCGATGTCAAAGCAAACGTTGATTTGCGGGACCCCTCTCGGCGCCGGTGGGATGCCTTGCAATTCAAACTTACCCAACAAGTTGTTGTCTCTCGTTCGCGAACGTTCGCCTTCGAAGACTTGGATCAACACGCCCGGCTGGTTGTCGGAATACGTGGAGAACACTTGCTCTTTCTTGGTCGGGATAGTCGTGTTCCTCGGGATCAACACAGTCATGACACCACCGACGGTTTCCAAACCCATGGACAACGGCGTGACGTCCAACAACAACAAGTCTTGAACCTTTTCGTTGCCTTCGCCAGACAAAATGGCGGCTTGGACTGCGGCACCGTACGCGACGGCTTCGTCCGGGTTGATGGATTTGCACAACTCCTTGCCGTTGAAGAAGTCGGAGAGCAATTGTTGCACCTTCGGGATTCTCGTGGAACCGCCGACCAAGACGACTTCGTGCACTTGGCTCTTGTCGAACTTGGCGTCTCTCAAGCACTTCTCAACCGGTTCCATGCACTTGCGGAACAAGTCCATGTTCAACTCTTCGAATCTCGCTCTCGTGATGGAGGTGTAGAAATCGATGCCTTCGAACAAGGAGTCGATTTCAATGGACGTTTGCGCGGTGGAGGACAAAGTTCTCTTTGCTCTTTCGCACGCGGTTCTTAATCGTCTCAACGCTCTGGCGTTGCCGGAGATGTCCTTCTTGTGCTTTCTCTTGAACTCCGCCGCGAAGTGGTTGCTCAAACGAGTATCGAAATCTTCACCACCCAAGTGCGTATCCCCCGCGGTCGCCTTGACTTCAAAGATGCCTTCTTCGATGGTCAACAAAGAAACATCGAAAGTACCACCTCCCAAATCAAAAATCAAAACGTTCTTCTCCGACGTGGACGAAGTCTTCTTGTCCAAACCGTACGCGATCGCCGCCGCGGTCGGTTCGTTGATAATTCTCAAGCAGTTCAAGCCGGCGATAACCGCCGCATCCTTGGTCGCTTGTCTCTGGGAATCGTTGAAATACGCCGGCACAGTAACGACGGCGTTCTTCACGTCTCTGCCCAAAAACGCCTCGGCGACTTCTTTCATCTTCACCAAAACCATGGAGGAAATCTCTTCCGCCGCGAACGTCTTCTTCTCCCCGTGAAACTCAACCTCAATCATCGGCTTTTCCGCTTCCCCTTTCACGATCGTGTACGAAAATTCCTTCATGTCGTGCTGCACTTGCGGATCGGAGAACTTTCTCCCGATCAAACGCTTGGCGTCAAAGACGGTGTTTTTCGGGTTCATCGCGACTTGGTTCTTCGCGGAGTCCCCGATGAGACGCTCGGAATCCGTAAACGCCACAAAAGACGGCGTCGTGCGGTTCCCTTGATCGTTGGCGATGATTTCAACGCGGTCGTGTTGCCTGTGTTGATGAACAATGTAATTAAAAAAAAAGTCGGTCAGTATGCGTGTATATTTTTCGTATAATACGTCTCTTCGCGCGAAAACAGAGGAGAGAGAGAGAGAGAGAGAGAAGAAAAGGTAGGTGCCCGCTTTTCTTTTCCTCCAAAAGTAGTCAAACTTTTTTTACTACTGTAACCCTAAATAATACGCACGAAAAAAGAAGGAAAAAAAGAAGCTTTCAGAAGCTTCTTCCGGGCACCTTCTCTCTCCGTCTCTCGTTTCTCTCTCTACATCTCTCTCCGACGAGATAGATGACTGTCTCTTAAGTCGCGTCTTCTCTTCGAACGCAAAGCTCTGAATCAAAACTCGTCTTCGAGAACGAATTTCTCTCTCTCGTTTGCGCGAAGAAGAAGCGGCGTTGGTTTCTTTCGTCGCGACGAAAAGCTTTCTTTTTCTGGAAAAGAAAAAATCTCGATCGGCCCCCGCCGACAAAAGATTCGATTGACGAAGCGTCGGGTCTCATTCGCCGCGCGCAAAAAAACAGAACGATTCAAAAAAAAGAAAAGACGAGAACACGTACCACACGCCGACGCAGGAGTACGTCGTACCCAAATCGATCCCGATCGCTGGTCCTTCTGATTTAGACATTTTTTTCTTTTATGTGTGTGTTGTGATTTTTGTAATAAAATAGTGAAGACGAGACGAGCGTTTTTTTTTCTTTTCTTTTCTTTTCTTTTTTTTTCGAAAAAAACGGCGGGAGAAGACTGCGACGACCGCTGAACTTCGCCGACTCGTTAGTTTAGGGTTTTCGTCGTAAAATTTGTGCGTTTCTCGTAAAACGGGCGGTTTTGGTGGTGCCTTTTTCCAGCAAACAGAGGGTCAGTCTCTAGAGAAGAAAGAAAATGGAAAACGAGACACGATAATTCGTTCGTTTTGTGTCGGCGCGCTCTCGCGTCGACGACGACGACGAGAAAGTCATCGCCATGAAACCAAAACAACTCCAATCGGAACTGCAAGATTTGCGGACGTTTTCGAACCCGAAACAGAATTTAGAGCAGTACGCGACGACGCCTTTATTGGCGACGAAATTGTTGCAAGTTGCCTCGGTGGAGTTTAACGACATCGAGGAAAAATCGGTGATTGATTTAGGCGTGGGCACGGGCGTGTTGGCGATCGGGGCGAAACTGATGGGCGCGGGACACGTGCTCGGTATAGACGTGGACGCGGACGCGTTGGAAGAATGCAAAGAGAATTTAGAGATGTACGATCCAGAATTAGAGGTGGAGTTGTGTTTAATGGACGTGGTCGAGTTGATTCGAAGATACGATAACGACGAAGACGAAGACGAAGACGAAGACGAAGACGAAGACGAAGACGAAGACGAAGACGAAGACGAAGCGGTTAGTGTAAAAAGGAAGGATTACGTGTGGCCGAGAGCGGATACGGTGTTAACAAACCCACCGTTTGGTACGCGAAGGAAAGGTGCGGATGTGGCGTTTTTAGCCGCGGCGATGAAAATGGCCGAGACCGCGGTGTATTCGTTCCATAAGACGTCCACGAGAGAGTACATCGAGAAAGTAGCGGTGAAAAAATTAGGCGCGAAGAGCGCAAAAGTTGTGGCCGAAATGAAGTACGGGTTGAAGAATCAGTACGGTCACCACAGAAAAGATGAGGTGGAAGTGTTTGTGGACGTGTGGAGAATAGAGCCGTCGTCGTCAAAAGCAAAGAAAGATGACGACGACGACGAGAAAGATGAGATGTTCGAGCAAAATTTGAGAGATTTAGCCGCAAACATTGAAGAGTTGCAGCTGAGCGCGCGTCAACGCAAGGACAAGGAAAGAAACAAAAATAGCCGCAAAAATAGCGATAATAGAAAAAAATGGTGAGAGGTGTAGTAATCTTTCATTATGTTATGTATACGTGTGTGTGTGTATGCACGCGCGCGTGCGCGTGTATGCTCTATTCTCTAATAGTTCTAAAATGTACTACTCTTCTTCAGAAAGCGTCTCGTCCACGCCACTGAGTTCTTGCGCTAAAAGCTGCTCTCGCATTCTTTCGCACGTTTGCATCGCCTCTACCAACTGTGCAACGACGGTACTGTCTTCGCCGACAACTTGAGAAATTTCCGAGGCTATTTTCTTTGCTTTTTCGTTGATCTCTTCGATGTTTTCAATCATACTCCCAGCCTTGACTGTGTCCATCATAGACATCATGAGACACTCCAACGACAATTTAATAACAGAGACGTTGTGAACGGCAACTTGCGGGTGGAAATGGGGATTCGGGTAATACTTTTCGAAAGATGGCGTGAGTTCTAACCCGCGGTCCAACGCTACCTGCCATTCTGAAAATAGAACCGCGGCGTTCATGAACGACTCCAACGCCTTCACGCGTAAGTGGTGTCCTCTGGCGATGCCAACTGAAGCGCCGAAAAGCGCCGATTTTACATCAGTCAGGCTGTTAAACCGATCCCATGCACGCTTTAACGAGACACCATCGAAAACTTCTGTCGCAGACGATGAGTTCAACTTTTCAACCAGTTCAAACGCCTGACAAAATCGTTCAGCAATTTCAGCCACGACGACGTTTTTACAATCGCCCCACGTTTCAACAATCAGACGCGTCTTCTTTTTGTTGCTCTTTTTACTTGTGTTCGACTGACCGTACGTTTTCTGACCCGCAAACTCTGGGTCTTTTGATAAACCGACGAAAGCTTCACCTTCATCGTCTTCATCCATATCGTTATCTACGTCATCACCCTCGTTATCTCTGTCTTCCTCTTCATCAACGCTCTCTTCCAAGTTGAAGCTCGCCAACGCGCTATTGTTGTTATCCTCCTCTTCAAAGAACCCACCACTTTCCTCACTGAAGAGGCGATAAATGTGACACCCGCCGTCAACGATACCACCGGACGCGCGTTCAATTTCAAACCAGCTTTTTTGTTCGTCTTCGATGGTATACTTCGGTGCGCGAGGCAACGCTCGCAACTTATGTCCTCCAATCAAAGGAATTTCAGAAAGAGGGAAAACATCTTCGTCTTCCTCGTCTTCATCCGCGGGTAAATCGAAGCCGTAGTTCTTTTTCAACGATTTCGCTCTTTCTCGTTTTGGTTTCATCAACTCGTCGTAAGAAATCGTCAACTCTTCGCCCGGCAACACGTCTCGCAAACATCGGACAATCATCTTCTTACCTCTAAAAGTCGTGAAACAGTTTGGAGTTTCCGAATGATTCATCATCGCCGCCACCGGATAGACGCCAATACCGTACGGTCGCAATTCGTCGTCGCACAGTGTGTGACAATTCAATCGTAACTTTCCAATCAACTTTGCTAAATCTGCTACCGACGGTATGTCCTCGTACACTCTCTCGTACCTCTCCGCTCTCTCTTCGTCCGACACCACGTTCTCGTCCACGTTCAATGAGTGCGTCAGATACGCTCTCGTCATCGCCGCTAAAGTGTAATCGCTCTCGTTACTCATACCAAACGTCTTAGACTCCTCACCGTGCGTCAGCTGGTCGAAGACAGTCGAGTACCCTCGGCCTAATCCTAATTTTTCCGTCTTCCCTCCGTCGTCGTACGACTGCCTCGAGGCGCTCGCTCCGCGTTGTTTCGTCTTCTTCTCTTCGCTCCGTGGCACTTCGTTCTCCACGTCCTCGTTCTTCATTTCTCGTTGCATCCGCCAGACGATTTTACTCGCCAACCGCACCGTCGCTTTCGGCGCTCGCAACTGGCAACTCTTCAGCGCTTTCGTCTCTTTATCGTAGCCATCTTCCCAATCTTTCAACTGGTTTTCGCGGGAGAAATATCGGGCAAATTTCGTCGCCGAGCACCGCTGCAACTGCTGCTTTTGTTCTCTCTGTTGCGATGAAGAAGGAGAAGAAAAAGAATTCTTCTCGTCCGCCGATTCGAACGTGAAGTGGTCGCGCTCGCGGAGACCGTCGTCTCGGAGGACCGCCGCGTACGGTTCGGATTGGAAGAGGACGGCGCCTCGTTTCAACGGAGAAGAAGAAGAAGAAGAAGAAGCGAGCAAGCCTCTGTTCTTCGCGCCCGGAAATCGACCGAGAGAAAACGATAGTTTATCGACGTTAACGCCGCCTTCTTCTTCTTTCCGCGCGTCGTTTGGTTCGTCTTCCATCGTAAGGACGTGATTGATACAGAGTGCGTAGAAAAGTGCGGATGAAAGAAAGTTTTTCGAATTTTGGACGACAGGAAAGGCACCCCCAAAACAGGGAGAAGAAAGGTGCGCGTGTTTTTGTTGACGAAGCGAGCGAGCGCTTACGCGCACGTGAAGGTTGCGAGGCGACGTCGAGTAATTCTACTAGTTATTGATGAAGCAGTAAAGCAGTATTCGTCGTCATATCACACAACTAAAATAAAGCGTACGTACGAACACGCAGAAGCGGCGTTCGTCGTCATATCGCCAAACATTTTAAATGAAGTGTATGTACGAACACTTTTTCTCTTTCTTATTCTTCTTTTATTTCTTTCTCTTTTACTCTCTTTCTTCCCTTTTTATCTTTCGTCTTCGTGGTATTGAGTAGTATTAGTGGTGTTCTTTTTTTACGCGGTGGACGGTTGGATGCGCATGCGATCCAACTGCTTTTGCGTGGGCAACTTCACCTTGGTCGCCAAGCCCAACTTTTTCAACCCCCAAATCAAATACCACGTCATGTCGACTTGCCACCACTCCAAGCCGTGTCTGGCGCTAAATTCGAACGCGTGGTGGTTGTTGTGCCACCCTTCTCCAAATGCTAAAATTCCAACCGGCAAGTTGTTTCTGGACAAGTCGCCGGTGTTGTACGTTTGTTTGCCCCAGCAGTGGGCGACGGAGTTTACCGCCCAGGTGATGTGGTATACCCAGACAGTTCTGACGCAGAAGCCCCACACCAAGAAGGGCAAACCGCCGAGAAGGTACAAACCTAACGCAGAGGCGGCGACGTGCCACATGTACGTCTTCTCCAAGAATCGGTAGAACGGTTGCGCGGCCATCTCAGCGGCGTTGGATCGGTCGCCGACTCTTTCGATGGTGGCTTCGTTGTCCAACAACCATCCCATGTGGGACCACCAAAAGCCTTCGTACGGCGTGTGCGGGTCCTTCGGGGTATCGCAGTGCTGGTGGTGGTATCTGTGCGAAGATGCCCACTCGATCGGGTCGCCTTGGACCGCCAACGCGCCGCAATACGCCAACGCGTACTCCAACCACTTCGGTGTTTGAAACGACTTGTGCGACAGTTGCCTGTGGTAACTCAACGTAATTCCCAAGCATCCGGTGATGAAATACATGATCCAAAAGCAACTAAACGCTTGCCAGGTGAAGTAAAACGGCGCCAACAATGCGCCAACGTGCATGGCACCGATAAACGACACGTACGTGATATCCGTGCCCAACCACTTTCGCACAAACGCGTTCTTCTTCGGGCTGGCGATGATATCGGATAAAAACACCTTATGCGCCGGCTTCACACCTTCCCAAGCGCCCTTCGCCGCAGCAGCAGCTTCGCTGTTCACCGCCGACCAAATCTCCGACGCTTTTTGCACCCCTTCCTGACCAATTCTTCTCCAAGACGTGAGAATCTTCTCCTCGTCCGGGTCATCCGGCATCGCAATCGCTCGTCGCGGGCTCACCGCGTCGCCTCTTCTTTTCGTCGTCGTCATTTGATGATGTGTATTTATTCTTCTGCTGTCGTTATGCAAAGCGCTCGCGCGCAACGTCACTCTGTTGCTCTTGTTCATCACTACAGAGTTTGATTTCATCGTAAGAGAGAGAGAGAGAAAGAAAGAGTTTTGAAGTTAGCCAAAAGTAATAATAATACAAAGAGAGAGTTTGATGTTTTTGAAAAAAAGAGTGGCACAAAAGCTACCAGCGAGAGCCACACACGCGAAACTCTCTCGAAAGAAAAAAGGAATATATTTAAATCGATCGATAAAAGTCGCTCTTCTTCTCTCTTCTTTGCTTTCCCCAAACCATCAGATCGAAAGAATCTCTCCCTTTTTTGAAAAAAAAAAGAGAGAGAGAGGAACTCTCCTTTGCGACGACGACGAAAAAAAAACAAAAAAAAAAAGAGATAAAATCAAAAAAAACGCACCTCCTTCGCGCGCTGCTGCCGCTGCTTTCAAAAAACCTCTTCCGCTGCTGCTAAAATTACTGCTACTGCTGCTGCATCTTCTGGATGCGCTC
>Ga0181597_10002262_pt1 | contig 20967 bp, 16 predicted proteins | sample 041ome_5_FD_148647 | JGI IMG/M metagenome (GOLD analysis project Ga0181597, IMG submission 148647) | Coastal salt marsh microbial communities from the Groves Creek Marsh, Skidaway Island, Georgia - 041403US metaG (spades assembly) | ecosystem: Environmental > Aquatic > Marine > Intertidal zone...
TTCGGGAAAGTGATTCAGCAGTCCTGATAATTTTTACCGCCGCACCGTGATCAACAGGAAACAGGTCGGAACGGGTGACCATTAAAACATCCGGCGTTGACTCTGGTCGGGGAGGACAAAAATAGCGTTTGAATATTTTGCCCAGAATAATTTTTATATTGGATGTTGGCAGTCTCTGAAAATCTTCGACCTCTTTTTCCATTTCTGCTTTAGCTTTACTTGCACTTACATCAACTACGGGCGCTGCTACCGTTTCTTCAGCTAGCGCAAAACGATTGATTTTTTTGGGGCCAGAAAGAAATGCCAGGAGCGGTTTGCAGGCATCATGATAATTAAGCTGCTCAGCCTTGAGTTTGTCCACACCCGCCTTTTTTCTGGTAAGTAAATCAGGGTCTGCAAGCACATTGGAAATCAAAGCATCAAGCTCTGATGGCTCATCTATAACCCAGCCTGCGTCATAGTGTTTGATCAGACTCGCCAATGGTATCCAGCTATTGATAATGATCGGCAAACCACTCTCCAGATACTCCATGGCGCGATAGGAATGACTGAACTCACGTTCCGGGTTACGCTCACCCAGTTCAAGACCAATGTCACATTGCTGAAGGCTGGCCTGCATAGCAGCGTATCCCAGCAAAGTTGTTACCTGCTCTTCTCCACTACCCTTACCGTCATCACCCGCTTGCACGAGCAGCCCGGGGTAGACACCGCTATATTCGTTAAATCTCAGATCCTGATGCTTTGCTGTCAGGGATTCAAGGGTGTTTCTGTAGTTTTCAAAATTTCTCCATGGCCAGTCAACGCCGGCATAAACCAGGGTTAATGGTCTTAGCGAATTATTTACTCGCGCTAGTTTTGAACGCGTTGCGATCGGAACAATGGAGATCGGGATTTGTTCACGACAATCGATGCCAGCCTGCAATAACAAGGGGAGTAAAAGATCTGCCTGGCGTTGATTACCGGCAAGCACATGGTCTATTTTTGACAAATGCCTGATGATGACTTTGGCTTGCTCGGCGACGCTCTCTGGTTCCTGAAACATGATTTCCAATAGTCGTGGCGCTATAAAGTCCAGCACTACCGGAATATCAGACTCAGGCAAATGATCAAGCAAGTACCAATAGGCAACAATAATGCTATCGAAGGCTTCCTCGGCGATGAACCTGTGGAGCTGTTCAGCAGACTGGTAACTGTCAGTAATTCGGGAATTCGCAGGGGATTCAGTAGTGTCTGGAGAGGCTGGCACGAACGCCAGCTGATGTACCTGATGACCTGCAGCTTCCAGGGCTTCTCTTATACCCTGTGCCCTGACCTGATTTCCAGTGGCAACTTTCCCGGTATCCAGAGAGGGTTCGAGGGTTAAATAGAGTAACTTCATTAAAAAAAGACGCCTGATAATAAGCGGGCATAATGCTGTTCTGACAATTCACTGTCAAGGAACAAAGAGCGATTATCGAATCAAATCAATTCAGCTGTATGCCTGCTGCCTTCCTGCCTCTATAATCACACAATGTTTTCCCTCTTCGACCTGATGCTGATCTTTCTGCTATTTGGCGCACTCTATTACTGGTGGCGCTGTAGTGAGCAACATGCCATAGCGCTTTCCTCTGCCAGAAAATACTGCCATGAAAGAGACATTCAGTTACTGGATGACACCCTGGCTTTCAATAAATATACCCTCACCAGAGCCAGCAATAATCGTAAGTACCTGGCTCGCATCTATGTTTTTGATTTCTGCCAGAATGGGCAGGATCGCCATAAAGGTGAAATCGTCCTGAGTGGTTACTCTGTAATTCGCGTCATGCTGGAAACCGAGCAGCTCGAAATCACACAGTACTGAGAATGTAGTTGCAAGTCTCAAGTCGGCGACCTTGGGTCGCCCTGTCGGATGCGTCCCTGCGGTCCTTATCCGACCTACAGAAAACCATTGAAGCCTAAAACCAGGGTTGCTTGTCTCTTGCCTCTGGTCTCTTACCTCTGGTCTCTTGCCCTCTTTTCCCATCCCCTTCCGTCTCCCTGCGGCGCCCACCTTCATCCTTTATCCTTTACCCTTTATCTTGCTTGTTTACTTCCTTGTAACTTGTGACTTGCTACTGTTATAGTTATGGCCTTCCTAGGGGGTGGCTTTACGGCCTGAGATCAAACCCTTTGAACCTGACCCGGTTAATACTGGCGGAGGGATAGGTAGCAGCAAACGTTAACTTGTTTGCTTCTTTTTCTATTTTTTGCTGCCCCTTTTCCTTCAGCTTGCTCCGGGTCCCGATTGACTGTTTATTCCGGAGTGATGATGTTTGCAAATCGAAAAATACTGGCACTTTTCCTTTTATGTGTACTGTCCTTGCCAGTACTGGCTCAACCCGTACTTGAAGAAATCGTTGTCACGGCAGATTATCGACTCAATGTCATCGATGACATACCCGCCAGCATTAGCGTTATTGATGCCGACACGATGTCACGCAAAAATGCCCAGCACCTTGAAGATATTCTACTCAATACGCCCAATGTGAATTTTGCGTCCGGTGGTTCACGTGCGCGCTTTATACAGATACGCGGTATTGGTGAACGAGGTCAGTTTTCTGAACCTCTTAACTCCTCAGTTGGCATGCTCATCGACGGTGTGGATTTTTCCGGCATTGGCAATGCTGCCATGCTTTATGATGTTGAACAGGTAGAAGTTATGTTGGGTCCACAAGGGACACGCTATGGATCCAATGCCCTGGCAGGTTTGATTAACCTGCAAACCCGGGCTCCCACCACCCAATTCAGTGCCGGATTACAGCTACAGGGAGCGAATGCCGATGAACAGGGAATAGCAGGCTATGTATCCGGCCCGGCTACTGATGATCTTTTCTATCGACTATCAGTCCAGAAACTGCAAAGTGATGGCTTTAGTCAAAATACATTCCTCAACCGCCCTACCAATCAACGTGATGAAACCACTCTCAGAGCCAAGTTTCGTTGGCTGATGACCAGTACTGAAACCCTGGATTTCACGACAGCCCTGATTGATCTCGATAATGGCTATGACGGATTTTCGCTGGACAACATCAGAAATACACTATCCGATGAACCCGGCTTTGACCGTCAGGATTCAAAAATTGCCAGCCTGAATTTCTCCAGCAAGCGCTTTGATAAATTTTCCCTTGAAGTCATTGGTGGCTATGCTCGCTCGGACATTGCCTATGGCTATGATGAAGACTGGGTGTTTAGTGGTTTTCACCCCTTTGAATACTCCTCTACGGACAGGTACTTTCGTGACCGTGAGACGGTAAGTGGTGAAATACGCCTGCTCTCTTCCGAATCAGGGGCATTACTGGGCGGCAGAACAAGCTGGGTTGCTGGCATTTACTCACTGCATCAGGATGTTGATCTTGATCGGAATTACACCTTTCTTGATGACATTTATTCCAGTCGTTTTATTATTGATCGTCTGGCTTTTTATGCCGAAACCAATACAACACTTTCCGATCACCTATCACTGGATGTAGGGCTGCGTAGCGAGCGTTTTAGTGCAGAGTTCATGGATTCCAATGGCCTGTTATTTTCCCCGGATGAGAGCCTGGTGGGTGGAAAAATAAGTCTCAATTACCAGCTTTCCGATAGCGGCCTGCTTTATCTGAGTGCCTCGCGTGGCTACAAGAGTGGTGGCTTTAATACCGATGGCAGCCTTGATGCAGACCTGCGCGAATTTGATTCAGAAACGCTGTGGAATTTTGAAGCCGGACTTAAAAAGTCTTTTCTGGATAATCGGCTTAATTTGCGGCTGGCAGTTTTTTACATGGACCGGACAGATGTTCAGATAAGCAGCTCTACTGTAAGAATGCGCAATGATGGTAGCTCGGAGTTTATAGACTTCATCGGAAATGCCGCAGCAGGCATAAATCGCGGAGCGGAACTTGAGGGACAGTGGTTAGCGAGCGATTCCGTTACATTATATGGATCACTCGGCTTACTGGATTCGCGTTATGAAAATTTTGTTAATTCTTCCGGGGACAACCTTGATGGTCGTGAGCAGGCCCATGCGCCCGGGCATCAATTCACTCTCGGAACGAGGATTGAACTCAATAGCGCCTTGTCACTGGACATAAATTTGCAGGGACGCGACAGCTTCTATTTTTCTGACAGTCATGCTGAACAGTCCAACAGCTACGTTCTCTTCAATACCAGTGTGCGCTATACCCGAGATAAGCTGAGCCTTAATCTGTGGGCAAGAAACCTTGGTGATAAAGATTATTTTGTTCGTGGCTTTTATTTTGGCAATGATCCCAGGGACAACTACACAGCCAAGGGCTATACGCAATTGGGTGAGCCGGCACGCTACGGTGTGACTCTCAACCTTGATTTTTAATTAGCGCGGGGATGGTTGAAAAGCTCAAACACAGGCTTGAATGAATAAGCACAAACAGGACATAAAAGAAAAGTTGCTTCGCTGAATATATTCAGCGAAGCAAGCTATGCTTACAGAACTTTAGCAATACTCTGTGCAAGATAATCAATATTGGCATTATTAATACCGGCCACATTGATACGCGATGAGCCCACCAGATAAATACTGTAATCATTGACCAGAGTAGCAACCTGTTCCTTGGATAATCCCAGGAAGGAGAACAAGCCTTTTTCATTCTGGATGAATGAAAAATCTTTCTCTACGCCAATTTCCTTCAACTTCTCTACCAGCATTCGGCGCAAACCGTTTATACGATCACGCATTTCAGTGAGCTCATCATTCCACACCTTGGTCAGCTCGGCATCATCGAGAATCATGGCAACCAGAAAAGCGCCATGGGCTGGCGGTACAGAATATATTTCACGCGCTGTGGCGACTACCTGACTGGCAACTGCGCGGCAGGATTCGCTGTTGGCAGTCACCATGGTGACTGCACCTACACGATCACGATAAAGGCCAAAATTCTTCGAATAGGAACTGGCAATAATTAGTTCAGGCAATTTTTCTGCCATCAGGCGCATGCCGTAAGCATCTTCGTCGAGGCCATCGCCCAGTCCCTGATATGCTACATCGATAAAAGGCGTAAAGCCGTTTTTTAGGGATAAATCAGTTACCGCCTGCCATTGATCAGCATTCAGATCAGCGCCGCAGGGGTTATGACAACAGCCATGCAGAAGCACCAGGTCACCCTTTGTCGCACTCTTCAGGGAGTCCATCATGGCATCAAAATTGAGACTATGAGTCTCATAGTTATAGTAGGGATAGAGCTCAAGCTTCAATCCACTGGAAGATAACAAGGGCACATGATTGGCCCAGCTTGGATCACTGACATATATTTTGGTGCCCGATGCATTGTTGTTTACAAACTCTGCGGCCAGACGCAGTGAACCGGAGCCGCCTGGTGCCAGAGTGCAGCTGCTGCGACCATCGCGCAGGACCGGGTGTGCATTACCCAGCAATAACTCACTGGTATATTTAATATACAGTTCAGGACCGGCCTGTGCGATATAGGCCTTGGAATCCTCTTCATCACATTTTCGACGTTCCGCGGTTTTTACCGCTGCCATAACCGGGCAGTTTCCGCTTTCATCCTTATAAACACCGACCCCCAGATCAACCTTGTTGGGATTAGTATCTTTTTTGTACGCTGCAGACAGCCCCAGAATGGGATCAGGTGGTCGTGCTTCTATGGAATCAAACATAACAATGCCCGTGGATAAAAACAGATGATTAAAGAGTTTAAAGACACCAAATATTATATCAGGAAGTATTTTGCCATGCTTTCAAAACCAACAGGAAACATACTAAATAGCACCCAGTTTCTGTAATTCACTGGTAATTGTTTCGGCTATTTCAGTATAGCCTGCTTCATTAGGATGGATGGTGTCAGATTTCAATGCTGGTTGTGACAGCACATCGGCTATCAGGTCGGGTATCAGTTCAACACCGGTGTTGTCGGCAACGGTCTCATAAACCTTGTTACCACTCAGAAAAATGCCGGGGCTCGGCACTCCTAACAGTAAAACCTGAATACCCCGTTGCTGGGCCATGATGATCATGGCTTCAAGATTTTCTTCCAGTTGGGCTAACGGTCTTTTACGCAGCAAATCATTGCCGCCATGGCAAAGTATCAACAGCTCCGGGCGATATTGATCGAGCAAGTTTGCCAGCCTGTCTCTACCCTGATGGCTTTCTTCTTCTGAGACGCCGCCATTGATAACACTGAGATTTATCATGCGTGACAACTGGGCGGGATAACTTCCCTGTTGCGGTGCGCCATTACCCGCTGTAAGACTATCGCCAAAAGCCAGCACGGTAGCGGAGGCTGAAAGTGGCTGAAAAGGAGGTTCAGCACTGCAGGCGACAAGAAGTCCAAGGAGTAGAGAGAAAAGAAAGTACTTCAGAGTAAGAAAGCTGATACTAATTATCGGTTTTTTCATATTTCAGCAAGCCTTTCGCTTCATGGTAGTTCAGTGCATCAATGCCCGAGAGTTCCATGGAAAGCCCCAGGGATTTACCAAGAATATAAGCCAGTATACGACTATTGTAACCGAGTGCTTCTTCAAAAACCGGGAGTACATCGGCTACCGACTCGGCATTTTCCAGCGCCTGCTGCAATTTTTCCTGTTCCTGCTCAATATGCTGCATGAAAAGCTCATCATTGGCCATTGCAGGGGCAAGAGCCATGGACCAGGTACGATCATCATGCAGTTCGCATTCGCCGATAAAACGTCCGCGATAAGGGGTATGCCACTCCTCAGGACTGACCATCAACAGCTTGTAACGGCCATCTGTCTGATAGAGATAATAAAGCCTGCCCGGCAGCGGGTTAAAGCGTATATCGCTTTTCAGAACAAACATGGAGGTAAACAGTTCCATCTGTACCTGGTCTATTTTTTTCGGCGGTAACAGACGGTCGAGACGATGCCGGTCCAGCCCCTGTAATATGGGAACCAGGCCTTTACCTTGTGGATTTGGATTGACAGGCATGAGTAAAATTATACTTTAATCTGGTGCTGCCATTCACAGGCAGCTGGATTACTTGTTGCATGTTGTACGTTATGATTCCCCTTCTGTATCATGCACCGAGTTATCCAGAGGGGAAAAGCATGGATCCACAGGTACTTTTTCAGACCATTATCATTCCTTTTGGCCTGTTCCTGATAATGATGGGGCTGGGGCTGACATTGTCTATAGACGATATACTGCGCGTCATCATCATGCCCAAGGCGGTACTGATCGGTCTGACCGGTCAGCTGATACTGCTGCCTGCCGTTGCTTTCTTGCTGGCTTATTCCCTCAACACCGCGCCGGTTATCGCTATTGGACTGGTTTTACTTTCAGCCTGCCCCGGGGGAATTACCTCCAATGCCTATGTGTTTGCCAGTCGTGGAGACATCGCCCTGTCCGTTACATTAACTACCATTGCCAGCCTGTTTACTGTTTTCACCATGCCGCTGATAGTCTGGATAGGACTCACTGTGTTTGCAGATAGCAGCGATATCGTGGATGTGCCTGTCAGTGGCATGATGCGTAGCCTGGCTCAGCTCACCATTCTGCCAATCATTATTGGTATGGTGATACGTAAATTCAAACCCGCGTTTGCAGTAAAAATGGTAGAGCCCGTACGAAAAATGGCCATTGCCATTCTGATAATGGTGATCATAACCAATACCTGGTTCAGCATTGAGACACTGAAGCTGTATATCGTTCAGGCAGGAGTTGCAGCTTTACTGTTAAACGTCATTTGCATGTCCATGGGCTACGGTATGTCGCGTCTGGGGAAACTGAATACCGACCAGACAATTTCAATTACCTACGAAGTAGGCCTGCAAAACCTTTCTCTGGCGCTGGTGCTAGCCAACACTATTCTCGGCATGCCTGATTATGCAGCAGTAACACTGATTTATGGTTTCTTTATGAAGATTTCAGCGCTAAGTTTTATGGCTTATGCTAAAAAGTTAAAAGGCATTGCGGAAACCGGAAAGGAAGCTGCTCCGGCGTAAAAAAAAGTCTCAAATTACAAGTCTCAAGTCTCAAGACAAAAAGAAAAAGGCGACCTTGGTCGCCTTTTTTGTAACTTGTAACTTGTAACTTGTAACTTGTAACTTGTAACTTGTAACTTGTAACTTGTAACTTGTAACTTGTAACTTGAGACTTAGCTTTAAAGCCCCTCATTCATTTCCTTCACTTTCTGTTTAAGCTCTTCCTTGTAGTCAGAAAGTTTTGCTGCCACGTCCTGATCAAAAGCCCCGATTATTTCTGCCGCCAGTATGCCGGCATTTTTTGCGCCATTGAGGGCGACGGTCGCTACCGGCACACCGTTAGGCATTTGCAGAATTGACAACACAGAATCCCAGCCGTCTATTGAATTACTTGATTTGATGGGAACTCCAATGACCGGCAAGGTAGTCAGCGAGGCAACCATACCAGGTAAATGTGCGGCACCACCGGCACCGGCAATTATTACACGCAAACCCTTCGACGCAGCCGTTTTGGCATAATCCATCATAGCCTCGGGAGTACGGTGGGCTGAGACAACGGAAATTTCCGACTCAATGCCGAATTGTGACAATGCATCGGCAGCCCTTTTCATAACATCAAGGTCAGAACTACTGCCCATGATAATGCCAACTTTGTACTGCTGTGTTGCGCTCATGAAATCACCTTTATCACTTTTTTTACTTCTTCAACTTTGCGTTTTAATGCATCTGCGTTTTCGTCAACGATGGTGACATGACCCATTTTTCTTTGCGGGCGGGTTTCTTTTTTACCGTACAAAAAGATACTTGCTCCCTCGATGGCCAGCAAATCATCCAGCCCTTCGTACTTCGCTGGCCCAGTATAGCCGGCTTCCCCCAGCAGATTTACCATAGCTGAAGGTAAAATAATATCTGTAGCGCCAAGAGGAAGACCCAGAATAGCTCTCAGGTGCTGCTCATATTGCGAGGTAATGTTGGCATTGATGGTTTGATGGCCACTATTGTGGGGTCGGGGTGCGACTTCATTCACCAACACTTCGCCATCACGAGTGACAAACATTTCCACGGCCAGCAGACCCACCAGGCCAAAACTCTCAATAACCTGACGGGCTATTTTCTCTGCTTTTTCTTCAATTTCCGGAGACACTTCGCTGGGCGCGAAAAGATAATCCACCAGGTTGTGTTCCGGGTGAAATACACATTCCACTGCGGGGAAAACTGATACTTCGCCCTTACTGTTCCTGGCAGCAATAACAGAAATTTCGCAGGCAAAATCAACCAGGGTTTCGAGTAATCCGGGAGCATCGAAGCCTTTCTCTATATCTTCTGCACTTCTGATGCGTTGTACTCCACCACCGTCATAGCCGCCAGTGCCGAGTTTATTAAAAGCAGGAAGAAAATCCATATGCTGCTTGATCGCTTCGCGATTATCTACCAGGACAAAATCAGCTGTTGGAATGCCATGTTCACGATAAAACATTTTCTGGCGACGCTTGTCCTTGATGATGTCGATAATGGCAGGTTGTGGATAGACAGTGAGTCCCTCTTCCTCAAGCTTCTTCAGGGCTCCCACATTCACATTTTCAATCTCGATAGTGAGCATATCGACAGTTTTACCGAACGCATAAACAGTATCGAAATCAGTAATATCACCTGGCTTGAAACTACTGGCAAGCAGGCTGCAGGGAGCATTGGCGTCCTTATCGAGGACACTGGAATGAAGGTCAAAATTGGTACAGGCCTGTATCAGCATGCGACCAAGCTGGCCGCCACCGAGAATGCCTAATTTGAAGTCCTGATAGAATGCTTTCATAGGGTCTCAAAGAGAGTCTTTTCTTGACGAAAGCGGCGCATCATACCATCCCGAACACAGGAAGAAAACAACTAAAAGCCCTTGATTCTATTATGTTTTATGGGGTTATTGCAGAAAGTTCGGCAAGCGTGATACGAAACAGGTCGCGCTGCTCATTGCTTAACAGCAAAGTATTGTCATCATCCCAGATAACGGTTTCTACCTGATCAAGCACATCAGTATCCAGTTGATAGCGGCTTGAGTCTGAAGACAGCCATTGATCACCCTCCTGCGGCCGCTGAAAAAGCCAGAGCGCATCATAGGAAATTACCGCCAGAGTCTGACCATCCGGTGACAATTCGGCGCCTGTTACAGCCAGCATATTTTCATTGCTGTCCACCAGGGTCAGTAAATTATCACGCTCGGTGTAATCTGTATCCAGCCGGTATAAATTAGCACCGGGCTCCATACGCAGACCGCTGGATGTGCGATGCTTGGTAATCAGATAAAGTTTACCACCGGCGCTAAACAGTGCTTCACTATCAAAGTGTTTTTTGCCTTTGCCGGGAAATTCCATTTGTTCCGGGTAACTCACCGGCAAATGTTTGATGGCTGCAGACTGGGTAGAGGCTGTCGGGTCAATCTCACTGAGCATATAAATGCCAAGATCCCGCCGCCTGTTAAAGTTGTTTCCGGTGTCTGCTACATAGATATGATTGTCATCAGCAGTCATCGACTCCCAATCGATATTTTTGCTGTAGAGCACATTAAAACCCTGCCACTGCTTTTTACCTGCCTGCTTTTCTTCCCCGTAATAGGTAAAACGCGAATAGGTGGGAATGATATTTTGTCCCTTGCTGTTGATGGCAAATATTTTTGCCTCGGCACCGCTGTCATTAACTACCCAGTAGGTATCCGGATAGGAACGACTTTTAACCATGCCACTGATTTCATTAAGGGGTTCAGCCGTTATTCTGGCAACAATCGTTGGCGCAAAACCGCCCGCTGCCCAGCTGTGGGAAACGAGAAAGGTTATGGCACCAACAATAGTCAACAGAAACAGGACATGCCTGTTTCGCTTTTCTGTGGACGGCTTCATCTATTTCATCTGAGCACTTGATTCAGCCTGTTTATGCAGCGAGTCATGAAGTTATTCATGCAGTTCTGCATCTTCCTCTGTCGGCTCTGGTGCAGGGGCAGGTGCCGGTGCAGGACGACCACCGCCAAAGGGATTCGGTGGTGCATTCTTGGCTTCATTTGCCAGGCTTACCACATAGGCGCGCACGGCATTGGCATCTTCGGCAGTAAGATAGTCAGCAAAAGACACCATGCCATTATTCTGCAATGCTCCATCTATAACGATGGCATTAAACAGGGCCGCATTATTCAGTGCTGCTGCCACTTTGAGATCCGGGAACAGACTGCTGACCCGGCCATTATTACCATGACAGCTGGCGCAATGTTCATTGTAGTGCGCCTCACCCTGTGCCAGTAATTCCGGGCTGCCAAAATTTTCCGGGGGATTAAGTTCCGGTGGGGTATAGCTGATCATTTCCGGCAAGGTTGCGGTTCCGCCAATTTTGTAGACCAGCAGGCGCGCGTAATTAGGTGCCCAGTAACCGGCGCCGCGCCGGCTCTGCCCTGCTACTACGGCAATATACTGTTCACCATCAATTTCATAACTTGCCGCGCCGCCAACAATGCCGGACTGAGTATCCGTGGTCCAGACCCTGTCGCCGGTATCCGCGCGGAAAGCAGAGAAGGTGGAATCGGAGGTACCCTGAAATACCAGATTACCCGCAGTAGTCAGTACGCCTGAACGGGACCCGCCCTGGCGTTGCTGCCACACAGCTTCTTTAGCCACCGGATCCCAGGCCAGCAGATAGGAACCTGCCCCTTCCAGCTCTGGTGCCGGATCCTGCGGTCGCTTACCAACATTGATCGACAGCAACTGATTACCCATCTTGGCGCCAGCTTCTGCCACCAGTGGGAAACTGCCATAATTTGTCGGAATATACATGTATCCGGTATCCGGATTAAATGCCATAGGATGCCAGCTGTGGGCGCCACCGGCCGAAGGCACAACATGGAAACCACGGTCGCCGAAAGCCCCGTAATTTGCTTCCGGGTTAATAATCGGTCTGAAATTTTCGTCAAAGCCAAGCATCCAGTTCGCTGTCGGCACATACAGGTCTGCAGACAAGACTTCCCCCGTAGCGACTTCAATCACATAGAAGACACCATTTTTGGGCGCCTGCATGACAACATGACGTTCCACGCCATTTATCATCAGATCGGCTGTGACCAGTTGCTGGGTATTGTCAAAATCCCAGCTATCTTCAGGAGTAGTCTGGTAATGCCAGCGGTACTCTCCAGTGGAGGCATCAAGGGCAACGATAGAGGCGGTGAAAAGGTTGTCACCGCCACCTGGAGAACGAATTTCTGCTGGCCAGGGTGCACCGTTGCCGGTCCCTATGATGACCATGTCGGTTTCAGGGTCATAAGTAATGGCATCCCAGGGCGTACCACCGCCTCCGGTTTCCCACCAGTCACCATTCCAGGTTTCTGCTGCCCATTCAAGTTCCGGCTGTTCGAAACCCAGTTCCGGATTACCCGGTACTGCCCACCAGCGCCATAACTCTTCTCCGTTACTGGCATCGTAGGCGGCCATATAACCACGCATGTGAAATTCAGACCCGGCTTCACCGATGAAGATTCGGCCATTGGCAATACGCGGCGCACCGGTAATAGAAAGCTGTTTTTCACGATCAGTAGCTTGTACTTCCCATGCCAACTCCCCTGTCACGGCGTCTACAGCAACCAGGCGCCCATCAAGCGTACCCCAGATAATCATCCCGTCCCAGGCTGCCACACCGCGATTAACGATACCGCAGCATAGATTAACCGCCCATTCACCGGGCACCTTCGGGTCATATTTCCATAATTGCTCACCACTTTGAGCATCAAAGGCATAAACCTTGCTCCAGGGAGAAGAAACATATATCCGCCCATCTACCACCAGTGGCGTTGTTTCATAACTGCCCCCCCGTTCCGCGAGGTCACCAAACCAGGCAAGTTCCAGTTCATCAATATTGTCAGGCGTGATCTGATCCAGTGGGCTGTAGCGCTGTTCACTGTAGTTATTTCCGTAAGAAGACCACTGGCTATCGTTATCGACAACAGATGTTGTTGATATGCTGGCCATAGACGCTGTTGACGACGAGGCGACGACTTCTGGCGCCGCATTATCGGCAGGATCACTGCAACCAGCCAACATGGCAAGTAAGGTTAAACAGATCGTGTTGATGTTAATCAGCTTTCGCATGAATGGATTCCCCTGGGTTTTCGAGCACAGTATTGATAAGACCTGCAATAGTACAGGCCAGATAACATCCAGTGCAAACTATGGATTGTGGAGAATGGGCAGAAAAGCTAATAGCCCATGGATTGATTATAGATATAAACCGACAGTGCTTTGATGGTCGCCGCATTTAATGTCTGTGACCAGGCTGGACAGGACTCTGTACGCCCATTGGCGATAACGTCATAAACTGCTTCGCGCGCTGAGCCAAACAACCAAACATCATCAGATAAGTCTGGCCCACCAAAGGCCTTGTAGCCGGCGCCATCATCGCCATGGCATTCTGCGCATAGCACAGTCAGACCGGCCACTCTTTCTACCGCAGCAGAGTCATGTTCGTCTCCGCTGATAGTGTAAACGTAATCAACCAGATCATTTAATTGCTGCTCGCTAAAACCAAGTTCACCGTAGCCCGGCATCTGGGAAAAACGGGTATCCGGGCAGGCTCCATAACGTTTGATTTCATCCGGACATTCGCTATTGCGCACGCCGTAAAGAATCGTCTGCATAATTTCAAAAACTGCTTCAGACTGTGTCATTTCAAAACCGCTTACGCCCCAAAGCCAGTCATAATCCACCAGGTTTGGCACCCCGCTCTGCCCGGTAAGGTTTGCGCCGTGACAGGCAGCACAATGATTACTGACAGCCTGTGTTGCCAGTGTTTCCATATGACTTTTAAGCGCTGAGTCCGCAGCGATCATATCCGGTGAAGCAAGCAACAAAGCCTCGTCCAGATTCCTTTGCGCAAACGTAACTTGAGAGCAAAGAATCAATATAAAAGTAGAAAGAAAAAAACTGCATGAAGAAAGGCTCAGTCGCATGTCATGCTCCCGAAAAAATGATGGAAAAACTAATTTAAGTGATATGGAGACTATAGAAAAGTACTAATAACAAAGTGATTGATCAGCATCAATAGCAAGGAAGAGAATACAAAAGTGTGTTGGAAAAATGTTCAACAGTATTAATGTTGATCAGCTTTTAGTCCCCTGAGGACAAAATCAATATGGGTTTGTGTATATGCGTCCATATCCAGTGGCGAGTGGGATTCAAACTGAAGGCGCCAGATAGCACTTATCATGGCAGGCGCCATCAGTATCTGGGTAAATTCCACCGGGAAGTTATCTCTGAATTCGCCACTTTCCATCCCCTTTTTAAGTATGTTTTGTAAAAGCTCCTGATTGCTGCTGACGATCTCCTTGAAAAAGAAATCTGCCATATCCGGAAAACGGGACGCCTCCCCCATGATCATTGCGACCAGTTGCGGCATTCTGTCCTGGTGTAAACCCAGATACATACGTTGAAAATGGATGGTGAGTAGCTCCGTCGCGCTGCCCTTGAATTCAGCAGCGTGAATTTGCGCAGCATCACGCATCGGGAAAAGGTTCTTGCGTACCACTTCCTGAAACAGGCTTTCCTTGCTGTCGAAATAAAGATAGATAGTGCCCTTGCCAATACCTGCCCTGACGGCCACATCATCCAGTTTGGTGGCAGTAAACCCCTGCACGGCAAACTCTTCGAATCCGGCATCAATAATGGCATTGCGTCGCACTTCCTTTTGCAGTTCGCGCTTGCTTGGAGTCTGAGATACCTGTGCTTGCAAAAGTGTCCCCTTAAATATTCCTTGACAATATAGTCAAAAATTATAAAACTGACTGACCAGTCAGTCAATGAATAATCTTTTGAGCCGGAGGCTCGATGAACACCTCGAATAATAGCGCAGTAAAACCAAGGAAAACCCTGTGGTTTTTCGTCAGCATCGCCATTCTTGGTCTTGGAATAGCCAGTTATATTTTACTGAAGGCACTTAAACCCGTGCCTGAACAGCGAGATCAGGCAGTCCTTGTGCCTCAAGTACAAACCAATGCTCTCGAACACAGGGCAACCCCGCTTGTCATTCAGGGCAATGGCATAATCACGCCCAGAGCGGATATCTCACTATCGTCCCAGGTGAATGGTGAGATCGTTGAATTGCATGACAACATGGTAAGTGGCGGAGCGTTTAAAAAGGGAGAGCTGATGGTACGGATTGATCCACGTACCTTTGAAGCCAATCTTGCTGAAGCCGAAGCTAACCAGAAAGCCAATCGCAGTAATCTCTACTTTATCAACAAGCAGTTAACACGGCTTCAATCCCTGTTTAATGACGGTTTTGTTGGAGAAGAAGGTCTGGATGAGGCTATTAGTCGCAGGGACCAGACCCTGGCTACTATTGCCCGCCAGGAAGCCATTATCCAGATGCGCAAACTGGAACTGGAACGAACACGAATTACCGCCCCTTTTGACGGCATCGTCTATGAAGAAAGTATCGATCTCGGCGACATCGTTTCTCCGGGACGCGAGCTGGCCCGTTTTTATGCCAGCGATGAACTGGAGGTCATCGTCGCTCTGAACGCAGATGACTCGGTGTTTATTCCTGATCTCTGGCAAGAAAATAATCCCCAAAATCGAAATGCCTGGGTCAGTGTAAATCATGGCGGGAGAACCTATCAGTGGCCAGGTTATGTTCACCGGGTTGAGTCCGATATCGATCGGGTTACACGAACTGTCGATGTCGTGGTTCGTATTCCATCGCCGTTTAGCCATGGCGAACTTTTAGGCACCAAAGTTACTGATATCCCGATTGAAGCCCCTCCTCTGCTCGTTGGCATGTATGCCAACATAGGCATTGAAGGTATGGCTTTACCCGGACACTTCGTGATTCCGGTCAGTGCCTTGCGCCAGAATAATACTATCTGGACAGCAAGGTCTGAAGGCACCTTGCAGGTCACACCGGTTGAGTTTGTTCGCCAGGAAGGCGATATGGCGGTCTTGATGGCGCCTGATTTAGCTGAAGGTACACCAATTATTATCAGTGATATCGCCCTCATGACAGACGGCATGCGTATTCAGGCAGAACCTGCCAGCTTACCGCCGTCCGGTGTCCAGGGAGCAATTCAATAATGAATGGAATAATAGCCTGGATGGCTCGTAATGGTGTCGCTTCCAATCTGCTGATGGTATTTATGTTGGTGGCTGGTGCAACCAGTTTCTTTCAGATCACTGTCAAATTATTTCCGGAGGTCAATCTCGACCAGATCACTATTCGGGTGGTTTATCCCGGCGCCTCCCCCACTGAAGTAGAAGAATCAATTATTCGCCGCATTGAAGAAAAGGTGGAGAGTGTAGAAGAGATTCAGGACATTACTGCGGTCGCAGCAGAAGGCATGGGCACCGTTACTGTCGAACTGATTCGTGGCGCCGATACACAATTGCGTATGGATGAAATCAAGTCCGAGGTAGATCAGATTGTGACCTTCCCGGTAGATGCGGAAGAGCCACAAGTCAGCCTGCTCAGCAATTCCCAGCGAGCCATGCAGGTAGTCGTGGCCGGCAACACCAGTGAACGTGAATTAAAAGAACTCGCTAACCGGATCAAGGATGAACTGACCTTTAAACAGGGTATCTCAATCGTCAATATTTCCGGTACCCGCGCCTACGAAATCTCGATCGAGGCCTCCAATGATGCTTTGCGCAGCCAGGGCTTGACACTAACGGACATTTCCAGCGCAGTACGCCAGGAAAGTCTTGAACTGCCGGGTGGAGAGCTGGAAACAGCGAATGAAGAACTGGTGCTGCGAACACTTGGCAGAAACTATAATCAGCGCGATTTTGAAGAAATCGTTCTGCGTACTGGCGATAACGGTGGACGCGTTGTACTTGGTGATGTAGCCACTGTCATGGACGGTTTTACTGACAATGATCTTATCAATTTATATGACGGTATCCCTGCCGCGATGATCAATGTAATGCGTGTGGGTGATGAACAGATTCTGGAAATTGCCGAGACCGTTGAACGTTACCTGGTGGAAGAACTCCGCCCTACCCTGCCTGAGGGCGTTTTTGCCGTGGTCGGCAGAAACGAAGCCTCTGTTATCAAGGATCGATTAAGCATTCTTGTTGAAAATGGCATCATGGGCTTAATCCTGGTGATTTTGACACTAACCATATTTCTGGAATTCAGGGTCGCAGCCTGGACCAGTCTGGGCATCATGATTTCCTTTATTGGTGTCTTTGCCCTGATGCGCGTCTTTGGCACCTCCATTAACGTGCTGTCTTCCATAGGCTTTCTGCTCGCCATCGGTATCGTGGTAGATGACGCCATTGTCGTCGGTGAAAATATTTTTGCGCGCCAGGAAACCGGCATTCATCCATTACGAGCGGCCATCGAAGGGGCCCAGCGAATTTCGATTCCGGTTATTTTTGCTGTAGCCACGACCATTGCCGCCTTCAGTTCCTTACTAACCCTTCCCGGCACACTGGGTGGTCTGCTGGGCGACATTCCAGCAGTAGTAATTGGTGTTCTCTTCCTTTCAGTGGCGGAGGCATTACTGGTATTGCCCTTTCATTTATCTCATCCGCCAAAGAAAGAAAAGAAATACAACCGGTTGACACAGGCATTGGATAATCTGCATAAAAAGGTGGCTCGCGGCTTTAAATGGTTTGTCGAAGGGCCCCTGCACAGATCGCTTGAATTTGTTACCCATCATCCCTGGGTAGCCATCTCTTCTTCCATCAGCTTATTATTTATTACTGCAGGCATTATGGCCGGCGGTTATGTGAAGTTTACCTTCTTCCCGGAAATTGAGGGCGATAATGTTATTGCGAGTGTTGAATTACCTTCGGGCGCAACTGTAGAGAGAACCCAGGCTGTCGTGGATCGCCTGGAAGCAGAAGCCATCCGTCTTGGTGAGGAATACAATGCGTTGTCTGATAATGGTCAGGCAATAAAATCCGTGAATATACTGGTAGGTGCACAGGACAGCGGCCAGCCAAGCCCCCTTGGTTCCTCTGGCGGTGGCGAAAGCCCCAATGTGGCAACCATTGTATTGGAAATGACACCTCCGGAGGATCGCGATTTTGCGGCAAGCGAATTCGAAGACCGCTGGCGTGAAGCGGTGGGCCTGGTACCGGAAGCTCGCAAACTGACTTATTCCTCAGAACAAATGAGTTTCGGTGATCCGGTCAGAGTGGAATTAACTGCTGCCAGTGATAACACTCTGTCGTCTGTAGTCGATGAAGTGGAGACCGCTCTGCGCCAGCTAACCGGTGTATTTGATGTAAAAAATGACCGGGACACCGGCAAGCGGGAAATAACCTTCACGCTAAAACCGGAAGCGCGAACCTATGGTCTGACCCTGCAGTCACTGGCTTTCCAGATCAGGGCAGCTTTCTTTGGCGATGAATCATTACGTGTGCAACGCGGGCGAGAAGATGTGCGAGTCTATATTCGTCTTCCTGCTGAAGAGCGCAATTCTGTCGATGACCTGCAGTCCTACCGAATACGCACACCCCAGGGTTTTGTTCCGCTGGGAGAAGTAGCAGAGTTGGTGGAGGGTACCAGCCCAACGACCATTCAACGCAGAAATGGTCGCCGTATCATTGCGGTAACCGCCAATGTGGATACGGCTACCATTACCAGTAATGAAGTGAACTCCTATATCACCTCTACATTAATGCCTGGCATCCAGCAAAACTATCCTGACCTGACCTATGACTTTGGTGGTGAGCAACGCGAGCAGGCCAGAACCGGACCTGCTATCGTATTAAACTTCTTCTATGCGCTTGTCGCTATCTACGCGATGCTGGCAATTGCCTTTAAATCCTATATTCAGCCTCTTATAGTAATGATGGTCATCCCCTTTGGCGTTTTCGGCGCCATCATGGGCCATCTGATTATGGGAATGAACCTTTCGCTACTCAGCATTTTTGGAATTATCGGTCTTTCAGGTGTAATTATTAATGGCGCGCTGGTCATGATCGATTTTATTAATGAGGAAGTACGCAATGGCATGGAATATCACAAGGCGATTGTAGAGGGTGCTAAAAACCGTTTCCGGCCAATTTTTCTCACCTCCATTACTACCTTCTTGGGCGTGGCGCCGCTTGTGTTTGAAACCAGTGTACAGGCCCAGTTCCTGATTCCAGTCGCTTTGAGCGTCGGTTTTGGGGTACTTTTTGGCACCGCCATCCTGTTAGGACTTGTACCTGCCATGATGTCACTGATCAAGGCGCCAAATCTGGAAATGGAACTTGATCACAGCGGACAGCCAGTGGGGGATTACTACCAGGAAGCGTGATCTATTGTGTGATGCCAGGCTTAACAAAAAGCCTGGCGCCAATGAAGGGTTACTTCAATAATTTACCAAGGAATATGAGAACCTTCGCCCAGGCATCTTCACTGGCTGCTTCATTGTAACGCTCAGCAACAGGAAAATTCTGAAAGGCATGACCGGCATCATCATACTGATGAAATTCGTATTCGATACCAGCTGCATCTAGGGCTCTGGCATAGTCCGCTACATCATCTGGCGAAGGGTTGCTATCGTCATTACCAAAAAAACCGATAACCGGACACTCGATATTTGCAGCCAGATCAATTGGCGCTACGGCACCGTCACCTAATCCCTTTTTAATATTGCCGCCATAAAACACAGCCAATGCACGAAAACTTCTGATATAACATGCTGCAAGCCATGCTACGCGACCACCCCAGCAATGCCCGGCCATGGCGATTCTGTTCTCGTCTACGCCAGATTGTTGAGCCAGCAACTCAAAAGCGGCAGATATATCAGCCAGCATCCAGTCATCCCGGCTCTCCGCTTTTTTCTTATCCAGAGAATCAGTTTTAGGCCACCAGTGAAAAATAAATGGGACCGCCACGGCATAACCATTTGCGGCAAAGCGTCGAGCTGTTTCCAGGGTAAAAGTATCGTTTTCAATGCCGGCATGCCCGACGGGTATATGCTGAGCCAGGACAATGCCGGGTAGCAGAGTGTTGGCAGCGGGTATGAACAGGAAGACATCCATGGCACTGCCCTGAACATCAACGGTAACAACCTCGTAATCTGTAGTATTCATCAAACTATATCTGTTTTATCCACTTCATTAACCAGTAGCTGGCCATTAACCATACGATTCAGATTTTCAATAAAAAGATCATCACTGCGTTGTCGCATGCCACTACCGGCATTGGAACAATGGGGCGTCATACTAATTGCGGGATGATTCCATATCCAGGAGTCTTCGGGTAACGGCTCATCTACGAACACATCAAGAATGGCATGACCAGGTCGCCCTGCATCCAGGGCCTGACGCAGATCGTCTTCAACCACCAGATCACCCCGGGCCACGTTAACCAGAACAGCATTATCTTTCATTCTACCCAGGAATTTTGCATCCACCAGATTACGGGTAGCCTGATTGGAGGCGCAGGCGAGAACCACTACGTCCGCCTGCTCTATCGCATCATCCATGGTATCCAGACTTAATACATCATCGGCAAGCTTTTCATGTTTATTGCTTCTTCTCACCGCGGTTATATCGACACCAAAGCACTTGGCACGCCTGGCCACTTGTTGACCGATATTGCCAAACCCGATGATTAACCAACGCGTATGATAGATTTCACGAAAGGGTCGGTATTTCCATACCCCCTGTTTCTGCTTATCCGAAAAATCAGTCAGGTTTTGAAAACAGGAAAGCACCTGGGCCATTATATATTCGGCAATGGCAATGGCCTGAGAGTGGTTATTACTGATTCTGACGCCAGTTTTCAGCAAATCCAGATAGGGTCCCTTATCCAGACCAGTATTGATGGTATGCAGCCATTTGACGTTATGGCATTCCTGCATCAGGGCAAAATAGTCCTTGAATACAGGCGACTTGAGCAACTCCGAATGAACCCAGAAATAGTCCGGGTGAATTTGCTTCCGTGATACCGGGCTGCCCTCGGAGGAAAGCTGCCCGTCTTCATCAATCAGATAGATATCAAGGTCCGGGGCAGCTTTTTTTATCCTGTCCTTCAGTCTTTCATAGGAAGGTTTGAAATAAAGGGCCTGCAATTTAT
>Ga0181597_10002268_pt1 | contig 20946 bp, 16 predicted proteins | sample 041ome_5_FD_148647 | JGI IMG/M metagenome (GOLD analysis project Ga0181597, IMG submission 148647) | Coastal salt marsh microbial communities from the Groves Creek Marsh, Skidaway Island, Georgia - 041403US metaG (spades assembly) | ecosystem: Environmental > Aquatic > Marine > Intertidal zone...
ATTGATAAAGTAGTACAAACTGTCGTTGAACAATTGCATCCCGTCGTCTTTACCAATGCGAATCGCCGCGGACAATTTCTCGTCCTGTTCTTCGAGAACCAGTTTGCGAACAGTCGGATTAAAACGCATGATTTCGACGATAGGCACACGTGATGGCTTATCGACGATGGTTGGAAGTAGTTTTTGTGCCACGATGGCCCGCATATTGAACCCCATGGAACCACGAATCGCCGTGTGCATATCTTGAGGGAATAAGTCGAGAATACGACCAATCGTACTCGCCGCTCCCGATGCGTGAATTGTTCCGAACACCAAGTGACCGGTTTCAGCAGCGTGGATCGCCGTTTCAAATGTTTCGCGGTCACGCATCTCACCGACCAGCATGATGTCCGGGTCTTCACGCACCGCATGCTTCATAGCGACGTGGAAATCGACCACATCCTGACCGATCTCTCGTTGGTTGATGAGACATTTATCGGACGTGTAAATGAATTCGATGGGGTCTTCGATTGTCAGGATATGTTTACGATAGTTTTTATTCACCCAGTCGAGCATTGATGCGATGGTGGTCGACTTACCAGATCCAGTCACTCCGGCAAGTAGCACCATGCCTTGATCGAATTTACAAAGCTCTTCCATGACGGGTGGTAGGAACAGCCCTTCAAAGTTAGGAATGGAGCGTTCAATCTTACGAGCCACCATGCCAACCTTGCTCAATTGAGTCATCAGATTGACACGAAAACGCCACACTTCACCATCTTGAACAATCGTTTTAGCGAAGTCGGCACCGCCGTCGTGATGAAAGATTTCCAGGTTCCGCTGATCCATCATCGGAAATGTGAGCCTGATCATCTCTTCTTCGGAAATCGGGTCCATCTCTAATGCACGTAAGGTTCCCTTAACGCGAAAGATCGGCGGACGATCGACTTGCAGATGAATATCGGAACAGCCATGCTTGATTGCCAAGCGAAAGATTTTATCAATCTCGATTTCTTCTTTGGGGACATAGGTCGATTCCGTCCAACTGCTCACCGTTAGTGTCATCACAAAACCTTCAGAAGAGATGCCAAAGAAATAAAACCCAGCTACAGACTCGATTATACCGTCAAATTAAAGCGAACGGGAACCCCTTTTTCCGCAAGATAGTGCTTTGTTTCGTCAATTGTGTACTCACTGAAGTGGAAAATACTGGCCGCCAAAGCTGCACTCGCCCCTCCTTGCGTCACTGCTTCAAATAAATGTTGCGGGCTGCCCGCTCCTCCACTCGCCACCACTGGAATTTGCACTGCATCAGAGACGGCTTTGGTAATCTCCAGATCGTAGCCATCTTTCGTCCCATCGGCGTCCATCGATGTCAGCACAATCTCTCCCGCGCCCAGCTTTTCGACTTCCAAAGCCCATTCCACCGCTTGCAAGCCGGTGGGGATTCGTCCGCCGTTGATATGCACGTCCCAAAACTCTTCGCCCTCTTTATCGATTCGCTTAGGGTCGATATTGACGACAATACATTGACTTCCAAACCGCAGGGCGGCTTCCTTCACGAATTCGGGATCAGTCACGGCTGCTGAATTGATTGAGACTTTATCGCAACCGGCACTCAACAACTGCCGGATGTCTTCCAATGTGCGAATTCCACCACCCACCGTTAACGGCATGAAAATCACTTCTGAAGTACGACGAACCACATCCAAAATAATATCACGTTCCTCATGAGATGCAGTGATATCGAGAAAGACCAGCTCATCGGCTCCTTCGTCCTCATATCGACGAGCGACTTCGACCGGGTCGCCGGCATCACGGAGATTTAGAAAATTGACTCCCTTGACGACACGTCCTGCGTGCACATCAAGGCAGGGGATGATTCGTTTGGCTAACATCTTTTACCTTCAAACAGATCTGACAATCTCAACATGTATGTCGGAACTTGATTAAAAACTATTTTTCAAACGACTGATTCAACACAGATAAAAAAACTCGAACAATCACTCTGCAAGGAGATATTGAGAAAGGAGTTCCAGATTCTCACTAAACAACTTACTGGAGATGTAGGGGTCTCCCTCTCGGTATTTTGGCTGCCCTACCAATCGTTCTCCGTTGTAGCGAGACATCCACCGACCTTGACCATCGAGCGTGGCCAGGATTTCCCGAACTTTTGGTTCTAAATCCTTCCGTGAAGTTTTCTGAGCCTTCAATTGTCCATCTCTTACCAACTGTCGATAATGGCTTTCGAGCGTGTCTAAATGAGTACCGGTTTTCCACCCATAATGATCGGGGAGGTTGGAATCATCGTACGTGAGTTGGTAATTGCCGCTACTTCGCTCCATGTACAGCGGACGATTTGTTTTCAATTCGTAGTATCGAGAAAAACGACCGTCCGGTAAGCGAGACTTTTTCAGATAACTGATCGCTTTGGGAATCGGTTTCAGATATCGCTCGTAGCCTGTCAATTCATACGCCTTCATCAAGACGGCAATCGCATCTTCAGATTCTCGCCCACTGATGGCTGGTGGCTCAAAAGCGCGTGCCCAACAGGGCTGCATATCGTAGTTATACTGTTGAGCCCAAGCAGGTTGCGGATCGGGCATCTGTGCCAGAATCAAAAAGTCACCCAAGGCAACAATCGCATCTCGATAGCGCGGGTGACGGTAAATCTCCCAGGCGTCATTGAGGGTTTCAAAAACATAGCCGCATAAATCATCATTGAGAGTATAGAGATCCCAATAGTTTTTGATGCGGTTTTCGGTACGCCAATCGTAGTCAGGATAATTGGCTTTTTTGAGAGGCTGAACACTGATCCCATCTTCGTCCCACCCCTGTGGAAAAGCTCCATTCGCAAATTGAGCTGCGATGAGTGCATCAAGAGCAATTTGAGTGGCGTTATGAATATCTGGATGATTGAACTGCAACGCCCGATCTGTCTGCATTAACAGGCGAAGAGCGGATTGACCGATGCCGTCATCGAGAGTCGAGAAGTTTCTGTTCCTGCCTCCCCCTTTACCATTTCGATATCTGGCGAGTTGAGTCCCCTTTGGGTCGAAGTCGATGGAATTGGTCCAACCACCAGACTCCAACTGTCCGTAAACCAAGGATTCCGCTGCTTGCGTGGCGGCTTTCAGATAAAACTCGTCTCCGGTTGCTTCCCAAGCTCTCAAATAAGCCAGGCCGACAGTCGGTGTTCCCGGTGGCTGCACCCAAATCTGATCGCTGGTCGCGGGGCCTTCTCCCCAACGAACTTTCAAGTCGGGGGAATAATGATAAACATACCCGCCGTGTGAAGAGACCTCTTCTAAATAGTACGTGGATGCTTTCTTGATAGCCTTCTGCACATCATCAGAAGTTGAGGCTGATTGAGCATTAACGCCGGCAGCATCGAGAAGGCAAAACAAGCAGTACGAAACGAATTGTCGATAGATCATGGTGTACTCCGGAAAACATACAATTAGATTATCTTACCCGGCTTCAACACGTCCCAAAATCAAAATCGCGACAGAATAATAAATCACCACGCCAAGAATATCGACGAGTGCCGCAATCAAAGGGTTTGACATCAAAGCGGGATCCATGCCAAATTTCCGAAATAGAATCGGTAACATTGCACCGCTACATGTCCCCAGGGTCACGACCATTGCCACGGTCACTGCGACCACAACACCTTCCAGTTTACCCACAAACATCCAGCCGAAGCTGAATCCAATCACTGCCAGAAAGGTTCCGAGAGTCAGCCCCATGATCAATTCACGACGTGCAAGTCGCAAATGGGTCGATTGGGTATGTTGATCGTCAACAGCGAGAAACCGAATAATGAGCGTCGCCGATTGTGAGCCTGCGTTCCCACCACTCGCCAAAACCAGCGGTAGAAACAATATCATCCACGTATAAGATTCAGAGACAGTTTCGTACTGTTGCAACATAGCAGCGGTCGCCACGGCGGCAGAAGAAAGCACCGCTAACCAGACTCCACGTTTGTGCAATAAAGTAAAGAGAGGCGTTTCGAGGTAACTGTCTTCCAGCGGAGCGACCGCACCGGCCATATGAGCATCTTCAGTCGCTTCTTCTTCCAGCACGTCCATGGCATCGTCGTGCGTGACAATCCCCACGAGTCGGTTTTGATTATCGACCACGGGAATCGCGATAAAGTTATACTTCTGTAATTCTCCTGCAACAAATTCCTGGTCGTCGTCAACACGGACCGAGATCACATCGCGCTTCATCAATTCCGTTAAGGTGGTCTCCGGATTTGCGAGGATGAGATCACGCAATGAAACAAACCCTAACAGGTGTCGCCCATCATCGATCACATACACGTAATAAATGGTTTCACGATCGGGAGCCTGTTTTCTCAGTTTCTCCAATGCCTCTTTGACGGTAATCTGTTCCGGGAGCAACGCATACTCCGTCGTCATGATGGCGCCGGCAGACTCCTCCGGAAAGGAAAGCAACTTGCGGATATCATTCCGCTCCGCCTGAGCAATTAACGGCAGCAAGCCTTCGACTTGCTTCTCACTCAATCGCGAGAGCAAGTCCACGCGGTCATCCGAAGACATCTCTTCCAGCCATCGAGACAAGCGTTTGCGATCCGTCCGCTCGAGTTCTTCTACAAGGGAAAGCTGTAAGGGGAGCGGAAGAAATTCAAGAATTTCGACTTGTTTCAGAAGTTCGCAAGATCGAAGGACATCCAGAATTTCCGTCGTCTCAAAACCTTCCAGCACTTCAGCTGTGACGGCAGCATGGAGAACATCACAAAACTCTGACATACCGACGTTGTCGGATTCGACCAACATCTGTTGTAAATCGGGTTTTAAGAGTGAGTGATAGATACTCATATCTCTGGACTGCTTCACAAAATAACACGAAATTCAAAGACAGTACGATCAACCGACTTGGCGATAAAAAACCCCTCGCGGAATAATCCGAAAGGGGTTGGTAGTTAAATTGAAATGTGAACCAGATGGCTCAGCGTTTTGAGAACTGGAAGCTTTTGCGTGCTTTCTTGAATCCGTACTTCTTACGTTCCACCATTCGCGAATCACGTGTCAAGAAGCCGCTGACAGACAGGATGGAATGAAGTGCAGGGTCCAGAACGTGTAAAGCACGAGCAAGGCCCAGAATCACTGCGCCGCATTGCCCCGTGATTCCACCACCATCAACTCGCACCCAAACATCCACTTTGTCTGATTTTTCGGTCTTCTCCAAAACAGCCAGAATTTTCTTCCGATGCCGTTCGACTGGGAAGAAATCCGCCAACTCTTTTCCGTTGACTGTGAATTTGCCTTTGCCAGGCTTCACTCGAAGACGAGCCACTGATGTCTTACGACGTCCGGTTCCCATCGCAACACCGAACTTGTCGATCTTACCACGAACAACAGGCTCGAAATTAGGATCGACTTCTTCAGCGACTACTGCCGCCTCTGAACCGATATCCAAGCCATCCGCAGCAGTTTCTGTCGTATCCGCTTCTGCAACGACTTCTTCTGGGGCGGCGTCCTGTTCGGTCACTTCCGGTGACTCTGCAACCGGAGCTTCAGGAGTTTCTTCGACACTGTTTTCTTCGGTGTTGTCAGTCGACATAACGAATCATCAATTCCATTCAAAAGTGTGTATGATTCTCAAGGAAACAAACTGAATAATTAAGGTTTCAGGTGTTCTGGCAAGTCAGTCGGGCATTGTGCCTGATACTTGTGCTCGGTACCTACAACCAGTTTGAGTTTACGCAACATCTGCCGTCCCAGTTTGTTTTTGGGGAGCATACGTCGAACGGCTTCGTGCAAGATTTTATCGGGGTGTTTTTCCCAAACTTGCAAGGCAGTCTCAATGACTCGACCACTCGGGTATCCCGTGTAGTGATCGTAGGTCTTACGCTCAGTTTTTTGAGTATAATAGGGCATTTTGGGGTGTGTGATCGTTTTGCCGCTAAAGCGAACACGATCTGCATTCAGCACAACCACATAATCGCCCGTATCAACGTGCGGCGTGTAGGTTGGCTTGTGTTTTCCCATCAAAATGGTGGCCAATTTAGCAGCCAAACGACCAACAATCATGTTGTCGGCGTCGATAACAAACCATTCTGATTTGTGTGTTTCTTTGCGGGCCATGGTAGACTTGCTGGCAGTCATGGCACTTCCATTTCGTCGTAAAGTGTTGCAAACATTATGGATACACCTTGTGACAACATCGGCCCAAGGTGTCCCTGAATCCCAAGCGCAAACATATCGCGCTGGAATCGCAAAATCGTAGCGTTTCGAAGAGAGCTCTTCAACGCAAACAGGGCATAAATTCCGTCATTTCTGGGGCTTCGTATCGTCTCGCTTGGGACTCTATCCCAGAATCAGGACAAACAAAGACCAATTACCCATAGAATATATATGAAAAAGGGAACAACCGAACTTACTGGGCGCACTGCGAATTGCGTGGGTCACGCATCCTTCTCTCCGTAGGAGACCGCAGTCCAAAACCGCAACTTACGGTACTCCGTCCACGTAAGACAACAGTTGAATTAACTTTGGCTTGCCCTCCGTATTGGCAAACGCTTTGTTCGTTCGGCCGTCCCCGGGGTTGCAGAGATCGACACCTCAATCGCTTTTCCGTGATGAATGAAAAAGATCACCATCAACAAGACGAATGGTGTCAGAAAAGACATCACGGGCTATCAAGGTGACTTGAAGATATCGCAAGACACACTCTTTGAAAAGGAGTCTTGCATCACTTTTCGTGAGTTTTTTATTCCCGTAAAAAAACCGAACTGGAACCTTGATTCTGAATTAAAAGTGATTGCCAGAAACAGAGTCGATTACTCGGTCAGAGTTCCCTTGGATGAAGGAACTCCACTCTGTCGAGGGTCAACTGAAACAGCATTTCGTAACGCACGCGCGGTCGCCTTAAACAATCCTTCCGCGATGTGATGACTGTTCGATCCATAATGCACGACTTGATGCAGATTCATCAAACCGTTTGCCGCGACTGCCGACCAAAACACGTCAACCAGTTCTGTGTCGAACTCACCAATCTTCTCACTCGGGTAATCCGCTTGAGAGACGAACCACATGCGACCACTCAAATCGACTGCTGCCGTAGCGAGTGTTTCTTCCATCGGTAATGTCATCGAGCCATAACGCGAGATGCCGGATTTATCGCCGAGTGCCTCATTGATGGCACGCCCCAAACAAATGCCGGTATCTTCGACGGTGTGATGCGAATCGACGTGCAAATCGCCAATCGCTTTGACCTTAAGATCAAACAAACCGTGCCGTGCGAACAACGTCAGCATGTGATCGAAAAAACCGACTCCCGTTTCGATCTCGTGCTGACCACTTCCATCCAAGTCGAGGGAAAGTGTGATGTTGGTTTCAGCAGTTTCGCGAGTGATTTGAGCTGTACGTGTCATGGCAGATCTTTTTGGGAATGTTTGAAAGGAGTTCGTCACCTGACGACTTGTAGTATTCAATAATTATTCGATGAGTTCATTTAATGCTCGCAATAGCATGTCGATTTCACCTTCGGTCCCGATACTGATCCGAAGACCTTCGCGATATTCGTTTTCGCCGGGGCCACAAAATGGAAACTTCATGTATCGAACCAGGATTTTTTGAGATTTCAAAGCCTCATAAATCACAGACGACTCTTTGTCGGGATGCGTACACCATACAAAGTTGGCCTGGCTGGGAGTAACTGCAAACCCCAGTTCCGACAGGGCCGCGGAAAGTCGAGTGCGAGTTGCGACAATTTTTTCGCGATTCGTCAGCATCCAGGTTTGATCCTGAATGGCGGCCGTCGCGGCAGCGATAGCAACAGTATCGCAATTGTAACTGTCCTTCACCTTCCGCATGCCGTTAATGAGGTTGGGATGAGCAATGGCAAATCCAAAGCGAATTCCGGCCAGCGAGTAGGATTTGGAAAGCGTTCGCGTGATGACCATCCGTTTCCCGATATCCGTCTGCAACAACTCGGCCTTATGTGGCGTGTCGGCAAAATCGCCGTATGCTTCGTCGAGAACCAACAGTCCTTTCTCTGGAGTCAACCATTGCAGTTCTTCATTACTCCATCGATTCCCCGAGGGAGAGTTGGGATTCGGCACAAAAGATAATTTGCTCTGTGCAACTTTTGAGTCGGTCGCTTTCCAATCAAAATGCCAATCCTCATTCAGAGGCAATCGAGCGACTTTGGCTCCTTGAATCTCAGCCAGGGTTTCGTAGAGAACATAACTCGGATAGGGATAGGCAATCTGTTCTCCCTGATCGACAAATGACCGCATCAGGATCGTTAAGTTTTCGTCACTTCCATTAGCCGGAAGAACCCAATCACCGTCAACTCCAAACAACTGACCAACCGATTCCCGAAACGACTTCACCAATGGATCCGGATAAATATTCAATCGCCCTTCCGCAGCAGCCACAATGGCTTTCTTCACTTCGGGAGAGGGTGAATAGGGATTTTCGTTGGTATTCAACTTAACCCAACCCGCTTCTGTCGGTTGCTCGCCGGGAATATATCCCTGCATGGCATCGATCGCGGGACGAAACAAACTCATGGTGTCACTTTCTCAGGAAATCTTGGGGCATCACTCGAATGCCCGTCATCAGGCAGAAACGCTTTGTCATCAATATCATTATGTCACACCACCCCAGGTCTGGCAGGGCGTGAGAGACGAATCGGCTCTAGCGAACAGAGCCGACTGGCTGTTGTGAGGTTCGTGAGGAATAATCACGAAGCGTATTATCGTTAGAACAGGCTCGACCCGCCTGACGCGGAATCTTTCTCTCCATCGTCGGTCGCCTTCTTTTTTCTCCGTCCCGCAGACTTCTTATTGGCATCGAGTGTCGATGAAGCATCAAAGTCTGACAGAATCGGATTTCCATCACCGTCAACGTCCGTCAAGACTTTGATTTTCTGCTCGGCCTCTTCGAGTGTCGCATGACATTGACGGATCATCCGTACGCCCACTTCAAACTTACGCAAGGACTCATCAAGTCCCAGCTCTCCTTCTTCGAGCTGACGGACAATGTTCTGAATCTCGCCAATCGCCTCCTCAAATTGGATTTCGTTGGAGTCCTCTTCCGACTTCGATTTCTTCTTGGCCATTATCTCACCATTCTTTTTTCGAAATTCCGCTGACTTTGCTAGTGATTTCCCCATCAAGTAGTCGTGTTACGATGATTTCACCGTCCGTCACATTATCGACATCTTTCACTACAGAACCTTCTTGCTTGCGAGTCACAGAATAACCTCGCTGCAAAACATTCAGCGGACTGAGAGCGTCGAGACGAGACGAGAGTTGTTCGATCTCTTTTCTTTGATCCATAAAAACTCGGTGGAGAGACTGTTTCAGGTCCCCGTCCCATTCATCCAACTGTTGCCTCAAATCATCGATTCGTTGCAGAGGACGAGAGAAAACAGGACGCGAGGCGAGACTTTCGAGCTGCAATCGTGCCTGATGAGCACAATTGCGTAACGCCGTTGTCATTTGATTTTGTAATGCCTTGAGTCCCATCTTGAGATCGTCTGCAGAGGGAGTGGACAACTCTCCGGCTTCACTCGGTGTGAGGGCACGTCGGTCTGCCACCAAGTCCGAAATGCTGACATCAATTTCGTGTCCCACCGCACTGATGACAGGTATCGGGCAGGCAAAGATCTCTCGCGCGACAATTTCTTCGTTGAATGGCCACAGGTCTTCTAAGCTTCCACCACCACGTCCCGTAATGATCAATTCCACTCCCGGAATCCGAGGGGCATAGTTGATGGCTGCTGCAATCTGTTCTGCTGCGGAATCCCCTTGAACGGCCACCGGCAACAGCACGACATTCAATCCCGGCCATCGACGTGTCATCACTTGCAACATATCCCGAACTGCTGCCCCCGTGGGACTTGTTACAAGAGCAATTCGACGGGGAAATCTGGGAATGGGTCGCTTATACTCAGGATCGAATAGCCCCTCTTTTGCCAGTTTGTCCTGCAATTGACGAAAGGCCAACTCGAGCCCCCCCATCCCCTGGGGAGTCATCCGCGAGCAGATCATTTGATAGCTGCCGCGGGCCGCATAAACTTCGAGTTTGCCTGTGACGACCACTTCCAAACCATCTTGAACATCAAACTTCATCCGCGCGGCATTGCCTCTCCACATAATGCCACGGAGTTGCGCGCCTTCGTCTTTCAGGGTGAAATAAAGATGCCCGGAGGAAGCGCGAGTGAAGTTAGAGATTTCTCCGACAACTGTCACTGTGTCGAAATTCGCTTCGACCAGATCTTTCACTTGTTGAGTGAAGGCGGTGACGGTGAGAGGTGCAGACTCGGTCATGAAATCACGGAATGGTAAGAGACTTGTCGTCCATACAAGTTACTTGTCGATGGTCGTTCGACCAAGGGCGGCATCAAATTCGCTGACTGTGGGAATCAACATTGCCAATGTGGTAAATCCATAGGCGGCGGTAATCGCGAGGAACACACTCAAACTCCCCCCCAGAATAAACTCGGTGATGGCATAGAAGGTCAGGAATGGCAAAATGCCAGCCGACAACGTCAATGCTCCCGATGGATTGCTGTGCGTGAGCGAGGCGTACAGCCCAATCGATCCGACACCGATGAATAAGATGAAGGATTGAAACTGGATGAAGAAGGAAGAACGCGCTTCGAGCAACAGCACCATGAAGATGAAAATCCCCACGAAGAGAAAGAACATTGTTCCCAAGCTGTTACCGATGGCAACACGAGAGTTATCGAATCCCAGTCCCGCATAGAGTCCCAATATTGTGGCAAACGACACCAGAACCAAATATCCCAATGACAGATACAACATCGGTTCGAACCCGACAGAGAACGAAACCGCGATGTAAATCAACATCGCCAATGGCAACAAGATTAACTCTTTCGAGTTGTAAAGAATCCCACCGATCTTCCCATACACAAACTCTTTGGAGGTCAAATCGGTCGCGAGCAGAAGTACCAGAGTCTTGGCATCTTTTTCAGAAGTGATCGCCGTCACTGCCTGAGCATTGATCAGCAGCAGGCTCAAAATGCACAACCCGACAAAGCAGAAGGTTGTCGGCTGGACAATCCCCATCAACTGCTCGCCGCCAGAAGCCGCGCCGACCAGAAAATAAAACAAGAAACCTGACAGCAGCAGATAAGCCGCCTTAATCGCCAACATCTTCTTGCCGTACGCCCGCGTACAAATCTCCCGCCAGAGCACAGGATTTGACCAGATTTGTCGAGTCTTCACTCGGCTTTCTCCGGTGGCGGCTTCTTTCTCTTCGCGAGGACGCGAGTAGCGGAGAGTATTCCAATGGCGGAGAGACAACGTCGTTGTGACATTCAGAATTGTTGACAATGCCAACAACATCACCACCGACTTCAAACCGCTGACCTGAATCACACCGGTACCACGAATGGTCGCAAACGGATCGACAAGTTGATTTAACGCAGCATAGGGATTAAGGCCGGCAATCCATTCTCCTGGAACACCCGGTACGACTGTCGCGACTGCTTGAACTGCTCCCAGAAAAAGTACCGCTCCCAAGACGCTGACCGCCAATGTTTGAAACGTCTTTTCGCGCCAGTAAGCAACCAGACTTCCCCAGCTCCCTGCGGCAAGCACCGTTACTCCCGAAATCGCCAGCGACCAGAGAATCTGATCAAGCGAAACACCACCCAGTAAGTAGATGAGAAGAAAGACAGGGATCGATGCGGCCCAAGTCACCCCCACAATAAGTAGAGAGGCAAACAGCTTTCCGAAAACGAGTTCTCGCTCACGCAGGTCGGTCAACAACAACAGGACCAGCGTCCCGCGATCTTTTTCTTGAGCGACACTTGATGCCGAAAACAATAAGGCAAAGAACATCAACAACGACAATTGCACCACTGAGAAGATTTTGAAAAGCAACGCACCAAAACGGGCGTAATCGCCCACACCTATCGCCTGCTGCCAACCAAACGTTGCCTGGGACGCCGTGTACATCAACACCATGAACGCCGCCACATATCCGACGCGAATCAGAAAATGACGCATCTTGCGTGGTGAAGTCAGAGCTTCGCGGCTAAAAATTGGTCCGGCAAACACAGTATTTCTCACAAAAAAGGGGCCTGCCGAAAACTACGACAGGACCCTTGGAATTGTGAGGTTTCGGCATAAATTAGTCAACGAGGTCGAAGTTCAAATCAGTCACTTCACCTTCTGCGGGAATGGTCGCCGTGAGATCCGTCGATGCGGCAGATGAGTATTTTTCCGGGAGGAGATGCTCGGGTCCTGCCTCATCATCGGCAGCTTCAGGATCGTAGTTGGGATCATCTTCGCTGACAGTACTCGATGCAGAGACTTTGAGCTTGGTCACGGTGACTTTGTACTCTCCTGCAATCGCCCCATCATCGGTTTCAAAAGTTCGCAATGTGTACATCCCGGACGCATCAGTCAGCCCCGATGCAGGCTTTCCACCTTGAGCCGTGGGTGACAAAACAACAGTTGCTCCTTCAACCGGGTCGCCATTGTGAGTCACTTTCCCGGAAACTGGTGTTCTCGCAGGCCGATCTGCATCGGCACCAGAACCTCCTCCATTGCAGCCAGGAATTGTCATAATGCCAGCTAATAGTGCGGTAATCAGGGCTAGGTTTCTGTTTTTGCCCACTCGAAATAGAGTTTTTGAAAGATTCGAACGCATTGTTTCTCCTTGATAAATGAATGAAAAACAGTTTTAGTGAGTTGTAATTGCCAAACTATGGTGAATAATGTATGAATTCAACTCCTAACCGATTCCGGTTTTCAAGATTTGTCGACGTGAGCAGATTCTGCTCAATTTAAATTTTTTTTGTTTGTAATTCATGTGCGATCCATTTTAACGGGCCGACATGGCTTCATTACATGATTCATTTCTTTTTTCCTTAACAATGGAGATTTCAAGATGAAGAAAAGACGAGGTTTCACACTCATCGAACTGTTGGTGGTGATTGCCATCATTGCAGTTCTTGTGGCGTTACTGTTACCAGCCGTGCAACAAGCACGCGAAGCAGCTCGACGCTCCAGCTGTAAGAACAATCTCAAGCAACTGGGATTGGCTCTGCACAATTACCACGACACCTACGGGCGGTTCACTTATCGTAAAGGTGGCACAAACAACCCTGGAGCCAGTGGTGCGGCAAGAGGAAACGCAAATAGACTGAGTGGGTTCATGGGTCTGATGCCATTCTTAGATCAAGCCCCACTTTTCAATCAGGTTCAGGGCGGTGGCGGCAGTCCTGTGGCCCCTCCCGGGGGACGTGAAGCTTGGGCAGGCTGGTCGCTTTGGAATGTAACCATTCCTGGATTGCTCTGCCCCTCAGACGGTGTCTCTCCTGTTTCTAACCGGCATCAGAATTATGTTTTCTGCATCGGTGATTCGGCAAGAAACCCACGCGACTCACGCACAGTACGGGGCCTCTTTGGATATCAACGGTCAAATCGGTTCCGAGACATTACCGATGGAACTAGCAACACCATCGCCATGAGCGAACACGTACGTGCTAACTTTGGAATCACAGCTGGCAATAACCGACTGATTATTGAATCCATTGCTCTTGGCCAAGATCCAATCAACAATGCGATTGGCTGCCTTGCTCTGACAGATGGGATACGATTTCTGTCGTCAGTCCAAGTCAAAGGTCGTCACGGCACATCAATGTGGGATGGTCAGGCAGAGAGAGTCGGTTTTACGACGATTTTACCTCCTAATGGACCTTCTTGTGCCGCAGGGGCAAATATTAACGCCGACTCTACAAACGTCGCCGTGACACCTTCCAGTACCCACACGGGAGGGGTGCAAGTATTGATGGCAGATGGTGCCGTTCGTTTTATCAGCGAGAACATCGATACTGGAAACTTGGCTGCTGCCAGTCCAGGACAAGGTTCGGCCGCTGCAAGCCCATACGGAGTTTGGGGAGCCTTGGGGACCAAGTCAGGTGGTGAACCCATCAGCAACTTCTAGGCTGTTTAATCTCACTTAACTGAGCAATAGAACCGTAGTCGGAACCATCCGGCTGCGGTTTTTTCATGCGCGTAGCTTAGTGTAGTCGATCATCCCCTTCGCGAATCGTGATCAGTCGATCAACACTCACTTTGTCGAACTGTTGCCTCACTCCACTTGGCCAAGTGACCGTTAGCGAATCGATGTTGCTAAACTCAGACAAGCCGAACAGCACTATTTTTTCATTACTGCATTGATAGCCGTCTCCGGCGGTCAGTTGCTGCGATTGAGTAAGCCCGCCTGTCTCAACTGTCACTTGAGTTCCGATGGCGTCGCGGGAACTGACAATGCCGATTAACTTCACCGCCAACCAGTGATGGTCAATGGCTGACTTGTTTTCAACTAACTGACTGGGAGCATCCAGGATACTTGCCACAAAGTCAGGCTTTCCATCGCGGTTCCAATCAAGTCGAGCGACCGAACGCCCCAGCATCTTCTGAGAGAAAAACGGACCAGCCAAACCCTCCTCCAGCTCCGTGAATGATTGACCCTGCTGGTTTCGTAAGAAGAGTGGCTGCATGCGTTCTTCTCTGCCCATGAAAGAGAAATCGTCAATGTCTCCATTCAGGACGATCAAGTCCTGCCACCCATCGAGGTCTGCGTCCAGAAACTGCGTCCCGAAGCCAAGCAGTCGATATCCCGGTTCCTGTAAGGACATCTCTCTGGTCTCATCGACAAACAAATGGGGTTGCCGTTGACGATAGAGAGTGTTCGACTCCTCGAAAAAATTAGTCACAAACAGATCGAGCAATCCATCACCATCTGTGTCTCCGGCAGCGATTCCCATACATGCTTCCGCGCGACCACTCGAATTGACGGCGGCCCCGGAAAGTAATGCTGATTCTTCCAGTTTAAGTGAACCGTCTGAACTGTTCACCCAATAATGATTGGCCACTGCGTCATTAGCGGTAAACAAATCAAGACGAGAATCGCGGTCGAAGTCGGCCACCAGAACTCCAAGGCCATTCCCTTGAGCTTTAACCAGCCCACTCGACTCGGTCGCATTCAGAAACCGACCATCCCCCTCATTCTCCCACAGATGATCTTGAGCAGGAGCAAAGACGACCGGGGTGCAAACTCGCGGCACGCCATTGGAATAGCATACTTGAGTCAGCAGATTCTCGCCGGTCAGATAATTGACATCGAACAGTTCTGGAGAGCCATCTCCATTCAGATCGGCGATGGCACAGCTGGTCGTCCAGGAATCCCCATCGAGTCCCGCTTCGTCCGTGATATCGGCAAATGTCCCGTCGCCATTGTTTTGCCAAAGGCGATTGCGTCCAAAGTTGGCAATATACACATCGGGAAACCCATCGTTATTAATGTCTCCCACGGACACACCCTGACTAAAACTCAATTCCCGAATGCCGGCGTTTCCCGTGACCGGTAAATACTTTTGCCCGTCGATATTCCGAATGAGTTGGTCACTATCAGTGGATGGCACAGTTGGTCCTTCTTTTCCTCCTTGCGTCATATACAAGTCAGGCCAACCATCCAAATCGTAATCAAGCACTCCGACTCCCCCGCCGGTGTACTCAAATATCCGACGTCCTTCTGTCGCCGAATCAGTCCCGTTCTGGTATTGAAAATCAAAGCTCGAAACCTCACTGACATCTTCAAAGTTGATCGCAACACGATCAGAATTTGGTATGACAGCTTCGGATGAATCGGGGAGAATGTTCAACTCCTTCCAGGGCAGATCAGGAAGTTCCGTCAAGTTGACTTGGCTGGCTGGTCCGGGAGGAAACATGAAATCACCAGATCGACTCCTTTGTCGGTCCAATGAAGCATACATTTTTGAGGCCGCCTCAGAATCGGGGTCAATTTGTAACCACAATGCCGCCCAATTCCAGGCCTCATCGATGCGATTGAGCTTTAATAATTGTTTTGCAAGATTTCGCGTTCCTGAAACATCCAGCGCATTCTTATTAATTGATCGCGAGAGCGCAGCGAGGTGAGAAAGATCATTCGCCCACTCTACAATCGACGCTGCCTCTTCGAGTCTTCCCAGTTCTCGCAACACTTGCCCCAGCTGAAAATGAGCCTCGATATGATCGGGAGCAATCAGTGCCGCCTGGGTGTAACAATGTGCCGCTGCCTCCAACTTATTGTTGGTCCGACACACGTCTCCTTTGATAACCCAATAACCCGGAATGCTTTCTACCTGTTCGGGGATGGAGTCCATCCTGTCTTTCACCCTCTGACGATCTTTTAGTCGAATGGTTGTTGCAAAGCCTTTGGTCCATGCGATGGCCAACTTGGGATCAAAGTCCATGACAATCTCATACTCCTCCAATGCGGCTCGATCATCTTGATTCGACTCCAATATCATTGCATGAGCAAGATGCAGAAGCGGATCTTCCGGGAACGCAGGCAGACCAGTTGCAATGAGCTCATCATTTCGACGCGGCGTCGTCATATCACACAGCAGTAAGAGTAACTCTGGATCAGCATGGCCAGAATTGACGAGATCCATCATCTCCGGCAAGGATTCTCGAATCAGCCCTGCCAGGTTAAGCACAAACACTAAACGCCGGCGCACGTTTGGCTGTCGATCATTGTCCGCCAGAGACTCCGCAAACAGATCTCTTGCAGGGCTAAGATGACCGAGTCGCATATTGGCTTCCGCTCGGAACAGTAAAGCCTCTGCATAGATCTTCGGTGACTCCTTCGATACCTGACTGAGATAGTCCAGGGCTGAGTTGAAGTCTCCTTCGATGCGATTGATGTTGCCAACAAACAACCACAATTCGTCCGGCACATCCCAAAGCTTAAGCAGCGGTTGGACTGTTTCTTCCGCAGCCTCCAATTCTCCTTGCTCCGCCAATACACTCGCTTTGGCGATTAAAGCGTCACGATCGAGAAACATTCCTGTCTTTGAAGCGTAATAATAGGCTCCTGCAAGCACGACCATCGCTGGCAAGCCGAATTTGAGCAGTTTCGCTTTCATAGTTTCGGCCCTCGACCTCGTCCACCCGGTTTGGGACGCCCGGTCCGTTTACCGATATCCTTCAGCCGACTCATTTGTTCCACGAGTCTGGGAACAGAATCCATCCCCATAATGAACATCAATACGTAACGGAACACAGCAAAGATATCTCCCGCCTCGGGAGTTCCCAGTGAGCAAAACCGGACCAGGCAGGAAATGATCACGCCAAGAATAAAAAGCTCCATCAATCCAAAGTTAATCGCCTCCGCATCCGAAAGTCTCACCCGCCAACCTGCGGCTTTGTCGAAATGCTCGCGAACTTCAGGTTCCCCACCTTCTTGAATGATGTCGATTTCATGTTCCAACTGATCATGTAAACCAGTACTGAGCTTCAAAGTTTTACGAGAGTAATAGGTATTGAGAATCATTGCCGGCACAATCAATCCCCCGCAATATACGATCAACCAAGGATCATAAATCCCCAACATCACAAGAGCGCCTACAATCGAATACCCACTGCGAATGATCATGGGGACGTAGCGTTCGAAGAAGTCGACATATTCGCGAGACATGGCTGATCGTGCCGCAATTCGAGAGACCGCTTCGTTCTGCGATTTCTGACTGACAATGACATCCGTTGCCAATTCCGAATAAATCGAAGTGAAAGCTCTGGTATCGTACATTTTACGAATCGAGCCTATCAGCATGTGAGAGAGATGTTGCGCGATCAGGATCCAGACTCCTAACCAACGGTCGTGCAATAAATCATTGATGGCCCAACCCAGAGCAGCCGGCTGTGCGAGTCGAAGCAGATTTTCGACATTGAAAAGCGAGTAAGTCAGCAGCATCTTGCCGCGATGTTTGCGGAAAAGTCCTTTCAACGAGACATCCGCGGGAGCAGCTTCGGGAGATTCTCGGGAGTTTTCCAGATTTGGCTCTGACATACTGGATGCGACCCGATAATTTGAGTTTCTAAAGTCTAACACACTTCTCCTGGCAGACTTACGATATCTCAATCTGTCAGATTTGCCTATGATTCACAACGATTTCGACTATGATAAGTTTCTCAGCTCGCGGACGTCACCATGCTAAGTCCTGACACATAGACTACGACACCAAAGACACAAGCTCAATGACTGACATCTTCATTTTGATTCCCGGTCGAACCAGTAAACAGGGTACCACTCTCAATGAGGGGAAGTACACCGAGGGCTACCAGACCGAAATCAATACCCTCAAAATGAACCCCACAGACATGGAACGGTTGGAGATCTCTGAAGGGGAAGAAGTCCGCATGTGGAATGAACATGGCTCAGTCGTCGTCCCCTGCTCTACCGGAAAAGACGAACTTCCTCCCGGCCTGCTGTTTATCAGCTACGGTGACAAATCGTCCCAACTCATGCCGGGAGAAACTCACGGCACCGGAATGCCCGACAGCAAAGGCCTCGATGTCCAGATTGAGAAGCTTACCACTAACTAATTTCTAGTTTCTAATTGCTAGTAACTGAATCATGAGTATCGCCGAACAGCCAAAAAACGAAACCGATAATCCTCTCAAGATTGTCGAAGATGCCACCTGCACATTCTGCGGCTGCGTCTGTGACGACATCAATCTGACCGTTGAAGGGAACAGGATCACCAAAGCCCAAAACGCCTGCGTGCTGGGGAAAGCCTGGTTCTTCAATCATCATATTGAGGAACGCCCGGAAGCATTGATTGATGGCCAGCCCGCCACTTATGAGCAAGCCATTGATCGTGCTGCCCAGATTCTTCTGGATTCCCAATACGCCATTACATATGGCCTGTCGGATACAACCTGCGAAGCACAACGCGTAGCCGTCGCGATTACAGACTGGATTGGTGGCTGTCTCGATACCACCACGTCCGTATGTCATGGCCCCTCCGGGATGGCATTCCAGGGTGTGGGTGAGGTCACCTGCTCTCTCGGTGAACTCAAAAACAGAGCCGATTACATCATCTATTGGGGAGGGAACCCGGCAGAATCCCATCCGCGGCATTTCACCAAATACAGCCTGATGCCAAAGGGAGAGTTCGTTCCCAATGGTCGCAAAGACCGGACAGCAGTTCTGATCGATGTCCGTAAAACAAAAACTGCGAAAGCCGTGGATATCCACCTGCAACTCAAACCGCGTTCCGATTTTGAATTGGCCTGGGCTCTACGCGCTCTCGCTAAAGGTCTCGAACTCGACGACAGCGTCGAAGAGAAAACAGGCATTCCACTGGAACAACTCAAAGAAGTCATGGAGGGGATGAAGAAGGCCAAGTTCGGTGCCATTCTCTTCGGCATGGGGGTCACCATGACCCGCGGAAAACATCTCAACAGTGAAGCGGTCCTCGCACTGGCTCGCGATATGAACAAACACACCCGATGGGTGGCCAAACCGATGCGCGGGCACGGCAACGTCACCGGTGCCGATAACGTCGTCTCCTGGTCAACCGGTTATCCCTTTGGAATTCATCTCGGTCGTGGCTATCCCCGTTTCAATCCGGGAGAGTTCACGAGTTCAGATGTTTTGGGGCGGGGAGAAGCGGATGCCGCTTTGATCATCGCTTCCGATCCCTACTCCAACTTCAGCCAACCAGCCAGAGACCACCTCAAAGCGATTAACACGATTGTGCTCGATCCAAAACTGTCCGAAACAGCCAAGATCGCCAAAGTCGCCTTCACAACCTCGACATATGGCATCAACGAACCAGGGACAGTTTATCGCATGGACGACATCCCGATTCCATTGCGACCGGCATTCGACTCACCTTATCGAAGCGATTACGATATTCTCAAAGCAATCGAAGACAAGATTCGGGCACATCAACTCGCCGCGGTCAACGCAGGTTGATGGGAAATTGAACCCAAACGATTGACACCGTGTCTCTACCCATCCAGTTTCTTCCAGATGCCTTCAGGAAGACTGACCTGAGTTGACCGACCAAACGGGCCCCACTAAAATCATTGATCGGTTTCATTCACGGGATGTGGCTCAGCCTGGTAGAGCGCTGCGTTCGGGACGCAGAGGTCGCAAGTTCAAATCTTGTCATCCCGACTTGAAATCAAAACAACTCGTCGCATTCAATTGCGGCGAGCTGTTTCTCTTTTGATGGGTACGAGTTGCGCACAACATGAAGCTCAGCCCAGTCAGTTCAAACGGGCGACATTCTTCGAGATGTGACGAAGGCCAATTGCTCGAACCTGATGGCAGGTTAGAAGTTACTGAGTTCAAATCCAGTCCTCCCCCTCCCCGGAAGGAACCCTCTTCGAAACAATGCGCGCCGATTTCCGCGCGCTCAGATCGACGCAACCTGTTGATGGGGCATGAGTTCCCTTTTTCCGAGACCCAAATAGGGGTCATCGATCGGTAGGGACCCTCTTCGAACTCTGGACAAACTGGTTAACAGCCTGTCAAGCGCGCCAGAGTCAGCATGAAATTGGGGAAGCTGTAACGGTCCTGCGCCCGTGCTCCGTCGGGCCTTCAGAACCTCTCAACCTGCCATCCTGTGGCGGTCGGCTGGAATCGCTCCGCGGGGTATCCTGGCCGGCTTTCCAGCGGGGTATAAAAACTCTGATTCCCCGTATTTTACAGCATTCCGTAAGATCACGACCGTACCACGATGGGACGCATTTTTCATCCTTTATTCGCCCTGCTGGCCTCCGCCACACGCCAGGAACTGGCCCGCCAGGTGGCCTACCTCAAAGAAGAGAACCGAATCCTCCGGGCGCGGTTGCCGGAACGAATCGTCGCGACGCCGCAGGAGAAGAAACGGCTGCTCCGCGCCGGCCGCCGTCTCGGTGCCCAACTCAAGGAGCTGATGTCGTTCGTCAGCTACCAGACGTTCCGCCGCTGGATTCGAGAAGCGGAAGAGAGCCACACGAAATCGAAGCCGGCATCTAACCGCAAACCGGGACGCCCACGAACACCGGAAGAGGTCCGCGATTTGATCATTCAGATGCGGAAGGACACCGGGTTCGGGTACACGAAACTGATGGGCGAGCTCCGCAAGCTTGGCATCAAGCTCTCCCGG
>Ga0181597_10002277_pt1 | contig 20904 bp, 17 predicted proteins | sample 041ome_5_FD_148647 | JGI IMG/M metagenome (GOLD analysis project Ga0181597, IMG submission 148647) | Coastal salt marsh microbial communities from the Groves Creek Marsh, Skidaway Island, Georgia - 041403US metaG (spades assembly) | ecosystem: Environmental > Aquatic > Marine > Intertidal zone...
AAAGAGAGAATGATTGAGAATTAAAAAGGAAGCACTAGATAACGCGCTATTCGCCGCATCATTCGCGCAGACTCGCGCGCCGCGTCTCTCGCATTCTCGATAGACATTTTTTAAAAACTTTCTCTCACACTTGAGGTTTCTTTCTTTCCGCCCCTCATTAAAAAAGCGCAAAAATCAGAAGCACGCGACGAAATGGGAGAGAAGAAGAAGAAACGGTCGACGGACGCGTCCGAGGACGAGCGTTCGGAACGCAAGAAGGCGAAGAAAGAAAAGAAAGAGAAGAAAGAGAAGAAGGATAAGGACGACGAGGACGAGAAGAAACGCGGCGGCAGCCTCGCGGGTGGGCAAGAGGAGGTGGGTCCGAAAGCGCAGCCGCCGGGAAGTGCAAAAACACCTAAACGTTTCCGACTGCGCTTAAAAGGCATCGCTCCGAACACGGATAAAGCGCAAGTCGCGAATTTCTTAACGATCGATGAGTCGTGCGTTCGAAACGTGTTTCACGGGGAAGCGATCGTCGTGGTTGAATCCGACGCGGAGTTTCAGCGATGCGTGGAGAAGGACGATGAGAAATTAAATGGACGATTTGTAAAAGTGACGGACGAAACGAACGGGGTTGCTCGTTCGAACAACGCAGCTGTGACGAGAGGTACAGATTTTGGCACCACCACGCCGACGAGTAATGCATCCGATGGACTTACGAGGAGAAAAACGACCACAAACGAACGAGAAGGACGAGATTGGACGTGCGAGAAGTGCGGCGGGGAAAACTTTGCGAGGCGCGAGACGTGCTACAAGTGCGGGTTGGGAAAATATGGGGAGCAGGTGCCAGCGATGAAAATGAACGCGAGTATCAACACTAGCATAAAAAAGCAAAACAATGCCGGAGATAGAATGGTCGCGCAAGGGTCCGAACAAGAAGGGTACGAGGTTTTCGTGAAGTATTTACCGAAAAACGTGGACGAGAGCGACATCGCGGATTTCTTCAAGCTCTGCGGCGAGTTGAAGGAAGAGGTGAATTTGTTGAGAGACCAAACGACTGGAAACAGTAAAGGAGCTGGATTTTTGACGTTTAAAGCCGTGGAATCACGAGAAAAAGCGTTGGCGATGGATGGAGAGCGGTTTTTAGATCGTACAGTTTCGGTGACGGTTGCGAAAAAGTCACCGTTTGGGACGAGAGGAACGACGCAAGCGTTTGGGACGCACACGCCGGCGATGTTGAGAGAAACTATCGATAGTTTAGGCATAGCAAATGATCCAAACGGTATATATATAGATGGTACGTTTGGAAGAGGAGGACATACGCGCGGGATACTAAACGCTCTCGGGAAGGATGGGCAACTCCACGCGTTTGATTTAGATCCCGAAGCGATTACGGTCGGCAGAGCGTTGGAAAAGGAAGATTCAAGGTTTCACATGCACCACTCGCCGTTCGGGAAAATGTTCAAAGTAATGCGAGAGAAAGATTCGAACGTAAAAGTTTCGGGCGTTTTTCTTGATTTGGGTATCTCTTCGCCGCAGTTTGACGACAAGTCTCGCGGGTTTCGACCGGAGCAGGACGGGCCGCTGGATTTGCGATTCGACGTGACGAGCGGTGTGAGCGCGTACGATTTTTTGTTGAAAGTTTCCAGAGACGACTTGCGAGAAATTATTTTTAAATACGGAGAAACGAGCGACGAATTGTCCGCGCAACGCATCGCGGATGCCATCGTCCTAGCTCGGGATACCAACGCGCTCCCGAAGACGACCAAGGCATTTGCGACGCTCGTGGCGAATGCGAAGGGCGCCGAGTACCAAGCCATGCATCCCGCGAAAATGACTTTCCAGGCGCTTCGCATTCACTTAAACGAAGAATTCGACGAGTTTCGCAGAGGCATGGAAGGCGCGATGAAGTTACTGAAAGAGAATGGAAAACTGGGCGTTTTAACGTGGAAACATTCCGAGTGCGCAATATTGATTGAGTATTTCCGAAAAGTTGAGAAAGTGCGAACAAACGCGCCCATCTTCGAATGGTTGAAAACAAATCACGAGAAGTCCGTGACGAAACTATTAGAGAAGAAGAAAGGTGGTGGTGGCGGCGGCGACGACGACGACAACGCCTGGGCGGCGGAAATGGACGATTGTAAACGGCCCACAGATATTGAAATGCGCACAAACTCTCGATCGCGATCGGCTATTTTGCACGTCTTGAGCAAAAAAAGTAACGCGGCGCGGATGGTGGAAGCTGAGCAAGTGGCGTATAAGAAGCTGAAATGGGATGATAGGACTAACACAAAGTAGCAAAACCTAGAGTGATCGATCGATGACTTATGTTAATAATAATTTAGACTTTAGCTGTTGACCATTTTTACTTCACGTGAACACACTTCCTCTCTCGATATCCAAAACTATCTTTGCCATGTCGTTCGGGGATAAGGAAACGTATTCGTTCATTTGACAAATGGCGGAGAGACCCAACGGTCCACCTTTGGACCAACTACTGCTACTTCTTCCGCTCAATTTCTCCGCCAAAACGTCCGCGTCGACGTCTGGAATCTCTCTCCGCCTTTTCAACTTCTTCACCCATCCGTAACTCGGTTTTTCGTAAAAATACCGATATTTCCCGCTGCCTTCGTCTTTCGTCGCCCGCAACACGCGAAGTACCGGATTCTCCCCTAAACCATCGGCGCCAATCTCTTTCAGTTTTTTATGCACTACTTGAGACGATAAATAACCATCCTCCGTTCTCGACTCGACAATCGCCAACCTCGCATCCTTCTCGCTCCTCCGCACCGTCGCGTTCCCTCGCTCAAACACCTTCTCGGCCTCCAACACTTGATCATATCCTTCGTTCCATAACTTCTCCCCGAAATCTTCGTTCAAGCGCTCGACCAACGCTTTCACCTTCTCGAACGCCAGCGCGTACGCCAACTCGTCGTCGTCCGTCACGCACAGCGACGACAAAGGATCACAAATCGACGACAACGCGATGTCCAACTTCACCCCATCTTCCGAGCTAAACTCTCCGAAATCTCCGCTCTCGGCGGCTTCGATGAATATCTGTTTATGTTTCAACGCAAACTCTGGTTCGAGCAACGCGAAGCAGCTCAAAACGCCATCCGTGTCGTAGTGATTGTTCAAGACCAACGCGTCTTCGTACGCTCCTCCTCCATCGAAAGCCCCGTTATTACTACTCTCCACGAAATTCATGGCTATTTCCGTGCTCGTGTCCGCGTAAAACTGCTCCGGCGTTTCGTTGTTCGTCCAGTGCGTGAGCTGTAAACTCGCGTTCGGGACTAAACCATCGCAGCATATCGTCGTCGTTTGCAAAGGCGCGCTGTCTCCGTACCGCACGAACTGAAAGCGTCTGGAAGACGAAGACGCGTCCGACGAAGACGCGAGCGCAGCGCAGCGGCAAATTGTTGCTGCTTTCGTCGCGTGCGGTTGTTGTTGTTGTTGTTCTGGTTGTCGTGGGAGCAAAGAGAGTCGCTGTGGATGATGACGCGGCGGGGAAAGAGAGAAGAGCATGTGTCGTTTACGAACTTTTTATGAAGCGGATTGTTGTTTTTCCCTAACGGTATCGTAACGGTTTAAGATTTTGCGAATTTGCGGCACAACGCAGTGTTAGGGGTGGGTGTTCACGCGCTCGCACGCAAAAACGTTTATAATTACACGCTCGCAAACGCAGAGACAAATGTTCAATCTCCACGCGCTGAAAACGACGACGCCATCGCGTTCTTTTTCTATTTCTTCTTCTTCTTCTTCTTCTCTGCGGCGGTGCGATGATGAGAAGCGACGACAGGTTTTCCCGAGTAGTGGAAGAAGACCAGGAGGAGGAGTTGGATTCGTCCGGAGAAGAAGCAGCGGCGGCGACGCCGCTACCGCGGGTGCGGGTGAAAAGAAAGTTCTGTGTCCGATATGCCGAGGCACCGGGTTAAAGCCGTGCGGGCAGTGCGAAGGGACCGGGGTGAACCAAGAGGATAAATACGGAGGGAAAGATGGGTACAGGAAAGGACAGCCGTGTTGGCTTTGCGAAGGGAAACGGAAGACGATGTGCGGGAATTGCATAGATTTAACCGATTCCTTTTGATGATTGTATTCTCTCTCTAGTGTTGCTTAGCGTTGCTCTATCTATATCTTTTTTTCTACTTCCACCAGCTCGCGTTGTCTGCCGCTCCTCGGTTCCTCTCTCGTCTGTTTTCCGCTGCTCTCAGTTCTCTCTCGATGAGCCTATTTTCAGCCGCGAACGCGCTAATCATGTATTCCAGCCGAAGCGCCGTGTCGTCTATCAACTCTAACCCGTCTATAGCTTTTTGTAATTCTTCTTCACACGCTTGCGTTTGCTTCTCGTCCAACCAGTGCACGCAACGTCTCGGACATTGCTCGACCGCGAGGTGTACGCTATACGTTTCGGCTAGAGGATGATTGCTCGTTTCACTTCTCTCGAACCTCGCCGCTTTTGTTTTTGGATTGACTCGAAAATATTCTCTCGCGGTGACCGTGCAATTTGAATGCGACGGACAATTTGACGCTCCGACGCATAAAATCTCGTTCACGAACACGCTCGCGTATATGTCGTTGTAGGTGTTCTCCTCCTCATCTCTCGTCGACGCCTCTTCCTTCAACAACCACGCGTACGCTCTGACGCACTTCTCGGTCGCTTCTGCGCTCCGCTCGTCGTCGGACACGTCTGGATGGATCAGTTTTACCCTATTCGAGAATGCTTTTCGCACTTTCGACCGTCTTCTCGTTCTTCTTTTCGCCGCTTCTGTTTCTTCTTCCTCTTCTTCTTCTTCTTCTTCCGTGGTGATTCCTAACGTTTGCATCGGAGTGGATGCGCTCAAGATTTCTTCGATTACGATTCGCGAAGCCGTCGCTTTATCGTCGTCGCGGTCGTCGCTCGCGCGAGGAGGATCAGCGGTAAAAACCGCTTCCTTTTTCCTCGTCCCACGCCACCGCCTTCTCGTCGTCGTCGAAGACGGGGTGGAACAATACCTGCAGGTAACGAGCGTCATTTTTTTTCCCGTTTAGGGAGAAAACAGTTGAAAAACGTCATAAAAAAAGGATAACAGAGAGAAACACAAATGATCATCAACGTCTCCTTCGGAAACGAGCTCCACGCGATACGCCTCGGCGAAGAGGACGACGAAGAAAACGAAGATGAACACACGCTTCTCGATTTGAGCGAAGCCGTGCTCGAATCGTTATTAAATTCGCAGCGAAAGCAGCTCGACAGGAAAACGATGAAGTTCATCGGCCTTCATCCGAAAGGGGTGCCTCTGCAACCTTTCGCGAATCCGGAAACGGATGGAAAGCTTCGATTGAGCGAAAATCCGACGATACGAAGAGGGAAAAAAGTTTTACTCGTGGCCTCGGAAGTCGCGGTCGTGGAGAAGATGAAGCGAGACGAGAAGGTGGACGTGCGCGTGCGCGGATTCGAGGACGAGCTGAAACGAGAGAGAAGGAGAGACGTGAGATATCTGAGCAGATCGAATAAGGACGCCGCAGCGGCTGCGTACGACACGACGTCTTCGAAATATACGTTTCAGAGTTTGAGAGTTTTAGCGGTACCCGAGGGCATCGTCGAACCGTCGAGAGCGAAAACGATGGCGATCTTGGAACGGTTGAAGCGAGATCCCGGGGTTGTTCGCGTGATGGAGACGAAACGCTTCCAAGTTGGTCTGCTGTGCGAGATGCCGCCGGAAGGTTTGGTTGGAATTTCGGAGACGTGCGTGTTAGGTTTCAATAAAAATAATGGGATGGAAATTCATTTGAGGTTACGGACGGACGATTGGTGTGGTTTGAGACGGTACGAATCGATCCGGAGAGTGTTGATGCACGAGTTGGCGCATAACGTCATTTCGGAGCACAACGCGGAGTTCAAGGCGCTGAACAGCGAGCTGGTGAAATTATGCGAAAGAGATTGGAATACAGGTCGACGAGTCGGAGGAAGTGGCGAGAGGTACGCAAACGATAACGCTCGCGACGTCGAGTATGATTCTTTGAGCGAAGACGAGTGCATGAAGGAAACGAGAAAATTGAGCGGGATGAAGTTAGGCGGAGGAGAAGGAGGAGCAAATACGGCACTCGATAACAATCCTCGGGAAATGGCCGCGAGGAAAGCGTTAGAACGGTTTGAGCGACAGCAAAAACAGCAACAGCAGCAGCAGCAGCAACAACAACAACTAGATACTAATAGCGATGCAGAGATGTTGAACGCGTGTTCGTGTGGCGCGTGCGGCGAAGACGAAGTTACGTGTCAACCGTGTTAGAAGAAGAAGAAGAAGAAGAAAAATAGGAAATATAGATGTAGTAGAAGTAGAAGTAGTACTCGTATCGAAATAGTCACACAAACAAAAAAAATGTTGAGCATATATAATTGCTATCACGTCATATCAATCTCCGTTCACTTACAAACCGGCGTTGACCAACCCGTGCAAAGTCAATAAGCCGACTAACTTTTTCTCCTCGTCGATGACCGGTAAGAAACTCACCGGTCTGCCCCCGGCTTCCATTTCTCTCATGGCATCCACAGCCTTCCCCTCCGCTAAAGTCGTTCTCGGCGTCGAGCTCATCAAATCCTTGATCGGCGCTTGCAAAACCTCTCCACCTTTCTCGTGCAACGATCGTCTCAAATCGCCATCCGTGAAAACGCCCAACAACGTGTTCGCGTCGTCCACGATCAACAAACACCCTTGCCCTTTACTCGACAATTCCACCAACGCGTCCACCAACTTCTCGTCCGGTTTCGCCAACGGCAATCCACTCAACGGTTTCATCACATCTTTTACACTCAAAATCAACCTCTTTCCGATTCTCCCAGCCGGGTGGTTCATCGCGTATTGGTCCATCGTCAACGATTTCGCTTGCATAATCGCCACCGCGCAAGTATCGCCAAACAACATCTGAATCGCCGTACTCGTCACCGGCGCCAAATCAAACGGGCACAACTCTCTCTCCAACGGCAACATCACGTGCATATCCGTCTCCGTCGCCAACTTACTCTTCGCGTTCGAGGACACCCCAACCAAAGTTGCCCCTTTCGCTCGCGCGTACGGAATCAACGTCAACAACTCCGTCGTCGAGCCGGATTTCGAAAACATAACCATGATGTCTTCCTTCGACACGATCCCAATGTCTCCGTGCAACGCGTCCGTCGGGTTCAAAAACACCGATTTCGTTCCGGTAGAAACTAACGTCATCGAAATCTTTTGCGCGATAAAACCAGACTTGCCGACGCCGGTGAAAAACACCGTCCCTTTGCAATCCAACACGAGTTGGCAGAATTTTTGTAAAGGTTCGTAATCGAGCTCATCGAAGAAGTACTTCATGTACCTGTGCGTGTTCGTGTAAATGTAACATAAAAGCGAACGATTGCGTTAAAAAAGAAGCGCGTGCACATGAGTGCGCGAGAAAATAGAGAGAGAGAGAATGAGAGAGAGAGAGAGCGCGGTGTTTCTTTGTCCCTCTTTCTAATCAATCATCTTTTCGAAAAAACATCCTCTCTCTCTCTCTCTTCGCGCGCGCCAAAGAGAGAGAGAGAGAAAGAAAGAGAGAGAGATACAAAAGACTCGCAAAAAAATCAAAACACAAGTGCGCTCACCCTCGTTGCGTGTCGAACAGCGCTTTCAAGTCTTCCGGAGATGCTTTCGCCATGATGGTGATTGATGGGTGGTGTCGTTGTCGAGTGTCTTGTCTGGCACCTTTTTTTGTTCTGTTTATATTTCTGAGGCTCTCCTTTCGTGCGAGCCAAAATCAGATATGAAACCCTAAACACAGAAATTTTTGATTTTTTCGCGAATTGAGTTTTACGACACAAAACAGTTTTTGCACGAAAAGAGACAAACGAACTAACTAACGAACCATAATGCATCTTCTTCTTCTCGCGCGAATGAGAGTGACGACGACGACGACGACGACGACGATGAGGGGGAGGACGAGAGTTACGAGTGACATTAGTTTTGGTGGTAGCGTCATCACAAAAAACCACCGGTTTTGTTATTCGTGCTGTCGTTACTTTTACTCGCAGCGGGGGCAGCAAAAAACGACGACTTTGGAAGCGACTTTGAGAGGAAGTAAAATCATCACTCCTCCGGCCGCCTCCTTCTTTGCCGCCGCGCTGCTGCTGCCGAGAACGAACAAAAGGACGACGAGGAGAACGACAACGTTTGTCGTCGCGAACGAAGACTATTCTTCTTCTTCTTCTTCTGTGATGATATCGAGCGCGGACAACTCGAACGTGAAACGAATCGTGAAATTGAGAACGTCCAAATCGTTTCGAGAGAAGGAAAAGTCGGTTATCGTCGTCGGGTCGACGGTTTTGAAAGAGATTTTAGAGCACCAAGGCGTCGTCGTCGACAACGGTAAAGGAACGAGAGGAGTGAGGGTGAAAGCTTTGTATGCGATGGAGGATGGAGACGCGGTGGAGGAGAATGTCGTGCGAGGTTTAGTCGCCGCGCGGAGCGAAGAAGGGAGGAGGTGCGCGTACGCGCGCGCGACGGCGAAAGTGATGAAGAAACTCGCCGGCGTGGAGAACGCTGATGGGATAGATATCGTCGCCGAGTTAGAAATGCCGGAGATCAGAGAGGTTCGGGATGTGTTTACGAAACAACAAAAAAATAGCGATAAGAAAGTAGAGAAAGTGTTGTGCTTAGACGGCGTGCAGGATCCCGGAAACGTCGGGACGCTTTTACGAACCGCCGAGGCGTTTGGATTCGACGCGGTTGGATTAGGCCCGAGAACGTGCGATCCGTTCAACGATAAGAGCGTGCGTTCGAGCAAAGGAACCGCGTTTCGGATGCAAATGTTTACCTGGAAAACGAACGAGGACTTTTTCGAGGGCATGGTGAATGGCGGCAAGTTTGAGTTGAAACGAAACGTGTTGGCGGCGATGCTCGCGGGTGAGAGTTGCGTGGACGTTTCCAGAGAGTTGAACGGCGATAGTAGTAATAATAGTAATAATGACAATAGAGTGTGCTTAGTTTTAGGTAGCGAAGGACAAGGCGTGAGCGAGGAAATTGCGAGTTCTGTTCGTGCGGTTACGATTCCTACGCCAGGCGTCACGGAAAGTTTGAACGTCGCTGTTGCCGGCGGAATATTAATGTCCAGCCTCACCATTAGATGATGATGACAGAGAGCTACTTTATGTGTGGTAAAATAATAGTGATGCTATGAACTACTAGAAATTAAAATCAATCCTCTTCCGCGCCTATCCACCCATTCTTCGTTCTAATTCTCAACGGGAACACTTTAGCAAACTTCTGGTACGCGAACACGGCGAAATCGAACGAGTGAACGCTCACCACTCCTTGCACTTGATCAAAATAATGGTACGGTGCCGTTGCTTTCGCTTTACTCGTGTACGGCTCAAACCCGTATAAATCTAAACTCTCGCACCGTTGCATCATGAAGTTTACCGCGTACCATCCGCTCATCGGTTTATCGTGAAACTGTTTCTTCTTCTCCTTTTCGATGATTTCTTTCAGAACGTTCCATAAATCGTGCGCTCGATTGACAAAGCCCGGGTGCAAAAATTGCACCTTCAAACTCTTCCCGTACTTTTTCACCAGCGGTTCAAATATCCGCTTCCTATTCGTCGGCGAGCTGCCTTCGAAGAACAACGCCACCGAATCTGGTCTCGAATTCTCCCATCCTTTCTCGACCAACCGTCGAGCGTTCTCTCGATTGCTAAAATCATACGTCGTCTTCACGCCAACGTCCCTCTTAAAATTCTTCACCGGCGCAAAATTCACCCGCATCACGGCATCGTGGCCATCGATTTCCTCGCCGAATTGAGACTTCAACAGCGTCCCGCTATTCCCGACCAACGCGCACGCGCGGTGCGTCTTCGTCGCCGCGCTCTCCTCCTCCGGTAACGTCTCCCCCAACACATCCCCGAGCTGAAAGTGCGTCTTCTTCCCATTCACGTCCGTATACTTCACGTCGTACTTATCCGTGCTCGCGTTGTCTTTCGCTATGATTATCGCGCTGTAATCTCTATCCGACGCGTGCGCGTACGCGTGCGCCTTTCGGCCGAATTTGTCCAAGTCTCGCTCTCGGAGCAAGCGAGAAACAATCGCGTCGCCTTTTATTACTTCTTCTTCTTGTCGTCGTCTCTGGCCGCTGTTCGTGACCACGATAGTTTCCTCCTCTTCGTTATCGTTGTTTCTGCTGTCGTTCTCCTCTTCTTCTTCCTCGGAGCCGTCTTCTAACTCCATCGGGTTTCCTCGCATCATCGTCATCGTGTTTTCGTCGTTAACGCTCTTGTTGAGCGCTTGCAAGCGATTGCTCACGGTAATCGCAGAATACGAGCGCTGCGCGAAGAGGAATAAAAACGCGACGAGGAAAACCCACTTGATGTTTTTCGTCCTCTGGCGAGATTTCGCGGTGAGCGGGCGGTTGGAGCGGTGGAGGAGGCCCGCCATCTTTTCGTGTGTGTAAGTGTGTTTACGAGGGGAGATAAAAAAGTGTGGCGCGTTGAAAAGATACGACGAGAGAAAGCAAAACGGACGACTTTAGAGAGCCGCGATGACATTTACAATCTAAAATATTTCTACGATGCTACTACTATTACTACTGATGCTGCTAGTTTCTCTCTCTCTCTGCGTGCGTGTCTTCTGCTCTCGCATCATCACGCGCCGCCGCCGCCGAGAATCAACGGGACGACTCTTCCTAACAAAGCGTACCACCCGCCGGCGACGAGCAAAAATCCGCTCGCGGGAGTCACCCACGCGGTTTTCTCTCTCACGCCCATGACGCTTTTGATGTTCCCAGCCGCGCTGGCGGCGAGCAACAGCGGCATCGAGTATCCCAACGTGTAAGAGAAAAGGAGAAACCCGCCGGAGAGGACGTTGTTGGAACTCGCGGCGACGTAGGCGAGCAACGTGGAGAGCACGGGCGTGGCGCACGGGCTCGCCGCCAACGCGAAAGTCGCGCCAGCGACGAAGGAGGTTAAAAACGGCGGTAAATTTAACGACCTCGGGTCAAAGTTGCTCCCGAACGAAGGAAAATTCAGTTGAACCTCGCCGAGTAAGTTCAATCCCATGACGATGGCTAAGACGGCGACAGAAATTGGCGCGACGACGCCGATTTGCCCAAACGCTTTCCCCGCCGTCGCCGCGAAAACGCCAAACAAAGCGAACGCGGAGGCTAACCCGACCGCAAACGCGATCGCGTTCGACCGCATCGCCGATTTCTTCGCCTCCTCGTCGTCCTCCTCGTTCTCGTTCAGCGCGTCCGAGGCGTATCCCCCGATGTACCCCAACGTCAGCGGCAACACCGACAGCGTGCACGGCGACAAACTCGTCACCAATCCAGCCACGAAGACCAACGCAAACGTCGCCGGAGACGCCCCCCCCGCGGACATTAAACTAAACGCACCACCACCAACGGTAGTGCTATCAATAATGAATCCATTTTCGCCGCTGTTCCCACCTAACGCGCCAGATACGAACCCGTCCAATCCAGACGTCGCGTCGAACAGCGATTTCGAAAAAACGTCGTCTGATGCCACGGTTGCGATTTCACGCATCTCGTGCGGTGAAATCATCATCGTCGTCGTCATCGTCGTCATCGCTTTCGTTCTCCTTTTCCTGTTCCTCGTCGAAGACAAACGCAACGACGACGACGACGACGACGACATCAAAGCTCTTCTTCCCGCTGTTCTTCCATTTCTTTTTTGCGTTTCTCGTGTCAGTGAGGTCGTCGTCGTCGACGTCGTCGTCGACGCGTTTCTTCTTTGCCTCACGCCGGAATGGATCGCAGAGGACGCGATCGGGGGGTGCATTCGCGACATTTTTAGCGTTGTGTTCTCGTACAAAGTGCGCGCGTGCGTCGTGGAGTTAGTTCTTTCTCTCTCGTTCACAGCGTGAGAAGAAGAGGAGATTTTTTCTCTCAAAACGACGTACGTGTTTGTTTGCGAAGGAAAAATGTGACTTTGCGTATCGAGAAGAGAAACCGCCACGCGCTACTACTGGCTGCAGTCGCTCTTCCCTTTCGAACGATTTGAAGGATTTGACGAGAGAGAGAGAGAGAGAGAGAGAGAGAGAGAGAGAGAGAGAAAAGAAAAGAAGGATGGGATTGTGTTTTAAGAAGATGCGATTGTTGTTCAAATACGCGCGACGCGCGCGCGCGATGATGGCTTTTTATGTATATTAACAACGTATTATTTCGATATCTTTTCTTTTACTTTTTCTTCTTCTTCTCTCTTCTTCTTTACTTACGTTCTCACGACTATCCGACCGTTCCTCGTGTGATATCGCACGCCTTGCGTCGGTTTGTACTTTTCGTTTCTGACTTGCAGAGTCTCTACTTTGACGCCGCTGACGCCGACGCCGGCGACGGAGAACTGCGCGGTGACGTTGCACGTTTCTTGCAACTTGATTTTTCGTCGCTCGTTTTGGAGCTTTGATTTGTCCGCCAACGCTAACGCGCTTCGGCTGCCGTCGATTTCGTTTTCGGTGTCGTTATTTTTGTCGCTATTGTTACTTTCTTCTTCAGAACCCATGCCTAGGACGACCGTTAAGCACGGAGTTTTGTCCGCCGGGAATTTGTCGATGGTCCAGTTCACCGTTTTACTCGCGTCGTCGAAAGTGGCGCCGCCGTGCGTCACGGATGGATCTGCGCTTAAAACGCGAGAAGGCAACGCAACTTGTAAGCTCACCGCTTCGACTGGCTTCTCGAACGCGGGTTTTGTTCCGCACACGACGGAAATTCTTCCTTGCGTCGGTCCAAACGAGGACTGCGGGCGAATGTACAAAGGCAAAGGCGCGGAAATGGACCCTTCCGGTCCGCCCCCTGGACCGGTTTGCGATTGCATCCACGGGTTTTGTTTGATATATTTCGGCTGCCACTGATTCTTATCCTCTTTCGATTCCGGTCGAATCTTGTAATTCATCAGCGTAAACTTCCCGTCCGCTGGGACAAACGACACCACTCTATCGCTCGCGAACCTCGCCAATCTCACCGACGGATGAAACGAATAATCCTCGATCAAATGCGAGTTCGACAGCGACAATGATATATCCGGCATACCACTCAACCGACAGTTCACTTCAATCTTCCCATAAATCGCGCTGGTTAACAATTTCCCTTCCGGATCTAACGTCGCGTCCACGTGTTCGATGACGTCCAAATAGATCTCGTTGGACGTGTACTTAATATTCGACGCTCTCCACGGCAACGGCAACAATTTCGTCGGATCTTGGTCGCTCACCAAAACTCCCGACGCGGTCCCTAAAACCGCGTTGTGTAACCTGTTCGCCAAATTCGGCGGCGGTACCAGCACTTGCAACCCGCCCGGATGCGTATTCACCGGTATCCCCGAATCCAACATCTCGTCCAACAACTGATACAGCGTCAGATGGTGTTCTTGCAACGTCGCCTCCGTAATCGTCTCCCCGAAATACGCCTTCAAAACTTCGTGCAGTTGCGTTAAAAACTCCACCACCATCAGCGGTTGCGTCTCTGAATTGCACGTCGCTATGTACGTCAATTCGCCGTGCGATTGGAAAAACGCGTAGTCTTTCCCGTCGATCGCCAACAGGTCCCCTCTCGTGTTTTTCTTAATCGCCTCGTGGTGCTTCTCGAACACTTTCTCGCAAATCGAAGGGTCGGTTTCCGGTCCCCAGTGCTTGACCGCGGTTAACGTTTCCGTCTTGTTGTTGGTGATGAAGAGCGAATCGATGCCCATCCTTTTTTTCTCTTCTTCTTCTTCTTATCACGCGTCGTTGTTGTTGCTCCTCCTCTCGTATCGATTATTATTATTAGTAGTAGTATATAGCCGCGTGCGAATGCAAATTCGGATCCTTTTCCAATTCCCCGCGCTCGAAATAGTTCACAAGAATGCGGTGGTTGAACGCAACGGCAACGACAACAATTAAAAAAAGAGCAGAAGCTTGGAGAGAGTCTCTCTCTCTGCGTGCGTGAGTGAGTGTGAGAGAGAGAGATTTACGCGCGCCCGCGTTTCGTGTTGTGCGACCTTCTGAAGCAAGCGCTCTCTCGAAGAGTGAGAGAGAGAGAAACGAAACGAAAACCCTAAACAGAAAAAAGGCTGAAACCCCTAAACTGTTTTGTTCCATCATCATCATCATCATCATCGTCGTCACTTCATCGTCCGCTTCTTCGTTCGAAGAGAGAGAGAGAAATAAAAAATGAGCAGCAGCGGCATCTTTTCGTCGGGAGAAGATGACGTCTTCGAGCACGTTTCGAAGCGCGTCATGCTGGGCGCTGTAGCGGCGTTAGCGGTGTACCAGCGCGAGAGTTTAATCATTCTCGCGCTGATGATCCTTCTCGAGCCAATCTTCTCTCGCGTCGGCGTGAAAGGCACGAGCGATATCTGCGGATGGCTGAGACGGTTGTTTTATCTGAGCAAGTTGAATTGCGCGCCTGGGTTTATTCCGTTCATCGGGCACACGGTTCCTTTGAGCAGAGCGGTCGGGGCGTACCCGTGCACGTGGGATTTGTTTGCGTTTTGGTCGACCGCGAAAGCGCCGAAACCGGTTCGGGTGCAAATATTTACGAGGCACTGCGTCGTCGTCGCCGATCCGGAACCGATCAAGAGAGTGTTTAATTCGAACATTAAGAATTACGGGAAAGATACGGAGTTTGCGTATAATCCGTTCTTGGATATTTTAGGCACCGGTTTGGTGACGAGCGAAGGGGAGAGTTGGAAACGGCAAAGAGGACGGATATCGCAAGCGCTGAGGATGGAAATTTTGGACGACGTGGTGGATATCGCCACGAGAGCCGTGGATAGGTTGTGCGTGAAGTTGGAGAAGATCAGAGGGACTGGAGAAGAGATCGAGTTAGCGGAGGAGTTCAGGTTGTTGACGTTGCAGGTGATTGGCGAGGCGATTTTGAGTTTATCGCCGGAGGAGTCGGACGAGGTGATGCCGAACTTGTATTTGCCGATTATGGAGGAGTGCAATCGACGAAGTTTGGAACCGTGGAGAGCGTACTTACCGAACAAAGAATATTTCGAGCACAAAAATAGGGTGAAGAAGTTGAACGCGTACGTGATCAAGTTGATCAGGCAAAGATGGAAACTGAAGCATTCCGTGACGGCGACGCCAAACGTGGACGATTCCATCGATAATCCGCACGCGGATATTTTGGATCGCGTGTTGGCAGACGTGCCAAAAAGCGAGTACGGACCGGAAGTGGAGAGACAAATGTGCGACGAGATCAAGACCTTTTTATTGGCTGGCCACGAAACCTCCGCAGCGATGTTGATTTGGACGACGTGGGAGTTGGTGAAAGCGCCGGAAAAGATGAAAATAGCAACCGAAGAGGCGAAGAAAGTGTACAAGAATAGCGAGAAGAGGAATAACAACAAAACGCCGTCGAGAGATGAATTGAACGGGTTAGAATACATCGTCGGCGCTTTGAAAGAGTCTCTGCGTTTGTACTCCGTGGTACCGGTGGTGACTCGTAAGTGTTTAGGAGACGATTATTTAGGCGGCGAGTTCATCCCGAAAGGTACGACGGTGATTATTTCCGTCCAAGGCGTACACCACAGAGAAGATTTGTGGAAAAACGCGCAAGAATTTGAACCGAAACGATTCGTCGGAAACGACACGGACGAGACTGGGAATTACTCGTACTTGCCGTTCATCCAAGGTCCGCGAAACTGCTTGGGTCAATACTTGGCGCTCTTGGAAGCTCGGGTGGTCATGGCGAACTTGCTGAAAAAATTCAAGTTTACCTCGAGCCGAGAGACGAACGGGGCGAAGCACACGAAGATGATTCCGATCGCTCCGGCCGATGGCATTTGGTTCACCGTAGATTAAATGATCAATCAATCAATACAAGTTCTATTTTCTAAACCGCTATACTATCGCTACTATCGCTACTACTACTACTACTGCTACCGCTGCCGTTGCCGCTGCCGCTGTTGCTACCACTCCTCCTCCTCTTCTTCTTCTCTACTCTATAGGCTTCCTAAACTTCAATCTCGTCTCCGTCGCCGCTCTCACGTTCGCGCCCGCGTCGTCGTCGTCCTCCTCCTCCTCCTCTTCAATCTCCTCTCCGTTTGCGTTCAAAAGCACCCTCTTCTTACCACTACCACCACCACCACTCGCGTGGTACGAAGACACGCAGCTCTTATCCGCCGGTTCCACGATTAAAGCCTCTCCGATCGTTCTCTCGTAATACCCCTCGTACGTGACCCCGGAGGAGGTTTTTAACAGAGGCGTTTCCGTGTCCAGTCCTTCAAACGTGAGCGTTTCCCCGGGGAGCATCGGGACGAATTTCGGTAAATCCACGAGAATGAATTCCTCTTCTTCGTTGTTGTTATTCTTTTTGCTCGTGGTCTTCTCTCGGCGAGGACCACTCTTCATCGCGACGACGACGATGAATGCTGCCACTACCAACAGAGGTTCTTCTCTCTCTCTCTCTCTCTCTGCGTTTTGAGGAGTCTAGCGCGCGCGAGAGAGCGCTGGAGCAGTAACCACCGTGTTTAGGGTTTTAGTCAGATATTGAAACCCTAAACATTGTGCTTCAGGTAAAATTAGGAGGATGGACCTCTACGAAAACACAAATCACGCGCGCGGTAAAAACGCGACGAGAGACAGTTTTAGCCGAAGATACATACGACGATAACGGGCCGACGTTTATTGCGTTAAGTTGTTTCGCCCCGCGTTGCCAGTTTTTCAAATAAGAGAGAGAGAGAGAGAGAGAGAGAGTGAGAGTGTGAGAGTTTTGCACCCAAACCACACCTCTTGGGAAAACCGCGGCCTTTTTGTACACAAGCGCTTGTGTGTGAGAAAGAACGCGCGGCTCGCCAGACATAATAAAAACAACAGAGAGAAGAAAAGAAGAAGAAACGTAAATAAAAGAGAAGATATGGGGATTTCAGATACGATCGCGAAAGCGATGTGCTGCAAACCGTTCAACGAGCCGTCTACGATCCGCGTCATCGGATGCGTCATCGGGGTGGTCGGTTCTTTGTTAGTCTACGGGGTGTTGCAAGAACGCATCATGTCGCAGCCGTACACGGACAACGGGAAGGATGAATTTTTCTCGTACTCGGTGTTTTTGGTGTTATCGAACAGAGTTTTGGGATGTCTCATGGCGGCGGTTATTCTAGCCGCGACGAGAGGAAACGTCACTCCGGTGGCTGGGATCCATCGATACGCGGCGGTTTCGTTGTCCAACGTCATCGCGACGACGTGCCAATACGAAGCGTTGAAGTATTTGTCGTTTCCGGTGCAAACGTTGGGGAAGTGCGCGAAGATGATTCCGGTGATGATTTGGGGCTTTTTGATTAATCAAAAGAGGTACGGGATGTCGGACGTTATGATTGCGCTCGCGGTGACGGGCGGCTGTACTATTTTTGGGTTGTACGGCGACGAGAGCACGTTGACGAGTAACGCGAGTAAAGGTAACGACGTACAGACGACTTCGGAGTATGGGATCATGTTGATGCTCGGATATTTGTTCTTCGATGGGTTCACGTCTACGTTTCAAGATAAGTTGTTTGTCGGGTACAAGATGGAGACGTACAACCAAATGTTGTGGGTGAACTTTTGCTCGGCGTTTATTTCGGTGTTTTATTTGATTTCGGATGGGTCTTTCCAAGACGCGATTTCGTTCATCGGGAGACACCCGTTGATTACCGGTGACATAATGATCTTGTCTGTTGCGGCTATGCTCGGACAATTGTGCATTTTGTACACGATTAAGGAGTTTGGCGCGTTGTTGTTCGCGACCATCATGACGACGAGACAGTTCTTGAGCATCTTGTTGAGTTGCATCGTTTTTATGCACATGTTGTCTCCGATGCAATGGGTAGGTACGGCGTTGGTGTTTGGTGCTTTGTATTACAAGTCCTTCGCGAAAGCGGCGGGGTCGAAAAAAGCACCAGACGAGGAAAACGAACCGCTCATTAGTGGCGGCGAGAATTCCGGCAAGGCTTAAAGAGAGGGGAAAAGAAGTATTGTGTTACTATACCAGTGTTATCGCATTTGATTTATATACATTATCCATCATTATAATTCATTCGCACTTTCAAATCAAATCGCATAAACATTTAATCTTCTTTCCCGCTATACCCGTACGGGTTCTTGCTCGCCCAATTCCACTGGTCCACGCAACATTCCTCGATCGTCTTTTCCGCTCTCCAGCCTAAAATCTCGTACGCCAAATCGGTTTTCGCGTACACCTCCGCCGCGTCTCCCGGTCTTCTCGCTACCATCTTCATGGGAATCTTCTTCCCAGCCGCTTTCTCAAACGCACCAACCAGTTCTAACACGCTGGTACTCTTTCCAGTACCTAAATTTACCACAATTCTCCCGCACTTACCATTCTCTTTAGCAATCTTCTTCAACGCCGCGACGTGCCCGTCCGCCAAATCCACCACGTGAATGTAATCTCTTCTCCCGGTCCCGTCTTTCGTATCGTAATCCGTCCCAAACACCGACAGCTCTGGTCGTCTACCAACCGCGACTTGCTGCACGAATGGCATCAAATTATTCGGTATCCCCTTCGGATCTTCCCCGATTTCCCCGCTCGGATGCGCGCCCACCGGATTGAAATATCTCAAAATCAAACAGTTCCACTCGCTATCGCTCGCGTGTTGGTCCGTTAAAATGTGCTCGATAAACAGCTTCGTCCTTCCGTACGGATTGAGCGCAAAAGTCTCGAATTCTTCCGTGCACGGCACCGTCTTCGGTTCTCCGTACACCGTCGCCGAGCTGCTAAAAATAATCGATTTACACTTCGCCTTCGTCATCGCCTTCAACAAAACAACCGTCCCGTTGATGTTATTCTCGTAATATCTCAGCGGTTGCGAGACGGACTCCCCGACCGCTTTCAACCCGGCAAAGTGTATCACCGCAAAAACATCGTTCGACGCGAACACCGAATCGAGCTTCTCTCCGTCCAAAATGTCCCCTTCCACGCACGCGATGTTCCCCGCTCTTCCTTCTCCGCTCAACTTTTTCACTCGCTCGAGAGATTCGAACGAACTGTTGTCCAAATTGTCGTACGCGATGACTTTGCAATCTTCCTTCAACAGTTGCAAGCACGTGTGCGAGCCGATGTAACCGGCCGCGCCAGTCACGAGGACCGTTTTGCCGGCCAACATCGACGACGAAGAACTTGACATTTTATGTTACTCTTTTTTAATGCAGATAGATGTATACTTTTGTGAAGATATTCTCTCTCTTCTCATTTTTTTTCCATTTTATCCACATTTGCTTTTTGCGTGTGCGTCTCTTTCCCACCACAAGAGAGAAGACAAAGAGAAGACCACGACGACGAAGACGACGACGACGACGACGATGGACGTCCCGGACGATTGGGATTTTCGTCCTCCTTCTTCTGCTCGCGAGACTTTGTCGACGTCTTCTTCGCGAAAGAAGAAGAGAGAACAAACGTCGTGGTTGACGCCGAACGTGGTAACGAACAACGACGCGGAGAAGAAGATGGAAAACAAGAATAACGACGACGGAGAGAAGAAGAAGAAGAAGAAGAATGAGAAGACGACGACGAAGAAAGACGAAGAAGAGATCGACGTTCGAAGAACGAAAAGCATCGAGGCGTCCGGGCGTTTGCTCGGACGACGCCGGAGAGCGAAGGAGAAACGGAAACGGATGGCGATGATGCGAAGAAGAGGAGGTGGCGGCTCCGAGGAGGAGGAGGAAGAGGACGGAGAAGACGAAGAAAGAAAGAAGAGCGCGAAGAAGACGGAAGACCAAACGAAGAAGAAGGAAAAAAACGAAACGACGACGGAAATGACGGAAAAGCAAAAGAGGAAAGCGGAGAAGAATCGCGCGAGGAAGCTGAGAAGAGAGTGGAAGAGGAAGAAGGAGATGGAGGAGAAGAACGCGCGCGGCGGCGAGAAGGAGGAGGTGGACGAAGAGGAAGAGGCGAACGGGAAGGAACTACCGAACGAAGAGGAGAGGAAAGAGATGAAACGATTGGCGAAGGATTACGTGGCGGAGAAGGCGAAGAAACGAGCGAAAAGTGCGTCGACGGCGGGAGGCGGCGAGGAGGAGGAGGAGGAGGAGGACGACGACGGCGGTAGAAGTAGCGCGAGCGGTGGCGAAAGTTCAGAGAAAAAGGGCGAATCGTCCGACGAGAGCGAAGACGACGTCGCTCCGCAACAACAACAACAACAACCAGTGGCGAAAAAGAAACTCTCTTTGATCGATAAGATGCGCGCGAAGTTATCCGGCGGCCATTTTCGCATGCTCAACGAACAACTCTACACGACTAAAGGCGACGAAGCTTTGCATTTGGTCCAACAAAATCCGGGCGTTTTCGACGCCTACCACGAAGGCTTTCGAGAGCAAGTCAAAAAATGGCCGAAAAATCCAGTGCATAAATGTTTCGAATGGCTTCAACACAAACCATACGACACAGTCATCGCTGATTTTGGTTGCGGAGACGCGGAATTAGCGAAGCTCATCGGTACATCGAAGAAAAAAGTGTACAGTTTAGATCTAGAGACGCCTTCTCACGCGCCGTTTGTGATTGCGTGCAACATGGCCAAAACGCCGCTCGAATCCAACTCCGTCGACGTCGCCGTCTTCTCTCTATCCTTAATGGGCACGGACTATTACAAATTCATCGAAGAAGCCTCTCGAGTGCTCAAAGTCAGAGGCATCCTCTGGATAGCAGAAGTCAAATCTCGCTTCGACGGTAAAAACGGCGCCGCGTCCGTCTCGAGTTTCATCGCCAGTTTGAAAACCGCCGGCTTCGACGTCAACCCGAAGAAAGTCGACGAGAAGGATAAAATGTTCTTCGTTTTGGAAGCAGTCAAGACTAAAAATATGGGCACCGGCGGCGACGAAAACATCAACGAGAATAAGAAGAAACGAGCTTCTGGCGGCCGCGGCGGTCGCGTGGAGTGGCCGAAATTGAAAGCGTGCGAGTACAAAAAGAGATAGAGAGATAGAGAGTTTAAAAATATTCGTTTTTGTATTT
>Ga0181597_10002280_pt1 | contig 20884 bp, 20 predicted proteins | sample 041ome_5_FD_148647 | JGI IMG/M metagenome (GOLD analysis project Ga0181597, IMG submission 148647) | Coastal salt marsh microbial communities from the Groves Creek Marsh, Skidaway Island, Georgia - 041403US metaG (spades assembly) | ecosystem: Environmental > Aquatic > Marine > Intertidal zone...
TTAACCCTCAAGTTTGGTGACTTTGGCACGGACGCCTATACCAATGGTATTGAGGGGCATCCGAATGTGCAGCGCCTGATTAAAGAGGCCAGTACCGTGGTGGACTGGATTTTTGGTGATGGCTGGCATACCGACTCCCCTTTCCTGGAAAAGCCGCCGGCAGTCAGTTTACTGCAATCACTTGATATCCCTCCCTACGGTGGTGATACCTGGTGGACTAATGCCGAACTTGCCTATGACCTGCTGAGTGACAAAATGAAAGAAGTGATCAGTGGCCTGAAAGTTCATATGTCTGCTGCCTGGGTTCTGCAAAATGTCACTAAAGCCAAACCTGTAATGAATGACCTCAGCGTTGGCGAAATTGAATTAACCATGGACCAGCAAAAAATGGTGAAGGGTAATTTCCATCCCCTGGTGCGTACTCATCCTGTTACTGGCAAGAAAAGTCTGTATTGCGACTGCTCCTACAGTATGGGTATTGAAGGAATGACCCAGGAAGAATCCAAACCTCTGCTCGATTTTCTTGGCTGGCATGTAACCCGGGAAGAGTTCAATTGCCGTCTGCGTTGGGAACCAAACATGCTGGTAATATGGGACAATCGTCTGTGTCTGCATAAAGCCTTTAACGATTATGACGGTTACCGCAGGGAAATGATTCGTACCATTGTAGATGGCGAAATTCCTGCCTAGCGATTACTGGCTTTTATGGTTTTTCCAACATTAAGGCCAACTTGATTATCAGGATTGGCCGTACAACCGGTAATGGCTTGCAGGACTTGATAAGCAGAAGTAATTAATCCTCACTCATGCCTGATTTCTGCTATTGTGCAGAAATAATACTCTGCTAGAATTTTGCAAACTTTCTTTCATCATACAGGCGCCTTCTTTGTCCAGCCGAGCCACATCAGGCCAAACAATCCCGTCAAAAAAACCTGACCTGCTGCATGATCCTGTGGGACGTACACTTTATAAAACCTCAGTCCCTACTGTTATCGGGGCCATTGCAACCATTCTTTATTATCTCGCGGATACCTGGTTTGTCAGTTTGCTGGGGACACGGGAACTTGCCGCATTGGGCTTTACCTTTCCTCCAACCATTATGATTATGTATCTGGGCGTCGGATTGGGAATAGGCACGTCCGCGATGGTTGCCCGGGCAATTGGGGCAAACAATCATGAGAATGCCACGGAGATGACTTTTGCGGCAGTTACTTTCGGTTTGATAATCGGATTATTGCTGATCATTCCTGCCCTTTTGAGCGAAGAGTCTGTTTTCTCGCTGCTGGGTGCCAGTGAGGAAACCCTGGTCCTGATCAGGCAGTTTATGTCTGTGTGGTATCTGGGCATTCCCTTTTTGCTCATTCAATTTGCCGGAACAGCGGTGATGCGCGCCAGTGGTAACTCCAGCCTGCAGGGACGCCTGATGATGCTTGGCGCGGCTTTGAATGCAATCCTGGATCCTATTCTTATCTTTGGTCCCGGGCCATTACCCGCTTTCGGTATTCAGGGTGCTGCCATTGCGACAGTTATCACCTGGATCTTTTCCAACGTGTTTATCTGGTATTTCCTTGCCGTCAGGGAGCAGATTTTTAAATTTATCTGGCCCGGTGTTGCGAAAATCATCAAGGACTGGAAACGCCTGCTGAATATTGCCCTGCCGGCTGCCCTGGCCAATATGATTACACCACTGGCCACGGCCGTCCTGACTGCAACCCTGGCCAGCTATGGCGCCCAGGCAGTAGCTGGTTTTGGTGTCATTATGCGTATGGAAGCCCTGATCATGATTGTAGTGCTGGGTATGTCAATGAGCCTGCCGCCATTCATCAGTCAAAACTTTGGCGCTAATGCTTTTACAAGGGTCAGACAGGGCCTAAAACTTTCATTGCAGTTTGTTCTGGGCCTGCAATTAGGCCTCTATGTTTTAGTCGCACTGACTGCACCCTGGATTGCCCGCATTTTTTCCCAGGAACAGGGCGTTATCGATATTATTGTTACCGTGCTGCGCATTTTGCCGGCCAGTTATGCTTTTCAGGGCATGGTGATACTCAGTGCCTCAAGCTTTAATGCCTTGCATGCCCCACGCAACGCGCTGCTCACCAGCTTGTTACGCTTTTTTATCTTCTATGTGCCCCTGGCACTGCTGGGTGAAAAGATGGCTGGCATCAGCGGCATGTTCATAGGGGCGGCACTGGGTAATTTACTCTCAGCGCTGGTCATCACCTGGTGGATACATCGCTATACCCTGTCTTTGGAAGCACAAGCTTCCAACGCTCCCTCCTGATTAATATATTCATATATTTCAATATGTTATTTTCTATTTGTTAATGAGTATCATTTAGAATATTATTCTTTTTTGCATTGTTTTCCACAGCCTTCATCAATCATGTTTAGAAAAATAATTTTCTGGTCGCATCTCTTCAGCGGAGTCTCGGCAGGACTGGTTATCCTGATGATGTCTGTAACCGGCGTACTTCTGACCTATGAGCGCCAGATTCTTGCCTGGACAGAAAAAAGTCATTACCTGCCCGCTGATCAGATCACTCAAAAAAAGTCACTGGAACAGCTTCACTTCATTGCCAGAACCGAGCATAACGAAATCTCCCCGACCGCGATCGTCGTGCTAAATAATCCTGGTGCGCCAATCACTTTCAGCGCTGGCAGACGGGGTGGATTCAGCCTGAACCCGGTAACCGGTAAAGAAATGCCAGTGGCTAATGAAACCCTGGAAGCATTTTTCAGTACCATTACCGGCATTCATCGCTGGTTTAATCTGAGCGGTGAAAGTCGCGACACTGCCCGCGCTATTACCGGCGCCAGCAATCTGGCCTTTCTCTTTCTGGTGCTAAGCGGAACTTATCTGTGGTTGCCAAAAATCTGGAGTTGGAGTGCCATCAGAATTCGCCTGCTGTTTCGCAATACGGCCGGAAATACCCGAGCCAGGGATTTCAACTGGCATCACGTCATGGGAATCTGGTCAGCCATTCCGCTGGCTATTGTGGTGGCCACGGCCAGTGTGTTTTATTACCCTTGGGCCAATAGCCTGGTCTATCGAATATATGGTGAAGAAGTCCCCCGCCGCGGTGCACCTGCTACTCCAACCAGCAATGCGCTTACAGAATCCATTGGCAGTCTTCCTGCCAGTGAAGTTATCTACCTGAGCCTTGATGAGGTATTTCATAGTAGCGTCGCTTACCTGGAGTCAGCGGGCGAGAACTGGCGCCAGATAAGCCTGTCGTTGCCAGAAGAGAACAGCACTACCGTTGCTGTCGCCATTGATCAGGGCAATGGAGGGCAACCTCAGCGACGACACAATATGATCATCAACAGAGTTAGCGGTGAGGTAGTGCAATGGCAACCATTCAGCAGCCAGTCACCGGGGCGCCAGACTCGCTCCATCGTGCGCTTCCTCCATACGGGCGAAGTACTGGGTATTTGGGGACAGACAATTGCCGGGCTGGTTTCACTGGCCAGTGTATTCATGGTGTGGACCGGATTGGCTCTGGCCTGGAGAAGACTGATCACTCCCCTGCTCAGAAAAGAATTCGCCATGTAAGACCCTGTAATTATCCTGCTTGCTAAACTACATTGGTGGTCTTTTCGCCTGCGCTTGATTAACATTGCTGTTTTACGAAAAACTGTCACAGTGAATAAATCAGGCAATTACCGCAATGCATTCAGTAATCATTAAAAAAGTACCGGTCAGAGTAACTGCTAATTTTCTTCATGATGGTTTGTCGGGCACTATTTCAAAGTCCCTGCCATTCCTGCTATCTCTATTATTGCTGACACTCACCAGCATCACATCAGCACCGGTCCATGCTCAGGAAACGATTCAATTTACCGCTGAACAGGTCGCCAATGGTGAAGCCATTTACAAGGAGACATGCCAGATCTGTCACGGCAATCGCTTAAGTAACGGCCAATTCGGGACACCACTGCGAGGAAGTTTTTTTTCCAACAACTGGAAAGGCAAAAGCCTTGGTGAACTGGTACAAAATACCTATGAGAAAATGCCCCCTGACAATGTTATGTCAATGAGCATGCAGCAATATGCGGAAGTGATCACGTTTATTCTTTCCAGGAACAAAATCGAGCCCGGTGATACGGCGCTTGAAGCCAACATGGATGCCCTGAACCAGATACCATTGCCCTGGCAATAAATCAGCCTTGTATCACAGCAGCGTTTCGTTTGGTTCTAGAATACCATTGCTGATTCGGAGCATTGTGGTGCGTAAAGTTTAGTCCCAACGCCCAACAATAGAACCATCAGCCTTGATGGCACCATCAAATTCCCCCATTGGAGATCCGCTCACATGCTGGCGCAGACGAACACGCACTTCATCACCGGGTCTGAAGGTGGCCGGATTATAGCCCTGGCGCATCAGAATATTCGGTATCAGCCATTCCACGCTCCATTCAACTTCCTCTCCACTATCATCCTTCACCATTACCTGGATCCAGGAATGAGGATTCTTGAACTGAAACTCCTTAACCACGCCACTGATCTCAATGGATGCTTCTTCTATCTGGCCAACTGTTGAATGATGAGCAGCAGCTAACTGGCATCCCAATAGTAAAATTGCAGTGATAATACCCTTAAACCCGCTCTTCATTAACACTCCCCTGCCCCCTGTTTTCTCGATTTTCTATGTAGAATTATTATCGCAAATTATTTGCCGGTTACGCACAAATTAATAGTTGAGTACCTTGCCATCTTCATCAAGAATCATACTCCGACCCTGCTCATCAACAATAGCCCGGTTATATTCATTGCACTCATAATCAAAAATACGTGTCCCTGCCGCATCTTTATAAAAACGTTTTTCAACTACCCAGGGCGCAGTTAAGGCCAGTGGATCTTCCAGAGTGATTTCCACCAGTAACAAGTCTTCACCGTTTTCCTCGGTACGACGAATGCGCGTTGTCGCATGAGCCTGATCACTTAGCACAAGGCCACTGCGATCGAGCACACTGTCTCTATCCCGCCAACCTTTAAGCGCCACTGTAGTGAAGACCAGCGTATCATCTTCCCAGTGCCCTACCGAATGGCCATAGAAATTATGCCAGCGTGCTTCCGCCGGTGGATGTTCGGTTCCATCAGTATAAATACGCATGGTAGCGCGAGTATGTTCCGCCAGTATCCAGGTCTGTTCCGGCCGCACAACAAATTCAACCGGAGCCAGCGCATTAAAAATTCGCGGAAAGCCATGCGAAATACAGCGGGTTAATGGATCCGGGAAAAGCCCTGCATCACGCAGTGCCAGATGCTCCTGATAAACAGCTTCCCACTCGGCATTATAGGGAGGGTGTGCTCTTGTTCCAGGCGCACTGACACCGGCACCGGGTTGACTGGGATCGGTTAGAACACCATTCAGGGTCCAGGAGCCACTGTCAAAAACGGTTCCACCGCGTCTCGACCAGGTACCACTCCAATCCGGCAGAGCTGAAAACTCAGGTAACTCCGCACCATGGGTAACCCCGGCATTGATGAGAAAAGTAAGCCCAAGGAATACCCTGGAAACAGATTTCGCGGTTATAGTTAAAATACTTTTCATGCCAACCCCCCGGGGTAAAACTCAATACAAGGTCTATTATTTTTATTTTCAATTTATTAACAATCAACATCCTACATCAATCTTGCCACCCAATTAAAGAAATTCAATTTCACAACAAAGCATCTTTAATGGTAAAACGGATCTGATCAAGTATTTCTATGCTATGCGCAGATCATCAAGGTCGATAAATAAAATAAAGCACCAGAGGAACATTTATGGGGACTCAAGACACTGGCAAGGGGATTACTTTTGTACTTTCGATTCTTCTTGGAGCTAGTTTAGCCTGCAGCAACGCCAATGCTCAATGGATAGGCTATCCAACCAAGGATGTGCCGCGAAATGCAGATGGTATTGTGAATATGACGGCACCCGTTCCTCGCATGGCCAATGGCAAACCGGATTTATCTGGCATCTGGATTTCAGATCGCACTCCTGAAGGCGAGGAAACTCCCAGCAGCGTGGACAATATCCAGTCATCGCGACAGATGGCCAATCTTGGCATTGATATACCTGGAGGCCTGCCCTATCAGGACTGGTTAGTACCCATCGTCGCCGAACGTACCGCTAACCTGGCATTAGACGATCCTCATATTCGCTGCCTACCGGACAACTTTCTTCGCGCCTATGGCCTGCCCCATCTGCTTAAATTTGTTCATACCGATGATTTGCTGGTCGTGCTTAATGAAATGAATGCTGGATATCGCCAGGTTTTTACCGATGCCCGGCCCTTACCGGATGACCCTTCCCCTTCATGGCAAGGCTATTCAACGGCAACGTGGCAAGGCGATACTCTGGTAATTGATACTATCGGTGTGCGTGACGATACCTGGATCGACTGGAATGGCAGTGTTCTGACTGAACAAGGCAAAGTACGCGAAGAAATCAGACGCCTTGACTATGGACATATGGAAATAAAAGTTACCGTAGATGATCCGGAAGCCTATACCGCCCCCTGGACAGTAACCCTTACCGAACGCATCGTGGTCGATGCTGAATTAATTGATGAAATCTGCCTCGAAAATGAGCAGTTTGTTGAACGCATGAATCTTCAAAATTAATCCAATAATACGCGCCTTAAAATTTTTCGAATGCGAGGGACAGATTATGAAATACACCAATAGAGCAACTACTTTCTTTTTACTACTCGCCGGCCTCTTTGTTTATTCTTTACCAGTAAGCGGCCATCATTCTTTTCCCGCACAGTATGACGCATCAAAAACCGTCACATTGAACGGCAAGGTCACCAGGGTGGAATGGACCAATCCCCATATTTTTATCTATATCGATGTGGCGGACGAAACATCCGGCGCCACGGAAAACTGGGCGCTGGAACTGGGTGGCCCAAACGCACTACTAAGGGCAGGTTGGAAACGAAATTCGTTAAAAACCGATGATGTGATTACTGTCGATGGCGCCCTTGCCAGAGATGGCAGCAATCTCGTGAATGCCACCTCAATTATTCTTGATGCAACCGGCAAACGTATGCTGACGGCTTCCAGTCGCGACAACCAGAATGAATAAGCAGAGCCAAAAATAAAAAGCTATCGCAAAAAATTATTTAATGCTTTCCCGACGATATATTTTAATCCGGCAACACGCGACCATGATTTAAAATACCCTTGGGATCCAGCGCCTGCTTGAGCGTTTTCATCAGGGCAATTTCCTCCGGGTTTCTTGAATGGTGCAGATATTTAATTTTCTGTACCCCAATGCCATGTTCTGCAGAGACTGAGCCATTAAAATCTCCCACCACTTTATAAACGACGTCATACATCGCTTTAACGTCATCGTGGCTGCCGCTATGACAAAGAAAATGTAAATTGCTGTCGGCAATATGTCCAAACACCATAATCTTGGCTTTTGGCACAGCCTCTACCACTTCCTTTTCTACCTGCTCAAGAAAGGCGGACATGGATGAAATGGGAACACTAATATCAAAATTCGCTGAATCCCTGATAAAGGCAGATATTTCACCCACCCCGTCACGTATTTTCCAGAAGCCTTCCCGGTCTTTTTCAGAATTGGCAATTAAGGCATCAACCACCAGTCCCTCTTCCATGGCGTCGGCCAGGGTGTTTTCAAAAAGCTCCTGGTCTTTTTCCGCGTTACTGCCTTCCAGTTCTGTCAGTACATAGAGGGGATAGCGCTGCTCCAGCGGCGAGTCGATAGTATCCACATTGTCGGTGATGAAATGAAAATAGCTTTCCCACATCACTTCAAATGCACTCAAGTTGCCACTAAATTCCGCTGTCAGTTTATGCATAAGACTGACGACATCATCAAATTTTTCCAGCGCCAGTAAGGCCGTACAGCGACTTCCAGCTTTTGGGAACAGTCTCAGAACTGCCCTGGCAACGATCCCCAGAGTGCCCTCAGTGCCAATAAACAGATGCTTTAAATCATACCCGGCATTGTTCTTAAGCATCTTGTTCATGGATGAAATTACGGTACCGTCGGCCATCACCGCTTCCAGCCCCATTACCAGGTTCCGTGTCATACCAAAACGTAAAACCTGGTTACCACCGGCATTGGTGGAGATATTACCGCCGATATTGCAGGTCCCTCTGGCACCCAGATCGAGGGGAAAAATAAAGCCGGCCTCATCAGCAGCTTCCTGAATAACCTGTAATGGCGTCCCTGCTTTGACGGTCATTGTCATCGCATCACGATCCAGCTCTTCAATACCGGTCATGCGCTCCAGATTGATGGCAATTTCACCGGATTTTGGAATACCGCCACCAGTCAGTCCGGTAAGGCCGCCCTGAACAACTACTGACTGATCAAGACCATGACACAATGCCAGGACTTCGGAGAGCGCGCGGGTTGTAGATGGTCGTACTACTGCACCCGGAATGCCCGGAGCATCTGCAGACCAGTCATGCTGATATTTTTCGGAAATGCTGTCGCCAAGCAGCACATCGGTGTCCTGCAACTTTTGTAGTTCTGCTATTAATACCTGCATGCTCTTCCCGCTAATTTATTTAAGTCTTTGGTCTATGGTCTGTTTATCTGTAAGTTGAAAAACCACATCGGCCTTGTCACCAAGAGTTTCAAGACCATGACGGGTAACGCGTTCATAATGCTGTATGAACCGTCGAAGCTGGATCGGTGACATGATGCGGTTATCAATTTCATTACTGGAATTTTCACTCGCATATTTTTCCTGTAATCGATTCTCCTGATTTTGGCGCCATTCAAACACCTTTGCGAAATCCGGGGCCTTTAGAAATACCAGATAATCCAGCAGCGCATAAAGTTCCTGATATTTCCCTGACATCGCATCATTGACATAATGACGCCAGGTGCCATCAGCATCTTCCAGTGTCTCAAGCTCATTGGTCGGTTCCTCAAGTAATTCATTCGGCTGAGCTGTAACTGAAACACACCAGCCTTCCAGCACGATAACATCTACTGGCCCCCTGATTTTAGGCCACTGATCCGCTGGCATGCGGTCATCAAGCGCCTTGTCAAATCGCGGTACAGCTGTCTCAGCGGAATTTTGCAGGGAAGAAATCGTTTTAATGGCCAGATCCACATCATGAGTGCCTGGCACGCCTCTGGTGGCCAGCAAAGGATGTGTGGATTTGCCGAGGGCCTGTCTTTCCTCATGGGTAAGGTAAAAATCATCAATGGAGAGATTAATACAGCGCAGGCCAAGCATCTTGTTCAGCATCATTACCAGCAGTGACGCCAGTGTCGATTTACCACTGCCCTGACAACCACTGATACCGATAACATAGGTTCCCTGATGCGTTGAAATTTCATGAAGAATTTCATCGACCATGGGTAGAAACCATTTTTCTACAGTGTTGAAATATTCAGCAGGTAGCTGTTCTTGCTCGATAAAGGATTGTACATGAGGTTTTAATGCCGGGTTCATGGGTAGGTTATTAACTCTGACTGCTGGTGATTCTTGCCATTGTAGCAGATGTTCTTTATGCTTCTTTCGCCTTCAACAACAATAATATTCTTCATGCCAAACGCAATATTTACTTTACTCAGCCGCTCATTTTTACTGTTATTTATAACCTCGGCTCTACCCTCAGGGAGCTTTGCTGCTGATAATACTGAGCCAACCCGGGTTATCATTCTTGGCACCGGCACGCCCGTTCCAGACGCCCAACGCACCGGCCCCGGTGTTGCTATTATCACCAACGGCGAGGCCTATGTCTTTGATGCTGGTGGCGGCATGGTAAAACGGGCTACACAGGCAAATGAAATCCATGATATTCCTGAATTGTATCCTCAGGACATCAAATATCTGTTTATTACTCACCTGCATAGTGACCATATACATGATATCGCGGAACTTTCCGGCCACCGCTGGTGGGGAAGACAGCAGAGGCTTTCCGTGTTTGGACCAAAAGGCTTGTCTGGGTATGTGGATAACATGAACTCAATGCTGGCGATTGAAGCCAATATTCGAACCATCGGCACCCCACCGCAACTTATCACTGACAGACAGGGTTATCTGGCCGGCGCTACGGAAATCGAGGACGGCATTGTCTTTTCCAATGCCGATATCACCGTAGAGGCCTTTACCGTACCCCATGGAGAGATCAGGCCGGCATTTGGTTATAAAGTCACCACCGCAGATAAAGTTATTGTGATCTCGGGAGACACTACCTACAGCGAGACGCTGGCTGAAAAAGCCAGGGGGGCAGACCTCCTCATTCATGAAGTCTACAGTGGCGACAGACTAAGCCAGCAATCTGAATTCTGGCAGGATTACCATGGCCACTCCCATACCAGTGCAACCCAGGTAGCGGAAATAGCCAACATTGCCCAACCCGGGCTGGTAGTGTTGACCCATATCCTGTTTTTTAATGCGAGCGCAGAAGACATTGTTGCTGAAGTAAAACGAAGCTACTCCGGCGCGGTGGTTCTGGCCAACGATCTGGATAAGTTTTAACTGCATTATTGATGGACTTATCAGCCCAGCAAGAAGTAACTGCCGCCATTGTCAATTATGGTAACAGCAAGGACACCGCCGCCCTTGTTTCGCGCCTGAAAGATCAGGTATCTGACACTATCATTATTGATAACAGTAATGATATTGATCAGGATCAGCCTGAGTTTCAGAGCACCAGAGTTATCACTCCTGCTCACAATATCGGTTTTGGCGCGGCAATCAACCTGGCCGCCAAAAGCCTGAAAACCCGCTGGCTTTTAATTCTTAACCCCGATGTGCGCCTGCAAAGAAATTGTCTGAAACACCTGCTTGATGCCTCAAAACAACTTCACGCGCCGCTATGTGGGCCGCGTTTTTACTGGGATGATGCCTGCACACTGCAACTCCCTCCGGCGCTGGGTCATCCCCTGTGGTTACTTTCAGACCGACATATTCCCAACCAGGGACTATCCGAAAACCCTGACCTGAGCCAGCTTGCCCAGGCACGCCATGTTCGCTTCTGGAAAGAAAAAGTGCCATTTAGTGAGCCGGTTTTGTCCGGCGCCTGCCTGCTGGCAGACAATCATTGGTTTATGCAGCAAAACATGCCAATTTTTGACGAAGACTTTTTTCTTTACTACGAGGACACGGATTTATGTGGTCGCCTGATGCGAAAAGGGGTTATACCCGTGTGTGTCGCCCAGGCAAAAGCAGTGCACTACTGGAACCAGTCAGCGGAGCCCCCTGAGAGTAAAGCCGCCCTGATGAGCCAGAGTGAAAAAATATTCCTGCGGAAATATTATCCCGGCGGACCACCACCATTACCACAATCAGAAAGTCTGACTGACTTGTTGGATCTGGGAAAGCTGAACATCGCCCCGGTTTTGTCATTGCCGGAAGAAGCTTGTTACATTGATATTGGTGTGCAGGAAGATTTTATTGTGTTTGCCAGAGCCACGCCTAAAGCCGACTCATTCTCTTTCAGTAACACCATTTGGAATCGCCTCAGGGATGGCCACTATTTTCTACGCGCAGTGAATGAGAATGGTCAGTTCCTGCAATTCTGGCAATTCGTGAAAGAGTCACACTAAAGGAGAAGTCCGAGTAATGAACAAGACTTTTGTAATCCTGGGCTGCCACCGCAGTGCTTCCAGTCTGGTTGCCAAGGCTCTGCATGAAGCAGGAGTACATATGGGAGACGATTTACTTTCCGGACTGCCCGACAATCCCGAGGGCCATTTTGAAGACATGGATTTTCTCAAGAAAAACGTCGAAATCCTCGGGGGAAATATCTGGGATGATGTAGACAGACCATTAATTCCGAGCGATACCGAGAGCCTGATAAGGCGTAAGGACAACAAGCCGCTTTGGGGCTGGAAAGATCCCCGCACTACAATGACCATTGAAAAGTATTATGATCATCTGGATGATCCAGTCATTGTCGCGCTGTTTCGCAAGCCAGAGCATGTAGCAAAAAGCATGGCAAAACGAGGTGATATCAGCGAAGAAAAAGCCCTTGCTCTTGCAAAAGCCTATAATAGAAAAATTATTGATTTCCTGAGCAGGAAATTTCTTTAATTCACAACATTAACTTAGCGCGGTATAACTGGTATAAACACCCCATAATCATAAAACTTACGGGAAATAATTACTTATGAACTCTATCATTGTTTTATTGAAAGTCATTTTCAGACAACCTGTTTTAGTCGGCGCCTTATGCCTGTTGCCGCTGGCGACAGCTAATGCCCAGCGCGACATCCCGTTTAGTGGCCCGTTCCCAACCGCACCCACAGGGCTTGAAAATATTCCTATGGGAGAAGGTCCCTGGATTTATCCAACAGCAGAAGGCATGGATATCAAGGTCTCTGTTGTGGCAAAACTGGAGTATCCGATGGCGCTGGAATTTCTTCCGGATGGTAAATTGCTGGTCATCACACGACGTGGCGAAATCTACCTGATTGAAGACGGTGAAATGCTAAGTGATCCGATCATGGGCGGACCACCTTCAGTGTTTGCTGGAGAATCCGGTGCCGGTGGCACCTCCCACGGTTATATCGATCTGGTAAAACACCCGGACTTTGAAAACAACCAGCTACTCTACCTCAGCTACACCAAGCCAAAACCTGAAGGCACCAACAATATTGCCATCGGCCGTGCGCGCTGGAACGGCAGCTCACTGGAAAATTTTACGGATATTTTTGATCCGGGCCCCGGCGTTTATGGTGTGGCTCGACTTGCCTTTGGCCATGATGGCAAACTTTATGTCACCACCAACGGTACCGATCCTCAGTCACTGCAAACTCTCAGTGGCAAAGTCCTGCGCCTTAATGATGATGGTAGCGCGCCGCTTGACAATCCTTTTGTTGGCAACAGTGAGGCGCGCCCGGAAATATTTTCCTATGGCCATCGTGGCGCTCTGGGTCTCGCCATTCATCCTGAAACCGGCGAAGTCTTCCAGAATGAAAATGGTCCCAATGGTGGCGATGAACTGAACTGGATCAAACCCGGCTATAACTATGGCTGGCCCCTGGTGAGCCTGGGACGGACCTACCCTGGCCCATGGCAAACCAATGACCGCCCTACCCATGCTATTTTCGAACCACCCATCGTCTACTGGACGCCGGCAATAGCTGTCTCCGGCATGCTTTTCTACACTGGCGATGCCCTGCCAGCCTGGAAAAATGACATCCTTGTCGGTGCTTTGCGTACCGGAGAAATCCCCGGCACCGGCCATCTGGAGCGCATCATGCTTAATCGTGATTATCAGGAAGTACGTCGAGAATCCCTGATCACTGACCTGCGCCAGCGCGTGCGGGATATTGAAATGGGCCCGGATGAATTTATATACCTGGCCACAGAACAACGTGACGGCGCCATCCTTAAAATAGAACCGGCAGATTAGAAAAACGGAAAAAAGATGAAAGAAAAAGGGGGCTAAATGCCCCCTTTTGTATTATGCCATTGGAGATTAAAGCCTCTATCGCTGTTAAACCCGCCCCCCTACCTAACAACCCACCTGAACGCCTCGTAACTTGTGACTTGTAACTTGTAACTTGTGACTTGCGACTTGTAACTTGCGACTTTTCTATTGAATCACTTCCGTTCTTCCCGTCACCGGATTGGCATAGTGATAAGGAGGCAAAAAGGCTCTCGGGTACATTTCAAACTCCATTGTTGGCGGCTCGTCCGGCGGATTACTTTGTGTAATACCCGGGGGGCTTGAACGCGTGAGATTGATCCAGCCATCATCAGTACCGGCAAAATAGGTGTTGATTTGCTGATCCTTGAACATCATCCATTGACCATTTCGCTTCACAAAAATATTCTCGTAAGTCCCGCCCATGAAACGTCCCTGATTACCGAAACTGCCCATCATACTAAAAGCCCGTGAACGTAAATTAGCGCTTAATCCATCATCTGCCACATGGATAACCGGCTGGTATTGCATATGGTTATGTAATTCACCGGGCAACTCATCCTGCACTCCATAGAGATTCAGATTTCGACGAATACTGGCGGCTCCTCGATAGACGCCACGCATGGCGATCTCAATGGTGCCATCTGATGCAAAAATGCCGGTGAGCTCATCCCACTGGTTGCGGGCAAGGTAATAACCGTAAATAGTTTGCAGGCGCTCAATATCATTCGCGTCTTCCAGTCGACTCAGCCTGTGATCCAGCTCTTCCAGTTGGACTGCAAGAGTTTCTGCTGTGGGAACTGATAACACCTCCACTGCAATGTTGGGAACAAAGGGCGATGTCACCGGGTGCTCATAATGAAATGGCACAACATAAACCGACGGATAATTTTCATAATCAACGGACGCAGGTCGATCTGGGGGAAATTCTTCAATCGGCTGCGACCTGGGTAATGCGGTTACATGCCAACCATCATCAACTGGAGTTCGCATGGTGGAGTAAAGATGCAGCTTGCTGATTTTCCAGACTCCGTCTTCCCTGAGATATTCATTTTCATAGATGCCCGTGCCCCAGAAATGACTGACGCGCAATTCTGCCTGCTGGGAAAAATGATGCCAGCGCCCCTTTGCTGTTCCGTCAGGACTAACATGGACAACCGGCTGTAATTGCATATGGTCATTCAGAATTCCTTCCTGAGGCCCCTCTGCCCCCATGCGCTTGAAATATTCCAGGATCCTGGCTTTTCCCACATAGACGCCAGCGCCGCCCAGCTCAACCGTTGCATCATCAGTAAACAGATCCGCCGCCTGGGTCCATTGATGCTTGTCGATATAAAATCCAAAAATACGCTGCAGGTTTTCCACTTCATTTTCATCTTCCAGCAGCTGAATTTCTATTTCAGCCTGGGCAATATCCGTAGCCAATGACAGCAACACATCATTCTGGGCACTGGCATTCAGTGACGTCAACAATAAACATATCAGGAGTAATAATTTCGGATAATTCATTGGCCTTCTCCTTCACTTGTTGAGTCGGATGGCACATAGCGACCTACCGGATTTTCGAAATGAAAGGGAGGCAGAAAAGTTTCCGGCCAGGAGCCAAAATTATCGGTCTGTGGTTCATCGGGCGGGAAGTCCGGAGAGACATAAATCCCCTGATTGACGTCTTCATTCAGCCCCCAAGCGCCGTTATAAGGCACCAAGATGGTCTGGTACCAGCGCAATTTACTGATTTTCCAAACACCATCCTGCTTTACATATTCATTTTCATAAGGCCCTTCACCCCACAAGGCAGACTCCTGATACTGCCCGGCGAGAATTAATGCACGCCAGCGACCCTGCGCGGACATACCATCGTCAGACAAGGTGATAACCGGCATTAGCTGAAAATGCTCATTCAGCTGTCCCGTTGCCAGTCCTGACCGGTTGTCGCCCAAGCGATAAAGATATTCACGAATACGCTCTTTACCGCGATAGAGACCATCCCTTGCATATTCTACTGTGGCATTATCAGTAAACAGTTCCGTCAGATCATCCCACATGGCCTCATCAAGATAGTAACCATAGGCGCGCTGGAGACGTTTAATCTCTTTTGTGTCCCTGAGTCTTTGGGCTCTTTCCTGCAGGTCATTCAGGCGCTCCTGCAATAACACCAGGTCACTGCCGTCAGCATCCATTTCCCCGGCGCTTAAAACTGTCGAAGAAACCTCTTCACTGCAGGCCGAGATCAACAACAGCAGTGACATTAATCCTGCAAGGATTTTTGGTGTGTACATACTTATTTCCAGTTTTTTTAATAATTCGGGTAAGGGGTCCGCTAAGAGATTTTTATCATATTTTAGCTTCATCCGGATTTAAAACATGAATGTTCTTGCCCTTGATACTCAGCCGAGTATAAAGGAGAGATTATGCAGCAGGTACCCTTTCTGGCTTTTTATCCGCATAAAGTCTACACTTTTTTCTTGAGGGGGTAGCTCAATCATGCCGCAGAAAAGTCATATCAACGCTCAATGCCGCCATTTACTGGCACTTTTATTGTGCCTGGGTTTTTACTCTGTCCAGGCACAGGAAAATCCTTCCCCTGAACACTTCGGACGCTGGGTCATCAATACTGAGCTTAGTGACAACACTGATAAAAAGGTAGGAAGCGCACTGCGGGCAATGGGCGAAAAAGTCAGTCGTTGCTGGCTCGGATGCGAAGAAGATCGATTCAGAGGGGGACCAGCTGAGCAGGAACTCTATGACCGTATCTCTTATGATAAGACCCTGACAACACAATTCGGCGAGGGACAGTATTTATTCACCTATGATGACAATTACCAGCGACCGGTCTATACAGATGGACGCAGCCAGAGTGTGAGCCTTACCGGTCTTGATACGGTAAAGGACTTTTCTTTTGCACACTGGGAAGGCAAGACATTATTGGTTGAGGCAAGGCCCAGAGATGGCGGTTTTGCCAATGAAACCTACACTATTCTGGATGCCGGAAAACGCCTCAGGGTCGAGATGTATATCCATCCTGAAGGCTTCACCGAGGCTATCGAGCTGGTTCGTGTTTATGACAGAGTTGCCAACAATTCCACAGATTAATACCCAGAAAAACCATATATTGGATCCCATGAAATATTTCGAATTTCGATTACTCAGGCTTTGTCTGGTGTTTTTTGCAGTCAGTCTGAATCTCATGTCAAACCAGGCCTTGGCCCAGCTGGATACCACAAAATACGCGCTGGTTGGTGGCTTGCTCATTGATGGCAGCGGTGCAGAACCAGTGCGCAATAGTATTGTGCTGATCAATGGCAACAGGATTGAAGCTGTTGGGACTATTGGCAGGCTTGCGGTACCTGAAGATTATCAACTGGTATCTACGGAAGGAATGACGCTGATGCCGGGTTTATGGGACCCCCATGTTCACCTGCTCTACAGTGGTCACCCTGATTTTGCTCACTGGTTTGCCACCTACTCAGATCAGTTTGCCAACGTCACCATTCCGGCTTCAGCACACCAGATTCTAATGGCCGGGGTTACCAGTGTGCGCGATCTGGCCGTTAACACCCGGGATATTGCCAGGGTGAGGCAACGCATTGAAGAAGGCGAGTTACCTGGCCCCACTATTTATGCAGCCGGGGCTGCGTTAATGCCAGTCGATGTCCCGCAAACCATGCCCCATATAATTCCCATAGATAATGACAGGAAAGCCGTTAATGAAACCAGGCGTCTGATCGCTGATGGCATGGACTTTATAAAGATTCTTGGCGCGGTTCCGGAATCACAGAACATAGTGAATGCTATTGTAAGAACGGCCCATGCAGCGGGTATTCGAGTGACGGCACATGGCCGCAATGACGATGAAATTCGTATTGCCCTGATCGCTGGCGTAGATGAAATTCAGCATATTGGTGTTGATACGCCGACCTTTCCAGAAGACATCCTTGATCTTATTGAGCAACGAATCGCCAGCGGCATTCCCCTTTACTGGAATCCAACTGTCGGCATGATTTTAAATACCGATGAACTGGCGGCCGATCCCGAATGGCTGGATGATCCAAAAAACTTTCTCGATTTACCGCCAGACATGGAACTGGATATTCGCCAGGCCATTGCCAGGGCCAATTTCAATGTGCAACCCCGTACTGCATCCGACACCATCAAGCGTAAATTGCAAAGTCTGAGTGAGCGCGGTGTCATCATGGTCTTTGGTAGTGACGAAGGCAGCTTCGGTCACCCTGCCAGTGAATCCACCTGGCGTGAACTGGAAACCTGGGTATTTGAACTTGGTATGTCACCCCTGGTAGCGATCAAATGGGCAACCTCGGATGCTGCTGAATATATGGGCGTAGGTGATGAAGTCGGCACCATCACTCCGGGAAAGCTGGCTGACATCATCACCGTGACTGGCAGCCCTTTACGGCATTTCAGTACCCTGCGGGAACCGGCAATGGTTTTCAAGAATGGGGTCAGAGTAAGATAAAGAGTAAGGAAATAAGCCCGTGATAATTAGTTCAGGTGCTATATTTTATTGATGGGCTTCAAATCAAGGCAAACCAGCTAATTGCTGTCTTGTTAACTGCAATGCCGACGATGTAGACAAAGGTAAAAATCGCCAGGAAAAAAGCGGTTACCCTCACATATTTTGTGCCCCCCCTGCTTAAGGCAATTCCCACAAACAGCAAATAAAACATCAGTAGGAAAATTTTCATGGTGAGCCAGCCCTGTGCAAACAAACCTATGTTTAGCAAAAAAGCCATACTGAAGCCGCTGAATAAAAATACGGTATCAATGATATGAGGGGTCACCAGTATTAATTTATGATTGAGCCACTTTGATTCAATAAACATCAGGTAGGAACGAAATAAAAAGCCGGTAAAGCTGATCAGCGCGCAACACATGTGAATGGTTTTGATAGTGAGGAACATTGGTGAATACTACTTCTTTCTCGGAAGCCTGAATTGTAGGGGAAAGCCTTGCTGGAGTCATGGGGAAACTAGTCTTAAGTCTCAAGAGGCGACCAAAGGTCGCCCCGTCGAATGCGTCCCTGCGGCCCTTATCCGACCTACAGAAAACCATTGAAGCCCGAGAGAGGGATTGCTTGTCTCTTGCCTCTTGTCTCTTATTTTCCTGCCACTGCCTGCACCGCCCACCTTTATCCTTTTTCCTTTATCTTTTATCCTGCTTGCGTCCTCTTGTATCCTGTATCTTGCATCCAATACAAAGGTCGCCCCGTCGGATGCGTCCCTGCGGTCCTTATCCGACCTACAGAAAACCATTGAAGCCCGAGAGAAAGCTTGCCTGTCTCTTATCTCTTCTCTCATGAGACTTGAGACTTGCAACTTGCGACTATTTTAATCTTCTGAAAAAGTCACATCCTGCAGCTCATCAGACATGCCTTGTTCCCAGGTGGACCAGCCAGAATTCATGCCGTAGGGAACCCTTTCCAGAATTGCTTCAATTTGATGAATGGTGCCATCATAGACCTTGAATATTTCTGCTATACCCCAGGTCCAGGGCTGAACCGGGCCGGCTACTACGTTGCGACCATTGGGAGTGACACCATGCCTGAACTCACCTCCAGAGTGATCAAAAAAGACAAAGGCAAAGACCAATCCCCTTTCTTCGTCCACCGCCACGAAACGACGATCCCTGATACGGTTTACAAAAAAGATCAGGCCTGATTGAAACTGCTCCAGACAACTCCATTGCGCTGAATAACTACTGGCATCGGATGGATCCGGACGCGTTTCTCCCTCTGGCGTCGGCCTGTTGGTAGATTGCATGCCGTTTTCAATGCGATCGCAGTCATCGGCAAACGGGTAGTCCATCAGACCATCATTTTTTTGCATACCGGTAAAATACATATTGGCAACTTCAAGCATTTCATTTCGCGGCATGCGCTGGCTGTCGGTTAGTGCCGTAGTAAATTCAGGACGAGGCATTGACTCAATCAGTCTTTCTGCGGCACTGGTACTGCGCACAACAAAGTGCTCTATTTCACTAATTTGATTATTTTCAATGCGCAAACGAAGAGATAGCAGCGCCGGCGTCATCTGCGCAGGATCCCTGTGCTCTTCAAAAATTGTGCCCAGAAACGCTACTTGTTGCGCCGGAACATCGGTAACAAAAATACGATAATCACCCTTGGCCTGCATGGTCTGCCAGAGACCATCACGAAGATTCAGGCGTTGTCCGTTTTCAGTAAAGCGCACATCAGCAGCCAAAGAGACTGAGGCGGGATTATTGTCAATAAGTGCATCCAGGTATTGATCCACGAAGCCTTCCAGACACGACCTTTCACACTCCTGCGCCTGAATTGAAAAGGGTATTAAAATCAGCAACAGGCTGATGAATATGCTTGTTTTTATTATTCGACGAATTCCACTCATGCAAAAAATTCTCCGGATTTTTTAAAGCTAAAGCGCTAATCCCAGCCTACTTGATTTCCTGAAAAAAAGACAGATAGGGAAAAACCAGAGCAACTATAGATCCCTGCCAGGCAATATTTTTTTCTCTGATACTATGGTTTTGTGATAAATTAGTGCGCTTTGAAATCACTTTGTCTTAGTACGGAAAATGAATTTATGACCAAATCCTGTATGGCGCCAGATCCAGATACCAAAACGCCCAAGTTCAAATTACCAGCCAATGCCACTGATGCTCATTGTCATATTTTCGGTCCTGGTGACAAATATCCTTACTCTCCAACCCGTAGCTATACCCCACCGGATGCCGGTCTGGATGATTTCAAGAAACTGCAGAGTATTTTGGGGCTAAGCCGCGCCGTTCTTGTGAATGCCAGTTGTCACGGCACCAATAACGACCCCATTCTTGATGCCATTGCCCAGAGTGGCGGTGCCTATCGCGGGGTTGCCAATATTGATGATACTTTTACCGAGGCGGATATCGAAAAACTTAATGAAGGTGGCTGCCGTGGCTGTCGCTTTAATTTTGTGCGCCATCTTGGTGGCATTCCTGATATGGACGAATTTCACAGTATTATTAATAAAATCAAGGGCTTTGGCTGGCATGTCGTACTCCATTTTGACGCTATTGACCTGGTGGATTTTCAGGACCTGCTGGATAACTTGCCGATCCCCTACATCATTGATCATATGGGCCGGGTACCAACCAGGGACGGACTTGATCAGGAACCGTTTAAAATCCTGATGGAGTTTGCCAAAAGAGATAACTGCTGGATCAAGGTTTGCGGAGCAGAAAGAATTTCTTCCGCAGGACCTCCATTCACAGACGCAATGCCCTTTGCCAAGGCCATTATTGAAGTAGCCCCCGATCGTGTTTTATGGGGAACTGACTGGCCACATCCAAATATCAAACTCCACATGCCAAATGACGGTGACCTGGTAGATCTCATTCCCCTGATGGCTCCGGATGCCCAAATTCAGCAAAAATTGCTTGTTGATAATCCCCATCGTCTATATGGATTTTCCAACTAACGAGCGGCAGCAATAGTCAGGCAAGCTATTGGCTAGCTGAATTTTACAGAGACAGGCGAAGCCCTCTTCG
>Ga0181597_10002284_pt1 | contig 20878 bp, 22 predicted proteins | sample 041ome_5_FD_148647 | JGI IMG/M metagenome (GOLD analysis project Ga0181597, IMG submission 148647) | Coastal salt marsh microbial communities from the Groves Creek Marsh, Skidaway Island, Georgia - 041403US metaG (spades assembly) | ecosystem: Environmental > Aquatic > Marine > Intertidal zone...
ACCGAATACGGACTGCCTAACAGGTGATGAAACCCACTTAGCTACATCTTCGACTTCATGAGTGCCTATAACAAGTGTCATTCTTCTCTCCTTTATCTAAAGCTAAAAAATGAATTTATATTATTGAGTGATGATGTTATCTCATCATACTTTTCCATCAAAAACAACAATCCAATGTTCAAGCTTAACATTTGTAGTAACAAAAGATTTTGGCAAAGGCAGTCAAAGTTGTGCAGTTTACATCAGATACATAGACAAATCTGATACAGAACAAACAGATAACTTTCCAAATAAGGATAGTTTTAAATTAAATTAGCCATCCATCAATGAACCCTTGTCCGTGTTCCATGGACTACGGTCAATGGGCAGAGAACATTTTAAAACCTGTTGATTAGCATTTATTATGATTAATACTTTGTATAATTTTTAGAATGTAAAAATTAATGTTTTATTAATCTGAACTTAAAATTTAGAAAATACTTTTAATTTTAATCAATTGAACTATTTTTAGTCCAATCAAAAGTACCTTTGTCTCTCTCATCAACAGCTTGCTTCCAACCTTTTTCTTCAACTCTTTTCTTAAAGTTATGTCCCTCTGGGGTATGTCTAGAAATACCATCAAGAAGTGTTGCAAGCTTTTGTGTTCCTGAAAGTCCAGAAGCCTCAACGGCTTGATTGATTACCATTTTTTGCATTGCTAATTGATTTATTGGAACAGATGACAGTCGATTTGCCATTGCTTCAATTTCATCATTAAGTTTGTCTTCATGTACAGATTTTAACACCAGACCCATTGCAGCCGCCTCATTTCCAGTAATCTGATCTCCAGTAAAAAGTATTCTTTTGGCGCGTTCAGCCCCAACTCTATAAACCCACATTGCAGTGGAAGGACATCCCCATACACGCGTTGACATGTAACCAATGCGGGCGTTCTCAGCCATAAAAATCATGTCAGAACAAAGAGCTATGTCCGAACCACCTCCAACTGCAAAACCATGTATTTTACATAGGACAGGTTTAGAACAACGCCAGATCGACATAAATTTTTGAGTGTTTCCCCACATAAAATTAAAGTCTGAAAGAGGATCCCAATTTTTTCCCTGATAAACATTATTGAATTCTTTATTTTCAGCATAAGATGATAAATCATACCCCCCACAGAATGCTTTGCCGTTCCCAGATAAAATTATTACGTGAATATTTGCATCATTTTCTGCTTTTATAATCGCATCTTGTAATAAGTTAGGAATATCGTCGTCTATAGCATTAAGTTTTTCAGGGCGATTTAATGTTATTCTAGCTATACGCCCATCTTTTTTATATAAAATTTTTTCCATTATACAATCTCCTTGTAATAACCTTTTTTGAAATTTTCTATTAGTTTAAATTTTTGAATTTTACCAGATCCTGTAAGAGGAAATTGATCAACTTCAATCCAAATAGAAGGTGTTTTTTGTGGAGACATTTCTTGCCGTGAAAATTTCTTTAATTCACCTGATAACAATGATTTGTTGCGAAATTTTACAAAAGCTACGATAATCTCACCATATTTTTTATCTGGCATGCCAACAATTGCTATATCTAAAATTTGAGAGTGTAGGCGTAATACATTTTCAATTTCTGCAGGAAAATGGTTTTCTCCTCCACGAATTATCATTTCTTTTACTCGTCCAGAAATTTTAATATAACCCCTTTCATCCATCATTCCTAAATCACCGGTATGTAACCATCCATCTTGATCTATTGTTTGATTTGTGGCTTCCGCGTTATTATAATATTGTAACATTTTTGAAGGGCCACGTGCACATATCTCTCCAACTTTGCCAATAGGTAATATAGTTTTTTCTTCAACAGATTGAATTGAAACTTCAGTTTGATCAATCGGTTGTCCAATTGTCTTGCAAAGATCGTCTATTGTGTCTGTCAAATGATGTTGAGTAATGACAGGACAATACTCTGTCTGCCCATAAAGAGTAGAGAACTTGCATCCAAAAGCCTTCTTAACACGTAAAACCATATCTGGATCTACGTTAGAGCCACCACAACTTACTACTTTGAGATTATCAATATTTCGCGGATGTGTCTCTTGAACTTCCAATAATGAAAGTATCATAGTAGGAACACCAAGAATTATATCAGCTTTAAAGTTTGCTAAGGTATTAAGTACCGTGTTTGCATCAAACAGAGAAATCAATACCATTCTACAACTAGAATTTAGACAACCTAATGTAACCATGCCGCAACCACTGGTATGAAACAATGGCATAATGTTAACCCAAGTAGAATCTTTTGTGATACCACAGCGTTTAGAATAAAAATAAGCATTATTAATGAGACCAAGATGAGAAAGCATTGCCCCTTTTGGAAAACCCGTTGTTCCTGAAGTATATTGGATTTGTGCAGCATCATCTGGTTGAACATTTGGTAAAGTTACATTTTTTGTTATGTTATAAAACAATGCATCATAATCGTGTATATTAACGATTTCTCGAATAGCTGTGTTGTCTAAAACAGATTTTTTACCAATATCCATCATAGGATTTCCACGAAACTCAGGTACAAGAAATAATGCAACAGCATGCGAGTTTTCAATAATATAACGAAGTTCTTTTTCCTGAAGTGCTGGATTGGCTGTTACAAGAACAATACCAGACAATGCAGCAGCATACTCTATAAGTATCCATTCGGGGTTATTTGGCGACCAAATTACGACATGTTCCCCCTTTTTAAATCGAGTTGATAATGCAAATGCTAATTTCAAACTTTCTTTGTATAAATTTTTGTAATTCCATCGACGTCCTATTTTGCCATCTTGCTTCACCTCTACCAAAGCTTCAATATCACCATATTTTGAAGCTGTATCTTTAAGAGCTTCTCCGATAGTAATTTTTTTGGTAGTTCTATCTTGAAGAGCAGGAAAATAAGATTTTTGAAGTTTATTGTTGTCCATTTAACATTACTGAGTTTTCATAAAGTGTTTTTGCTATTACTATTTTACGAATAATTGAATTATCTTTAAACAAAAAAAGACCTTAATCAATCTACCAGCTAATGATTGAGCCCTGGTCCGTGTTCCATGGACTACTGTCAATGGGCAGACCACCCCCTGACCATTGACCAATGTTGATTAGGAAAATGGTGCGGTAACCCCTAAATAATATTTTTTCTAGTATAAATATTAGGATAAGATTATTTGTGTCATATTTTATTATTTAAAATCAATAACTTATATATTACTTTAGCTGACAATTAGTTATCTTATAAAGAATGCCATTTACTAATTAAAAACTTAATTAAATTAATATTATATTGTAGGATTGATATAAATTAAATTTTAAAAATATAACAAATGAAAAGTTTAGGACTAATCAAAGCTCCATTAACAGGTTTTTCTGTATTAATAACCGGGGGAGGTTCTGGTATAGGTTTATCAACTGCAGAGTTGTTCGCAGAGATGAATGCTAATGTAGCTATAAATTATCTTCCATCTGATAAAGAATCTAAAAAGAGAATAAATTTACTTTCTAAAAAATACTCAAAAATTCATGCTTTTCCTGGTGACATAAGTAATGCAGAAGTTGCTGAACGAGTTATTTTACAAACATATAAAAAGTTTAAGTGTTTAAACTTTTTAATTAATAATGTTGGTATTGGGTTAGTCAAAAACCCTATACCTTTTGATAAATTAAACATGATTGATGACAATTTTTGGAAACAAATTATGCAGGTAAATTTGATGTCTGCTTTTTATTGCTCAAGAGCGTCAGCAAAATACTTAAAAGAAAAAAAAGGAGCAATTGTAAATGTGACTTCAATATCCTCAAGTGGAAAACGTGGAACAAGTATACCTTATGCTGTAAGCAAGGGAAGTTTGAATACTCTTACTCGCTCTTTAGCAAAATCTCTCGCTCCAGATGTAAGAGTAAATGCAGTTTCACCAGGTTTTACTATTACTAACATGACTCGACAACGTTCAAAATTACATAAAGAAAAAATGGCAAAACAAACACTTTTAAAAAGAAATGCTAAACCAAAAGAAATTGCAGAAATAATTTTTATGTTATGTGTTTCAGGTAGCTTTATGACTGGAGAGATCATTAATGTAGATGGCGGTCACGGTTATATTTACTAAAATTTATATTGCAAGAAAAGTTTTGATGCACTTTCTATAGCAATTTCTACTGTTTGGCCTTCTAGTAATGGTTGGTGAATGGTAAACCATTTGTCATATTTTTTTTCTTTAAGAAAATCTAAAAATGAAAAAACATTTATACCTTTGGCATTGTCTAAAGAGACGTATTTAACTTTTACATCTCCATTATGTATAGTAGGAAATACATGATTCCCTTTTTTGTCTAAAATAATATTTTGAAAGTAAAAGTTTTCTGTATGGGGTAATAATTCATTCAAAGCATTTTTATTAAAATTACTTCCACAAGCCATTAGATTAGCAGGTTCAAAAGTAATTCCAAAATTTTGACGATTTATTGTTTTTATAAGTGTGACTGTTTCGTCAACTGTTTCAGCTAATGTACCCCAATGAGTTTGTTGAAGAAGTTTTAAATTTCTTTCTTTTGCTTCATCAAGAGCCTTCTTAGCATAATATATATCATCATTATTTTTAATCATTATTCTTATGAGTGAGGTTTTTAATTTTTCTGCTAAGTCTAATGTTGGTGTTATATTTCTTAATATATCAGATGCTAATTCGTCATTTTTAGCCAAGTGAATATTACTTGTGATCATTGATACTTTCATATTATTTTTTATAAATAATTTTTGAGCTTCATTTACTGAATATTCAGAAGACTGTGTAGAAATCAAAGATGGTCTTAATGAAACTCCGTCAAATTTATTTTCTGAGGCCAATTTTATAAAAGAATCAAGAGATAAGAAGGACTTTTCTTTATTGTCTGAATATTCGGTAATTCTAGATGAAATAGAAATTTTCATTTTTATAAAATTTTTTTTAAATAAAGTAATGTATCAATCTTGTTTAATTTCTATATCGTGTGAAATTCTAAATTGACAGAGTAACCTATATCCCAATTGTATTTTTTCTTTTAAAACTTTTACTTCTTTCCATGTTGGATCCGGTAAATGTTTTTGACTGTTTATAATTAAAGATGAACAAGTACCACAAGTCCCCATACCACATTTATATTTTAAATATGGGTATGGGAATTTTTTTATACCTGCCTGTACGACTAAATTAGTATTTTCAGCGACATTTTCTTCAATAATTTTATTTTCTGAGATAATCTTTACAATTGGCATATTAAGCCGCAGTTTCTAACTCTTCTAAAGAAAGATCATTTTTGACATAATCATTAAAAAGAGCAGTTGTATAAAGCAATCTCATTTCTGCACCAATTTCACAAATTTTAAGACATTTACTTTGTAATTCTAGAGTATTGGCGTGTTCTAAAACGATTTGGAAACCTCTTTCTCCATGAATTTCGTCCGAAACAATATGAAGATCAAAAAATTCAACCTCTTCTTCACTAAAACCATATTTCTCTCTGAGTACAGGTGTTTGCTTTCTATAAATTGATGGAACCTGAGATTCCAAACCAACTACAAGACCAGCAACAGCAACAATAGGATTTTCTCTCATCGCAATATTATAGCACCAAGCTTGCAGTCCTCTTGTGGTAGGTGACATATTGTCTGGATTTTTAATACGTTCACGAGTTGTTCCACAAGCTTCTGCAAATCTAATCAATAGATCAGTATGCCTGTCTCCACCAATTTCTTCTTCATACATATTTTGTAATAAAAAATCTTTTGCATCAGTAAATTGTTCAGGCATATTTGAATATACATAACCTAAATAATCTGCAAAAGGACCTACGTAATGATAGTGATTTTCTGCCCATCTAGCAAAATGCTTTTTTTGCAGTTTGCCTGTTGCCCATGCTTTGCTAAATGGAGCTTGATTAGCACTTTTTCCTTTTATTGCATCCTCTAATGCTTTTCTAAAAGTATCTTGATCCAATAATTTTTCCATCATCTCCTCCATAATAATAAAAAAATATTTAATTATTTAAATTAAACACATAATTATATAGATTGTAGCTTAAATTAAATAATAGTGCAAAATAATGTATATAGTTTTTGGAAGCAAAAAAAATGTTTACAAATCTGTTCCAATGAAAGGAATAGAAGTAATAGAAAAATATAATTATAAATTTTTTGATGAGATAAAGTTAGAGCTTTCTATTGCAAAAGTAATTGACAAAAGTAGTAAAATCAAAGTTATAGATTGCAATGAAAAAAACTGTGAAAATTTAATATCTGTCAAATTTTTTGGTAACTTCAAAGATGTTGAAGATGCTAAAAAGGAAATAGAATCTTTAATTTATTATGGTAGCCTAAAGACTAAATTAGAAAAAATATATTAAAATTAATTTTTTTATTTCATAGGGAGTGACGTTCAAATGAAACAATTGATGAGTTTAGATGTAGAAGACGCAACAATTATGATTAACGCTGCTGTTAAAAAGTCAAAAGAAATAAATGTTTTGGAGACTATATGTGTGGTGGATAATGCTGGCTTCCCAATTAAAATGGAAAGAATGGATAATGCAAGAGTAACCGGACCACAAATTTCTTGGAATAAAGCATTTACGGCTGCCACTCACAAGAGATCCACTCATCTATTTAATAAATCTCCAAACGGCCCAGCTTTGCCAGGAAATGAAGCTTTCGGCATTCAGCTTAGTTTTGAGGGTAAATTTGCAGTTTTTGTTGGTGGCTTTCCTATTTGTATTAATGATAATGTGGTTGGAGGAATTGGTATGAGTGGTGGTAATGGTGAAGAAGACACAAAAGTTGGTTTGGCAGCTTTACAAGCTCTAGCCGATCATTATAAGGATTCTTCTTATAAAATTGAAGTTGCGGCAGATATAAAGAAATAATGCATATCATCTTTAAAACAAATAATAATCAATCAGTAGAAATAGAAGAAGAAACAAGTTTATTGCGCGCTTCAATAAGACATAAAGCAGGTATCCCTTTTAAGTGTGGTGGAGGAATATGTGGAACTTGTATTTGTACGATTGATGAAGGTATACATTACACTAATAAATTAACTAAAAAGGAATTAAATATTTTAAATGAGGATCAGATAAAATCATCAAAAAGATTAGCGTGCCAAACAATTGTAAATGGCTTTGTTTCTGTGAGTTGGGATAAGAGAAAAAACTAAAGAAACATAATAGAAATACAATACCAGTATCCTTCATAGTAGTCTCTTTAATCTTTGTATTTGTTTTTATAAGGTTATGGAACAAAATTATCAGAAGTTCTAGAGCTATCCAAAAATGTTGTAAAACTTAATATAATTTCTAAAAAATCAATAAATTAACCAATCAAATTTTCAATAGAAGGGCTAGCTCTTAATAAATCTTTAGTATATTTTTCACTTGGGTGATTAAATACATCTTCAACATCACCTTGCTCAATAATTTTTCCTGATTTCATAACAATAACCCTATCAGCTAAATCTTTAACTACTGGCAAGTCATGTGCAATAAAAATATATGAAAACGAAAATTTATTTTTTAAATTCAATAATAATTTAATTATTTGAGCTTGGATTGAAACATCAAGAGCAGATACTGCTTCATCACAGATAATAATTTCTGGATTAAGTGCTAAAGCTCTTGCAATGGCAATTCTTTGTCTTTGTCCACCAGAGAATTGGTGAGGAAACTTCATTGAATCATCTGGATGCAAACCTACACTTTTTAATAGCTCTGACACTTGACTATTGTATAATTTTTTGTCTAAAAAATCTGAATGAATTTCCCATGGCTCTGATATGATGTCATGTATATTCATAGTTGGATTTAAGGATGCATATGGATCTTGAAATACTACTTGAACCTTCCTTCTAAAATTAAATAGATCTTTTTTATTAAAATTTAAAATATTTTGTCCATGATATAAAATTTCACCATTAGAGGGACTTGCCAATCTTAAAATTAAATTAGAGACTGTGGTTTTACCAGACCCTGACTCACCGACAATTCCCAATACTTCATTAGGAAACAAATTAAAACTTACATTGTCACAAGCAACAGTATCATAAAATTTTGAAATATTTTTTATCTCAAGGATTGGATCAGAAAACTTTTTAGATATTTTCTTTTTCCGTTTTATTAATTTTCCAGGAATAGAATCCATTAGTTGTCTTGTATAAGCATGATTAGGGTTTATAAAGACATCATTCGTTATCCCTTTTTCAACGATTTTACCTTCATTAAGCACTATAACCTTATCCGAGATTTCTGCAGCAATAGCTAAATCATGGGTAATTAAAATTAAACCCATATTTCTTTCATCTCTAAGCTCACCTAGTAATTCTAGAATTTTAGCCTGAATTGTAACATCTAAAGCAGTAGTAGGTTCATCTGCAATAATTATATCTGGTTCTAATGCCAAAGCCATCGCAATCATTACTCTTTGTCTTTGTCCTCCAGAAAATTGATGTGGGAAGTCTTTAGCTCTTTTTGATGGATTTGGAATCCTAACTCGTTCCAATAATTCAACTGCTTTTTTCCAACTCTCTTTTTTTGAGAGATTTTTATGAACCTCGAAACATTCTGCTATTTGGGAACCAACTGAAAAAACAGGATTGAGGTGAGATAACGTATCTTGAAAAATAATAGCTACTTTACTTCCCATTAGTTTTCTTCTTTCAGTATCTGAAAGTTTTAATATATTAAGGTCATTTAAGAAAACTTCGCCACTTTTAATTCTTCCTGGAGGACAGGCAAGAATGCCCATTATTACAGAAGCAGTAACGCTTTTACCTGATCCACTCTCTCCTATGATTGCTAATGTTTCACCTTTTTTTAAATCAAAATTTATTGATTTTACTGCATCAAAAGAACCTTCAGTAGTATCAAATGAAACTGAGAGATTATCTACTTTTAATAATGATTTATTTGCATCACTCACTTTTGTCACCAATGTTTTCTAGACGCCATCTCTGTCTAGGATCTAAAACAATTCTTAACCACGAAGACAATAAATTTAAGGATAATGCTACTAACATAATAATTAGACCAGGAAAAAACGCTAACCACCATGCAATTTGCAAGTAGTTCCTTCCTTGAGCCACCATTAATCCCCAAGTAACTTCTGGAGGCTGTATCCCAACACCAAGAAAACTCAGGGCTGACTCACCCAACATTACAAATGCAAAATCTAATGTTGCTATCGTAATAAGTGTTGGAATAGTCAATGGAGCTATATGTTTGAAAATTATCCTTAGGTTTGAAGCACCCATTGATATCGCTGCTGAAACAAACAACCTTTCTCTTATTTCAAGCACCTCAGCTCTTGCAGTTCTCATGTATATAGGCATTCTCGTGAAGGCTAGTACAATAACTAAATTTAATAAGCCAGGATCAAACATATATAAAACGATTACAGCTAATAAAAGTGACGGAAAACTCATAATTATATCAGCCATTCTCATAATTAAATTTCCTGTTCTGCCACCATAATAGCCTGAAATTAGTCCTAAAACCCCACCCAAAGTCATTGATAAAATAACAGCGCTACCTGCTATAAACATTGTATTTTGTGTAGCAAGTATAAGTCTTGCAATCATACTTCTACCCAGTGCGTCAGCTCCCAAAAAATACATAAAGTGATGATCAAAAGAAAAAGGTTCTAAGTTTCTAAGTCTTAAATTCATTTTTGTATAAGATTCACTAATTAGAAAAGGTCCAAAAATTGCTAAAAAAACCATGAATATTAAAAAAATTATTGATATTAAAGCTAGCTTGTCATTCATAAACATAGAAAATATTTTTCTAAATTTATTTACTAAATGATTTTTTTCTAAAATTAATTGCATATTATTTATGCCTTATTCTTGGATCCAGAACTGCATACGCAATATCAATTATTATATTTATTGAAAGTATAACTATTGCTGTAATTAAAATTGAGGCCTGTACAACTGCAAAGTCTCTTTGCATTATTGAATCTATCATGAGCTTACCAATCCCAGGCCATCCAAATATTGTTTCTACAATTACAGCACCATTAGCAATGGCAGCGGCTTGATCACCAGCAACTGTTATTACAGGTAACAAAGCATTTCTAAGAGCATGTTTAAAAATAACTACTTTTTCTTTTACACCTTTTGCCCTAGCTGTTTTAACAAAATCTGAACTAAGAGCAGTAATCATTGATCCCCTTACTACTTGTACTAAAAGTCCTAACGGTCTAATGACTAATATGGCAATAGGCATTATCCAATATGGTACTCCTCCAATTCCTGACGTAGGCAACCATCCTAGAGAAACTGAAAATATTAAAATAGCTGTTATCGCAACCCAAAAATCTGGCGCGCTTGCGGCTGTTAAGGAAATTACTCTTGAAATTCTATCAAAAATTCCGTTTGGCCTATATGCAGCCAAAGAACCAATTAAAATAGCACCTACGAAAGCTATAGACATTGCAACAGCAGCTAAAGACAAAGTTACTGGAATAGCTTCTAAAACTATATCTATCGCTGGTCTTTCTTTTCTAAGAGAATAACCAAGATTACCATCAGTTAAGTCTCCTAAAAATTTTCCAAATTGAATATAAATAGGGTCATTAAATCCGTGTTTTTCAGAAAATTCTTTTCTAACCTCTAATGGAGCATCTATGGGTAGATATAAGTGTCCTGGATCACCAGTTAAACGAGCTAGAAAAAAAACCATCACAAAAAGTCCTGTGATAGCTAAAATACTAGAAAAAATTCTTTTTGATAAATATTGTCTCATAGATTTATTATGTTTTCAAAAAAATTTCCAACCAGAAATATATCTAGTTGGAAACTAATTTTTTATAATATTAATTAAATTTTACCTGTGAAATTTGAATTTCACTATTAGTAGAAATAGTAGGCGTAAATTTAATTCTAGGGTTTACACGAGAAAATCCAACCATATGAAACATTTGCACATCAGGTACGATTTCTTCATGCAATCTCTTTTGTACTTTGCGCCAAGTGTCTCTTCTGTTAATTCCAGTAGCAGCTGTTGCTTCTGTAATCCAAGCATCTACTTGTTTGTCACATGTCATAGATTGAGCACCTTTACATGCATATTTATTAAACATGGAAAAAACAGCATCACCATTATTGTTGTCATGTTGAGCTTGTTGCAAAGCTGGGCCCCTGTCTTCAGCATATGGTCTACTTAAAAAATCTAACCACCCTGCTGTTTCCATCATTTTAATTTTAATATTGAAACCAACTTCTGTCAGCATCGCATGCATAGCTTCCATTGCTTCTGTGGCATTAGGGTAGATACCTAATCTTCCAATCAAAACAATTTCTTTATCTACTGGGACACCGTCTGCCTTAGCTTCTTTAACTAATCTTTTAGCTTCAGCAGGATTATATGGCCACGGCTTAAGATTTGGGTTGTGACCGTTGATACTAGGAACAACAATCTGGGTCATTTTGACAACTCCTTTAGGAAAAATTGTTCCCATTAATCCATCAAGGTCAATGGCTAGATTCATAGCTTTTCTAACCCGAATGTCGTTTAAAGGAGCTCGTGTTAAATCAATTCTAAGTCTAGAAGTCTCAGAATTGAAATAACTAAAATCCATTTTTGGATCATTAGCATCCTGCACACCAATACTTGCCGCTATGTCTGCTTCACCAGTTTTAACCATTGCAGCTCTAACTGCTGATTCATTTCTCCAAACATATGTTGCATTCTCAACTTCTGGTTTATCACCCCAATAACCATCAAATCTTTTTAAAGTAACAGATTGACCTGGTGTCCATGTGTTGAACAGGTAAGGCCCAGTTCCTTTGGGGTCACGAACACCTTTAGCTTCTTGAGTATTAGGACTTACGATTGTCATTGTTCCCATCAAAGCAGGCATAATAGGTTGAGGTGACTCAGTTTTCACTGATATTGTATGACTTCCTATTGCAGAAGCCTTTAGTTTTATGTTACCAAAAAACTTTGTTCTAATTTCACAATCATACTTAGGATTTAATGCGCGGTTAATAGACTTTACGACAGCTTTTGCATTCAAATCTTCTCCATCATGAAATTTAATTCCTTTTCTAATATTAAATTCCCAGGTTAGGTTATCTGTTTGCTTCCAGGATGTAGCAAGTCTGGGTGTAACAGAACCATCAGCTGGATTAATTTCAGTAAGTGTTTCGGTAACATTTTGTTTTACTATTTTCCCAACAACAGATCTTGTAGCTTCACAAGGATCAACAATGTCAGGTTCCTCAGCTATAACAATAGTTATATCTTTCCCAGCAGAATAAGCTGGAGAAAACATACTTCCAATTGCCATAATTGTAGCTGTGGAAATTGCAAATGATAAATTTTTTAATTTCATAATTTATTTCCTTCCTTAAGTTTATTTAACGAATTTAATTTCAATATTTTTTACCTCCTTTCACAATTAATTAATGATAAAAATTACAGTATTAATTTAAAACTCTTTCCAACTTTTGAAGAGTTTTCAAATATTTTGGCTTTGGTTCCTCTCCATATGTATAAGGCCAATTGGTATATGAAACTTCTCCAACATAAATACTACCCTCACTATCAACAGATATACCATGTGGTGCTTGAAATTGACCTAACTCAAATCCAGCACCGTTTTCACCCCCTAAACGTGATATTAAATTTCCATTATTATCCAGAATACTTAACCTTGGGCCTAAATTTTTATATTTTCTGTTGACCAGAAGTCCTGGTCCTAATTCTCCAACAACACAAATTGGGCATTTACCTCTAGGCATAAACAAGCCACATGGTCGATGAAGATTATTCCACTGTGTCTCGTATTTACCCTCTGTATTAAAAATTTGTACTCTGTGATTTTCTCTATCTGCTACATAAATCCAACCATCATCATCAGCTACGATATTGTGAACAAGATTAAATTGACCAGGTCCAGTTCCAGACTCACCAAATGTCTTGATTAGTTTACCATCAGGTGAGTACTTATGGACACAAGCATTTCCATAACCATCAGATACAAAAATGTTATTATCTGGACACAATGCAGTATGAGTACATCTATGGAATGGCAAATTAGACATAAATTCTGAAGGTTTTCCAGGGACGCCAATTTGAAAAATCAATTTCCCATCAGGAGATATTTTTTTAACTGTATGATCTCCATCGTCGGTACAATATAAATAATCATCTGGGCCAATATGAATTCCATGAGGTCTTGAAAAAAGATTTTCACCCCAAGACCTTAGGTAGTTACCATCTAAGTCAAAAACAATTATAGGGTGTTCTCCGCGATTAAACACGTACACCTCATCTTTACTGTTGACTGCAACTCCAGCCACATCCATAAAAGACCAATTTTCAGGAAGCTTGGCCCAGTCATCAACAACTTTATATTTGTATTTTCCTTGTCCGAGCAATACTGACAAAACAACCCCCTTTAAAATTATTATCTTTAAAATTGAATTTGTCTATAAATTAATAACAACCATTGAAAAAAAACATTAACCATAGAATAATGAAAAAAATTAATTAAGTTTATAATATAATGAAATCAATATTAATTACTGGTGCTGCATCTGGTATTGGAGCTGCAACTGCAAAAAAATTAGCTTCAAAAGACGTTTCCCTTACTTTAACGACTAAGTCTAACTTAGACGGTTTAAAATCTGTTAGACAATTTGCAGAAAATAAAGGTGCAAAAGTTAGCTATGTTTGTGGTGACTTATCAGAAAAGAAATTTTTAGAAGAATTAGTAAATTTAGCGAGAAGTAGCACCGGCAATATTGACCAATTTATATCCAATGCAGGTTATGCTGACAAAAAAGAATTTGGAGAATTTAATAATAACGATCTTAATAGATCTGTTCAAACTATGGCAATATCCTTTTCAGAAATTATAAACTTATGTATTGAAGATTTTAAAAAATCAAGTTGTGGAAGGATTATTGTTATCAGTTCATTTGTGAATAAAAGTATTGGCTTGAACAATAAAATTTTTCCAATTACAGCCGCTGCGAAAGGTGCTTTAGAAGCTCTTACAAAAACTTTATCTTTTCAATTAGCAAGACACAATGTAACTGTAAATGCAATTTCACCAGGGTATACAAAAAAAGATGGTAATCATTCTGCTCTATCGCTAGATGAATGGGATAAGATTATAAATAAAATACCTCTATCTAGACTTGCAAGACCTGAAGATATTGCAAATTTGGTAAATTTTTTACTGTCAAATGAAGCATCTTATATTACTGGACAAGTAATAAAAGTTGATGGTGGTTTGTCACTTTTATAAAATCACAATATAAATCTATCTGGTAAGAATGGATCAATATTAATAGAAGTTTTCTTATTTTCTATCATATCAGCCAAAACAACCCCAGAACCAGCTGAAGTAGACAGTCCAATGTGATTATGTCCGAAATTAAACCACAAGTTTTTATGTTTAGGTGCTTTTCCTATCATAGGCAGACTATCTGCAATAGTTGGCCTTGAGCCCAGCCAAGGAACTTTTGTTAATTTATTTTTTAGGGGTAAAATTGTTTTTAATTTCTGGACCACTTCATTAATTTGTTCTTCATTTAAATCTGCTCCTCTGAAATTTAGTTCAACACCTGATGTAACTCTAATGTCATTTTTGTTACAACTATAAACAAAACCACCATCAACGTCATGAATTGCTGGACTTAAATCAATGTTCTTCTTAGTGCTAAAATGATGATGATAACCCCTTTCCCATGCAAGTGGTATTTTATAACCTAAGTTAGATAAAAAATCCTTAGACCAAGGTCCTGTACAAATTACAACTTCATCAAAGATTTTTTTATTTTTATTTAAGTAAACAGTCCAATACCCATTAATGAATTTTATATCCTTACAAACTTCTTTGTAAAAACTACCTCCAGATTTTATAAAATGTTTAAAATAATTTTTTGATAATTCTAATGGAGACTTAACTCTCAGGGAGTTTTTAAAAAGAACGCCTTTGTAATACTCAACTTGTAAATCAGGAAATTGTTTCTTTATTTCTTGTTTATTTAAGAGAGTGTATTCAGCCTTGTTTTTATCTAATATGTCTAACTCATAAGAATAATTTTCATAGCTTAATTGTGTTTTAAAAACCTTCAGCCATCCAGGTGATTCAATATTATTATTAGACTTTGTCTTTTTAATAAGTTTTTTATGTGTTTTTAAAGATAAAACCTGTAATTCTCTTAATGCTTGTGCAGCAAGTTCCATATGTTTTTTTTTACTAAACATTAAAAAGTTAATTACCCAAGACAATCTCAAAAATACAAATAATTTTGAATATCTAAATGATGTCTTTCTTTTAAAGATTAAACTAAACAAGGTTTTAAGTAATTGAGGATTATTAATGATCATTAACGAAGAGTCTGTTAACACACCTGCGTTTCCATATGAAGTTTGTGAACCAGGATCATTTGGATCGATGAGAGTTACTGAAAAACCTCGGTCTATTAATTCAATAGCAGTACAAATTCCAACTATACCTGATCCAATAATTACTATTTTTTTAATTGCATCGTCTGGCATTTCAAACCAGTTATAATATAACCATTATTATGGTATTCCTCTATTTGTAATTTGGACAACAATTTACTCACCTCACGTCAGTTAAATTATTTTCAAATAAAAAAATCTTGTTATAAAACCTTTTCACCTTCAAGCATAACTCTATGCATTACTCTCAATTGACTTGTATCATAATCTGAGTTCGCTTTATGCATTGTGCAACGGTTATCCCAAATCACTAAGTCACCTTTTTCGTAATTATGACTATATTGATATTTTTTTTGAAATGAAAAATCATATAATTCATCTAGCAAAGCATCACTTTCTATTTCGTTTAATCCTTCTATATAATCTATCCTATTGGGATTAATATAAATTGATTTTTTATTAGACATAGGATGTGTTCTAATTAATGGATGATCAACAGGAGGCGTTTCTAGCTCTTGTTCTTTTGATAGCTTTGCAACTTTTGAAACATTCCGTCTACTTTGCCATTTATGGATTGCTCGAGAGTTTGATATTTTATTTTTTATTTTTGATGGAAGATCATTATAAACAGAATAACAATTTATAAAATCTGTTCCACCCCCATTTTCCGGAAGAATTTCTGGATATATAAATGTTAAAGTTGCAGGTTTATCTCTATAAGAATCGTCAGTATGCCAATGACTTGCATATACTGCAGGTTTGTTATCTTTAGTTCTGTTTGTTACAACTATTACTTCGGGAATATTTTCAATAGTTTCGTCTTTAACAAAATATTTTTTTGGAGTTCCAAATATCTTTGAAATCTCTACCAATTTTGAAGCACTAAGATTTTGATTTTTTATGCATATAACTAAATGATCAGTTATTGCTTTAATTAATTTTTGCTTATCCTCATTACTTAATCTATTGTTCAAGTCTAAGCCAGTTATTTCAGCTCCCATTACATTTGAAAGTGATTTAATTTTGAAATCTACCATGAGGCCTCCCTGTCATAAAAAATATAAATTTATGCTAATTAATAAATAAAAAATTACAAGAAGCTAGATATTAAAAATATTTAAGAAATGAGATCTCAAAACAAATAAAGTGTTTAATATGGCCACACTAAACATTCTGAAAAAAGTAAATAAAATAACTAAAATTTTTGAAAATTTAGAAACTATTTTTTAACAAAATTATTCAAAATATAGATAATTACAAATAATTTAACCAAATACCAAATGTATCAACTTATCATTGAACCCTGGTCCGTGTTCCATGGACTACTGTCAATGGGCAGACCACCCCCTGACCATTGACCAATGTTGATTAGGAAAAGGGTGCAGTAACCCCCTACTTTGCAAATATTTTGTGGGACAATTAGTGGGACAAGATTAATAGCCTACTATTTTATTGATTCAAATCAATTGGTTAGAGATCACTTTGGCTGACACCCCAATGATTTTGAATGAATTAAGTTTTTATTTATATTTTATTTTTATTAGATTTATTATCATAAATGTTTTGATAATTTTCTGATAATTCATTCATTTTTTGAAAAAAGTCAATTTCTGCAAACGGCTCACATTTTCTAGTATTATATACTTTGTTTTTTAATATATTCATTTTGCTTAGAATTAATGTCTTTCTATCTAATGAATAAGCGTAAAGATTTAAACTATCCTTGTAAGTCCACCTGATTTCATTTTCATTAGAAGAGAATTTTTTTTTCTTTCTGAGAGTTGTTTTAATATTCTCACTTACTTTTATATTGTCGCCAACTTTGGTTATATAATAAATAGCTACTTTGTTTGTTTTAAAGTGAAAGCCAATTTCAGAAGGTTTGTTATTTGGCATATAAGAAGAAGGATCTAAATGATCTTGCTTACACTCTATGCACTCACAAACAATGCCTTTACCATTGACACTTGCAAAGGAAGGTAAGGTATAAAATATCGATAATATTGTTATAAGTAGCTTCATAATTAATCTTTAAGATGTATTTATTATTTACATAAACATTCAACAAATCAATTTAAACCAATAGAAATAAAATTTCTTGAATAAATATATAATATTAGGTGATATTCCATAATTTTTGATTTAACTCAAACCCTTCTTTTGCAAGATTTAATACGTCTCTTGTCTGAAGATCTTTATTGAAACATTCAAGGGAAAAATATTCATTAAAACCAGTTGATTTTACCACTTTAACAAATTCCTTAAGATTAAAATCTCCGTATCCTGGTAAAATTCTATGAGTTCTACTCCAACTTAGATAATCTAAGTTTAGAAATGGTGCATCAGAAATTTGAACTAAAAAAATTTTATCTTTAGGAATTTGCTTAATATGAGAAATATTATTTTTTTGAGATAAAATATGAAATGAATCAAGGACAATTCCTAGATTATCATTATCAGCATCTTGAATAAGTTTTATTGCATGATTGTAATGTTTAACGTGCCTTCCCCAAGCAAGTGGTTCATATGCAAGCTTTAATTCTAGTTTTTTAGCAATTTCTGCAAGTTCATTCAAATCTGATGTTATTTGACTTTCATCTAATGAACTTTCTTGGCTAGTATTCGAGCAAATCATGACCATTTTTGAATCAAGTTCTTTTGCAGTTTCTAAATAAGCTTTAGCTTTATCAAAATTATAATCTTTATTAGCCTTTGGCATCCCTTCAAAATCTCTAAGGGGAAAATAACTAGCTAAACTTAAGCCAAAATCTTTGATTAAAGTATTTAATTCTTTTGGACTTCCTTCAAATGCGTCTAAATCAGTATCAAACAATTCTATAGAATTAAATCCTGCATTGGCTATAGATTCTAACTTTGTTTTAAGATCTCCTCCAAGAGTGACTGTGGCAATAGTTGGTATCATAATTTAATCTTTGTTTTTTATTGAATTGATTGCATGGCACGCTGCTATATATCCAAAAGTCATTCCTGGGCCAATAGTGATCCCTGGGCCAGGATAAACACCAGCCATAATTGAGTCCATATCATTACCGCACGCATACAAACCTTTTATAGCTTCACCGTTTACATCCAAAACTTGAGCATCTGAATTAGTAATTAATCCCGAACTTGCACCTATATCACCTGGATACACATCAATAGCATAAAAAGGTGGTTTCGTTATACTCCCTAGGCAAGGGTTAGGTTTATGATTCATGTCTCCCAAATTTATTTGGTATGCATCTTCACCCTTCTTAAAATCTAAATCTTTTCCTGTTTTTGCATAATTATTAATACTAGATATCGTTTTTGATAATTCATCAAAAGGGACATTAATTAAAGTAGAAAGATCTTTGATAGTATTAGCAGTTTTAACGTATCCAATTTTAATTGCATTTTTAAGTCCAATTCCATTAGGCCGTACCATCCCAAGACCGTATTTATTTATAAAGTTTTTATCGCAAACAAAATAACAGCTTCGATTAGGATATTTTTTCAAAGCTTTCGAAAGAGCTTTTCCAAACAGATGATAAGTTGTTGCTTCATTAACAAATCTTTTGCCATTTGGGTTAACCGCAACTAAGCCTGGTTTACCTCTATCTAAAACAAAATGTGGAAATACAGCGGTTGAGTTATCATTTCGTTTTTTTAATGATATTGGTGCAAAAAAACTATTACTTTCATCGGATATTTTTAGACGTCCACCCAACTTCTCAGCTAAATTTATCCCATCACCAGTAGCACTTTCTAAAACACAAGATTCTTTAGGTATAGTTTGTGGTATTAGTTTTTTTCTTAATTTTTTATTATTTGAGAAGCCACCTGTTGCTAATATGACGCCAGCATTAACTTTAATTCTATTTATTTTGTTATTTGAAGTAATTGATACCTCAGAGACTTTATTATTTTTATAAATTAATGATTTTACATCTGCAGAACAAATTATATTCACATTATAACTCAGTAAAGATTGATATAAGCGACCTACCAATGCATTACCCATTACAAGACGAGTTCCTCTACCAAATTTAATGACATCAATAAGATAACAGCATAAAATTTTTACCGAATGTATAAATGATTTTATACTTTTAGTGAGTTTCATTAAGTGTGATATATCCACCCTATCAACCATCAAACCATTAAATAGCATGAACTCTGGAAGAGGTAATCTTATATCCTTAAAGTGCTTTCCAAGAACAGATGCATTATATGGATGAGGCTCTAGAACTCTTCCTGACAAAGTTGCCCCTTCTAGTTTAGCTAAGTAATCTGGATGATGATCATAGGCCCTTAACTTTACAAATGACTTTTTATCTAAAAACTTAACCATTTCAGGTCCTGCTTTTAAAAACTTTTCTATTCGCTCTAAGTCAAATTTGTTACCTATTGCATTTTTTAGATAAATAAGAGAATTTTGGAAATTATCCTTACCTGTTTTGTCAAGAAAAGTGTTAGGTATCCATAACGAACCTGCAGAACGTGCAGATGTTCCCCCAATCTTATCAGTTTTTTCAATTAATGTTACCTGATATCCTAGAGCAGCACCTGTTAAAGCGGCGGACATGCCTGCCGCACCTGAACCTAGAACAATAAGATCTGTTTCTTTAGGTATTTGATCGTTTACATTATACTTCATTTTAAAATTAAACAGGTCCTACACTAATTGCTTTAGGAACTGAATTAGGAATAATATTTAATGTTTTTGCGATAGTTTGCATTGCTATTATGTAACCGTATGGACCTAATCCACAGATAACTCCTGTTGAAACACTGGACATAATTGAGTTTTGATGATTTTTGTCTCGTGCATGAATGTTAGACAAATGAACTTCAACAACAGAACCTGAAAACATCCTAATGGCGTCTAGTATAGGTACAGAGTGGAATGAAAAACCTGCAGGGTTTATGATAATGGCTTCAGAATTATGTCTACATGCCTGAATTTGATCAACCATTACCCCTTCATGATTTGTTTGAAAAAAATCTAAATTAATTTTTAAAAAATCGGCAAATTCTTGGCAACTTTCTTTGATAGCATCTAGAGTTGTAGACCCATAAATTTTGGGCTCTCTTTCACCAAGAAGGTTTAAATTAGGTCCGTTCAAGATTGTAATTTTTGACATATTAAAATACTCTAATCAGGTTAAAATGAAGTGTAATTCTTGGATCATAAGTTAAAACAGTAAAATAATATTTTAAAGTCAAATTTATTAAGATTTTTACTTATTAAATGTTTATTTGATAAAGAGGCAATTCTACTTTAGATAATTTTAACCTGCACCACCTAAAGCCTTTTATGTTTTCTAATTGAGATTTAAAATATCTTTTATAAAGTTTTCTGTTTAAGCGAATACAATTATAACAAAGATATAACCAATCCTTTTCAAGGATATTTTTCTTAC
>Ga0181597_10002291_pt1 | contig 20838 bp, 13 predicted proteins | sample 041ome_5_FD_148647 | JGI IMG/M metagenome (GOLD analysis project Ga0181597, IMG submission 148647) | Coastal salt marsh microbial communities from the Groves Creek Marsh, Skidaway Island, Georgia - 041403US metaG (spades assembly) | ecosystem: Environmental > Aquatic > Marine > Intertidal zone...
GGATGGATATTCTCTTGTGTACGAGAAATATACTTCGGTGACGAGAGTGTACGTCTGCGATCGAAAGATTGGTTTCGACGAGAAGACGAAAGAAGACGTCGTGGAGAGAACGATCGTGGCGAGAGGCGCCGTGTGGGGGGACGACCAGAACGTGGATAGAATTCGATTATCTAATCAAATTTCAAAGGTTTGGCCGACGCAAGTGGCTCCGAACGTGCCCGTAGGATGTCACACCGGCGTGTTCGAAATGGCGGAGGAATTTTTTAACGAATTAACGCCGTATATTAACGGCCCTGACGTCGGAAAAGAAGTGAAGCAGTTGACGTTTTGTGGGCATTCCTTGGGTGGATCGATCGCGACGATATTAGCGGTGTGGACAAAGTTGAGACTAGAGGTGGATTGCGCCAAGATGAACGTGAACGTGCACACGTACGGGTCGCCGAACGTTCTCGCGTTGGACATGTCTTTGTTGAACAAAATGGAAAAAGAAGAGAAGGAGAAATTTCGCGGGTACCCGAAATCGGCGTTAGACGCGATTGGTTTTGAAGAGTCTGCGTTGAGAGCGCACGTTTTGAGCAACGATATCGTTCCGAGAATGTGGTTATCACACGATCCGGTTTTTAACACCTTGAAATCGAACGAGTGGGGCGCAAACTTATTAAAGTGGAAAGAAGAAACGTTCGGAAGGAGAGGAATGTTAACCATGGATCGTTTTTTATACGAAGTGAGTGGTTATTTAGTATTTTTAGAGCTGGGAACCGATAACGCCGCGAAAAGGGCGGTGGTGAAAGAGACTGCAAACTTAGAGACGCATTTAGAACGGTTGACGTGGCAGTTGGAAGATTTTACTTCTGGCGCGCAGAACAATCCGTTGCGAGCGCTTGCGCCGGCGTTGGAGCACAATTCTCAGAATTACGTAGACGTCATGCAGTACCTCGCGGTGAACGCGTTGTTGGTAAAGAGAAAACAGTGAAGTAATAGAAGGAATAGGAGAGACGAAGTATTAGAGCACGATATTAAAGCGTGTAAAATTGATGATAGATGCATATGCCGCCGCCGCGAAATTATTAAATTATTATAACGATGATCACGATTGAAATTCTTTCATATAACAATACAACAATTTTCTTCTTTTTTATTTCTTTTTTCGAGCGGCTTTGGCTTCCTCTCGCTCCTGGATCCGTCGTTGCGCGCGGTTGAGTTTCTTCGGAGGAGCAGTTGTCGCCGGTTGTCCAGCGCTAGCACTACTACCACTACTCCCAGTCGCAACCGGTGGAGTCGAATGACTCACCCATAACTGGGACACCCACTTCTCGCACCCGTCCTCGGCCTCGGTTGCTGTGTGCAACGTCCTCGGGTCCGGCATCGCCGCCACGCTCGCGGGGAAGAAAACCAAGCACTTCCCTTTCTTCGGTTGAACGTTCAAATCTAAGTGCTCGAATCGAGTGACCCCGCCGTTCGGAACGTCGTTCAAATATACCAAAACTGTCGCTCTTCTCTGATACCCTTTCTCCGTGGCGATGCCAATCGGAAACGCGTCTTCGTGTTTTTTAAAATACTCCCCTCCGCTATAGTGCGCGACTTGCGGCAACTCGAAAGCCCACTCGCCTTTCCCGCCAGTCGGCGCTTTGAACGCGTTCTTCTTTGCGCTCAATCCTCGTATATCCGGCAACAATTTCTCCGCGCTCGCTAAAATCGCTTTTTTACTCGCGTGATTTTCCAACCCGTGCGAGTTCAACGCCACCGTCCTGCTCGTGCGAATGTTCTCGTTCGCAGCGCCGCCGCCGATGGCGGAGACTTTCAACCCGCCGCTCGTTTTCGCCGCCAACACTAAATTATCGCACTCTTTCTCCGAGATGAAATCCTCCACCGTAAACACCGGTGGATCGAGATTCAAAACCGAGATTTTCGTCTCGTCGTACGCTTCGTCGATGGACATGAACTCGTACGCTAAAAACCTTCTGAAGGAGACTTTAAAATCTTCCGCCTGCGCAGATAACTGCATTCCACCAGACGCGAGTTGTTCCGGAGGAATTTTCGAGAGCGTTTGTCGTTCGTGCGCCGGTATAAACGCCGGCGGTTGTTGTTGCTGCTGCTGCTGTGGGGAAGAAGAAGAAGTGGCTTCCGCTCGTGTTGTCATTCTACTTCGTCTCGTTCTTCTGTTACTCGACGACGACGACGACAGAGAAGAACACGAAGAAGAAGAAATAGGTTTGTTGTTCGTTGTTATCCATCTCTCATCGACATCGCGCAACGAGCGCCGACCAGAAGACGACGACGACGACGACGACGACGACGACGACGAAACCGCGTCGCGGTGATAGTGATGGTGCAAAACAACGCGCGATAGCGACGATGACGCGGCGACCACAGAGAGAGATGATGTCATGAAATTTTCAAATATATGTGTGTATACTTCTCTCTGTCTGCGCGCTCTTTTTGTGGATAGCTGCACTTTTTTTTTCCAATTTTACGCGCTCAAATACGTATTTTGTGTTTATACTAATAACAAACCATGCCGCCGGTTGTCGCGGGAAGCGGTGTGAACGAGAGCAACAACAACAGCAGCAGCGATGATACCGACGACGACGACGAAGAAGAAGAACTGAGCCGAAGAACGTATCTCGGTTTTAGCGGTCGAATGGTTACGTCCAAAGAAGTCGACGCGGTGGATGCGTACGCGACGAAAGTCGGCGGCGAACCAAAGTTTTCCGCGACGGAAGAAAAAGGAGACGACGACGATGAAGGAAAGGAGACGACGACGATGCCGTCGTTGTTATCGGAGGAGCAAATGCGGTGCAAGTCGTGCGAGAGTAAACTGTCGCTGATTTTCCAAGCGTACGCGCCGTTGACGGCGATCGGGGACGGCGTGCGAGAAGATATTCTCGAACGAACTTTGTACGTGTTTTCGTGCACGAATTTTACGCGCTGTTGCTCGGGAGGAGGGGCATCGGACGTCAACGACGCGACGACGACGACGGGAAAATGGAGAGCGTTTCGAGTGCAAAAAAGGAAAAAAGAAACGAGCGATAGCAACAGTGGTAGTAGTATTGAGAATACTGTTAATAATAATAACAGCATGGATTTGAACGCGAAGGAAAAGAACGAGGATTTGTTTGGAACGAACGACGATTGGGGGTGCGACGAGAGCAAAGACGATTGGAACGTCGACGACGACGACGACGCGAGAAAAGAAGAGGAGGAGTCTTTGGAGCAGCTGACGAAACAGTTAGACGAGGCGATGTTGAAAGAAAAAGAGAGGAAAGAGGAGCTCGAGCTACTCGAAGAAGAAGACGATGATGACGACGACGATGAAACGCAAATTGAATCGTATCACGAGGACGCTCCAAACGCGTTGCCGGAATTTTACGTGTGTTCAGATTTAGAACCTATAAAGGCAGAGGCGAAGAGAAAAGCGTTAGGTTTAAACGATAAAGTAGATTCAATGTTGCGTAAATACGCCCAAGAGGAAGGCTTGGAAGTTTCGGAGATTGAGAAGAGTTTACTCGAGTTGCACGCCGGAGGGAAAGTCGCGGAGATGAAGGACATGATGGACGAATCTGGAACGAGGGAAGTCTCGTCCTCGTGGCAAGGCGAAACGTACGAAAAAGGCGAATCCATCAACGCATCCGAACAGTATTTGAAGTTTCAAAAACGCATAGCTCGAGCGCCGGAACAAATCGCTCGATACCGTTTTCGAACGCGCGATTGCGATATCGTTTGGCCAGATGAGGATGTGCCGACGAGGAAATCAAAACCGTGCGAGAAATGCAAAGGCAAACGCGAGATGGAATTACAGTTGACGCCCGGATTGTTGAAAGAAATCGAAGACGCGTTGCGTTTACGAGCAAAAGCCGGAAGGAAGGGAGGTATTTCAGAATCTGATGCGATTGCTTTCGATTTCAATGCCGTGGGGGTCTGGACGTGCACGAACTCGTGTTTCGACGAGAGCCAGACGACGTGCGTTCGCGAGGAGGAGGTTTTTGTCGCATCCGATGGAATAGATCAATCCATATTAGCAAAATTAGCCGCAGCAAAATGAGAGAAGAGCAATACGAACTGATTTAGAGCTACTTCGTACAAATATCTAGTAAATTACACTGCTACATGCGCGATACTATATCAGCGACGCGTTCAACAGTCGCATTTCTAATACTTTCATCGTGGAAGAGTTTCAACTCGACGCGATACCGTTTCAATTCGTTTGCCATTTCTTTCGTGACCTCGCAGATGGACGAGTTGTTGTTCGACTCGTTTATTTCTTCCACTTCGTCGTTGCTTTTGATCTCGGTAAACGTTTCGAGTATTCGCGCGCTCGCTTTTTCTGTGCCTTCGCTCGCGTCGATCCATTGAAATTGCTTTTCCGATCGAAGCCACGTGAATTGCCTCTTCGCGTACATTCTAGTTTCTCTTTGTAACTCTTCGATGAACTCGAGGAGTAGAGCGGCGTATCTGTTCTTCGCGGTTTCGCCATTGTTCTCTCTTTCTCGTTTACATTTCAATAAATAATCGATCGCTTGCGCGTACCCGATCGCTCTCGACGCCGAATTCGTGTTCGGCTTCACCCCTTCTCTCAACAAATACGCCGCTTCGTCCAGTATGCCGTTTGCGACCATTTCTTCGACTCTTTGATCCATTCTTCGATATAGATCGATTCTGTTCATCGATAACGCGTAACAGTGAAACTGTTTACTTTCATCCTTGACTGGTTGGAAAGATCCTTTCGGCTTTCCTCCGGAAACGTCTAAAATTTCCAACGCTCTCGTTAATCTGTACCAGTCGTTTCGTGCCAGTTTCCCCGCGGTTTCCGAATCGCCTCGCTGTTTTAAATACTCGATGGCTTCATCCCAAGCCGCCATTGCATCCATCGCGTCATCATCGGCGTCACTATTATCGCTATTTGCATTGCTACTGCTTTTATATCTATCTCGAATTTCCTGTACTTGCTTTTCTGCTCTCAAACTGCTCTCTTTCGTCGATTTCGGTACGTTCGGTTTCCCGTCCGTCAACCATTTCACGTACATCCCGGTCCCGCCGCATACGATGGGCACTTTCCCTCTCTCGTGAATATCGTCTATCCACCGATTCGCCAACTCGTAAAACTCCCCGACGTCAAAATCTTCCGTCACGGGTGATTTTAAATCCAAACCGTGGTGTCGGATCGACTGCATGTCTTCTTCGGACAGCTTCGCCGAACCGACGTTCAAGTTTCGGTACACTTGCACCGAATCGGCGGAGATAATTTCTCCGTCGAGTTGTTTCGCGATGGAGATGGCGACGGAGGATTTCCCCACCGACGTCGGGCCGGAAATCACCAGCACTCGTTTCTTTCTGTCGTTGTTGTTGTTGTTGTTCGCGTCATCGTCGTTACCACCACCAACAACAACAACACCATCTTCGCTTTGACGACGTCGCACGGCAGCGGCGCTCAACGGTTTCCTCTGATTTTTACGCGCGACAACGACGACAGAACCGCCTCCTCTCGTTTGTCCTCCTCGCGTTGTCGTCAAAAAACCTCTCGTCGTCGTCGTCGTCCTCTGTCGCGCAAAGTTTGTTTTCGCGACGGTTAACGCGGCGGCGCGAGTCGCCGCGGCGACTGCGGCCCTCATTTATTTAGTGTGAAGTCGTTCGTTCTCCACATTTTTTTTCCCTACTACGACTACTCACTAAAATGAACAACAACAACAACAACAACAACAACAACAACAACTCGATGACGACGACGATGATGAACGCGATGAAGCGAGTCGAACGCTTGAAAACGCAAGTCGTCGTCGACTCGCGCGATGATAACGCTGGCGGTATTCCGACGACGAGCGCGACCAGACTCGAACGACAAGAAACTTTCTTTTCCTCTCCGTGGGTGCGTTTTTTTTTTCTCTCTCTTTTTGTGTTTTTACTTAACGGTGCATCGAATCGCTTTTTTTCTCTCTTTCTCTCTTTTCGCGACGCTCTCTCACTCGTTGTTGTGACTGTTGATGTGTTTGATGTGCAGGCTTCTAAACATCCGGACGACGTGGTCATCGTCTGCGCGTTGAGAACGCCAATCACGCGCGCGAGAAAAGGCGGATTGAAAGATACCACCGCGGACGATCTCGTGGCAACGGTTTTGCACGCAGCCATGAAAGAGACAAAAAATATAAATCCTACAGACATTGGCGACGTGGTCGTGGGATCTGTGTTGGGAGATTCGAGCCAACGCGCAAACGAGTGCAGAATTGGAATGTTTTTAGCCGGTTTTCCGGTGAAAGTTCCGGTGAGGACGGTGAACAGACAGTGTTCGAGCGGATTGCAAGCGTGCGCGGACGTGGCGAGCGCGATTAAAGCTGGATATTACGAGGTTGGCATCGCGGCTGGCGTGGAGACGATGAGTAAAAATCCCATGAAATGGGACGGAGGGTTTAATCCAAAAGCTGCGAGCGTGACAAACGCGCAGAATTGCTTAATACCCATGGGTGTCACGAGTGAAAACGTAGCCGCGAAGTGGCACATTTCGAGAGAGGAGCAAGACGCGTTCGCGGCGGAGAGTCACAGGAGAGCCGCGGAGGCGAGGCGAAACGGGAAGTTTAAGAGTCAAATCGTGCCCGTGGTGACGAAAATTATCGATAAAGAGACGAAAGTGGAGAAAGAAGTCATCGTTACCGAGGATGATGGGATTCGAGAAGGCGTGACGGTGGAAAATTTAGCAAAGTTGAAACCGGTGTTCAAAAAAGGCGGGAGCACGACAGCCGGGAACGCGAGTCAAGTCAGCGATGGCGCTGGGGTAGTCATTTTGTGTAAACGATCGTACGCGATGAAACACGGGTTGAAAGTTATGGCCAAGTGGAAATCCTTCAGCGCAGTTGGGTGTCCGCCGGAAATTATGGGCATTGGCCCAGCCGTGGCCATTCCGGACGCGTGCGAAAGAGCGGGCGTGAAAGTTTCTGATATCAATTTGTTCGAGCTGAACGAAGCATTTGCGAGTCAAGCGTCGTATTGCGTGAACCATTTGAAGTTAAATAAAGATATCGTGAACGTAAACGGGGGTGCTATTGCGCTCGGACATCCGTTAGGGGCGACCGGGGCGAGGTGCATGGCGACGTTGCTGCATGAGATGCATAGTAGAGACCCATCGTGTAAGCTCGGGGTGGTGTCAATGTGTATTGGAAGCGGTATGGGCGCTGCTGCCGTCGTGGAAAGAGAGTAAAAATTGTTATAAAGATACTAGGTACCATTTAATATGAAACACATAAGGAGACAGAAATGTACGTACAAGTGTTGCTTTGAATTTGTGACTTTCTCTAATTTTTGCTGTGTGTGTGCTACAACTCTATAATTTTTTTAAATATCTAACGTTTCCTCTTCATCTGCTTCTGCTTCCTCGACGTCTTCAAACGCGGTGAGGTCGTCTTTCGATCCGAGCGAGGCAGAAACGGACGAGGTATTTCCACCGAGGACAAATTCTGCGGCGTCTAACTTCAACCTCGAAACCGCCGCGGTTGCCTTTTCAGCCAGGCCTTTCCCCCGTCCCCTGCTGAAACCTGGAGTACCGTCCGGGCCTTTTGAAAGCGTGAATTGGGACCCAACAAATTGTGGTCTCGGAGAATCGCGTCCGCCGTTATCGCTTCCCATCGCTGAATTTGACCTCGTTGGCGTCGAAACGCCTGCATTCGGACCTTCTTTCGTTCTCTTAATACGTTTCGCGGTGTACTCTTTATTCTCACCTTGCGATTGGTTCACGAAATACGTCGCCTCGTCCCCTTCGAATAAGGTCACGCCGCCATCCACATCCGCACCGTGGAAGAATGCTTTCCCGACTTCACCGGTATCTGGATCACTGTGTGACAAAAATCCGTAAGAACCTTCGCTTTTCGTGCTCAGGACGGTACCGGTAAATTGTACTAATTTTACTTTCGTCGCAAACTGTTTCTTCTCGTCCCGCTTATCGGTGGCGATGCAAAAAGAAACCAAGTCTCCGGGTTTCGGATTGCAATTTCTATCGACGACAGTTTTGAATTTATAACTTTGTGAAGTTCCGTCTGCATTTTCGACGACAATTGTGCCATTGTTGCTCGCGTTGGATGAAAACGAGGATTTTCCAAAACTTCTACCAGAGGCAAAAACAAGGCGTTCTTTGCAGATACCTCGAACGCTTCGTTCATCGACGGTTTCAAAGACTACCTTCGAGCCTTCAGGAGCTTCGCACACGTTGTGTGCGACCAAAGCATTTCTGTTTTGGTCTCTATGAACGGTAAATTGCACAATTTTCCCAACTTTTGGATTTTCTAAATTCTTCAATTGCGTAAAGTGGAAAAATACATCTTCCACGCGCTCTTCGCATTTGATGAAGCCAAAACCGTTCTTGATGACGACAATTTTACCCAATTCTATTTCTGAGGGCGACGGACTCTCTTCTTCACCAGAATTTGGCGCCTCTACGTACTTTTTAACGCTATCATTGTTACTCTCATCGACGACGTCTACTTTCTTCTTACCCCAGGAATCGCCATCGATGCCGTCTTTATCGAGCAAGGCGGCGTTTTTCTCCTTCTCGACGAGCTTACGCTGAAGTCTGAGCTCTGACTCGATCGCTCTAACGGTTTCGTCGTCGCATAGTTGCACGTTCACTGCGTTCGCTTTCTTGCCTTTGCCGTTACCTGCGCTCACCTTTACAATTTCAAAACTCACCGCGGTTCCAATGGTCAACTTTCCTAAATCTGCCTTGTTTTTTAATGCGGTGTAATGGAAGAACACACCTTGTTCGTCTCTCCTGTTGTTGGTGGTGTGCGAAGGCATTCTCCCGTGCGCTTTCTGAATAAACCCAAATGATTGCGATAGCTTATCAATGCGTCCGTAGGATGTTGGAATCTCCTCGAAATACTCGTCTTCCTCTTCCTCTTCCTCTTCCTCTTCTCCTTCGATTTTTTCATCCCCTTCCTTCTTCGTTTTCTTCTTCGTTTTCTTTTCTTCAGCGCTTCCTTCTATCGGCGCGATGTCTACGACTACGTATTTCTTCGTCATCGGTTCTTGACCTAAACTGAACTTCACTTTCATTCCTTGCTTCAACTTTTTCTTACAGCTTTCTAACACGTTTGCGCCGTTAAACTCGAGTTCGAGCGGCTTTTCCTTCGTCTCCTCTTCCTCCTCCCCTAACGAACACGACACGCACCCTCCGTACGCCTCGTGCTTCGTTTTTCCTTTTAGCCCTCTCTTCACGACGCCTTCTACGTTTTCCTGGACAATTCTCACTCTCAAATCTTTCTTCGAGCATCGCATGACGTCCGTCGCTTTGTGCGTTTTGTCTCCTTTTTTGTTTTGGCCGCCTCCACCACCGCCACTGCCCCCATTCCCGACGACTTTAAACTTCACCACGTCTCCGGCTAACAGCGGACGATCCTCGAACTCGTCTTCCTCCCCGTCGTCGTCTTCTTCTCGCTCTCTCGTCAAATCTGGATTTTTAAAGTACTCGCTGACGTGGAAAAACAGTTGCTGCTGAGACCGAAGCGTCGGTTGTCGGTTCGAGGTGGATGATGTCGATGGTTTTTCCTCCTCTTTTCTTTGTTGTTCGTCTTCTTCTTTGGTGGTTTTATTAACATTACCATCGTTACCATCGTAATAGTCGTGCGACAATCGCAAAAATCCAAACGAGTCCTTCAAAACGACCACCGTTCCGAACGCGTACTCTTTTTCGTTGCTCTTGTTCTCGTCGTTGTTGTTGCTGTTGTTATCAGCAGCGGCGCCGCCGGTCTTCTTCTTCTTCATCGTTTTCGTTTGTTGTTTAGGCCTTTTTTTCTTTCGCGATTGATGTTCGTTTTTTTTTTGTTGTGTTTCGCTTTTCCCTTTCGCGAGATGAAATAAAAAGTTTATCGTGGTGAAAAAAATGTGTGGAATTTAATTGGGCAAAACAAAAAATTCACAAAGGGGGAAGAGAAAAAAAAATAAACACACTATTCCCTCCCACAAAAAGTGGACACGCGTACGCGCGCGACAGACAAACAAACAAACAAACATGTCGTCGCCGCTGTTAGAGAACGTGGTGAAAGCGGTGTCACCGTCCATGCACAAGAAGTTGTTTCCGATGTCGTCTGATAACAGTTCTTCCGCGCGGGAAAAGAAACACAACACCGTCTCGTCGAATTTGAAACCACCGAAAGGAGGAGCTTTTGGACAAAATTCAGTTACGACGACGGCGGCGACGACGACGACTTTGTTGAGCAGCAGTAGCGGCGGAGAGAAGAAGAAGAAGAGAAGCAAAGAGGAATCCTCTTCTTCTTCCGATGAAGACGAGGAAGAGAACGAAGAGCCGCAGTGCACGCCGGAGAAAGAGCAAGTGAACGAGATATTGCCAAAGTCGCCGCACAAATCGGCACTGAAACCTCTCGAGTTACGCTTGGCTGCTCGTTTCGGGCAACAAGACTCGCCGAGACGAAAATCGATATCTTTCGCGAACGAGGAAGAGTTTCAGGTGAAATTGATTCCAAAGAATAAAACCGGGACGCCAGAGGTGACGTGCATGATTTCTGGATCTTTGAAGAGGAAGATTGGGGAAGCGGAGAGATTGGCGCAAGAGTCCTGGGGGCTACCCGTCTTGAGCGGCAAACGTGAGAGGAAGCCGTCGAGAATATCTTTTACGTGCAACAAGACGAACAGCAATAACAACGCGACGACGCCGACGCCGGCGTCAACAACGACTTCTGGAGATAAGGAGAGCGCGAATAATAAGAAACCGAGGCGTTCGTCTGTGTCTTTTAAACCGGCGTGTTCGGACGACGATACAACGCCGCCTACGAGGAAGTCGGGCGCGAGAAAAGTGCAAGATACGCCGGCAACGAAAAAATCACACAATTCCAACATGACACCGTCCCCATCGTCGTCGAATGAGACTACTAAGACGAACAAGACGGCCCCGTTAACGAGCGGTGGGTTGAAGAGTCGACCGCAAGCACCGAATAACACGCCGGCGAATACGAGCGGGAACGAGATTTTCAGCCTCGAAGGCTTTGATCTGTTTCGATCGACGCCGAACGCAAAAGCTATTCGTGACGCGTTGTTTGAAACCAAAGAGGAGGATGAGAAAGACGACATCGCGGCGTCGAAATGTTTGGACACGTGCGAAAAGTTATTGGCGTCGCAGCCGCCAGCGATGGAACTCGCCCAAGCGCTCGAAAAGTTGGCCGAGCCGCAAGTGACTCCAGGGAGAGCAGTGATGGAATGGTTGAGCGATGCAGAGATCTATTCCGACAACGAGGAGGAGAAATTTGAAGAAGACAAAGAGAACGCGAAGACGCCGCCTTCTTCAACGAAAAGCAACAACGATTCTCCGGCGACGATATGCATCAAGGCAAAAAAATCGAAGAAAACGAAGAAAGCGTCAAAGAAGATGAAGAAGAGTAAGAAAGAGAAGAGCATGTCGTACGCGCTGGCGATGAAATTCGAACAATTGCACAACGCTTTGGAGCAAATGCAGCTGGCTTTGTTCAAAGAGAGAAAGAAGACGATGAAATTAAGAAAGCTTTTGCTCGAGGCGGCAGAACGAGAGAATAACAAAGTGGAAGAAAAAGTGAGCACTTTGAAGACGACGAAGGAAGAGAAGACCGAAGAGAAGAAAAGCGATACAAATGATACGACGTGCGTGTTGTGCAACGAGATTAACGACGCGGTGAAAGTTACGATGCGATGCGTCAAGTGCAACAGCTTCGCGCACGGCAAATGCTGTAAACCGGCGTTGCGACGAGCGCCGAAGGAATGGACGTGCTCAAAATGCTGTTGAAGCAACAATTTTTTATAAAATATACATAACTTTACTTCTGGTTGTTCTTCTTATTCCGCTTGCTCTGTTCCAGTTGATCTTGCAACACGATGAGCGCGTCTTGCGCTGCCGCCAGCTTGGCTTTAAATTCTTCGATCGAACTTTCGAAATTTTCCTCCACATCTCTCTCCCCGTCCATCCATCCTTTCAAGCGTTCCAAAGGCGCAGGAGACTGAGATTGAGAACGAGCAACTTCAACCACATCTTTTTTCTCTTCGACAGCTTCTACTACCGGTGGTGGTGGTGGCGGTGGTGGTGCGACAACTTTTTCTTCTACTACCGTCGTCGCTTCTTTCTCGGCTAGCGCCGCTGTTTCTTCCACTTTTTCTTCTTCTTGCTTCACCACCGGCGCGCTCGCGTTGCTACTATCACTATCGCTACTTTTACCGCTACTGCTCTCTACTTCTGTTTCTTTCTTTTCTTCTTCTTCTTTATCTTTTCTCTCACCACCTCGCCCGATATTTGTCGCAACCAGCGCCATGCTCAGCACAGCTGCGCCGACGCCGACGCCAAAGGATGTCGTAAACGGTACGGAGGTGGTTACGCTTTGCTGTACTACGACCGCCGCCTTCGACGCCGTACTAGCAGCGCTTTTACTCGTCTCGACTTTGAACCGCTCAATCTTTCTCATTATCGCTTCTTTCGCGTTCTCGGGCACGAGTCGCAAGATGTTCTTCGCGTTTTGTTCTTGGCTTTTCTCTTCTGTCGTAGTTGTTGTTGTTGTTGTTGATGATGATGATGATGATGATGATGATGATGTCGACGCGACGCTCTCTTTCTTTTCCTCTTTTTTCTCTTCTTCTTCTTCTTCTTCCTTTTCGCTCGTGGTCGTCATCTCCTTCCGTTCAATAATCTGAAAAGTCCCTTCTCCTCCGCCCTCTTCAAAGTCGCTCACGATCAACTCCTCCCCAACTCGTAACGTTCTTCGCGAACCTAATCCATTCAATCGGACGATATCTCGCACGGATATTCCGTTCTCTTTGGAGACGATCGAGAGCGTTTGTTTCGGTTGCACTTTGACGATGATTTTTTTCCCAACGACATCATCTTTTGTCGATGTCGATGTCGATGAGGCCGCGAAAAAAGTCACGTTGTTCGTCGTCCGTCGACTACAACCGTTATTATTACCACGACCACCACCGATCCTCGAGCGCGCCGCCAGAAGATGTTGTCGCGCCGCGAACAACATCTTCTTCTTCTTCTTCTTTTTAAATAAATAAGGTGTGCGCGTGAGTACGTGAAATTTTGAAGCCATTTTTTTCAAAGAGACCGAAGAAAAAAAAGGACGACGTTTTTTCACTCCAACGCGCGTAAAAACAAACACAAATAAAAACACATGCTGTTTTCCGCGTTGGCATCTTCTCCGGCGCAGCTGCTGCGGACGCTGGAACGACGACAACAACACCGAAGAAGAAGAATAACATTTTCGCGATGCGTGACAAACATCATCATTTCCACCACTAGGAGGAGGAGCAGGAGCAGCGGCAGTATTTCTGCTGCTGCTGCGCGAAGTTGTTGCGTGAGTAAATGTAACGATAGCATCACCAGTAGGGAAAGAAGAGAAAGAACTTTTAACGATAACGAGAGAAGAGAGACGAGTCAAAGAACGCGCGCGATGATGGGAGGAGAGGGAGAAGTTTTAGACGCGACGTATCCGGTAGCTTTGTTGCTCGGTTTAGGCGTCGGATATGGCATCGCGCGCATAATAGTGTATACGCGTTTACAGTACATCGCGGCTAAGTTTTTAACTTTGCGAGTGTTTCAACCGGAGGCGAGAGTGTTGGAGTACGATTGCGGGAACAGCGGGAGAAATTTGTACTACTATCCGAAAAATGTAAAGTTTGTGACGTATAAAGGGCCAGAGGTTAAAGGAGATCTGTTGGGCCAGATTTCTGTACAGGCGGAGATTCCCGTGCAGATTGAACCGGTGGCGTACGAGAAGAGTTTGTCCGGCATGCGAGAGGAGTCGATGGACGCGGTGGTCAGCACCGGAGCGTTTACGAGAGTGTTGAAAGAGAAAGGGAAAGAGACGTTAAAGGATGTGTTGAAAGAAAACTCGAGAGTGTTGAAATCAGACGGTCAAGCGGCGATGATTTTCATCGAGCCAAAGTCGGATGAGTTGGTGGAGATTTTGAACGAAAACGGCCGAACGCTCTTCAACCCTATGGAAGTGGACGAGAAGTGGGAAACGCTACCGCTGTTTCCGTATTTAATCGGAACGATGACGAAGCGAGAGGGAAGAGTTGGTGGTGGTGGTAGTGGTAGTAGTGGTAGTGGTTATAAAGCAGAGAAGCCGAAGAGTGAATTGCAATCCATTCGCAGCAGACGCAAGCCGAAGAAATAAAAAAACGATGTTTTATTAGGTGATTTCTTCACCGCGCGTAAACTTAGTTCTAAAAACATTTTGCTCGTGATGATAATAATGATACTAATAACAATAATAATACAGACTAAACGCGATGACAATTAATTTTCTCACTTTTTTGATCTTTGATCTATGTGCGTTGCAACGACGCGCGTGCTTATTATTACTAATGTCTTCTAAAGTTAAGTCAGAGTCTAATTGAGCCCCCAATCCCTCTGCTACTTTGCTTCCTCTTTTTCTCCTTCTTTTTCTTCCTCTAACATCTCTCTGAACGTTTGACACAAGTGATTCTTCCTCCCGTCCGTGATTATCTTCTTGTCTAAAAACGGATTCACCCCTAAACTAATTCCATCTGCTCCTCCTCCTCCTGTAGTCGAAAGACACGCCGGACAATAATTAGATTTCCCGACGATAATCTTCGAACTGATGCACTCGAAACAAAACGAGTGCAAACATTCCGTCTGTTGTCATTTATGATGTCACACGTGCAGATGCGGAGAGAGAGAGAGAGAGAGAGAGAGAGAGAGAATAAATATTACACACACATATCATCGTCAATGCGTTTTGCGCGCGTAAAGAGAAAGAAGGGGGAGAGAGAGAGAGAGAAAGAGAGAAGAAGAAAAGGAAAACGCTTCTTCTTCATCATCAACATCAACAACATTAAACGTAGTAATGATAACAACAACAACGCACCACCGTGTTCGCGTCTCTCAGCACTTTTTTACACGATTCGCACGTTAAACTCGCGCGTAACGTGTTTTCGTCCACCTCGATTTCCTCCAAAGCTGGGTTGATGGAGGCGTTTTGTCCTCTTCGTCTTTTCAACATCACAGTGAGTAGTGTGTAAGTGTGTTTAATTTTTTATGCAGAAGAAGAAGAAGAAGAAGAAGAAGAAAACGAAGAAGTTTGACTCCAGTCAAAAGAGAGAGAGAGAGAGAGATAAAAAATAATACACATTATGATTGCGTCTCGCTTACTCCGAAAGACGGACAAAACGAGTCCATCGATCACACTCCGCGCGTCGACGCCGTGGTTTTTTGCCGCTCTGTGTTTCCTGTGGGCGTCTTTCCTGACCGTGACGATGTTATCGAACGAGCAAAGCGTGGAATTTAATCGAGAGCGAATCAATCGAGAGGTGGAAGAGCGCGTGATGAGAGAGTTGGTGAAACGAGAGGAGAGGAGGAACGGTGAAGGAGGAGGGAATTTGGACGAAGAAAATAACAAGAGACCATCGTCTTTGTTGTCGTCGTCGTCTTTATCGACAAAAGCAAAGAGGAGGGGATTACGAGGCCCGTTAGCTGGAGCGTACAGAAGAGCAGGAGGACAATTAGGAAAAGAAGAAGACGAAGACAAAGAGAACGACGACGACGACAACAACGCGGATAGTAGTAACGCTGGGAAGAAGAAAACGAGAGAATTTAGAGGTCCGTTTGGTCGCATGGAACGTCTCATATTCGAGAAAAGCCAACAGAGGATGAAACTGGAACTCGAACGCGCGGAGAAAGAGAGAACGAGACGGGCGTTGGACGCGCACTTGGAAGACGCGGACAAGGACGAAGAAAAGACGCCGCGAGATACGTTGGACGTGGAGGAGAAGATACAGGAGGCGCTGGGCAGAGCGATTGAGAAAGAAAAGTCACACGACGAGGAAGAGGACGAAGACGAGAAAAGAAGACGTTTGATTGAGACGGATGGTGGTGATGGTGTTGTGAGTAGAGAGGCGGTGACGACGATGGAAGAAGAAGAAGAAGAAGAAAGCGGCGGCGGCGGCGGCGAACCGAAATCTTTTCCGAAGAGCGTATATGGGCAAGCGCACTTACTCAAGGATTTACCGGGTTTTCCGAAAACACCACCACTAGTGCTGAGCGCGGTCAAACCGAAAGCGTATTTGTTCAGAAACTTTCTCTCTTCGGAAGAGTGCGACCATTTGATGAAGTTGGCCAAAGAACAGTTGGCGCCGAGTACCGTGGTCGGCGCCGGAGGTACCTCGGTACCTTCGACCATCCGAACTTCAGCGGGAATGTTTCTTAGCAAAGCCGTGGATAAAACTTTAGAAAATATCGAATATAGAATTGCCGCAGCTTCAGGGACGCCCGAACCGAATGGTGAAGGCATGCAGATCTTGCGCTACGACGTTGGTCAGAAATACGATCCGCACTTTGATTACTTCCACGACGCCGTCAATCCCTCGCCGAAACGAGGAGGCCAACGCATGGCAACCATGCTAATTTACTTAGAAAACACCGAAGAAGGAGGAGAGACCATCTTTCCGAGAGGGACAAGGTCGGAATCGTTTGATTTACCGGAAGAAGGCAATCCTCATGAGTGGTCGGACTGTACCTCACAAGGCTTACCGGTGAAATCCGTCAAAGGAGACGCTCTTTTATTTTGGTCGTTGACGGAGGATTATAAACTGGACATGGGAAGTTTACACGGGGCGTGCCCAGTGGTCAAAGGCCAAAAATGGACCGCGGTGAAATGGATACGGGTGGCTAAGTTCGATGGGATGTTTACTTCCCCGCTACCGATGCCGGCGCTCTCGAGACGAACGGAACTACACGGTAAGTGCGTGGACGAATGGGACGAGTGCGCGCAGTGGGCGAAAGACGGGTGGTGCGAGAAGAATAAGGACTTTATGGTTTCCAACAGTGGCGCGAGAGACAGTAAAGGCCCCGCGTGTCCAGTCTCGTGCAACGTTCCGTGTCCAGAAAAATAGCGTAAAATAGAAAACTCTCGATAGAAAACAAACTCGTTTTGTTTTGTGTATAATACTGGTATATATAAAAAAGTAGTTTTTGAAGTCTCTCTCCTTCTCCCTCTCTCTCTCTAAATTTTCTTTTCTTTTTACCGCACGCTAAGTAGTACATTATCACCGAGGAACAAACTCAGAGAGAGAAAGAGCTCACAGTTTTTGCAAACACCTGAACGCTTATCTGCTTCTCTTCGCCTTCAACTCGGCCGCTTTCGCCTTCGCCCACGCCTTGGCGTCTTCGCTGTTGGACGTAGAAGGCGCCTTGGCGGATGGCTTGTAATCCGAATCCAAAATCAATCCAATCGTGTTCGCGTTCGTCGTCATCGCCGCGTTCGCATCGTCGTACGAAACCGCCGCGGTATCGACCCACCCTTGGTCTGCTTTACCCCACGAGTCTTTCGAGATGTCCGTCAAACCGACGTACGTCGTCGCTAAGATGGTATCGCCGACTTGCACTTTACCGAGCGCTTTACCCCCCGGGCGAACGGTTTTCACCTCCGGTCTGCCGTCCGGTCCCGGTTTCAAGAGCAAACCGAGCGAGATGTTCGACTGAGAGCAGTCCAAAACAACCTGTGTTTATTTTTTACATCAGAGTAAAAATATTAGAATAATATATAACAGTCAGTGTGTGTGTGTGTGTTAAATTTGAAGCGTTTTTTGAGAGAGAGAGAGACCAAAAAAAAGGAGAATCTAAAAACCAACTTTTTTGAGAAGAAGGCCTTCCGATCCAATTCGAGAGCATATGTGTTTACCAAAGATGATGGTTTGTCTCGAAACCCGCTCTCGCTCTCTCTCTTTTGCGATATCGATTTTTAAACGCATCGTTTTGAGAGACGTGTGAGCCGAGAAAAAAAAGAAACGACGACGACGACGACGACAAACGCACCTTGTACACGGACCCTCCGACTGGATATTTCGCATCGATTTCCGCCTCGCTCATCGCTCTGCACGAAAAGGCCGAGGCAGATTTTCTCGAGACGGTTTGCTTGCGAAGCGCGCTGTTGTTGTTGTTCGCGACTCTCGAGGAGAGCGCGGAGGAGGAAGAAGCCATCACGCTGAATGCCATTTTGCGTTCTATCTCTTTTGTGTTATATTATATGTGTTTGTCTGTGTTATTATGAAGAAATAAGAGAGAGGGTGAGAGGGAGAGAAGAAAAAAGAGACACGCAACGCGCGTAACGAGAATTTTCTGTTTTTATCTCGCGAGAGATGACTCACGCTCGCCAACGTGTCTCGTTCTCCGGTCGTCGTTCGTTTCACACAGTCACAGATGATCAGACAAACAGAGAGTTCTCTCTCTCTGATTTTTTTCTTTTTTTTTTTCTGTTTCTGGGTGAGTGAGTGAGTGCTCTGCTTTCGACGAGCTTCGACGACACAAAAAGAAAAGAAAGAGAAGAGAAAAGAAGAGAAAAAAAAAATGCAGGCGATCGAAAGCGTCTCGCAAAACTACGGCGACAGCGCAAAGCTGATACGGTTTCAGCACATCGCGGACGTTCTTTTGAAGACGAATAAAAAGAAGGGGAGGAAGAATCAGCAGACGACGACGACGACGGCGACGAAGAGGAAGACAAAAAAGGAAGAAGAAGAAGAGGAAGAAGAAGAAGAGGAGGAGGAGAAATCGGAATTGGAGGATGCGTTTGCCGACGACGAGAAAAGTCGTTACGAGATCGCGAGAGAAGCGCTACGAAGAGCGGAGGAGATTTGCAAAAGAGGAGGGACGAGGAACGCGGAGATTTTTAAGTCCATTCGAGAGAGGAAGAAAATGCTGAAAGAAGTGATGAAATCGTCGTCTTTAGGAGGAGGAGGAGGAGGAGATGTAAACATGGAGGAGGACGAAGAAGAAGAAGAAGGAGAAGATTTCGTTGAAAACTGGTCAAATCAAATGGACTTGGAAAACCAAAACGAGAAAAAACGGTTGGACGAAGGGTTAACCTCCTCTAAAGCGAGCTCTTTGAAAGAGTCCATTCGATTAGCGCACAACGATTTAGGCGATTATTACTACAACGTCGGTAACTTAAAAGAAGCGTTCCAATGTTACGCGAAATCTAGAGAGTACGGGACCTCGGTGAAACACACTTTGGCCATGTGCGTGAATAGCATTAGAGTGGCTTTGGAGTTGAACTCTATGGCGCAGGTTTTGTTGTACGCGAACAAAGGATTAGCGATTTTGAAGAACGTGGACCAGATGGCGGCGGCGGGCGAAAATGAGAAGAAAATGGCGCAACGACCGTCGATTATACAGCAAGCGGGCGGCGGTATCGAAGGCCTCGGCGTAGGCGCCGGGGAAAACAAAGAGGAACAGAATTTAACGAGAGCAAAGTTTACGTGCGCGGCGGCGTTGGCACATTTACACTTTGGCAAGTACGCGGAAGCCGCGAAGCACTTCACGAGTTTGAAGACGGAAATCGGAAACTCGTACGCGGAGGTCATATCTCAACAAGACGTCGCGGTCTACGGCGGCTTGTGCGCTTTAGCGACGTTTGACCGCGTGCAATTGAAGAAACGCGTCGTCCACGAAAATGTCACCTTTCGAGACATGCTGGGTACGGCTACGGAAATGCGCGACATCGTGGAAGACTTTTGGAACTCGAGATACCCGCAGTGCTTATCCAAACTCAATCAGATTAAGAAAGAGTTACTCTTGGACATCCACGTCGGAAAACACGTCAAGAAACTCTTTTCGCTCATCCGTCAAAAAGCGTTGATTCAGTACACCAAACCTTTCTCCGCGTTGAGTTTGACCACCATGGCGTCCGCGTTCAACTGCGACTCGGTGGAAAACCTCGAAAAAGAAATCGCAGACTTGATCACGGCGGATAAAATCCGCGCTCGCATCGACTCTCGCGGCGAGAAAATCTTACGCGCCAAGGAGTTCAATAAGAGAACGGAAACATTCGAGCACGTGCAAAGAACCGCGGAGATGTTCGTCGAGAACGCCAGAGAGGCGCTTCTGAGATCTTCCTTGAATAGATTAGATTTAGCTTTATAGCCGTAAAAGGGGAGTAGAACTTTGTCGCGAACAACAACAGCAACAAACAAAAACAAAACATACACACAGAGAGAGAGAGAGAGAGAGAGAGAGAGAGAGAGAGAGAGACACACACGAATTAAAAAACATCCGCATGTCGTGAAAATCAGAAACGCAGCGCGATAATAAAAATCTTCGCAGAAAAGGAAAAAATCTTCCACTTTAGACCCTTTTGCCATTTTTTGCTCGAGGAAACACATAACAAATCATCACAGAAAAGCTCGCACCAAGGTGCTGCTGTTCTTCCTCTTCTTCTGTGCGAGCGCATAACACAACACACCGGGAGAAGAGAACTGAAAAGGCAAATGGAGGAGTACGAAAAGGTACGGCGGTTTCTTCTTTTATGAAAATGTAGTAGTCATATGATATACACCCTGCACCTCCGCGCGTTTGCGATGATTTTGGAGCGATGAAAAAAACCTCCTCTTTCTCTTCGACACAAAAATCAACTCGCGCTCTTTTTTTCAACGATGATGTTATGAATTAATGAATCAAATCTTCCTTCTTTGACGTAAACCAGGTGGACACGATTGGTGAAGGCACGTATGGGGTCGTGTATAAAGCGCGAGTGCGCTCAACCGGCGAAATTTTAGCCTTGAAACGCATTCGATTAGAGCAAGAAGAAGAGGGCGTCCCGTCAACTGCCATTCGAGAGATCTCTTTGTTGAAAGAGTTGCGGCACGAAAACATCGTGAAATTGGTGGACGTCGTGCACTTGGAGAAGAAGTTATACTTAGTGTTTGAATATTTAGATTTAGATTTGAAAAAGCACATGGACGCGAGTCCGCACATATCGAACGATCGAATGGTGATTAAAGGATACGTGTATCAAATGTGCGCCGGCATCGCGTTTTGTCACTCGCACAGAGTGTTGCACAGAGATTTAAAGCCACAGAATTTATTAA
>Ga0181597_10002293_pt1 | contig 20833 bp, 19 predicted proteins | sample 041ome_5_FD_148647 | JGI IMG/M metagenome (GOLD analysis project Ga0181597, IMG submission 148647) | Coastal salt marsh microbial communities from the Groves Creek Marsh, Skidaway Island, Georgia - 041403US metaG (spades assembly) | ecosystem: Environmental > Aquatic > Marine > Intertidal zone...
TTGGTCAGATGGAAACTAGTCTAGCCAAGCGTTTAGCACCGGGCGTACAGCAACAAGGCCAACGTAGCATGCAGATGCAAAACCGTGCTGCTATGGGATTACCCGGACAAGCCGCTCCTAACTTAGCTCGTATGGCTAATGGCGGTATCGTCGGCTACCAAGATGGCGGTGATGTTATGGGTCCTCCTGAACCTAATCTTTACCAACGTATGGGCCAAGGGCTTAAGAACTACGGCGCTAATGCCCAAGAAAGCATGGATATGCTAAGAGCGGCTAAAGCTGGAGTCGGTGTACCCTACGAGAACCGATCAGCGGCAATACAGCAAGTGCGTGATGAAATAGCTGCTCAGAAGCAAAACAGAGACCCTAACTTTATAGAGCGTATGGGTCAGAAGCTTATGAACGCAGGGCTTAACGTAGAAGAAAGCAAATCAATCCTTAAGAAATTCTACGATACCTTTGGTAAAACCTATGAAGAGATGTCTAACGGCATGGCTGCTGGCGGCATTGTTGGGTATAAAAAAGGCGGTGGCATAGACATAGACGCGCTACTTGATTCTCTTATGAGGGCCGAAAGTGGCGGTGACCCTCGTGCAGTAAGTAACGCAGGTGCTGAAGGCGCCTACCAAATAATGCCTACTACTGCGGCTCAACCGGGTTTTGGCGTGAGTCCTATGGAAGGTAGTCGGTTTGATCCAGAAGCTAGCCGAAAGTTTGCTAAGCAATACCTACAAGCGATGCTTGATCGCTATAACGGCGATGTTGAAGCTGCATTAGTTGCCTACAACGCTGGCCCGGGCAATGCTGATAAGTTTGTTGCTGCGGGTAAAGACTACGATGTCTTACCAATGGCTATGCAGACGAAGCCCTATGTTGAACGCGTTATGGGCGAGATGCCGCAAGCAGATGCAGGAACCAAGATAGACGTACGTCCGGGCGAGTCTTATTCTCAAGCGCGTCGCCGCACAGACCAAGAGCGTGCAAACCGTGCGCTGGCTGCGAGATATGCTACTGTGCCTGAAAAGCAAGAAACCGAGATGTATGAGCCTAACCTTGGAGACGCTTTAGCAGTTGCAGAAGCGCAAACAAAACTACGCGGTGGCCCTGAAATGAATATGGGTGAAAGAGACCCACGTTTTTCTGATCCTGCCAATTACCTCCGCGATATGGGTGCAAAACAAGAAGACGATAACAGAACGCGGTTTGCACAAGCATTCCCTAGAGCCGAGCAAGCAGTTGCTGATTATGCAGAAGATAAAAAGTTAGGTGGTCTAGGCGCACTACGAACTGTGGGCAGGCTACAAGAAAATCGCCGTAATGCGTTTTCTCAGGCTTTCCCTAAAGCTGCACAAGCTGCGGCTGATTATGCAGCGGATAAAGAAATGGGAGGCATTGGTGCTTTACGCGTCGCGGGTCGTTTACAAGAGCAGCGCGAAGCAAACGAAATGGCTGAAGCTAGACGTGTGCTAAATTATTTAAAGCAGCAAGCCCAAATGCAACAGATGCTAGAGGACATTGATCCTGCCGCTGATGTACAAGGGTTCAAAGATGGTGGGGGTGTTACAGGGTTCCTCCGCGACTTGATCGCGCCAGAGCGTGAATCTTTAGAAGGAGTAGATTTAACAGAAGGAGAAATAATGGACGTAGGGATGTCTCCCAGCGATATTATAGAGCCTTTCAAAGATGACCCAGTGGGAGCAACGGCAAATCTTATTCTAGGTGCGTACGGCGGTGCTAAGATTTTAAAAATGACAAGCAAAGCTTTACAGCCCATAGTCAAGAAATACGGTCCGGCAGCAGTACAAAGAGCTAGAGACCTCGCTGCAAAAACTGTGACTACTCCTAAAATGTCTGGACCGGGCAGTGCAGTACGAGGACCAAAGGGCAAAATGATGTCCGCTGAAAAAGCAAGGGAGGCAGGTGTACCCTTAAACCGACAGTTTAGCCCCGGAAGGACGGCTGTTACTGGTGCGCTTGGAGCTAAAGTAGCAGATGCTATTATAGGCGAAGAATTTCCGGTAGCTCCCACAGATGTTACTGTGCCAACTGAAGCAGACATATTCCGCCGCGACGCCCCCGCAGGTTTTGTCCGTGCTATAGATGCGAACGAGGGACTTGAAGCAGCGCTAAGAGCTATGTTCCCTGACGCTCCTGAAATGACAGCAGAGGAAAGGACAGCCGAACGTGCAAGGATTGCAAGAGGAGGAGGTGATAGGCGCACGCGACGTGGTGCAGGTCTTGCCGGTTTGTTGGAGCAAGCCAAACCTTTTGCGGATAAGGCATCGGATATTGCTAAATTACTTGGTAGAGGTGCCGGTGCATCTAAAGGTTTTGAAGTTGCTAAGATTGCCGAAGAAAGCCGCAAGATAGATCAAGCTGAGCAAGCCCGCCAAGACAGAAAAGAAGCGCTAGAAGCAGAGTTAGGTGTAAGACGTGAACAAATTGCTGCTACTCAAACAGCGGCACAAGCGGCGGCGGCGGCTAGGTTAAATCAAGAACAAATGAGACAACTTACTGAGTTCTTAGCTGGTGAACAGTACTCAAATGCTGCTTTGCAAAAAGCTAAAGAGTTAGGTACTACTATTTCAGACCCACGTGTAACACAAGCTCTAGAACCAATGGTAAGAGACTATATAAACTTACTTAAGCAAGGTGTTGGCGGTATGGGCGGACTCGAATCAATGTCTGGACTACCTGAAGGTGTAACAGTCACAAGAGTAAACTAAATGGCTACTTTTGAAATACAAATGCCCGATGGCGGCGTTTATCAAGTAGAAGCACCAGAAGGAACCACAGACGCACAAGCGTACCAATACGCGCTAAGCCAAGTACCACCACCCAAACCCGAAGTTGGCGTAGGTGAAGCGTTTAGTACTGGCTTTGAGCGGGGCGTGGGTCGGCTTGGTTCCACTGTTACGGACATCATCCCTGCATTAGTGGGAAGTGCCGTAGGCGCCGAAGATTATGCTCAACGTCAATTCCAAGAGGCTGCTGAGAAAGAGGCAGCTTTACCTGCTCCTGTATTCTCAAGCTACAAAGACGTAGAGGGAGTAGGAGACTTTACCAAGTTCGTTGCCGAGACTATCGGTGAGCAGATTCCTAACCTTGGTGTAGCACTGGCTACTGCTCTTACAGGCGGTGCAGCTGCTCCTGTGTTGGGCGCTACCCGTGCAGCGGGACAGTTTGCTGGCGCCGCCTTTGGTTCGTACGCACTTAACGCCCCTGAAATATTCCAGAATATATACGAAGAAACCGGAGAGACTGCACCCGGTACAGCGTTGTTATTTGGCTCCGCTGCGGCAGCGCTTGATTCAATCCTTCCTGCTGCTTTAGCTAAAAATATGTCTGCTCCTGTTAAAGCAGAAGTAACGAAGAAAATACTAGAAAGATCAGGCATGAAGCCAAGTGTGCTCCGCTCGGGCACTGCGGGACTAATTAAAGGTCTTGGCACTGAAGGTCTTACAGAAGGCGCACAAGAAGCTATCAGTATTGCTGCTGAAAGACTCATAGACGAAAACCCAGACATATTTGGTAGTAAAGAATTTGACCGCATCATGGAAAGTGCCGTGCGTGGCGCTGTAGCTGGTGGTGGCTTTGGTACTGTTGGCGGTGGGGTTGAAGCTGCTAGAGAGAAAGGTGCTAGAAAGCAGCGGCTAGCTGATCTAGAAGAATCGCGTAAGCTTAGAGATGAAGCCAATAAACGTATAAAGCTAATGCAGGGGCAGCTAGAACTGCCGGGCATAGAACCAGTTAGCCCTCAAGTATTAGAAGCACAAATAAATGCAGAAACTGCACGGGTAGAGGGTGCAGGTGCGGGCGCCCCCGTAGTTTCAAAGATAGCCGCATTAGAACTTGCGCGACGCCAAGGACTCGACGTGCCTGCGGCGGGATCATTTGGCTCTCTTAATGCTGAACAAAAGAAAATAGTAGAAGATGTACAAAAGCAAGAAAGTGAGCGCGTACTATACGAAGACGCTGCTATAGAGGCGGAACGTCAAGGCGTCACATTTGACACTACTAAGCCCATGGGAGAACTTTCTACTCAAGAGCTTGATATATTAGAAACTGTACGGCAACAACGTATAGGTAGGTACGGAAGAAAACAGCAGCGGTTGTTTACTAGAGCAGGAGAGCCAGCTCCTACTATAGAAAGGCAGGCGAAAAAGGCGGAAAAAGAACAGGCTGCTATAGACAAAGCTGCAAAGCAGGCGGCGGAGAAAGAACGTAAACAACTACAGGAGGCAGAGCAAACTGCATTTTCTTTCGAACCCAATGCAGAAGAACAAGCTATAGCGGAAGCACAACGTGAAGCTGATATACAAAGAGAAGCTGAAGCTATAATCGAAGCGCGTTATGCGGACACAAAGGGTAGGGAAGGCGCTGACTTAAAATTAATACGCCCCACTAAGGATGTTATAACAGCAGAAATAGCAGCTGAAGCAGACATAATACGCAGCCGCCTTCCTGCGGAAGAAGCTAGACAAGGTGATATATTTGCTGGACTTCCCGGCGAACAAACCCGTGCGCCTAGCGTAGGTAAAGCCCTCAATGACTTCTTAAAAGGCCAAGGGTTACCAGTTAACGCTGCCACTAAGAAAGCCTTTGCAGGTCGAGACTTGGCTGTGCCCGAGCAGCGCGCTCAAGTAGTAACTGATCTACGTACCGTAGCAGAGCGCAGTAAGTCCGCTGCTAACATCAACGCTATTGATAATGTCATACAGCAACTCGAACCTACCGCCGCTGCACCTGTTGTAGAACCTGCGCCTGTTGCTGAGCCTGCTGTTGAAGCTGCGCCTGTTGCTGAGCCTGCTGTTGAAGCTGCGCCCGCTCAAGAAACAACTACGGAACCTGCTGCGGTAGAGGCAAAGAAAAAACCGACTGAGGATGATATACCGCAACAGGGCGTTCAATTTTTCCCTAACGGTAAGATTACTGACATTGGTATTAAACAGCTGGCGATTGCTCATACAAAAAATATGAGAAAGCCTAAAGCGCTGCGCGATTCTGGTATAACCGAAGCGTTTAATTGGTTTATGAATGAAGATAACGCCAGCGTTACAGAAGCGAATTTAGCTGCATATCAAAAAGCCGTTGATGCCTTTACAATGAACGCGCCCGTTTACAGAGGTGCAGCATTTAGCCCAGAGATAAGCCAGCTTGCAACGCGCGGACGACTTGCACCTTTGCTTAATAAGTTGATCCCCAGTCAATCGCCAGAGATACAGCGCATACTACGTAAGATAGGTACGCAAAACCTACGTACTCGCATTGTTGTTGGTGCTACTCCAGAAGGAACAAGCGGTTTCTATAATGCGGCCACTGATGTAATTACGCTGAACCCAACTAGCGGTATGAACGAGCATACGGCTTTACATGAAACCGGTCATGCCTCACTAGCGCAGGCGATCAACAATCCAAACTTACAAATCACTAAAGATTTCTTTAAGTTCTTTTCTGACATAAAGACGCAGATGGGCGATGCCTATGGTGGGCAAAACCTGCAAGAGTTTGTAGCCGAGCTGGTGAGTAATCCAGAATTCCAAGCGTTACTTAAGCAGATCAAAGCGCCACGAAGTAAGACCATGTGGCAAACCATTATGGACTCCATTGCTAAGTTCTTTGGGTTCCGTAAAGAGCAGAGTGCATATGACAAGGGCCTAGACTTTATAGACAAACTCCTTGATGTGTCTCAGGGTGTAGAGCCTACGCTTACCGATCAACTGTTCTTAGGTACGCCTAAGATGGCAATGGATGCTACCGCTAAAATACTTACTGGCACTCCAGAGTTTGTGAGTAAGAAAGCAGACAGTTTAGGCAATGCTATATCTAGGATTTCTTCTGAGGGTGGCGGTGGACTAGCTAGCCGCGCGTTGAGCGCTTTACGCCTGCAAGATATGGCGCGCATGGCAGCGGAAAAGTTCCCTGAACTGAGTAAAAAACTCAAAGCCTTACAGGCTGCTATACTAAGCAGGCAGGGTGCCTTAGAGAAAAAGATAAAAGAGATACAAGACAACTACAGGGTATTTGAAAAGATTCAAAAGAAGTTCCCTCGGGCTGTTGAAACTTTAGGTACGATTGCTTTAAAGGCGCGTAAAGGTGAGTATGACTTGGTTGGCGTGGACCCAGAGTTCGACGTGACTAAACTATCGCCGGAGCAAAAAGCGGAGTTTACTGCGTTAGCGAATCAGTTTAAGTCTTTACCTTCTGAAGTGCAGACCATGTATAAAGATATGCGCCAAGGTTACCGAGATTTGTTCCTTGCGTATAAAAAGTTTGTACTAGATAAGGCAAAGGACGGCAGTCAACGTGCCGAGTTAGAAACTCAGTTTACTAGAAACGCACCTGCTATAGGCTACATGCCTGCTTTGCGTTTTGGAGAGTATTTCCTTGAGTATACTGACGTATCTAGTGGGGTTGAAGAACGAGTAGTCACTGCTTTTGAATCCCCTGCACAACGTTCTAGGTTTATTGCGGAAAATCGCAACATAATTAAAGGCGATCCTCTACCGTTTGATAAGGCTGAGACGGCTACGTTTAGCCCTGAGCGTTTCCCTCCTACCTCTTTTGTAAGCAAGGTTATGGATGTCATCCCACAGGGGCAAAGAGACGATGTGTATCAGGTGCTATTATCTTTGTACCCAGAAAGCACTTACATGGATCGCATGAAGCGGTATAAAGGCACGGAAGGCGCATCTATAGATGTAGTGCGTGGGTATGGCGATACTATGCTTAAGGGCGTGCGCAAAGTAAACGCGCTAGAGTACTTACCCCAAGTGCAAAACGCGATAGATGAAATAATAAAAGAAAGAGGCACTGGGCTTTCACAAGCTATCAGAGACGAGATCATCAGGCGCAACAACACGGGGTTCATGCAGAATCCTTCTTATGGCAAGATGACTTCGTTCTTCGCCACTAGCGCTTACTCTCTGTTCCTATTAGGTAACGCTTCGTCTGCGCTTATTAACACGAGTGCTATATTGCTTTTGACTTACCCACGTCTAGCGTCTAGATACGGCTTCAACGAAGCTAATAAAGTGCTTATGTCTGCTATGCAAGAAGCATTGCCTTCTTTCCGTCCTAAAAACCAGAGACAGGAAAGCTTAATAGAATATAAATGGCAGTCTGATCCCAAGTACAAAGCTTTGTATGACGGGTTGATGGAGAAAGCTCAGCTAGAACACACACTGTCGCGGGAAATATTAGAGGGTTCTAAGCAGTCAACTGCTGACTTTAATTCTAACAGCGCGCGGTTTATGAATTTGCTGAGTATGCCGTTTTCTGGAGCGGAAAAATACAGTAGGGCTACTACAGCTATAGCAACATACAACTTAGCGAAAGCAAACGGAAAAACAGAGGCACAAGCTGTCGAAGAAGCAGTTAACGAAGTTATGGATGTACATACTTCTGGACTTGCAGCGGAAGGCCCTAGCTTAATGCAGCATCCGGCTGGGCGTGTAATGTTTACGTTTAAGAGTTTTATATGGAACAGTGCTAACGTGATCGGCATGACCATGTATAACTCTGTCGCAAGTGAAGACGCGGCAACAAGAAGTATGGCACGTAAGCAAGTGCTTGGTATCTACGCAGTAAGTGCAGCGCTTGGTGGTATAAACGGTCTACCTTTCTTTGGAGCTGCCGCTACCTTTGCCAACATACTGGAAGCTTTAAATCCGTTTGACGACGACGATGAACCCTTCAACGCTAAGGAAGAAGTACGCGCCGTTACTAATGACTTTTTGTTTAAAGGCCCACTCAACTATTTAACGAACCTAGAAATATCTAACCGTGTTGGCCTCGCTAACGGTATGTTATTCCGAGAAGACCCATACAGCGTAGAAGAGCGAGGCTACTTAATGACTGCTCTAATACAGGCTACTGGGCCGGTGGGTAGCTATGCGTTTAACTTAGAGAACGCCATGGGCTTATTAAGAGAAGGAGAGTACCTACGGTTTACCGAAGCTATGTCTCCAAGCGCCCTGCGTAACATACTTAAAGGTGCGCGTTACATTAAAGAAGGAGCAAGGACAAGAAGCGGTGAAGAAATAGATACGGATATAAACGCATATAATTTATTTATGCAGGTGTTAGGCTTTAGCCCCGCGGACATATCCAATGCTTATGAAAACCGTTCTATGGCGTTAAATTATCAAGCTAAAGTCCGTGCCAGAAGAAAAAACATTCTTGATAAATACTACATAGGCAAAGAAAACGGCGACGTAGAACTTATGCTAGAAGCCAGAGAAGAACTACAAGACCTGCGTATGCAGTATCCGGGCATAGCAAGTAACGATACTCTAGCCCGTTCTTACAGAAGTAAAAAAGCTTATGAAAAAGATTTAATTCTCGGTCTTCGTTTCGACAAAGGGTTGAAAGATAGAGTAACCGAGCGCTATTTAGAAGACTTTATAGCCTAAGTTCTCCATACCCGGATGCCCCGCACTCCGTCTTCAATTACTACTTTAGTAACCACTTTAAACTTAAAACGTTTGGTTTCCTTTAGTATTACTTTGAGGGCGGAGGGGGGATGCAGGCAGGGTATAAAGAACGACGCCCCTGCCTTGAACTTAGTCCAGTTGATCTGGTAGTTCACTTTCTCCACTAGCATTGTCTGCTTCCTTAGCTATAGCGTTGGTGCCAATAAACTCTGGGTGAGAAGAATCAAACCACACACAGCGGGTAGCACTAGTCGTCATAGCCATACCCTTACCCATGTTTTTGTTATGCGTCCTTATAACACAGCCTTTATCTTTTAGCTCCCGTATTGTGGAGTCGTAGTTAACCTGCCTCTTGTTTAAGAAATCTTTAAGCCTACCCGAAGCTATGTAGATAATATTCGCATCTGGTTCTTCCCTGATATACAAAGCTCCACGCGGTTCCAAGTAAGGACGCTTAGTCTTACCCGACCGTGCATCTGCTGCGGCGTCAATAGACAAAATGTTTTGCGTATGCTCGTTAATAAACTCACCGATAAGTGCAAAGGAGTCGTTTACTGGGGCTATAGTAGTCTCACGTAAGCTCTTAATTTCCGGTGCAGCCCTATGATATATGCGCTTCATATCAAGCGTGACTATTCCTGCTTCTACCGCAAGTAGTCCTCCTGCTATGTTACAAGCCATCGCTGCTGACCAGTTACGCTCACGTTGAGTTAAGCTAAGCTCCTTATCTATTTTTGCCTGTGTATTTAATACTCTGTTTTTAGCGTGTTCAGGATTAGCCATGATGTACTGCACGAACGGCTCTATGGCGTGTCCGAAGTTCTGGCTTAGTTGGTGGTCGAACATTGCCTTACCTTCCGCAGTTGAGATTACATTCACGTTTTGGTAGTCAATGAAAAACTCAAGTATCCGCATCAACTCCCCATCAGGTGAGTTCTTGGTGTTCATTAGCTTCTGGTAGAAAGATGCGTTTGATGATGACAGGGTTATGTTACGCCACGTAATCTCGTTCTTACGATTAGCGTTTATGTGGAAGTGCGCCTTCTCCTTACCGCGCCCTTGTGATGCAGCATAAGCAAACTTACCTATGTCCTTGTCTTCAATGTTTGTCATTTCGTCTATCGTATTGACGATATTGTTTAGCGTACCTAGTTTGTTTATCCGACCTGTAACCGTATCGTCTGGCGTGCCTAATAGCATCTCGGGATCACCGGCTATGCTGTTTGCCATACGCAGGATTGTAGTTTTGCCTGTACCTGCTTTGGGGTGCACCAAGTTAATGATGGCGCCTTTCTGTCCTGTAAAATTGAGCAGTATTGAACCGAACCCGCTGAGTGCAGCGAACGCGTGCATTTCCAAGCCCGGTCGATTGTACAGTTCGAATACTTCTCTCCACTTCTCGTAAGACCCGCGCGGCTCTAAGTAGTCGCTATAGGTCGCTGTTACGGAGGAAGGCGGCGAGTGGTATACACCGTCTACTCGTATCTCTCTTTCACCCACGATAAAGGCAGAGTGGTTATCTGCCCAGCCAAATTGAACGCGCATCTTATCCGCCTTATTCTCTGTTGATAGCGCCTTAATAGAGTCGATTACATACTTATGCAAGTAGGGAGTAGTCTTTTTGTCTGCTAAAACGCCGTTTTTCGCCAGTACTTTAGTTAGCTCTCTTGAGTCTAACTGTTCGTTTTTTATAGTAAATCTACGTTCTCCGTCTTTTGGAAGGTGTACTACAGCAATCGCAACGTCTCCGTCTGTAGGGTCAGTCATGCGTTGCTCTATATAAAAGTCGTATTCGTACACAAACTGAGCGCCTTCTCCGTCCTCTGTCTGCATATAGATACCGCCGTTCTCTCCCCACACGTAGGGGGGTCGGTATTTAACACCTTGCTTACTAGCTTTTGCCTTCTTGAGTGTCTGCCCAAGGACGATCGGGCTTTTGATCTTGCCTTTGTGAGGACAGCCATTGCAACCTTCTGGGTTGTTAGCTTCAAACTCTGCACAGGAATGCGGGCCTTTTATGCCCTTCATCTTTCTTTCAGTTGCTTCGGGGCTGTAGTCTGCGTGCCCCTGCGAAATTATGGTCGCTGCCTTAGTGCTGTCTTGGCAGAACTTAGCTATAGACAACGCATCGAACCAACGCGGTTCAGCGAGAGTTGCCCTGTTCCTTATGCAGTCGTGTAGCTGCAAGCACCCATCAGCACGGGTGACTATCTTCTTGAATACACTTGTATAGTTTTGGTTTAACAGTTCTTGTAGTGGGTTTTTCTCAAGCGGTCGCTTGTCTACTTCCTCTGCGTCAGGGTCAACTCCGAGTATTTCACGAAGCTCGTCTGGGTCAATGCGATTAGTCGAGCCTCTTAATACTGTTACTGGAGCAGGAGGATCGTATTTTTGATTAAAGGTCCCCGGCACCCGTAAAACACGGGATGCGTCGAAGACACGTTGGTCAGCGTAAAACTCTTGTGTCACACAGATTTGCTTAAGGCGTTTGCATATAGGTAGCCATTTAGCCCGAGGTACTTCTTCTGTCAGTGCCCAGTATGCGTGTATTCCGCCCCCAGAATCTATTACAGCAGGGAAGGGTAGACCTACGGTCTCACAAAACTTTTTAAGTGCTAACTGCGCATCTTTCTTAGTTTCGTATCCTTGAGGCAAACCAGTAGACGATTCTATGCTACTTGCTTTACCTTCCCCGCAGTCTATATCTACCCAAATAGACTGTAATGATTCTACGTTTGTTGCTTCTCTGCTTCCGGCTTTTTCCAATTTACCGAGCATGAAGTAGACATCCTTACCTTGCTTTACGAACTTCTCAGCAAGGACATCTACCTGCGCTCTGTCGTCAGTAAATTCAGAGAAAAAACCTGAGCCTGCGCCAACCACACAGTAATAGCCGCCCGTGGGGACGACGTAATCTATGAGGTTGAAATCAGTCATTTTTTATACTCTATTATTAGATTTTTAATAGTGTCTTTCAGTTCGTTGCTTGGCTCATGTATGCCCGTAAACCAGTTGTAAACTGCTTGCCGACTAACCCCAAGCCGGTGTGCGACTTCGGCAACGGGTACTTCTTTCGAAATACACGCGCGACCGAGTTTTACACCTAGCATGGAGCCGTCAGCCTGTTTATTTAGACTACTGAGCCGCTTTGTGTAGCCATAGCTCATTAGTCTTCGTCGCCCCATATATCGATGATGTCAGCCATTTCTTCGTCGTCCGCCGGTGCAGCTTCCTTCTTTTTCTTGCGCTTCACAGGCTCGGCAACTTCTTCCTCATCCTCGTCGAACAGATCAGGTTGCTTAGTTATCTGGCCTTCAGCTTCAAACATATCGTCATCGTCTTCTGCGGCAGAGAACATGTTTTTAGCTTGGTCAGCCGTGAACCCGTCAGCTTCCTCGAAAGGCGAAGCAGGTTTGTAAGGCAGATACTTGAGCACCTGTACACCGCGTAAGCGGAGAGAAACACCAGTAGTCGCCATTTTGAACGGGATCATTTCGACCGCTATATTTACTGTACTACCAGTAGTTAGCATAAAGTCGCTGCCAAGGCGGTCGTTCTTTGCGTCAAACTGCGCAGGCGGCTCGGTCGCATTGCCACTGTATGCTGCTTTGAGACTAGTCTTACCAACAAACGTACCGTCTTCTTGCTTCTTGAAAGGCATCTCTAGTTTAGCGGGCCAAGACTTATCGCGGCCTTTAGCGTTGGTGTAAGCATCCTGCATGATTCCATAAAGCTCTTTGGCTTGCGCAGAAGTCATGCTGAAGTCTAGCTCATAACGGGCACCGTCTTCGGTAGGGTCGCAAGGTACGCTCTTACCATTCTTACCTGCCTTGTTATCGAAGCGGTAAGGTTTATCCAGACGAGGGTAACGTGCTTCAACGCCTTTGATTATGTGAGATGGGTTAGCCATAAATATTTCCTCTATGTTTCCTGTAAAAGGATTTGGTGATTGCGAAGCGGCTTCTATTTGCTGCCTCGCGGTTGCAAGCTCTTCCTCGGCTAAAGGTCGAACTGGTTTAAAATATATCCGGTACGAGTTGTACTGCTCGACTAGATATAATTCGGTTAAAATTTCTTCTGCTTCTTCTTGGTTTTTCTCTAAGTATTCAATGTACTTATAAAAGCCAAGCTTGTTAGTTTCTTTGGCAAACAGACTGCTAGCACTTATGCGCACCTCGCAGACTATGCCGTCTTCTGGTAGTAGCACCTTGATGATCTGATAAAACTTACATGGGGCGCTACGATTAAAGCCGCCGCTTTTAATGCTTCGAGTGCAGTCCATACACCGCCTAGCTTGCACCTTGTCATCAGGCACGTTGTCGTCGGGGTGCGTAGAGCCAGTAGACCAACACACTAAACCTGTGCTGTCGTAGTAGCCCCTAGATAACTCTCCTCTATCAACTATCATCACCTGTAGAGAATCTAGGGGGGAGTTGGTCCGTGGGTGTAAGAAACACCCATTTTCATGTCTCAGTCGAATCATTTTTTACGCGGCTTTAAAACAGAAACAATATACTTACGGTTGACTTGTAAACCCGCAGGCATAAGGTCAGGGTTGTCCTCAAGAAACTGCTTCATGGCTAGGCCAGAGATTCGTTTCTCAAGTAGGTGGAAAGCGTCGTGCTCCTTGAGGAAGTCGTACATCCTTTCCCAGTCGCTAGTCCAGTAGTGGGACTGTACTCTACGGCTTACTGTGCCAGAGGGTGTCCTTAGACTATCGAGGTCTTGCTCTTCGCAGAGCGCAAGCAGCTTTTCTACTACGGTTTCTTGCTGCTTTTTTATTGTCTTTATCTCGTCTTCTTTCTCTTTAATAGCGTTCCGCATCTTTATATAGATTTTGGTTAGCTTGTCTGCTGAGTCTTTCATGGCTCCTCCTAAATAGCAGGGATTGCCAGTGTATGTCAGCCTTATTTACATTGTCAAGCATCTATTTCTTGTTTATATAAATCTACGATTTTAGTGTGGTTGTCTATGTTAGACCGCAACATCTTGTATAGCCTGCGCTCCACTTCACTGCCCTCAATGTGCACCACAGTCATTGGGTTGTGTTGTCCCGGTCTGTCGATACGAGCGTTTGCTTGTAGGTAAGTCTCCACACTGGTGACGGGAGCGTACCATATCACTGTGTTAGCAGCGGTTAGCGTAAGGCCGTGCGAGGCTGCTTGCGGCTGGATGATAAGCACCTTTATTTTATCTGTGGTCTGGAAGTCCTTGATAATATCACTGCGCTTGTTGACCGATACCTTGCCGGATATTATGTCGGCGCTAATCTTGTTCCTGTTACAGAATTCTTTAAGTAATTCAATAGTGTGGGTGAACGGCACGAATACAAGTATTTTGTGAGACGATTCGTCTATTACTTCTTTAATAACCTTAAGCCTGTTGCTAACGTCAAACTCAATGACCTCTCGGTCGTCCGAGTACACAGCCCCGCCCGATATTTGCAGTAGCTTGTTGAGGTTAGTTGCAGCGTTAACTGAAGTGACTTGCTCGCCGTCCGCTTCCATTATCATGCGGTCTTTTAGCTGTTTGTAGTACGATGCCTGCTGCTTGGTCAGGGGGGCTTCCCGATCTACGAATGTCACTTTGGGCAGGTCTAAGCATTCTTCCTTGCGGAATCTTATCGCCGGTTGCAATGCAGCATGGACTGTCTCACTCGCATCGGGCTTAGGGCGCCAAGTATATTGTGATACTTTATACATGACCTTATCTTTGAACTGCCCGAAGTACTGGGGTACATTTTTAGGGGCGACTAACTTAGCTAAACCAAACGCGTCAGTTGGCGCTTGTGCTGCTGGCGTACCCGTAAGCATCCATAACCAGTCTATTCCTTTGCACAAGTCGCGTAGTATCTTCCATCGGTTTGTCTGTGCGTTCTTGTAGGCGCTTGCCTCGTCTACCACAATTAGGTCAAAGCCGCCTTTCTCTATCTCTTCTTTTACTACCGCTACTCCGTCAAAGTTTATGATGACGAACTCTGAGCCTGCGTTAATTATTCTCTTCCGCGTAGCCGAGGTTCCGTGTGCCACAGAACAAGTGCGGTGCATAGCAAATTTAAATAGGTCTTCCTGCCATGCTGATTTCATAATAGACAGAGGACATATTACAAGCACGCGATTGATAACCCCTTGCTGCATCAGATAATCTGCTGCCCATATTACAGAAGCAGTTTTACCTGTTCCCTGCTCGTTAAAACAAAATGCTTTCTTGTTGAGCGTCAGGAAAGAAGCGGTCTTCTTCTGGTGAGCAAACGGGTCAAAGCGACCCGACCACTCGTAGTCTCGTCCTATGGGAGATGGCACGTCTTTTACACCCAAGCTATTTAACACTTGAGCTTCATGTAGGCGCCACGGCAAGGCTAGTTTGAAATAGCCATCGTCCTGCTCTGATACTTTGTAATTCTTTACGCGTTCAGTCACGAGGTGCGGACGTTTAGTCTTTAACACCATCGCTCTGTTGTTTACTATCTTCATGCTTTCGAGGTCTTCTTTCTTTTGCGCTCACGCGTACTTGTTTCAGATACAAGGTTGCCTTTTGAGTCCCGTTTGAAGGAACGGTTGCGGCTTGCTGTCTCTACTCTAGTACCGTCAGAGTTCTTGCCGCCTTTGTCCATTGCTTTCTTGTGGGCTACATCATTACCGTCGCCTTTGCTTACCTTGCCTTCTCGCTCGGCTTTGCGACGGGCAGCGTTACGCTCAGCACGTTTTTTCTTTTGCTCTTCGGTGCCTTGGTATTTGGCATACTCAGCTTTGTAATCTCTCTTTTTGCTACCAGTCATATCATCGCTTCCTATTATGTTCGCAGCTAGTAACCGGACAGAACGCACACAGCGGCCCGTCGATTGCATTCCACACATCGTTTTCTTCTGCTACCGTTAGTCTTTCCAGCTCGTCATCAAACACACTGAAGTACGACTTATACATATCTACGGTGTGCTTTTTCTTTATAAACTCGTTACTTACTACGTATGCTAAGGCAGACTTAATTACTTTTACTTGGGGGTAATTTACAAACGTTGCGCCCGCCATTAAGTCAAGCTGTTTAGTGTCAGCATACTTGGCGTTCTTGCCTGTCTTGTAATCTACAATATAAGCTTTCTCGCCGTTTATTATTAGCAAGTCGACGATGCCCCGCCACCAAACATCCTTGGCGAAGAAACTAGTGGGCTTGTAGACGTTGTTTTCTTTTGACACCGCCATGCGTATTTCACAGTGCTTCTCGCCCTCGATGCGGTTGAAAGCATCTAGGATTTTCTTTACATAATTAAACTTAGCAGGGATAGGCTCGCCATCTCTTATGTAATGCTCGGCGGCTTTATGCACTTCGTTGCCGTAGAAAGTAGCAGCGTTGCCTTTATCTTTAACATCCTTAGCTACTTTCAAGTGGTAGTATTTCTTAGGACATTGTTTAAACGTGCTTATGCTACTGTAGGACCAAGCTGTCATAATAAACCTTCAATCTTTTTCCAGTTCGCAAGTGAAACCACAAGCGGGGGGTTGATCTCTTTTAAAGTTACCCCTATCAGGGTCAAGCTCGTCAAGAAACACAGGGCCTTTTTCGTCTTTGTTTACAGCATGGTTAAGCTGTCTTTCTAGCTTTGACATACGGTCGAACGCTTGGGGAAAATCTTTTCGTATGGCATTCCAATAACCCATACCCCCTTTAACACAACCTACACAGTTGTTGTTTTGGTATCCAAGTTGATACATAAGCGGCAAGGTTAACCCGCTATCCACTAGCCATTGCAAGCAATCTTTTTTGTTAATTCCTTTTTCCGCCAGTGGGAAGCGTGCATCTACTTCAGCATTACCATCTATAAAACGATCTATGCGTTTATCTTCTTCTGAGGTATACCCAAATACTTGTATGTCGTCAGGCCGTTGAAATTTTTGCCTTTGCCACTTCTTTAATACCATGGTGCACGGCGCGCCTTGTGCTCCTTTTATAAATTTACGGTTAGTAAAGACATCATAGATAGAGTAGCCCATAGCGTTGTCCCCTATCACAGTAACGCGCTGTCCTACTAGTTTTTCAAAATCTTTCAGAAAACGCATGCTGTCGGAATGTTCTTCCTCCACTTTGCAGTACACTATTTCGACTTCGCCGTATTCTTGCTTAGCTAGATACGAAGCATACGCACTAGCTGCGCCGCAACTAAACCAACAAACTACACGTGGTTTCATAGTAGACCTTTCTCTTTTAGGATTTCGTAGTTCGTTGCGTGGGCATCTTCTATTTTTTGTTTACTTTGCCCGTAGTACGGTACGGCTAAGTGTTCACTTACTAGTGCGGCGTTAACTGAAGTTTTGTCGCTCAACATTATAACACCTAAGTAGCGTCCGAACTTTCCTTTTTCTTTTGTGGTGAGAGTGTAAGTCCCGCCATCGTGTAGCAATCCCTTGACAAACGTCTTTGCGGCAAGTCCTGCTGCTTTTTCTTTCGGGTCTCTGCTACGACACTCGGGGCAATCCACGCCAAAAAGACGGATAGACTCACCATGAATCCACAGACCAAAACCAAGATCAATATCAACGACGATTGAGTCCCCATCAATTACCCTCACAATCTTACAGTTATATTCGTACATTATTTTTGCCCCTTTTTATGTAGCACAAACCCGCCTATCTGTCTTTTGGTTGGGTCAGTTAACGAATCCAACGTGGTCAGTCTGTCGAATTTACGCTTAGGTTTACCCTCAATGTCAGTATCAGTGTAAGCGTTGCGCGGGCACTGGGTTATCTTCCCGCCTCTAGCTAAGTATTCTTCTATCTGCTTTGCTATCTCTTTACGCTGTTCTTCTTTTTGTTCGAGGGTTAAAACGTCAGTCCATGTCGTGGTCACTAAAGTATGCCTCTGTAAAACACATGCTTGTGTATCTTGGTTGTAACTTCTCCAGTGTAAGCCCACTCAGGGAACACCTTTGTACTATGGTAGTGGGTCGCGCCGTCTGTAATATCAGGTACGAAACCGCTCAAGTGAGCAATGTACAACGAATTAAACCACGCCTGTTTGTTCTTAGGTTCGTCACTTTTCCCGTCACAATAAAAACTAAACTGGCATTTATTTCTTATCGGTACACCGTTCCAGTAGTACCCTTGCTTAACCACATCACACGCATTGTCTGGGTAACGTGGGTCTTCTATCCTGTTTCTTATTACTAGAGCAACTGCAACCTGCCCTTCGGTCGGCTCGCCCCTCGCTTCAAAGTACACTGCCATAGCAACGCACATAAGAGCGGGGGTAATCATCTTCTTACCATCCTGCCGGATATTTCTAAAGGATTGTGCGCTCCTCGTCGTTCTACTAGATACACTTCGAACTGCTCGCCTTCTATGCGTATACCATAGGTACGTTTTTCTTCTTTAGCGCAGAACTCTGCTTCTTCTAGCGCAGCTGTAAGCTCAGTGAAGTACGACATCTTCCACCTCGTATTCGTAATTAACAGTAGCCTCGTTGGAGGAAAATATACCTGCTCCGTTACTCAAGTGAAACTTCATAGCAGTATCTGTGTGCGGTGACATAGTTATTACTGCGTCTACCTCTGGGTGCATCACAGGTGTAGCTTCTAATAGGTTGTTGATTAGCTGCCTGCCGTGTCCTTTCTGGTATGACCAGATTGAGTAAGGGCACAGTACGGTGCCCAATTCGCCATACATCTCTTCACGTTCTGCTAACTTTTCTTCGATCTGCGTGACTTTACCTGCGGCGATAAACTTTAGCTGTCTCTCGTCTTGCGGTACAAATTTACAAATGATTGCACAAACAACTGCGGCTATTTCTCCAGTCTCATTATTAATTTCTGCGTATACATGAAACGGGTCTTCAAACCGCACGCTATTGTCTTTGAATAGTTTAGCTCGCACGGGGTCATCGTCAATCAAATACAGATGGTCTGCGGCGTTACACTTTATCAGCATCTTCAAACTCCTGAAGTATGGCTTCTAGCTTTTCCACCGCTTCGCTTGCACGTTGCAGCATAGCCATAATCTCTTCGGCATCAGCACCATCTATTTCTATTGTTATTTTCATTTGACGTTGTGTATCTCGATTAGCAGGTCAATGCAATGTTTAGCCTTATTAAGATCATCCAACGGTTGGCCCTTTAACTTCCAACGAGTAATGTATTTCACTACGTTACCTTCTAGCAGGGACAAGCCGTTCTTCTCTGCGTACTCGGCAGGTTGGATAGCCATGTTCTTATAATGCGTCCCGCCCGTCTGTGTCTGTAGGGCTGTCTGCTTGTTCACTACTGGATCGCTTATTTTCGTTCTTGGCACTTCTGCTGTTAACATTCTCTTCTTCCTTCTGTTTTGGTTTCTCAAAGATTTTTGCCCAGTTCTCCCCGAAGTCTTTAGCAGAGATAAGCAGGGGTCTACGTCTACTACCTTTTCCACTCATTTGTCTTCCTTTATTTTGCGGGCTATTAATAACTGAAGTTTTTTAGCTTCTATAAGTTCTTGGGGTATATCTATTTTACGCGAGCTACGTCTAACAATTTGTTCTCTTACATAATCATCAGCTAGCGTTTCTCTTCTATGTCTGCGTCGAGCTAAATCTTTTTCAGTGCCTTGGTAGTTAGCGCGCATTTGTTTAACTTTTTCTGGGTTCTCTTCTCTCCACTTTCTAATAGCAGCTCTAATTTTTTCCGCGTTTCTCCGATAACTGGCACGGGATTGCGCTTTAACTGTGGCTAGTCTTTCGGGCGTTAGATTCTCCCACTTGCGGCGCAGGCTTATTTTTTCTCTGTTCTCCGCATACCAACGCTTTCCACGGATGCTATGCTCAATGTTGTTCTTTTGGTAGTCTTCTCGACGGCATGCCCTACACTTGTACGTATACCCAACAACACCGTGCCTTTTGGCACTATTAAAAAACTCTAGGGTAAGAGGGTGCGTTTTACCGCACCCGCAACACTTCCTTACCTCCACAACTATTTATCCTCGGAGTGTAAAAAGTCTATCTTAAAATCTTCGTCCTTACGAAGACCGTGGTAATCGAGCTGCACCTTAGCGGAGTTAATCATCTTCCCCGCCAAGTTAGAAATTTCTTTAGCTTCTTTATGCGCTATATCACCGTTACGTAACGCTTCAAAAACGTCAGATAAATTGTTACGTAGATCGTTTACATTACTTATCTTTGCTTTTTTGTTTCGGGTTGTCATAAGTTTATCTCCTTAAAAGTCACATTCTATATATTGGTCTATCATTTCGCACCACTGCTTGTAGGTGCATCGGGTTAAACAATCGATGAGTATCTCGCCCTCGCCTTCTGTGAAGTAGAAATACCCATCGGCTTTAGCAAGCAACGTATCCGTGCTTGAGTTCTTCGCCCGTATGTAGGCGTTTAATCCGTCCAGTGTCACCATGTAAGGTCTACCCTTTCTTCTTATTAAAGGCCCGTAGCGTGGGCTAGCCGGTGTATACACAGCGCGGAGAACTAACTGCCTAAGCAGGAGTGATGAGCTACTGTTATACACTGCGGGTGTTGCGGCTATCGCGAACCTACCCACCGCCCGCTGGGGTATACAGGGGGAAACATACTAAAAACCCCTGCAAAACTTAACATTCTCCGTATGATCTGCCATAACCGCCTTCACAATCAAGCGGCAAGTCCGGCGCCCATGTAGGACGCACCCTCATTACTTCCTCGACATGGCGCATTGCCTCCTCCACTTCATCTTCGGGGACAATACAACCTATCGCATCGTGCACGGTCATTACTACTTTGTATTTCTTAGCAACTCTAAGCAACTGCTCACCTATCACAATACGAGCCAATGCCTGACAAACGTTCTCGATAACCTTCCCACCGTAGATGCGGTTGGGGATTATAGCCCTGCCTTTGCGAGTGTCGTAAACCGTCTCGTCGTACCCGTCCTCTTCCTCTGCCTTTTGAACTCGCAGGTTGGGGTACTTTATATACAGTCCGTTGGGTAGGCGTATGCCTGTCGAGCCTTCGACTGTGAGTATTCCAGCACGTCCTAGCTCGTCCACCTTGTCTTCCATCATGGTCTTGAGCGCCTTGTTTGCGGCTCTCCACAGGGCAGGTATTTGCGGGTATGTATCACGATATACATCGATAATTCTCTGACATTCTTCCTCTGGTAGGTCGGCTCCAAAGTTCTTTAACTGTGCTCGGAACTTAGCAGCGCCCATACCGTAGCCTGCTCCTAGTATCGTAGTCTTACCGACAAACCGCTCGTCTTTTGTTATCTCCGTCTCGGGCTTGTCATAGATAGCCGACGCCATGATCTTGTACACATCGTCGCCTCGGTCGAACGCCTCCACCAAGTCTTCTTCCTCTGCTAGCCATGCTAGAGTACGTGCTTCAATCTGAGACAAGTCGCAGTCGATAAACTTATACCCGCTTGGTGCGCACATAGCCTTCTTAAGCTGAGA
>Ga0181597_10002304_pt1 | contig 20757 bp, 29 predicted proteins | sample 041ome_5_FD_148647 | JGI IMG/M metagenome (GOLD analysis project Ga0181597, IMG submission 148647) | Coastal salt marsh microbial communities from the Groves Creek Marsh, Skidaway Island, Georgia - 041403US metaG (spades assembly) | ecosystem: Environmental > Aquatic > Marine > Intertidal zone...
ATTGCCATGAGCATGATTAAGATATTTTTGCGATTGAAGAAGATGCCCCAGACCCCTAAACAAAACAAGACAAGAGAGCATGTTAAAAAGCTGGTACAATTCACAAAACTGAGTTTTTTTGGTTGGTCAGGGTAGCAGGATTTGAACCTGCGACCACCTGTACCCAAAACAGGTACGCTTCCAAACTGCGCTATACCCTGGCATATTCTACAGGATTCGAACCTGTGACATTCAGCTTAGAAGGCTGATGCTCTATCCAACTGAGCTAAGAATACTCCACCAAATAAGATTCAACTAAGCCGACTTCTGTGTACACATTGGTACGGTGTTCATTTCTCTGCTCTAGTATTTGCATACTAGGTCTAGCAACTTTCAAGTTTTACTTTTGATAGGGTTTGCTTTGTATGTTTTCATAAAAACTTTTCACTTTTGAATTTCTGTAAGACTTTCCCAAAAATTTTTTTTGCAAGTTGTTAACTTGTATCAATACCAAGGTCGGACTTTCCTCTTGGGCTCAAGCGAACACACTGAATCTTTTGGTGAAATTTATGGAGCGGATATGGATTAATGGTAAATTTTCTGTCTTCCACACAGACGACATGGGTTCGATTCCCATTATCCGCATAGGATGCTTACTTGGTGAAATTGGTAAACACGACAGACTTAAAATCTGTTCCTTCTAGGTTATCGGTTCAAGTCCGATAGTAAGCACCGTCTAAAAAAAATCTCAAATGAGAAAACAACTCAAAGCTAAATCATCCAAAACCTTTGCAAGCCTTCTTTGGAAGTTTCGAAAATTTACTCCAAAACAAATCAAAACCATTCAACAAAATAAAAAGAAACTTCAAACCAAAAAATATTCCAATTTTGCACTTCAATTAAGAGCTAAACAGTTAGTTGCTACTTTATATGGAAAACTTAAACTTCAATCACTTAAACAAATTCTCCACAAAAGTCAAACTTATCAAGGCAAAATTACACATAGTTTTTTCTCTTTATTAGAAAAAAGATTAGATAGTTGCTTAGTTCAAGTAAAATTTGCCCCTACTTTTTTAGCTGCAAGACAATATATTAATCATCAAAAAGTTTATGTCAATCACAGAATCGTCACAGCCCCAGGATTCTTATTAAAACCTGGCGATCTCATCACTTTAGCTTCACCCATCAAACACATGGTAAATGCTAATCTCCAATCTACTTATAGTCAAGGCGTCCAAAACCAAGCCCAATTCTATAAGCCTATTCAGTTTGAAGTCAACTATAAAACTCTGGAAGCAATTTTCTTATTTTCTCCACAACAAATTCATTATCCAGCTGAACTCAACCCTGAACTGGTTATTAAGTCTTTCCGTTAAAGCATCAAGAAAAAATTCAATCAAGAGTTTTTTCTTGATACTTCAGACTTAAAAAAAGGAAAAACCCAAAACAATCTAAAACCAAAAGTGTACTTGCTGTGAAAATGCATTGAACAAGACCGTCTGGTGGAATCACAAAAGCAACCAATAAGGTACTGAAAAAAAATACTAAAGATTTTTTTTTTACCCAAAACTTTTGGAGTTGAGTTGGAACCACAACAAAACTTAACCAACACACAAAGACTAAAAATTGAACACATAAATACCAACTTAAAACAAAACTAATATAAGAGAAAATTTTGGCTTGAAAAGTTAAAAGTGGGAACTGGGAAATTTCAAATTGAAATTGAAGAAAAAAATTGACTAATGGTTGAATTAAGCCTTGACTCATAAATGCATGGACTAATCCATTGAGTCCAAGAAAAGCTAAGGCTGATGTTGTGAGAGTTTTCAATTCTTTTTGAAATAAAGCTGGAGAGAAAAAAGTGATGAATTCATAGCAAAAAACTGGGAAAACCATTTGAAAACTGATATAAAATGCTAATAACCAAGCAGCTCCGAAAGCTTCTTCTACTTCTGTAAAAATGAATTGTGTTTGGTTTAGTACTGGGAAACAAAAAATTAAAGCCCAAGAAGAGATGAAATAAAAGTTGACTGCAGTGGAGAGAGCAAGAGCAAGTAAATAGTAATATGTTTTGACTAGAGCTTCTTTTGAAATGGTTTGAAAAATGGTCATAGTGAAATGTGTTCTTGGTCGGACAGAGTGGGATTCGAACCCACGGTATTAAAAATACATCAGTTTTCAAGACTGAAACCTTCAACCACTCAGACATCTATCCTTCAAGTGCGGGGGTAGGACTTGAACCTACAATATTTAGATTATGAGCCTAATAAGTTACCAATTACTCAACCCCGCAATGATTAGGTGTAGTAGGACTTGAACCTACAACCAATAAGTTAAAAGCCTATTGCTCTACCAGTTGAGCTATACACCCTTACGGATAGAGGGACTCGAACCCCCACGAACAAGTTCATCAGAACCTAAATCTGAAATGTCTACCAATTTCATCATATCCGCATAAAGCAGTTCATCAATGAACTGCTTTAAAAAATTAAAATACAAAAAGAATTAAAAAAGCCATCATTAAAGCAAATAAAGCAATCGCTTCAGTTAAAGCAAACCCTAAAATTGCGTACCCAAAAAGAGTTTTTGTTAATGAGGGGTTACGAGCAACTGAACTAATAAATGAACCAAATACAATTCCAATTCCAGCCCCTGCTCCTGCTAAAGCAATTGTAGCACAACCAGCTCCGATAAGTTTTGCACCTTCAGCCATACATTCCATTTTTTTTTTAACCTACGAATATTTTATAGAAGTTTTATTTAATTACTAAATAACAGACATATTTTTAGGATAAATTAAACACGACGTTTTTTCTTTTGACGACACCCATTAAATGCTCTTTGAGTAGTTTCTTCAATTTGCAAAATTTGAAATTTTCTTTGAAGCACACTTTTTAAAGCTGCATCTTTAGCATACCCAACTCCTCTAAATTTAATAATAAGTTTCTCAATGGACTGAGATTGACAAAATTCTAATACTTTTTCAGTAGTAGCTTGAGCAGCATAACTTGAAGACTTTTTTGAGCCTTTAAAGCCTAAACTTCCACTTGAAACACAACAAAGTGTATTGCCTTCAACATCGGTCAAATTCACAAAAGTATTATTTAAAGTGGTTGAGATGAATAAAATGCTTGTTTTCGATTGAATTTTTCTTTTTAGCATCAGGAGTTTTGTTTTTTAAATTTTGAGAATTTTTCTAGCAGTCCTTGCATTTGTATGAGTTCTTTGCCCTCTGAGAGGTAAATGTTGGGTCACACGAAATCCTTTATAACAACCAATTTGAATAAATCTCTGAAAATTTTCAGTGGTTTGCTTTTTGAGCTCACTTTCTGTTAAATAATAATACTGAAGAATCCTGCTTAGTTTTTCAGTTTGATCAATTGAAAGATCTTCAACTTTTAAGCCAGTGTGAAATCCTAATTGATCACAAATTTGATTTGAAAGAAAAGAACTAACTCCATAAATTTTACAAAGTTCTCTGCGAATTAGATGGGTAGGCTCCAACTTTTTTTGAAAAAGAAACACCATAAGACCTCTATTTTTTTTTGCCTTCTTTCAGAAGATAATTGACATTTTTAAAGCGTAAGCCTTTCCCTTTATAAACATCAGGAAACTTGAGTGATTGAACTTGAGATGCTACTTGATATAATCTTTTTTTATCAATGCCAAAAAAGCAAATCACATTTGGTTTTGGGACAAAAACTTGAACATCCTGGGGGAGTAAAAATTGGACAGGATGGCTAAAGCCTAATTTAAATTCTAATGAATTGGTTTCCAGCTGAACTTTATAGCCAATCCCAACACACTCTAGCACAACTAAAAATCCTTGAGTGAGGCCTTTGAAATATTGGTGAATGAGAGATTTAAATGAGTTTAAAAATACTTTCTTGTTCTTTTTTGTTGTGCTCAAAGAAACTAGCCTTTGACCGTTCTCAAGACCTTCGAGAAAAAAGAAGCATTCTCCTACTTTATCATGTTGTTTAAGGTCTAAAGAAATTTGGCCTAAAGGTCCATCAAAAATTAAGTGTGAATTTTCTAATCTTACTTGAATAGAAGAAGGAATCACAATGGACTGTTTGAAAAGATGGCTCATACATAAATAATTTTTTGCTTAAAAAATCTCACATAAAATTTCACCACCTACTTGAGCTTCTTGAGCTTTTTGACTGGATAAAATTCCTTGAGAAGTGGAAACTAAAAGAAGGCCAAGACCATGATGAGTTGGGGTGAAATGGGCATAAGAACTATAAACACGTTGACTAGAAGTTGAGATTTGTTTAAGTTTGCGAATAGCAGGCTGATCATTGACATACTTGAGAACGACAAGAATTTTGCTGTCATTTTTTTGTAGCCCATTAATATAGCCATGAAAGAAGAAAACAGTTAAAACATTCCAACACAAAGTTGAATATGGGAGTTGAATCACTTGTTTTCGTGCAGTTTGCCCATTTCGTAATGCTGTAAACATTTGAGTTAAAAGTTTCATAGAAAATAAATTTTTCTTACCAACTAGATTTAGTGGTTCCTTGTAATTGACCTTTAGCTAAAAGCTCTCTGACATAAATTCTGGACAGTTTGAACTTCCTTAAAACACTTCGGCCTCGACCTGAAAGAACACAGCGATTCACACATTGGGTTGGGCTTGATTGTTTTTTTAGTTGGTGCAATTTTAATGTGTACTCATATCTTAAATTTTTTGGGACTGATTGATTTTGAATACAAGCTTTGAAAAAATTTCTTTGAACTTCAAATTTCTGAACAAGCTCTCTTTTTTTTTGATCTTTTTTTTCAAAATTTGCCATGACATTATTTTTTTTTAAACACTGGAAATTGAAACCCACTTAAATACACTTGGGTCTTTGCCACTGATGAAGCAGTAGTTTCAATGCTACAAGAACAGCCTTCTAAAAAATCAAACAAATTTGTATTCGGTTGGATTTCAGCACATTTTAAAAAGGAATCAAGCCCAAAATCAATTCTATTGGTTTGAAAAGAAGCAAAGTTGGTTTCTGTGAGTTGTTGAAGTTTTGGAAGAAGCACAAGACAAAATTTTTCAAGAAAATGTTTTAATGAATCTTTTCTCAAAGTTACACTACACCCAAGAGGTGAATTTTCTTTTAATTGAAAAGTTGCCACTGATTTTTTCGCTCTCACAATCCAAGGTCTTTGACCAGTCCAAAGCAGAAGAGCTAAAAAATAAGGAAGAATGACCAATTTGTCTGCATTAATAAATTTGTTAGATAAACTTAGTGTTGCTTTTGAAAATTTAGGACACTGAAAAGCATTTTTTACTGCAAACTTTAAAGCTAAATCTCTAGTAATAAGATGGTTTTGGAATGAATTCATTGGAGTATGTACATTTTTAAATGCTTGAAGAAGATAAAGCTAAAATTTTGGATAAATTTTTTTGTCTAAGTTCATAAGGAACAAACCCTTGAATTCTAGTTCCTAATGGTGAGAATTGTGGGGAAAGTAAAAGTGCTGTATTTCTTTGAAATTTTAAAGAACTTCCATCTTTTCGAGTGAGAGGTGCTTTCGTTTCTAGAATCACTGCTTGAAAGATTTGACCTTTTTTGACTTTTTGAGTTTGTTTTTGACTTAACTCTTTGACACTAATTAGAATAAATTCACCTACTTGACCTACTCTTTGTTTTGTTTTATTTAAAACTTTAATACATTCAACTTTTTTTGCTCCAGAGTTATCTGCTACAGAAAGTTGACTACCTACTTGGATCATACAGATTTTTTTTTTACTGAATAAATTGAGTTTTTAAAGGAAGCTTATGCTGAGCTAAGTTCATGGCTTGAAGAGCTAAGGAAAGTGGGACCCCACTAAATTCAAATAAAATTTGACCTTTTTTCACCGGACAAACCCAATGATCAATGGATCCTTTCCCTTTGCCCATTCTGACTTCTGCAGGTTTTTTGCTTACTCCTAAATCTGGAAAAACTCTAATCCAAATTTGCCCAGTTCTTTTAAATTTTCGAGTCATAGCACGTCGCGCTGCTTCAAGACATGAAGCAGAAAGTCTTCCACAACTTAAAGATTGAATTCCATAAATCCCAAAACTTAATTGTTGAAGTTTCACTCCATCTACTTTTCTCTTTTGGAATTTTCTAAATTTTGTTTTTTTAGGTTGAAGCATTTTAATTATTTTTTTAATCTTTGTAACAAATCCAAACTTTTACACCTAAAATTCCAAAGCCAGTAGATGCCCTTGCTTCTGCATAATCAACTTTTGATGAAAACACATGTAAAGAAATCTTTCCAAATTTTTTCACTTCTGTTTTAGCCATTTCAACACCTTGCAATCTTCCAGAACATGAGAGTTTAAAGCCTTCTACATGAGAATCTTTTTTTAAAAGAGTTTGAACAAGAGAAAAAATTTGTTTGACAGGTTTTTGCACTTCAAGCCCATGAGCAATAAGCTCCGCTACAAATTGTGCACTTTTAGAAAACTTTGTCAATTTTTTTGGAGTCCAATGACTCGGGCTTTCAAAATATTGCTGAGTTAAGCCTTCAAAATGATTTGCATAAAACTTTAATTGGGGAGAGTTTTCGGGTTTGGTTGATTGAATTGTGTTTTTGACTGAAACTAGTTCATCAAGTTTGGTAGAATTTTTTTTATTTAAAACGAGTTGAAACCAAAGTTTTTTTTCAAAAGCTTTCCAGTCTAATTGATTAGGAAGAAATTGCCATTGTTTAGTTCTATAGGTTTGAAAAAAAGAAGTAAGCTTTAACTCAACAGTTTTTTTCTCTACTTTGCTGTCAAAAACTCTAGGTGAGCAAAAAAAAGATTGGATTGAAAGAGCTGCGGGTTGTTGGCTTAAATGAGTGGTTGAAGCACGAGTTCCAGCTTGTTGAAAAACTTTGGTAAAAAACTTTTGTAATTGAATTTGTTTTTGTGTAAGATTTGCATACATTCTATCACTATACCAAGTAGCATGAAAGTGTTTGTTGGTTTGTAATCTAAGTGCAATTGGAGAGATTTTTTGACCCATAATTTATCTTTTTTTTTCTTTTTTCTTATGTGTTGGTCTTTTGCGTGTTAAAGCGAATTCTCCAAATTTATGGCCAATCATAGATTCTTGGATTTCAATTTCAATAAAAGATTTTCCATTATGAATTTTAAATTTTTTATTGACAAATTGGGGTAAAATAGAGGAATGTCTAGACCAGACAGCCTTGGTTTTTGCTGCCAAAATTGTTGGGTTGACAAATGGACCTTTCCAAAGTGATCTTGTCATAAAAGAACGAATTTTTTTTGCAAAAGTGGCGAAATTGGCAACCGCGTTACCTTGAGGTGGTAATAAACTTTGTTTTTGTGGGTTCAAGTCCCACCTTTTGCATATTAAATTTTGGTAGAAACCATAAATTTACATTTTAATTGGACACCTTCCAACTTTAAAAGTTTGAGCAGATCCAGAAAGAGCAAGCCTTGAGATTGAATAGATTGAATCTGAATACACATTTTGTATGTTCTCAATTCAATTTGTTCTCTTGACTTTTTATCAATATGAGGAGATTTTAAAAGAGTTGATTTCTCCACTTGAGTTGGCAAATACTGAACCGATGGATTCAAAAGTTGAGAAGTTTTTTGCCCAATTCTCTCTGCACCAAAAAGAATAAGGTTGGAAGCTTTTTGGAGAAGAAGTTTTTCATAAGATTTAAAAACTAACTGAATGTGCATGCATATTTTATTTTTGCAGCCTACGGCCGGACTTGAACCGGGGACCTTTCCCTTACCATAGGAATGCTCTGCCAACTGAGCTACGAAGGCAATGGAGATGACCGGATTCGAACCGGTAACTTTATGCTTGCAAAGCATACATTCTGCCAATTGAAGTACATCCCCATAAATCTCGGAGAAAATGGGATTCGAACCCATGGTATACAAAAGTATACGTTGATTTAGCAAACCAAAGCCTTCAGCCACTCAGCCATTTCTCCCAAAAAATCTAGTTGTATGTCACAAAGTTTTGACACAAAAAAACTCAAAAATTTTACTTTAAATTTTGGCCCTCAACATCCCGCTGCACATGGAGTTTTACGACTTGTTCTTGAAATGAATGGAGAAGTTGTTGAACGTGCTGATCCACATATTGGATTATTGCATAGAGGAACAGAAAAATTAATTGAATATAAAAATTATCTTCAAGCACTTCCTTACTTTGATCGATTAGATTATGTTTCTATGATGGCTCAAGAACATGCTTATTCTTTAGCTGTAGAAAATCTTTTACATTGTCCAGTTCCTTTAAGAGCTCAATACATTCGTGTGCTTTTCTCTGAAATTACACGGATTTTAAATCATCTTTTAGCTTTAAGTTGTCATGCAATGGATGTAGGAGCTTTAACTCCTTTTCTCTGGGCTTTTGAAGAAAGAGAAAAATTAATGGAATTTTATGAACGTGTGTCTGGAGCAAGATTACATGCATCATATATCAGACCTGGAGGTGTGGCCCAAGATTTGCCTCAAGGCCTCTGTGATGATATTCACAAGTTTTGTCAAACATTCGCTTCTAGAATTGATGAAATGGAAGAAATGCTCACTCAAAATAGAATTTGGAAACAAAGGTTAGTTGACATTGGAACCGTTTCAGCTAAAGATGCTCTTGCATATGGATTCTCTGGAGTCATGATCCGTGGATCTGGACTAGCTTGGGACTTAAGAAAAACTCAACCATATGAAGTTTATAATCAGCTTCAATTTGATATTCCAGTTGGGTCTCAAGGGGATTGTTATGATCGTTATCTTATCCGAATTGAAGAAATGAGACAAAGTTTACGTTTGATTGTTCAGTGTTTAAATCAATTACCACAAGGAATTATTAAAGTAGATGATAAAAAAATTTCTCCACCTTCTAGAAAACATATGAAAGAATCAATGGAATCTTTAATTCACCATTTTAAATTCTTTACTGAAGGATTTGTAGTTCCTGCAGCAGAGACCTATACTGGTGTTGAAGCTCCTAAAGGTGAATTTGGTGTGTATTTGGTAAGTAATGGAACAAATAGACCTTATCGTTGTAAGATCCGTGCTCCTGGGTTTGTTCATTTACAAGCTCTTGACTTTATGGCAAAACATCATTTACTTGCGGATGTGGTAACAATTATTGGGACTCAAGACATTGTATTTGGTGAAGTAGATCGATAAAACGGGAGAAACGGGACTTGAACCCGCACCAACCGGCGTGACAGGCCGGGACTCTACCAATTAAGCTATTTTCCCTTGATTTAGGTGTTAACGGGTTCGAACCGCTGACATTTTCGGTGTAAACGAAATGCTCTACCAACTGAGCTAAACACCCTAAAAAAATCCAAACCCTATGGTTGAATATTTTCCAATTTTACTTTATATTTGTGTAAGTGCAATTTTATCTGGCATCATTTTAAGCTTATCATATTTTGTAGCTATTCAAAAACCTGATCCAGAAAAAACATCAGCTTATGAATGTGGATTCGATCCTTTTGAAGATGCAAGAGGCAAATTTGATATTCGATTTTATCTTGTAGCTATTTTATTTATTATTTTTGATCTTGAAGTTACTTTTCTCTTTCCATGGGCCATTTCTTTAAGAAACATTGGCTTGTTCGGCTTTTGGTCAATGATGATTTTTTTAATTATCTTAACTCTTGGCTTTGTGTACGAATGGCGCAAAGGTGCTTTAGAATGGGAATAAGGATATCTTGGGAGACACTGTCTCCCAAGAAATAGCATTAGGCTTTAAATTGTTGTGTATATGAATCACAAAAATCTGCAAGTTTTTTCATTGTTTGCTCTGATAATGAACCTTCTGATTTAATTGTTTGAAGTAAAGAAGAATCTACAGCTTTTAATAAACCTTCTTCATATTTAGCAATTTCAGAAATTTTCAATGTATCTAAATACCCTTTTGTTGCTGCAAAAATAACTACAACTTGTTGTTCAACACTCATTGGAACAAATTGCCCTTGCTTTAACACTTCGGTTAAACGAGACCCGCGATTTAATAAGTATTGAGTAGCTGCATCTAAATCTGAGCCAAATTGAGCAAAAGCTGCAACTTCACGATATTGAGCTAATTCTAATTTGAGTGAGCCTGAAACTTGTTTCATAGCTTTCATTTGTGCTGCTGATCCTACTCGACTTACTGATAACCCTACATTAATAGCTGGACGAATTCCTTTGAAAAATAATTCTGTTTCTAAGAAAATTTGCCCATCTGTAATTGAAATTACGTTTGTAGGAATATAAGCAGATACATCCCCACCTTGTGTTTCAACAACTGGAAGAGCTGTCATAGAACCCGCACCTTCTTCATCCGCCATTTTCGCAGATCTTTCTAGTAAACGTGAATGTAAATAAAATACATCCCCAGGGAAAGCTTCACGACCAGGAGGTCTTCTTAAAAGTAATGACATTTGACGATAAGCTACAGATTGTTTACTTAAATCATCATAAATAATTAAAGCATGCATCCCGTTATCACGGAAATACTCAGCCATTGCACAGCCAGAATATGGAGCTAAAAATTGTAATGGAGCTGGATCTGAAGCAGTTGCTGCAACAATAATTGTATAGTGAAGAGCATTTCTATCTTGAAGAACTTTGACTAATTGAGCAACAGTTGAACGTTTTTGCCCAACAGCTACATAAACACAATATAATTTTTTCGATTCATCAGCAGATTCATTAATTGTTCTTTGATTAATAATTGTATCAATTGCAATAGCAGTTTTCCCTGTTTGACGATCTCCAATAATAAGTTCACGTTGCCCACGGCCAACTGGAACTAAACTATCTACAGCTTTTAATCCAGTCTGCATTGGTTCATGTACAGATTTTCTAGCAATAATCCCAGGAGCTTTTAATTCAACACGTCGAGGTGTTACATCTGGAATTGGACCTTTTCCATCGATGGGGTTTCCAAGTCCGTCAACAACACGTCCAAGCATGCCTTTTCCTACGGGTACATCTACAATAGACCCTGTTCGTTTAACAATGTCACCTTCACGAATGTTTGTATCACTCCCAAAACATACGATCCCTACATTATCATTTTCTAAGTTTAACGCCATTCCTTTGACACCACTATCAAATTCAACCATTTCACCAGATTGAATTTTATTTAATCCATAAACACGAGCAATCCCATCTCCAACTGAAAGAACTCTTCCAATTTCATCAATATTTAAATCTGAATAATGATTTGAAATACGTTGTTCAAGTAAATTTGATAATTCCATTGCTGAAAGACTCATAAATCTTTATTTTTTTTTAGGTCAGCCCTAAATCTTTTCATAAATACACAAAGACAAATTAAAATTGTTGTGGGATAATTTCCCAAGGACTTCTAAATTGAAAATTTCTAAATTGTTGAGAAAGTTGGACTGGTTCTGCAATCACTCTCTTCTTTGTATCATCATACTTAAACTCTAAATACCCCGTTAAAGGAAAATCTTTTCGTAAAGGGTGACCTTCAAATCCATAATCAGTTAAAATTCTCCTTAAATCTGGATGGTTTAAAAAACAAATTCCAAACATATCCCAAGTTTCTCTTTCAAACCAATTGGCTGAAGGATATAAATTTGTTACGGATTCAATAGATGATGTTTCTTCTAATTCAACTTTGACTCTAATTCGTTGATTGTGAGAAAGACTTAACAAATGATAAACAACTTCGAATCGATTTGATCTAGCTGGGAAATCCACAGCAGTTACATCAATTAACATTTTATATTGTGTAGTGGCATGATTTTGAAGAACTTGCAGAGTTGGAATTAAGTGTTTTGCTTGATGAAGAATAAGAGTAAGTTCTTTTGGTTGAATGATTACTTTTCGAATCCATTGTGGAAAGAGTAAAAGAGGAGAAACATTCATAAACACAAATTTTTTTAATCAAAAACCCTATTTTTTATACCATAAAAGTGTGGTTTTATTCTGAGAGATTTTTTTTTGTAACTGAAGAAGCCCATAAAGAAGAGCTTCAGCTGTTGGGGGACAGCCTGGTACATAAATGTCTACAGGCACAATTCGATCACATCCGCGAACAACAGAATATGAATAATGATAATATCCACCACCATTTGCACAGGATCCCATAGAAATCACCCATCTAGGTTCAGGCATTTGATCATAAACTTTTCTTAAAGCCGGAGCCATTTTATTTGTTAAAGTCCCTGCAACAATCATTACATCTGATTGTCTTGGACTTGGACGAAAAATCATCCCAAATCTGTCTAAATCATAACGAGCTGCACCAGTATGCATCATTTCAACTGCACAACAAGCTAACCCAAAAGTCATAGGCCATAAAGAACCTTGACGAGCCCAATTAATTAACCCATCCACCTTAGAAATAATATAATCACTAGAACTTGGAGAAAGAGGTGAAGACATAGAACCATTTTTTTTTTATTCACAGAGAAAATCATCTATGACAAAACAAACACAAGTATGCAAGATTTCCATCAACCAATTACCATTATTCTTCAAATGAAAGCACTCAAAACTAACCAATTCAATCAATTAAGACAATTCATGAAAAAAGTTGATCCTCAAGCTAGTTTAAACTTGAAAACTCAAAACCCAGCCCTTCAAAATTTAGCTCAAAGCTCAACATTTTTTTTAAAGTCTAGTTCTTTAAAGCTTTTGGCTTCTTTAATCCAAAAAGACTCGATCAAAGAGAATGGATTTTTTGAATTTGACAAGAGCAAAATTGTGATTTTAGGTGGATTCTATCAAAACCAACAACTAGATTTCTACCAATTAAGAAATGTATTGGACTTCAATGCATCTAAAATGAGTGTGTTAGGTTCTTTAAGTAAAAGACCAAAAATCTTGGTGGTTTATGGTCAACTTTTAAGTCGTATGTTTTCAATTTTAAAGGCGAATAACGGGAATTGAACCCGTATTTTCAGAGTCACAGTCTGATACTTTAACCGATTAAGTTATACTCGCCGTCAAGGTTAGAGACGGAATTGAACCGTCATTCTAAGATTTGCAATCTCATACATTACCATTATGTTATCCAACCAAAAAAACTCAGTTTTGTGAATTGTACCAGCTTTTTAACATGCTCTCTTGTCTTGTTTTGTTTAGGGGTCTGGGGCATCTTCTTCAATCGCAAAAATATCTTAATCATGCTCATGGCAATTGAACTTATGCTTCTTGCAGTCAACCTCAACTTCTTAATCTTCTCCACCTATCTCGACGATCTTATTGGACAACTCTTTTCATTACTCATCCTTACCGTAGCAGCCGCTGAATCTTCCATTGGATTAGCTCTTCTCGTGATCTATTATAGAACACGTGGAACCATTGCTATTGAATATATGAACCTTCTCAAAGGATAACATGGGAAAGGCAGGATTCGAACCTGCGATGAAATCAATCAGCAGATTTACAGTCTGTCGCTTTGAACCGCTCAGCCACTTTCCCACACAAAAAAATCTATGACTTTATGCCTCAATTAGATATTGTCTCTTACTTTCCTCAATTCTTCTGGTTTTGTATCTTTTTTACTAGTTTTTATCTCACTCTAATTACACATTACTTACCTAAATTAACCAGAATCTTTGCTGCTCGTCAACAAAGTCAAACCAATCCTCAACACGCATCAAATGAATTACAAGATCTTACAAAGAACACACAAACTCTTTTTTCACAAAGTATTCAATCCACCAAAGATCAATGTGCAACTCATTTTCAAGACACACAAAACTTCTTAAAAATGCGTACAGATGTTTTTAATACACATACAAATCAAGCATTTCAAAAATATCAAACCAAAAAAATTATGTTAAACCAAACTGTCAAAAATACCATTCACCAACTTCAAACAGTTTTACCCATCACAACTTCAACACCACAATATGTAGATCAAGCTAAAACAAATCAACTTCTTGCACAATATCTACTCAATAAAATGAATCCAACAAAACACAAAACTAAGTAAAACAATACACCTAAATAGACAAATCACATCTCTTTACTAGAAACATGGATTTATTCTATACATAGAAAATGTCTTGAAAAAATGCATCTAGAAATTCAAACATCTAAAATAAAGAAGTATTTATAAAAGAAAAGGAATTGAAAACTCTCTTGACTATTACAAATGGGTTCTCTCTAGATATGTTTCAAGTGATCTATTTAAAAATTTCTTTTTTTTCTGCTTTCAAGAGTCTGTAGAGTCTGGTGGTATGTATATTATTGTGTGTTTATTAAAAAAGTAATGTTTATGATTTTCCAAAATAAGACTTTAATTCTTGCTTCAACATTGGTATTTCTTGTGTTAAGTTCAAAGAATATTATTATTTATAATGAAGAAATTTTAGTAGCTTTAAGTTTTCTTTGTTTTGTTCTGTTTAGTTTCTCAGCATTTCAAGAAAGTGTGACCCAAACTTTTGCTGACCGAAGAAATCTTATCCATCAAGAATTAGAGCAGATGTTAGTCTTAAAAGCTCAAACAATTCAACAATTACATCAAGAATATAACCACAGTTTACATCTTGTGACTAGTTTAGAAGGCTTAAAAACTGGAGCAATTCAAGAACTGGAATCTTCACAAGATCAAAGAATTCAAGCTTTTAAAGTAGGGATGCAAAAAAAATGTGTGCAAAAAGTTCTCCACCTTCTGAATCTTGAGAAACAATTTCAACATGAAGTTCATAACAAAATTCAACGAAGTTTTCAACAAAGTGTTCTTGACTATTTTCAAAAACATCAATCTAGTTTAACTCCACAATTAATTGATCAAGCTTGTGCTCAATTAAAAAAATAAAAGTCCGCTTGCTCTCAAAGGGCAAGCACTCATAAATTTCTTGAGAAGAAATAAAGAAGTGGAAACCAACCGAACCCATTCTGACCTCGATCTTTGACCCCAGTTCTTGCTGTAAATACTTTGATTTCATGGGACTCGCAGTTCTCTCAAGACCACAAAACAACCATTTCTATGATGAATTTCATTAATCGTTGGGTATTCTCAACAAATCACAAAGATATTGGAACTCTTTATTTAATCTTTGGAGCTTTCTCTGGTGTACTAGGTTCATGCTTTTCATTACTTATTAGAATGGAATTAGCCCAACCTGGCAATCAAATTCTTGCAGGAAACCACCAACTCTATAATGTTCTCATTACAGCACATGCATTCTTAATGATCTTTTTCATGGTAATGCCTGCATTAATTGGGGGCTACGGAAACTGGTTCGTGCCAATTATGATTGGAGCACCTGATATGGCTTTTCCAAGACTAAACAATATTAGTTTTTGGTTATTACCACCCTCACTCATTCTTCTATTAAGCAGTGCCTTAGTTGAAGTCGGTGCAGGAACTGGATGGACGGTTGAAAACCATGGGTAGGCTGTCCAATTAAACTCTCCTCGATGCGTGAACATCCCCACAAACACTTAAGTACAAAACCCACACAAGCTTGTTTTGTCAAAATCTTGAGAACCATGAGGACAATACGCCTGGGATGGAACCAATCCTACCCCATCAGAGACTACACGGAGAGCTACAAAACAATTTCATTCTATGAAACAACCCACAGCATTCGACATTGATTGGCTCACAGGATTCATTGAAGCAGATGGAACCTTTTCATGCACAAAAACATCTAAAGGCAAAGTTCAAACTGCATGCAAAATCACCCAAAAGAAAATCAATATTCGAGCACTTATTGCATGTAAAAAAATCATTGGATCAGGCCAGATTACACAAGATCCACATCAAGCTATTTACCGAATTCGAAAACACCATGTATTCAAAACACATCTCTTCCCAATTCTAGATCAAGCACAATTTAATACACACAAATATCAAGCTTATCAACATCTCAAAACCTATGTAGAAGATAGAATTTATACAGCTTTGAAGAAACCTCAAGATGTTCAATTGCCAAGATGGCAAGATAGACTTGATGCACCAACTTGGAACCATTTTCTTGCCACTGGGTGGCTGAGTTCTAAGAAAGCTTGGTCAGTTCTTTCACTTGGCTGGTTAACGGGATTTATTGAAGGAGATGGGAGTTTTTATATTGTGAAAAAAGAAGAAGGTCGATACGCATGTGGATTTGGTCTTACACAAAAACACGGATTTCTGTTATTAAGTGCGATCCGAAGTGGATTGAAAATTCAAGCTCAAGTGAAAGCTCATAGCAAGATTCAAGATGTTTGGGTTCTTGAGACTACATCTAAAGCTGTTGCAAAAAATATTGCACAAACTTTTCAGGGATGTTTTAAAGGAATTACTTCTCTTCGATTTCGTTTATGGGTTCGTGCTTTAGGATTGAGTCATGATTCTGTGAAAATGGAGAGATTGCAAAAGCTTTTAAGGAAAGTTTCATAGTATTGTAGAAGGTATAGTCCGATCTTTACTGAGAAGTAAAGTCTATCAAGTGCTCATTCAGTTGAGGTGTTGATGAACATTGTGGTACCCGCCATTAAGTCATATTACAAGTCATTCAGGAGGAGCTGTAGATTTAGCTATTTTTAGTTTACATCTTTCTGGTGCTTCAAGTATTCTTGGAGCTATTAACTTTATTACAACCATTTTTAATATGAGAGGGCCTGGATTAAGTATGCATAGATTACCACTTTTTGTGTGGTCAGTTCTTATTACTGCATTCTTATTACTTTTATCTCTCCCTGTATTAGCTGGTGCTATTACTATGCTTTTAACAGATCGAAATTTTAATACATCGTTCTTTGACCCAGCTGGTGGAGGAGATCCTATTCTTTTTCAACATCTTTTCTGGTTCTTTGGACATCCGGAGGTAAACTAATATATGCCTCCTAATCTTGCTATATGCTGGAAACACCATACCATAAGACTACTACGTGTAACAATGTCTCAAGGTCACATGGTCAATCAGCAGGAAACTTCACACAAAGAAGACTCCTCAGAGACTGCACGCAAGACGAATCTTCTCAACAACACACACACAACTATGTTTATCTCTAAACATCCACCACAACATGCTCGCACATCTCTGACTACAGAAATGTTTGCACATTATTTAGCAGGACTTATTGATGCAGATGGACATTTCAGTACCAGTGCTCAATGTGTCATTTGTTTTCATGCCACTGATCGATCCCTTGCTTTTTTTATTAAAAAGAAAATTGGCTATGGACAAGTTCGTCAAGTTTCAAACAAAAATGCTTGTATCTATGTATGTAGTCATCGTCAAGGTCTAGCTTACATTGCTTGGTTAGTTCACCCTCATCTCAATCATCCAACAAAACAAATGCAATTGACTACACGCATCATGGCTCAAGCCTGGTGTCAAGAGTTGATGGATGAATTTGGTCAATCTTTTCCAAAAGTGTCTCCATTTGCATCGCATTGGTTGACAGGTTTTGTTGAAGGTGATGGGAGTTTTCAGATTAAGACATCAAAAGATATTCGAGTCATGCTTCAAGTTGATCAAAAGGAGTCTCATCTTCTTGAGTTGATTCAAACAAGATTTGGTGGATATTTAGGATTTCGTCAATCAACACAAACATTTTCTTATTCTTCTACAAGTTTTGCAAATGCTTTTGCTTTGGTCAAGTATTTTGATCAATTTCAACCTTTAGGTCGGAAACGTTTAGATTATATGTATTGGAGAAAGTGTGTTCTTTTGATTGCACAGAAAGCTCATTTAACAGATGAAGGAAGGTTGACTATTGTGGAGTTGAAGAAAAAGTTGAGGAAGTTAAGATTCGAAGGTACAGTCCCAACATCTTTGGAAAAAGATGAGTTCATTGGAAATGATTAATTTCTGATGCAAGAATTTGATATATTCTTATTTTACCAGGATTTGGTATTGTAAGTCATATTATTAGTACATTTTCAAGAAAACCTATTTTTGGCTATCTTGGAATGGTTTATGCTATGTTAAGTATTGGTGTGCTAGGATTTATTGTTTGGGCTCATCATATGTTTACAGTAGGATTAGATGTAGATACTCGAGCTTATTTCACAGCAGCAACAATGATTATTGCCGTGCCTACTGGAATCAAAATTTTTAGTTGGATTGCAACTGCATGGGGTGGATCTATTTATTTAAGAACTCCTATGTTATTCGCTGTTGGATTCATCTTCTTATTTACCGTAGGTGGATTAACCGGTGTTATGCTAGCCAACGCTGGAATTGACATCGCATTACACGATAAAACAATTACATAAAACAACACACAAATCATGATTATTCCATACTTCATTGGATTATTAGAAGGAGATGGGTCCATTCAAGTCAATCAATGGAAACAAAGAATTTTACAATATAGAATCATCATTAAACTCAAACAAACCCCACACAATTACAAACTTTGTCAACTCATTGCACACCACACACAACTCTTCAATTTACATGTAAGATATGGGTATGTTCTTCTAGTTCAAGATCATCAAGCCAAACTTCACCAACTCATCAAAGTTTTAGATCAATATGGGTTTTTAAGTCAAAAAATGCAAACAGATTATGCATTCTTTAAATATTGTTTAACTCATCAACCAACTATGTCTGAATACAAATATTTAAAACAAAACAAACATCTTCTTGGTCAGCCTATTGAAAGATCTGTGCAAACTCTTACACAACTCTCATGGATTCACTGGTGGATTGTAGGATTTATTGAAGCAGAAGGGTGTTTTTGTGTTCGAACAAATGGGAGAATTTCTTTTAGTGTGGGCCAGAAAAATGAAAAGATTTTAATTGAATTGATTCAAGAATTCTTTCAAATGCCAAATCAAATTCAACACAAAGCAAACAATATGTATGTGATTGAAGGATCTCAACGATCTCTTTTAGGAAGAGTCATTCAATTTTTTGACACTTATGAGTTTTTGGGTGAGAAAAAGGTAAGTTTTGAAAGATTGAAAAGTGTTTTTTTATCTCCAAAATTGTAAAGATTTTGGAAGGTGTCGTGGATAAATTTCGCTATATGCAAGAAACTCCTAAAGATATCTTCTTTTTAATGTAGAAAAAGAATTCATGATATATAGTTGAACTCAAGTTCAGATGATGGACAATTTGCAGGAAACCTTCAACGGGCTCCTCAGAGACTACACGCGAAATACAATGTTGGTTTGATTGAGAAACTAACTGTAATGACATAGTCCGGCTTTATATGAAAGTATAAAGATTTACATATGACCTATTATGTAGTTGCTCACTTCCATTATGTATTATCTATGGGAGCTGTGTTTGCATTATTTGCAGGCTTTTATTATTGGATTGGAAAAATTTCAGGCTATCAATATCCTGAACTTTATGGACAAATTCATTTTTGGTTATTTTTTATTGGGGTAAATCTTACATTCTTTCCAATGCATTTTCTCGGACTTGCTGGGATGCCAAGACGTATTCCTGATTATCCAGATGCTTTTGCAGGTTGGAATGCTTTATGTAGTTATGGATCTTATCTTTCAATTTTGGCAAGTATCTTTTTCTTTTATGTAGTTTATTTAACATTAACTAGTGAAGAAAAATGCCCAACAAATCCATGGAATTTTGATGAATCAGATCAATCTGTACCAACTTTAGAATGGACAGTGACATCTCCTCCAGCATTCCATACTTTTGAAGAAATTCCAGCTATTAAATCTCCACAGCAAATTGCTCAATAACTAAGAAGATTAGTTCACTTATGTAAGGGGTAAAACCCTTACATATTCCAATACAACACCAAGTCAATCAGTACAAGTCAGAAATTTTTAGATCCATAAGTTAGGTGGTTCTGGTATTCATATTGGTATTCTTTTCTAGTCTTTATCTAGGAAAATTTGATTTTCTAAAGGAAATATATTTAAACTTGTATATATATATATATTATTGTCTATGGGTTAAAGATATTTATTTCATATAAAAAATTTTCTTTTTTATTCTTTACAAAAGAGGAGAGAAAACTTTTGTGTGGTAAAGTTAATTGATTCAAAATGTATGCTTTAAATTTATAAATATTTATACTGGTCCACCTCTAGAGTTGATTGAACTAAAGGTCTAGGATGATTCTTGTTCATCATTATGACGCATCAAACTATTCTCTGGGTCAAGATCGAAGTCTAGAGTGTGTTGGTTCAGATCATGCAAATTTAAATTGCCAAACCCCTCAAATTTGCATTGTTTTGTGGTCCAACCATTCGAAAGATTCTTCAGAGTCTCTACACATAAACTAGTCTAGACTCTTTTTCTTCACATCTTAAACAATATATATACAAGCTTGGTTATGAGTTCAAGCTATCTATTTAAGAAATTTTCTTTTTTCAGTCTTTCAAAGGAATAAACAAAATATATTTGTGTCAAAGTTTGATTGATTTGTGTTTTCAATAGATCAACCCAGAAGTCTACCAGTGTGCGAATTGGAGTTCTTCATCATAAAGGTGTAGATCTTAGAAAGGTAGAAGTTGTATTGGAAATGAAGAAGGAGTAGAAAAGTTCTTCATGGAAGAGTCCAAACAAGTTAGTTCTCTGTAAATATCTACTCTCTGTCATGTCTAGTAGAAGTGTTGATTGGCCTAAACAAATCATCTCTCTCTATCTCTAGACACAGACCCTCCTACAGTACAACACCACAATACAACAGGACACACAACCAATTAAGGGCATCTTCAACACACACCTTAGTTACCAGACCCATACATATAGAATACTAAATATACTAGTTTATACCATTGTATATATATTATGTATGGATATGTTATGGTTGTCTATGGGTTAAAGCTTTCTATTTCATAAAAAAATTTTCTTTTTTATGCTTTCAAAGAAATAGAAACCATATGTTTGTGTTGAAGTTGATCTAG
>Ga0181597_10002325_pt1 | contig 20673 bp, 14 predicted proteins | sample 041ome_5_FD_148647 | JGI IMG/M metagenome (GOLD analysis project Ga0181597, IMG submission 148647) | Coastal salt marsh microbial communities from the Groves Creek Marsh, Skidaway Island, Georgia - 041403US metaG (spades assembly) | ecosystem: Environmental > Aquatic > Marine > Intertidal zone...
AAACGGAAATCGAAAAGTTAAAAGACATGTTCCCATTCGCCGGTCAAAACGGTTTACCCGGCGTCGACCGAATGGTTCAAGCGGTTCCTCAATTTCTAGATTCGCAATTCGTTCAGAGAAGCATCCAAGCTCTCATATTCTCCGGCGTCGCAAAGGACGAGTTCGACGCCAAGACGAAACTCCACCAAAACCCGCGTCTCATACTCAACGTGGAAAGCGCCAGCAACCGGTCCAGGTTTGAAAGCGCCAGTCATTTCGACCAAACGAACGTCAAGAAGAATAGAGTCGTGTACGACGACGACGCGAAGCGAGAGGCATACTACGACGCGTCTTGATTGGAAACAACGAGAAAGAAAGAAAGAGAGAAAGAAAGAGAGAAAGTTTTTGATTTGAAAATTGTGTGCACTTTTTTTTATTTTTTCGTACGCGCGAAGTCGTTCTTCTTCTTCTATTTTTGGATAAAAGTCACATTCCTCATTTCAACACACTTACACACACACACGCACGCACACATATGCTCCACGCGTACTCCTCCTTCTCCTCCTTCTCGTCTGTTAAAATGATATACGACGCGAGAAAAGCTAAAATCGAGGGCGACCGGCGACGACTGCGCCATTTGCGAAGAGGAAGACTGTTGGTGTCGACAGCGACGGGAGAAGACGACGATGACTTTGAAGACGACGTGAACGAAGATGAAATCGAAGTGAACTTGGACGCGGCGTTGGCGAATTTGGCGAGAGAACGACGAGGTCAGATGTTGTTTCAAACCTTCATCGAAGAGAACGAAGTGCACGAGGAAGATGCGAGCGAATACGATTTATTTCACGGGGCTTGTTTGATAGCGATGCACTGCAATCCAGAGTTGGACGTATCGGAACAAAAAAATCGAGTGAAAGAGTTAGCGAAAGAGGTGGAAAAAGAGTTGCCGGAAAACAGAGAGGAGAGGTTTCCTTTACGAACAATCAAGAAGATTTCCACGCTTTTATTCAACAAAGAGGCGCATCCAGAGACGGCGTTTCGGGGAAATCTCGAGGACTATTACGCCGTCGAGAACTCGTGCGTCGACAAAGTACTCGAAACTAGAACCGGTATTCCGATTACCTTGTCTTTGATATACATGGAAATCGCGAAAATGATTGGAATAAACATGGTTGGTGTTAATCTTCCGGGTCATTTTATGATAAGACCTTCGGATGTGCCCGAGTGCGAGATTTTAATCGATTGTTTCCACGACGGAAACGTGTTGTTCGTCGAAGACGCCGAAGAGATGTTATCTAAGTTGTACAAACTGGACACCGAGAAAGGCGAACGCGTCACAATCGACCGCTCTTTCCTGGAAGATAAACACTTGAAGCCGAAGACGTTCTACACGCGGATGCTCACGAACTTGAAATCCATATATTTTAATCGGAGCGATTATAAGAACGCGTTGGCGATGTGCGAATACCAGAAATGCTGCGCGCCGGACCCTTCGATTAGAATAATGAACATTCGAGACGCCGGCATGTGCCACTATCTTCTAGGAAACTATTCCGATTCAATGTTAGACTTGACGGAATATTTAGAGTCGGAGTATTCCAGAAATGCCAGCCCGGAGGATCGAGCTCGCGTGCAGAGCTTGCGTGATCAAGCGAGGGCGCACTTAGCGAACTTTTAAAGTTTCCTCGTCGTAGTTTAGCAGAAAGTAGTAAAATAAATATATAAGGTTAGTCAAGTCAGCATCAGCATCGTCATCGTTACTTTTGTTATTATTATTATTATTATTATTATTATTAGTGTACACTATTATTGTCCTAATTCTAGTATCCTAAATCTCTAATCCTATTTATTGTACGCTCTTCGCGACATCTTCTTGTTGTGCTTTTTCTTCTTCTTGGACATCGAACCGATAAACACCGGGAGTTCGACGTCGTCGTCGTCGTCGTCTCCGCCATCCCCAACCTGCTCCTCTCCTTCTTCTCGCATCAACTCCTTCTCCAACTTCCGCTCTGCGATTAACTCCAACTCTGCTTTCCTCGCCATCATGATCTTCTTCCTCTTCTCGACCGGAAACGCTTTCCCGCTATATTCCATCTTCCCTACCACGCCTCCGGATTTACTCTTCAACGACTTGACCAAAATCTCCTCCCCGGGTTCGCTCAAACACGTCTTCAAATCAACCTTCGGCGCGTCCGGTTTCGAACTCGACCCGTGCACCACCGGCACCGCCTCATTCCCCGTCGCTCGTTTCCGTCGCGCCTCTAACTCTTCCATCGCTTGTTTCTTCTCCTCTTTTTTCCTTCGCATGAAATCCTCCATGAACGCCGCCTTCGTTTGGTACAAATCTTTCGTTTTCTTCCGAGATAAGTGGAGCTCGCGAGACGTGTGCTCGAATTTTCGACCGATTCCTTTCGAGCGAGCGCGGTGCATGATGATTATTAGTAGCAGTAGTATTAGTAATAGTAGTAGTGCGTGATGTTATCCTTTGTTCTTCTTCTTTGTGCGTATTGAGTGAAGCTTCTCTTCTTCTTTTTTTCCCCAGTAGCAAAAACGCATCACAGGAATGAAAAAATGTCAACTTTTTTTTTCCAAAACTTCACAAACAGACAAAAGCGCCCGGGGAAAATTTGAAGAGAGAGAGAGAGGAACACACGACTAGCACACGCGTATAATAGTTATGTTTGAAAAGCTCTTCGCGTGGTGCGGCTTACACCGCCCGGGCAAAGAAGAGAACAAAGACGGTGGATCTTCGAACAACAACAACAACGATAACAACAACGACGATAACGTCTCCGACATCGGCTCGGAAGCGAGCTCGATGATCTCGGTGGAAGAAATCGACCCGAAGACTGGGCAACCGGTCCGCGTTTTGAAAAAGAAGAGGAGTTTAATCGGGAGAGCGTACCGGAAGGTGACAAAGACGAGGAGCGGGAAAAAGAAAAATGGGGTCGAGGGTGTTAGTGGAGGAGATGGCGATCTGGCGTCTGCTTCCGCGTAAAGTTGTATAAGTAGAAGAGAGAATATCAAATGTATTGGTTTGTAGATATCTAACGGCTCTCCCACGACCACTCGTTACGACGTCGTGGACTGCACGAGAAAAAAAATAACAAACACAAACGCTTGAGAGTGCGCGAAAAAGACGGAGAGATTGGTCCAAAGCACGGCCGCGCGACTCTAAACGCGCCGCAGAAGGAGAGAAATCTTCTCTGCGTTTATTTATTCATCGTTACGTTTTGTATTATTATTATTATGTTATCATCATCATCATCGCCTTACGATCCGCGCGCGCACGCCGTGCAAATATCTCTCTCTCGTACCCGGTCCTTTCGTGAAAGGTCGGAATAAAAAAAAACAGAGGACGAGAGCTTTCTTTAAAAAAATAAGGCGCGCGTGCGCACGGAGAACACAAAAAGAGTATTCCCTCGTCTTTTTCTCTTTACGTCGTCACGCGACGCGTTAGCGATAGTTTTGTTTTTGAACGATGTTTGATTTCCAAGCGTGTTGCGGAGGCGCGCGAGCCGGGAAAAAGTCATCGTCGTCGTCGTCCGACGATGGAAAAACTGCTGACGGTGATGATGCAAAAACTAAAAAGCTGCCCGAGCTGACCATTTACGGCTTGGAAAAGATCGAAGAGAGCATGGAGGAAGAAGAAGAAGAAGAAGAAGAAGAAGAAGAAGAAGAAGAAGAAGAAGAAGAAGATGATGATGATGAAAAGAAAGACGACAGCGCGAAAGAATCCGAAGAAGAAACAGAAGAAGAAGAAGAACAAGGTCAGGTTGCGAACCCTGCTTCTCCTTCCTCTCCAGAGAGAAAGGAGGAGGAGAACGAACGTGTTGAACAAAAAAATAGTCTAGTCGCAGAAACGCGAGCGGCGAAAGCGGCCGCTACCGCCGCCAAAACAACAACAACAACGACAACAACAGCAAACGCAACAGAAATACAACCGACGAAAACTCGAAACAAGAAAGAGAAGAGAAAGTTGAGGAAAAAACTAGCAGAGGAGAAAGCGGAGCAGCAACTCGAACGCCGCGCGAAGAAGAGAGCCAACGACGGCGGAGGGCAAAGGAAGAAAGGATCGAAGAGCAAGAAGGCGTTTTTACAATCGAACTTCAAGCCAACGCTGGCGTTGTAAAGATGAAGCGAGAAAACAGAAACGTTGTATGTAGTGATTTGCCGTATTGCTTGAAACCAAAATTTTGCTAATAGTCTATCTATTTTTACGCTTGCCCCATCTGCATCGCTTTCTTTTTTGCGCGCTTCTTGGCATTTTTCTTGGCGTTGCGAGACCGAGTATCCAACGGAGCAGCATTTGGATCCACTCCATTTTCGTTCTTACTAGAAGACTTGTTTCGTTTACCCCACGCGGAAGCAGCGTACGATGCCATGCGCGCTTCTTTTTCGTCGTCGTCGTCGTCTTTATCTCCTTCGTCTTTATTTTTGCGCTTTTTACCTCCTCTCTTCTCTTCTTCCCTCTTCTTCTTCAAGAACTTCTCGGCTAACTCGCGCGCTCTCGCGCGGTTTTTGGCGCTCAAGAACCCTTCGTCTTCTCTGTACGGCGCGAGTTTCTTCAAACTGACGATCTGGTTCAAGTCCTTATCGTCCAAGGTGAGAATTTCTCGCGTGGTCAAGCCGTAATTGGACGGCGCGACTTCTTTGTACTGAAACCGTGTCGGTAAACCGTCGACGAAATCCTCGTAATCGAGAGAGTAAAACTCATCCATCTTCTGTTGCAATTCTTTCTTCCATCTCTTCAAGGCGCGTTTGGAGTACACGTTTTCTTGTCTTTGCTCCTCGTCTTCCTCGTCTTCGTCTCCTTCATCACCTTCGCCTCCATCTCGCTCTCCTCCTTCGTCGTCGTCGTCGTCGCTATCATCATCATCATCATCTCCGTCTAATAAATCCTTCTCAGCTTGCAATTTAGCGTCCACTTTCGCCATATTCTTCCGAATCTTCTCAAAGCGTTCGTTTTCCCTCGCGTTGGCCTCCTCCGGTGCTTTCATCAACACTTTCAACTCGTCCTCTAAATCATCGTCAAACTCTGGTTTAATCGGGTTCCCGTCTTCGTCCTCCAACTCTTGATAAGCCTCGTCGTTCTCTCTACTCTCGTAAAATTCTCGCATCACCCTATCGTGCGCGTCTGGATCAAATTCAGCGGTTAAATCGGCAATCTTAGCTGCGTCGGCGCCGGAAATACCACCGATTTTTGAGATTAAATCGACTTTTTTACGAATCTCTTCTCTCTTCAAGTTTTTCAAGCGTTTGACCTCTTCCATTAACTTTTGCCGCTCCGTTTGTTTCCTCTCTTTCACGCTTTGTCTCTTATCGCGACGACGCGTGTCTTCACGACGAAGTGTCCCGTCGATGTTTCTCGCGTGCGATCGAATAGACGTTCCTCCTGGCTCTTCGAATCGGAAGTTATACTCGTGTTCAAATTGTTCTTGTCTTTCCAAATCTTCCTCGGAAGAATCATCTGAATCTCCGTTCGTTCGATCGGCGTTGACATCCGTCCACTTGCGATTGACTATGTAATCTTTCAAAAACTCGTCCTCGTCTTTTAAAACCTCGGCTAACTTTTTCTTATTCTCCTCTTCAGCGTTGTTGTTGTCGTTGTCGAATTTCTCGGCGCGTTTCTTCACCACCAATCCTCCGATGTCTTCTTTATCCTCGTCTGAATCCGTATCCCCGCTGCTACTGCTACTGCTGCTATTATCGGCGGCACTTTTAAACGCTTTTTTCAACGCTTCTTGCTCTTCCACGTAAGATGGTCCGGCATCTTTGTTTCGTTTGCCTAATCCATCGTCGTCGTTGTCATCGTCGTCCGATTCATACGCCTTGGCGCCGCCTTCGAGCAAGTCTCTCGCTTGAACTTCTCGCAGTGTCATCTTCTTCTTCTTCTTCTTTTTGTCGTCGGAATCCGACTCGGATTCATCAGACTCGGAGGAGGATTCGTACAACTTCGCGTCCGGGTCGTACACCGCCGGATCCTTATTCTTCAACTTTGTCAACACCTCCAAGAACTGCTTCTCTTTCGTCTCTGGAATATCGCCTTCGTCGCTGCTACTGGAACTGCTGCTGCTGCTCATTTCATCGCCGCTCTCCCCGCCGGACCCCCCATCGCCGCTCTTCTTTTGCTTCATCATCATGCCTTTCAGCAAATACTCTCGTCCGACTTTCTCCTTCAGTCGGTGTTCCTCTTTCCGTCGCTCGTTGTGCTCGAAGCGCTTCGCAAACTTTTCATTGATTTTCAGCGTGTCCTTCTTCCTCGTCTTTTTCTTCTTTTCTTCTTCTTCTGAAGACGAAGACGAGGACGAAGAAGAGGAGCTTCCATCGTCGTCAAACATTACGAGCAGTGGGCTTTGAACGAACGAACGCTCCTAAAGCTATCTTCTCAACCACAGAACGAGAGAAGGTTCGCTCGCGATTACGCCGACTGCTGTTCTCTCTTGTTCTCTCTTTCTCTCTTTGCAAAGGTGGCGGCGAAGTAATGATTCACACGCGTAGAACAAAAAGCGCTCTTCCTTTTTTTTCAGAAGTGAAACCCTAAACGTTTTTCTTTTCGGAGATATTTTCCTTTCATAGTCCCTCATTTAACCTAAAAACCTCCAACGGGGGGGACCTTTGTGCTTCTTCTTCTTGTTATTATTTGTATTGAATTACTCGTGCGCGTGTGTGTGTGAGAGAAAGAAGAGACAGAGAGAGACAGAGAGAGACGAATAATAATCATGACGATTACGACCGATGATGCTTTTATCGAGAAGAAGAAGCGCTCGGTGAGAAGAAAAAGCGGAATGCGTTCCAATTTCTTCTTCTTCATCTCGACCTTTTTATTGTATGTAACAACCATTACTTTAACCGCGACGGCGTTTGAGTCGCCGGCGAAGACTTCCCTGAGCGCGTACGAGATCGTCACGTTTTCTAAAGTGGAAACAACGACGACAACTGGAGGAAGAAGTTCTTCTTCTTCTTCGTCGTCGGACGGCGAAAGGATTACCGCGGTGGAGTTCACGGCGTTCGGAACTGATTTTCGAGTGCTCGTGGAGCCATCCTCGTCGAAATTTTTAAAGAATGGAGATTTGTTCGTGGACGCGTTGAACGGGAATCAAAAATCAGTCGATTGGCAGTTGACGAACGAGGTGGAACGCGAGAAGACGTGCTTTTACGACGGCAAGACGGTGGTCTCCTCCTCGTCTTTGTCGGCTGCGAAAAATGCGAATAACATCGCGTCTGGAAATTTATGCCCGGGCGCTCACGCGCACTTGAACGTAGTGGCGAAGAACGCGAGTATTTCCCTCGCGTTGCCGCACGCGGATTTTGCCACTGACGTGGCGCAGGAAAAGATGCGACGTCGTAGACGCGCGCTTTTGCAAAACGACGACGATGACGAATCGAACGCAACGGGTGATAAAAGCAGTTTGAGTAGACAGCTGCGATCGACGTATTTCATCGCGTTTCGCGCGGAAGACGAACTCGACAGCAACATCGACGGGACGAGATTCGACAAGGTGGTTTATAAACCATCCTCTACGGACACCGCAGATCACGGACACAAGAAACGAATGAGACGAAGTTTGCAAACCAGCGACTGGACTGCAAAGTTGGAAACGTACGTTATCATCGATAAGAAGCGCTCCGAAGATTACATAAATGCCGGGACCGGGAAGACGGATTTGGATTGCGTGATGGATTCGTTGGCCGTGATGAATTTCGTCAACGCGCTTTACGAAGACGTGTTTGATGTCGAATTGGACGTGGTGGTGAGTGGATTCGGTATTTTCAGCGCCAACCAAGGAAATACTGTTTCGAGCGGTAATCTTGGTACGGATGAGCCGTGGACGCATTCGACGCTTGCTACCGGAGATTGCGACTATTGCGAAACGGACGAAGAGGTCAACTCAGATAATTTTTTGGACCAAGTCTCCACTTGGGGACGAACAGAAGTAACAGAAGTAGACGCAAGTTTCTTCAATGGCGCGGACGTTATTTCCGTACTGTCTGGGCACGATTTCGACGGAGGTACCATCGGTTTGGCGTATTTGAGTCAGATTTGCAGTTATTGGCCGTATAACATAAACGAAGTTAGGTATACGAATACCTTACGATACAGCGCAGCAACCGTGGCGCACGAAATTGGTCACAACCTTGGATTCCCGCACGATGGCCAAGATGAGTATGGCACAGCAGATTGTCCTCCTGCGGGATTAATCATGGCTGCAATGGCGGGTGCGGAACTCGAAACGCAATGGTCGACGTGCTCGATCGAAGTATACAACAATGTAATTGAAGGCATGAAGTCGTGCTTGACGCAAGGAAACAGCAAAGTTTGCGGCAACGGAATCGTTGAAGAAGGTGAAGAGTGCGATTGTTACGGTAACGATTGCACGAACACATTATATTACGGTGCTAATGAACAAAACTGTTGCGATGCGTCCACGTGTAAACTGAAAACCGGTAAATCATGTTCGAGCTACCACGACGGCTGTTGCACGGACGAGTGCACCATCGCGGCGAAGGATGTCGTGTGCAGAGCCGCCGCTGAAGGTGGATGCGATGTCGCAGAAACATGCGATGGCGCTTCGAAATCGTGCGATTCGCGCGATTACTGGAAACCGTACGGTACAATTTGCACAGTTGATTCGAGCACGGGTGGATGCTATAAAAATGAATGCAGAGTTGGGTACCCACAAAGAGAAAACGAACCGTGCTATCTCGAAGGCTATTACGGTGTGAATTACTATGAATCAACGAAGGGTTCCCCGTGCTCAGACACACCAACGGATACTATTTCTGGTATTTTCTCAAAAGTATGCGACGGCGCAGGCGCCTGCATCTCCCCTGCAATGTTGGATTACGATAACGGTGCCATCACGAATACGCAAATGTGCGACGCGAGTGAGAGTATTCCGGCAAACGGAAGTATCGGTGACTGCGACGAGTTATTCTCGCACGGCAAAACGTGTACCTTCAGTTGCAAATCTGGATACACCCTTTCCGGAACAACCTCGTGCTCTGCGGGCAAGATTGTAAGTACCGCGGTGTGCAATCTCGATTCCATTGCAGCGATAGAAGCTTCGTTGGAACTCTCCGGCTATTCCGTTGCGACATTCGTAGACGCGCAAAAGACCGCCTTTGTCGAGGGCATGGCTTCGTACTTGGCTGTTGAAGTCAAGCGCATCACCATAACTGACATCACCGACGTTGTTTTTAGTGGCGCGCGGACTCGACGAAAGTTAACCGAGACGACCAACGCCGTCCAAATTGATTTTAAAGTCGAAACGACCGCGTTCGACGCCCTCGCCGACGTCGAGGCAAAATTGGTTACCGAAGACGCGACAAATTTGATAGCGGCGCTCGACGGACAAGCTGGTTTGACTGTCGCCGCCACTTCTATCAAAGCGCCGACTACCGTCGTGAAACTCGCGCCTCCGCCGAGTCCTCCACCGAGTCCTCCACCGGTGAGCTCCTTGATTTCGCCGGCCGTACCTCGCGCCTTCTCTTCGGAACGTCAAAAAACGTTCTACTTTTTCGCGCTTCAAATCGTTTGTTGCGTCCTCCTCGCAATGCCGTAGAGGTTTTGAGAGAGTATTGTCGCGTTGTGTTTATGTACTGATTTATTACACCATGATTTATTCTATACGCATTTTTCAGCGCTTTTCTTCCTCTCTCGTGTCAATTTTACTCGCGAAAACAACACGAAGAGCATTCGATATACATATCCATAGGGTTGGACACCCTGACAATTTTTTTTAGATATCAGATAAAGACGACGTTTTTTTTCAAAAGCTCTATTCTAATCTCTCGAAACAAAACGCGCGGAGGAGATATTCGCTTTGAGATCTTCACAGAGTGAGTGTGTGTGTGTGAGAGAGAGAGCGTTTGAAAGATTGCGAAGCGTTGATACGGCGTCGTAGTCTCGTCTTTTCTCTCGAACGACGATCGCGTTTTTATCATCGCGATAACAATGGGCGCGTTCAAACGCGTGGCTTCCTCGTTTAAGAAGGCATCGTCGTCCGTGGATGACGACGACACCACGTTCGGGAAACCGCCTCTCGCGTCGTCAAAGAAGACGACGACGAATAACGGAGGGTACGTGCCGCCGAAAAAGAACGAATTCACGTTCACGCTCCCGTCATCCGCGGACGAGCGAGACCAGAAGTGGGACGTGATCATCGTCGGCGCCGGCGTCGCGGGTGCGTCTTTGGCGTGCGTTTTAGGCAACGAAGGGAGGAAAGTGTTGTGCGTGGAACGGGACACGTCGACGCCGGAGAGAATCGTCGGGGAGTTGTTACAACCCGGGGGGTATAAGAAATTGAAAGAGTTGGGGTTAGAGTCGTGCGTGGAGAACATCGACGCGCAGAAAGTGTACGGGTATACCATGTATAAAGACGGGGAAGAGGCGACGATGATGTATCCGCTGGACGAGCAATCGCTGAACGAAGACATCGCCGGGAGGTCGTTTCATAACGGAAGGTTCGTGCAACAGTTGAGAAGAAAAGCGTACGCGAATAAAAACGTCACGTTGAGAGAAGGTACGGTTAAATTTTTAGTGAAAGAAAATGGAGGGATGTGGAACGATGAGGCGAACGACGGCGGCGTGGCTGGGATCGCGTACGACATCGGGGGCGACGAGTGGGTGAACGGGCAATTGGTCGCAGGGAAAGAACCACCGAAGAGATTCACGTCCTACGCGCCGTTGACGATCGTGTGCGATGGGCACTTCTCCTCCCTGAGGAAGAAATTAGCGGATAATAAGATTGATCACCCGTCTCACTTTGTCGGGTTGATTTTAGACGGCGCGCCGAGCGAAATTTTAGGAGAAAACGCGAATCAAGGTCACGTGGTCTTAGGCGACCCATCGCCGGTGTTATTCTACCCGATCTCCTCGAAAGAAGTTCGATGTTTGGTGGATATTCCCTCGCACGTGAAAATGCCACGCGTCAAAGACGGGTCGATGGCGAAATACGTCTTGGAGAAAATTTTACCGCAAGTTCCCAAGCGGGTGCAACCCTACCTGAAAATCGCCGTCGAACGCGGCGATTTTAAAGCGATGCCGAACAAAACGATGCCAGCAAATCCGAAACGAACGAAAGGAGCTGTTTTGCTCGGAGATTCGTTCAACATGCGACATCCGTTGACCGGGGGTGGCATGACTGTCGCGTTGAGCGACATCGCCACCTTCAAATCGACGTTGGAACCGTTGGGTCCGTCTTTCCGCGACGGCCAATCGGACGCGTACAACGTCTCCGGCATCCAAAAAGCTGTCGACGAGTTTTACGCGCACCGAACGCGACCGGCGTTAACCATCAACACCTTGGCCAACGCTTTGTACAAAGTCTTTACGAAATCGGAGAACTCCGGAATGGAAGAGATGCGCAAGGCGTGCTTCCAATACCTCAAACTAGGCGGCGGGTACGCTCGAGGTCCCATCGCTTTACTCTCTGGATTAGATCCAAACCCTCTGAACTTAGTCACGCATTTTTTTGCCGTCGCGGTATTCGGTATGGGCCGTTTACTCGTTCCGTTACCGACTCCCGAGCGTTGCTGGGAAGGCTTAAAAGTGTTGAGCGGCGCTACGCAAATCATCGTTCCCATCGTCAACGGCGAAGGCATCATACGCATGTTCTTCCCTGCAACTATTCGCAGACGTCTCGGGTACATTTAACGAATACATATGCATATACATATGTATATAAATAAGTGCACTTTTAATATAATATACAATCTTAGACGAGCGGTTTGTTTTCTTCGTTTCGTTTGTTGCGCTTTCGCGCGTATTTTTTGAGAAGCATCCACCCGGTCACCGTTAAAACCTGTAATTAAACTGAACTTATCCCCTCATTGTAAAGAAATGCGCACGCACGCGCGCGCGCGATACTAACGCAACAAAGAACGATTTGAACGCGCGCGTGGGTAATACCGCCTCTCTCCATGGAGCAAAAATGCCTTCGCGACGACGACGACGACGACGACGACAATCGCGGCGAGGGGGAACGGTTGGAAAGCGTGGAAGAAGAGATATGCTTACGTGGTGGGGATAACGATATCGGTGGCGACGCGGACGACGACGATTGCGTCTACGAACCGACGAGCGCGCGTGAGATGCACCGCGCAAACGACGAAGGCGTGTCAGAAGAGCGACGACGCAAAAAAGTAGCAGACGCGAACAATAACATCAATTCGAACACCTTAGCCGCTCCCGAAACGAGTAAAAACGAAGTTCCAACCTTCTCCAAAAATGTGCACACGTTGGGATCGAAAGCGCAGCAAAACCGCGCGAAGATGAGAAAAGTGGTGGAGGAAGCCGCGTTGGCGGACGTGATGACAGATTTAGATATCGTAGATAACGGATACCGAAATTCACCGTACGTAATCGTCGATGGTGATGGAGTTTTGTATTCCGGAGCGCCGAAACCGCGAAACGAGAAGGAGCGGTTGTTCGCGGTGAGAGCGAGCGGGATTTTAGACGTCGAGAACAAAGACGCGAACGAATACTTTGATTTGTTAACGTCGATTTGTGCGACGGCATTGAGCGTGCCGATGTGTTTAGTCTCTATCCTAGATAGCAATAGGCAAGTATTTAAAGCAAACCTCGGGATAAATGCGACGGAGACGAATAGGAACAGCAGTTTCTGCGCGTGGACGCTTTTACCGAAAGAACCGAAAGTGCTGCTCGTGGAAGATGCGATGCAAGATTTCCGATTTCAAACAAACGATTTAGTTTTGGGACCATCGCATCTACGGTTCTACGCTGGAGCACCGATAATCGTCCGAGGCGTGCGTTTTGGATCGTTTTGCGTTTTAGATACGAAGCCGAGACACGACATGTCCCCGGAAGATTTGGGTTTGTTGACTCGATGCGCGAAAGCGTGCGCAAAAACGATCGAGAAGACGGCGATGCAGATGTATTTTATGGACGCGATTGACGATAGCAATGCAGGATTTATGTTGGTCAGTCTCGGCTCGGTGGGTAAAGGAGAGAAAGAAGATGAGAAAGAATACGAAGAAGAATACGAAGAAGAGGAAGAACCCGTTCCAGAAGAGTACACATACAATCACGAAGACTCGGAAAATATGGACGACGACGAAGAGGAACTCGACGCGGCGATGTCGATCGTTTACGCCAACGAAGCGACGAAAACACTCTTGGGGTTTTCGAAGGAGAAAAAATTCGCAGGCGAGTCCTTGTACGAGATATTTTCCGAAGCGAGCGCAAGCGGTCAGATCAAACCAAACTCAGGCGAGGGGAGCGTCGATGAGTTTTTCGAGGAGATTTTAAGCGATGAAAACGGCGAAAAGAACAAGGAAACCGGGAAAATGAATAAGAGAGACTTTGGCAGAGAATTTTCGATTTTGAAAGAGTTTTCCGTGAGAATACCAATAGCTTCCACCGAGCAGGAAGGAGACGAGGGAAACGAGAAGAACAAGACGCAAACTTCCTCTCGCCATATCCGCGTAGAGCTTTCGAGGAAAACATCAACGTTTCGGCGGGTGCAAAACAACGACGCGAAGAACTCGGCTCCGTCACCGCCTTTGACGCCTAGGGCGCAAAGCACCACCTCAGACGACGAAAACGGAGACGAATTGAATGACGCGTCTGAGCGACTGCCGAAAAATTTAACCCCGTTTCACGTGATTGTCGTGAATATAACAGACATCACGCAAGAGGTAAACGAACGTATTCGATTGGAAAAGAACGCACGCGCGTGATACAAACAGGAAATAAAAAAACGACGCCTTGAATTGTTGTTGCTTGTGCATGTATTTGTAAATATATTTTGTTAAACGATATTAATCGTCATCTTTGAACGGATACGGTTCGTCCTCGATCGGTCCTAACGACGTCACTCGCAACGCAAACTTGCAATGCTTCACCACCCTATCACTTTCTTGCGTTTGGCCGACGTAACTGGACGATAGATCGCTCCTCAGCCCGTCTTTAACAAAGTGCACTTTCACTCTCACGTTGACGGATTCCAAAGCGCCTTCAACAACACCGCACACAATCTCGCAATAGGATAAACTATTCGTATATTTTTCCGGCAACTCCACAAAATCCGCCAAGGAGAGATCCTCGATCGCTAACGTTACGCTATTATCATTATTACTCTCGCTATCATTGCTGCTATTCTTCTTATTATTATTGTCGTCGCGATTACTGTTGTTCGTGTTGGCGGTAGTAGTAGTATTACCGCCGCTGCTCCAATCGACCAGTCGACACCGCGCGTTGAGAAACATCCGAAAACCGACAAACGCCACATTCTCCATAACCTCTCGAAACGTTTTACACGAATCCGCCGTGTTGTTACCACCACCGCTACCACTAATATTCCCACTAATATTCATCATTTTCGCCAAATATTCCTCGATCAATCGATTCCCGATTGATTTCCCGATCGCCCGTAACTTCGCATTCACGTGCTCGGCGTCCCCACTCGCATCTCTCAACAACTGCACGAGAAACGCCCCGTACGTCAGCGAGAACAACTCCGAGTTGACTTTCTCCAGAGACGTCGACTGAAACGTGACTCTCCCGAGCTGCTCTTTCGGCGTTTCCGACGCCGGCGTCAGAACAAACGGTGCAGAGGAAGGAGAAGTCGTCCGTTGAGGAATCGAAGTTGGTTGGTGCTGTTGGTGGTAACTCGCAGTTGGATGCGACTGATACGCTTGAGCTTGAGAAAGACCAGGAGTGGCTGTTGCTGTCGTCGTCGTCGTCGTCGTCCTCGTCGTCGTCGAAAGTGGTGGCGGCGGCGGCGGTGCCACGCTCCTCAGCCGATGCTGCTGCTGTTGTTGTCCGTCCGGTGAATTCATCATATTCGCTCGTCTTTCTTTTTTGAAGCGGAAAAGAAAGAGGACAGAAAAGGCCGAAGAAGAAGAAGAAGAAGAAAAAAAAATGAAAACCCTAAACAGAAGCAAAATCGCTCCTTTTTCTTTTCCGCCCGTTGACGCGATAGAGATAGAGACGCAGACAGACAGACAGACAGACAGACAGACAGACGCAGAGACGGGAACGATGATGTTGGGCGCGTCTTCCTCGTCGAGCTGTCGTTGCGCCGCCGCCGCCGCCGCTCGACCGTCTGAGACGACGACGACGACGAGCCCCGGCGCGTATTCTTCTTCTTCTTCTTCGTATTCCCGAAGAGATGGATTAACAACAACACGTCAGCGGCGAGGCGGAGGAGGAGGAGGAGGGGCGGTGATCGTCGCGAGCGCGAGCACGAACAACAACATCGGAAGAATGAATTCGTGGACGAGCTGCTCGACGTCGAAGAGGAACGACTGCGGGTCGTTATTAAGAAGGAGGAGGAAAACGTCGCCGCTAAAAGCGACGGCGACGCGCGGCGACGACGACAGCAGCAGCAGCAGCAGCAGACGACGACGACGACTGGGTGCGTTTGTTGCGAATGAAGATTGTCAAAACGATAAAAACGGCGCGCGAAACCGAAGGAATACTAAACATCGCACGCACGCAATTCTTCCAGATTCAACTCCGGCAAATACGATGTCGTCGTCGTCGTCGTCGTCGAAAGATGGGAATAGTTCCAACGGGAACAACAACGGAACCGAACAAGTGGAAGGCGCGCAGCCGTTGGACGAGTCGTACGCGATTCCGGGCATCACGCCGCTGGCGAGCGACCAAGAGGCGAAGAGGGACGCCGTAGGAAGAGTGTCTCGGTTGAGCTCGTTAGTTGCGCTGAAAGATTTGTATCGAGAATTGATCGAAGCGGCAGCTTTGTTAGAGGAGTTGAAAGATTTCGACGCGACGCCTTTACAGGATGATTTGAAAGGGTCGTTTGAATACTCGGATACCGCCGGCGGCCAATCCTCTCCGCAAGACGGGGAAACCGGGATGAGTTTAGAAAAGAGATGTTCCAACTTTGAAGCGGTCTTGGAGCAAGTGGAGAACATTTATCAAAGTCGCGAGCGGTTGCAAGAAAAGTTGGGGTTTATGGACGCGCCTTTGACCGCGATGACGAAGATGTTGACCTCGTCTTTGAACTCGTCCAACGACGAGGATGATATCGAAGACGCGTTGTCGGCAAAGAAGAACAACGCGTGGGAGATTGCTTTTGATGAAAAAGAGGCGAAGGAAGATAAAGCGAGTGTCATCGAAACGGTCACGAAATACGATCAGGAGTTGGAGGCGTTAGGGAACACGTTTATGGAGAAGTGCGCGTTCGGAACGGACGTGCAAGCGGTGAGAGATCGATTGGAACGCGTAAAGGAATACTCCATCGACGAGCAAAATCCAGGCGAGTACGCCGGCGGCGACGGCGTTGGAGGGATCGGTGAAGGTAGTCCGAACGAATCGCCGAGTTCTTCTCCCACGAAACTTCGCAGGCCGTTGGTGAGAACCGTCGAACGCGTCGAGCGATCATTGAAATCGCCGAGAGTGAAGAACGTCGTCAACAAGGTTTTAGAACCCGAGGTGAGAAAATCGGTCAGAGAAAAGCCGGGTCGAGCTCTTCAATCCGTGGCGAGTTACTCTAAGAACGTGTGGGTGCGTCTCAACGGCGGCGACCCGGAAGACGAGCTCGATGCGTCTACCGCAAAGCTCGCGCAAAGAGTCGTCTCGAACCTTCCGAAACCGAAATCGTTGAAAACGGAAAAGGAAAAACTCATCTTGCGCTTATTGATTGAAGTCCAAGACCGTGATAAGATGTTCATGGAAGTCATGAAAGCTAGAGACGCGATCGCCAAGGAAGGTAAAGACTCGTTGTCTCGCGTTCGTTTAGCGGAGAAAGTTCGAAAGTCTGAAGAACGAGTATCTTTGATGCGTCGCGTCTTTGCCGTTCGAACGTTACAAACGGAAATGGAGAAGATTTTGGTCGCCTTGGACGACGAGGCGTGCGAGGCGCCGGATCGAGCCAGTTTAAGCGAGTTGGGTTTACTCGTCGCCGAGTTTGGTAAAATGGACGCGCAGTTACGCAAACTCGTCAGCTTAGTCGATCGAAAGGAGGTCTTTTTAATCGAGGACGAAGTCTTGGCGCAACTCGCGGAGGATATTCCGGATATGAAATCCCGATTAGGCATTCAAGACGGCGGCGACTCGCCGGCGCTCACGCTGGAAATCCAAACCGAACGGTTCAAAGCTTCCGTCAACGACGCCGGGTCGAAATTGAAAGAAGGCGCGGTGTTTCTTTTTCGCGGATTCAAACTTTTGTTTTCCGATTTAGGCGCTACCGGTCGTCTTTTTGGCGTCGCGTTGTTGGGAACGTCCTTGAAACCTCGCGAAGTCCAAACCGTTCGCCAAACGTTCTTGGATTTGTTCACCTTCATCCCTTTCATCATCATCCTCATCACGCCAATCACGCCGTTAGGCCACGTGTTGGTGTACTCCTTCATTCAAAAATACTTCCCCATGCTCTTCCCGTCGCAGTTTACCGCGCGAAGGCAAGCTTTAATGCAAAAATACGACGAATTAAGAGCCGAGTTGAAAGAAGCCAGGCGCATCGCCGAGCAACGCGAGGAGGACGACACGGTCAAAACCGCCATGGCCGCGGTGGCCTCCGTGAAAGGATTGATCGAACACAAAGACCGCGCAGAGTTTTCAGAAATCGACGATAAGATGGCCAAAATGAGCGTAGACGACGGTGACGACACGGAAGAGGAAGACATCACCGGTTGAAAGGAAGAAGAATACTAGTATGGATAATACGCGTTGTAATAGAAAATATTTTCCTCTTCGACAGACAGTTAAAAGCATCTCGCTCTCGCTCTCTCGTTTGTGACTTCACAAAAGTAATGCGCGCCGCGAAGGCTACTTCTCTGTGCGCTAAAGCTGTTGCATCCGCGCGCGCGCGCAGTGAACTCGCCAAAAGAAATAATACTAATAGCGGCGTCATGAAGACGACGACGACGACGACGACGACGACTCGATGCGCTCTCTCGTCCTCGACCAGCGGCGGTCGAGACGACGAAGGCGTTTCCTTTGCCGTTCCCGGTCTCGAAGTTTTCGATCACGCGTTCGCGGTGCCTTTGTTGCATCCGAATCTAAACTACGCCTCTCCAACGCTGACGAGCACGAAAACGATTCAAATATTCGTCCGAGAGATCGTGTCGTCCGCGAATAAAGCGAAGGATAAGAGAGAGAGTTTGAAGACGTGTTTGTATTTGCAAGGAGGACCGGGTTTTGAGTGCGCGAGGGTGCAAGAGATTGGTGGTTGGATAGGCCACCTGGCGAAGGAAAAGAACATGCGCGTTTTATTGCTCGATCAGAGAGGCACCGGTCGCTCGTCGCCGATGACGAGACAAAAGCTCATGAGAGAAGAAAGTTCGATGCACGAGACGTTGCAATATTACCGAGCGGATTCTATCGTGGAGGATTGCGAATTCGTGAGGAAGAAAATGCTCGGCGAGGAGAAGAAATACGACGTCGTTCTCGGGCAATCGTTCGGCGGATTTTGTTTGACGACGTATTTGAGTAGGTACGGGGAAGAGGCGATAGAGATGGCGCTTTTAACCGGTGGCGTGCCGCCGTTGAATAATAAAGACCCGAAAGATTCGTACGCGAAGTTGCTGGAACGAGTGAAGACGCAAACGAAGAAGTATTACTCGAGGTTTCCGAGAGACAAGGAGATTATGAAAGAACTCGCGAAACTGTGCGACGCCAAAGAGCAGGTCAAAACTCTCAACGGGAACATCATAAGTGCGAGAGGGGTGCAAGCGTTAGGATTCTCGTTAGGTACAGCGGGAGGGTTCGAGAGACTTCATTACATGTTAGAGAACGCGATTTGTGAAGAGAATGGAAAAAGGAGAGTATCAGATGAGTTTATGAACGCGTTCGATAAGTTCCACCCGTTTGATTCGAATCCGTTATACGCGTTGATGCACGAGTCTATTTATATGAATGGCGATGGTAACAGTTCTAATTGGGCCGCCGAGCGCGCCATAAAGGAAAGAGCGAGCGATTGGGATCCAGTCGCACCAGAGCACGGAAAAGATGGTGTTTTATTCACCGGCGAGATGGTCTTGCCGTTTTTTTACGACGAACTGTCGTATTTGCAGCCGATGAAGCGCGTCGCGCAGTCGTTGCAAGACCGAACGGATTGGCCAAAATTGTACGATTTGGATAAATTAAGAACGTGTAAAACAAAAACGGCGTGCGCGTTATATTTAGACGACATGTTTGTCGATTTTGACTTGGCCATGGACGTAGTAAATAACTACATGGGTCCGAACGTGAGAGTGTACGCGACGAACGAGTACATGCACTCGGGTATTCGAGAGGATGGTAAAAGAATCATCGATAAGATGATCGCCATGTTAGATGACTCAGATCCCTTGAGATAGATAGATAGTTTCTATAGCTTTTTCTAATTACAACAAGAACGACTACCTCAATCACTACTGCGCAGTTTGAAGCCGTCCGGCTTCTCAAAATCTCTTTTTTCCGCCCAAGACACGTCCTCGTCCCACAGCTCTTCGAGCGATTTATACTCTTTCGTCGGCCCTGTGTGAAAGCTTCCATGTTGCAATCGATATTGTTCCTCGATGCTATCTATTGTTGCCAAATCTTCCGGAGCGATGACAATATCCAGCGCTTCTTTATTTTCTCGCAACCTCTCCTTGTTTACCGTTTTCGGTAACGGCACCGTGCCTCGATGAAACACCGCCCAATTGAGACATATCTGCGCAGGCGTCGCGCCATATTTTTTTGCTAAACCTACAACTATGGGATTCGATAAAGGCGCGGCGCCAGAACGCTTTCGGTTCAAACCATCCGCGGAAAACTGATCTCCCGAACCTAGCGGGCCGTAACATTGCACCAAGATGTCGTTCTCTTTACAAAACTCGATCAATTCGTCTTGCCTCCAATGCGGATGACACTCTACTTGATTAACGCACGGCTTAATCTCGCATTGCGACAGCAACGCTTCGAGTTTCTTCTTTGAAAAGTTCGACACGCCGATCCTCTCCACCAATCTTTTCTCTGCTAACTTCTCGAGCGCTTTCCACTGCTCGGCGATCGATCCGCTCGTCGTCACCGGCCACTGAAGCAACAGTAAATCTAACTTTTCGATTCTCAACTCCGCCAACTGACGCTTCGTCTCTTCTTCGAACTTTTCGGGCGGTAACGCGTACGTCATCAGCTTTGACGTCACGTGCACGTCCTCTCGCTTGCCGCCTCGTTCTTTCAAATAACACTCGATGGCTTCACCGACTTCTTTCTGATTCTGGTACACCGACGCGCTGTCGATGTGTCGGCACGTGCCAGAAGTTAAGGCTTCCAAAACAATCTCTCTCGTCGCTCCGGGAGCTGATTTCCACGTGCCTAATCCCATCCAGCCGTGCGGGCCGTTCGTGAGCCGCGTCGTCATGTTGTTTCACTCTCGTAGTTAATCTAATCTAATCACTTCTTTGTCTCGTCTCGCTTCGAGTTCTGCTGACTGTTCGCGTTGCTTAAAATTCTCGCCCCAGAGGCGACGAACCACCCGCCCGCGACTATAGTGGTCACGCCGAGAGATCCAGCGACGAATTTTTGGAGTCCGTCCGCGAGTCTGCTCGCGCTCATCTGTCTATTTTGTGCGGCAACAGAAAAAAAAATTACGCGCGTTGGTTGATGGTTTTATTCTTATTATTCTCAATTTATTCTAAACACAACTCGTTTCGTCTCTCAAATACTCTCTCTCTCTCTGCTACTCTTCAACGCGTTTCTATTACATGACTCTCTCTCTCTCTCTACTTTCTCTCTCTCTC
>Ga0181597_10002326_pt1 | contig 20671 bp, 16 predicted proteins | sample 041ome_5_FD_148647 | JGI IMG/M metagenome (GOLD analysis project Ga0181597, IMG submission 148647) | Coastal salt marsh microbial communities from the Groves Creek Marsh, Skidaway Island, Georgia - 041403US metaG (spades assembly) | ecosystem: Environmental > Aquatic > Marine > Intertidal zone...
CGGAGGACCCGCGATGCTGACAGACAGCATCCGCCGTAAATTGCTGTTCGGGCTGTCTCTTGTCAGCCTGATCTTGACCACATTAATGATGGGCGGTGCCTACGTTCTTTGGTCCTATTCTCAGGTCGTCGACGATCTCGACCAGTTGATCAGCCATGCTCCCCGTCGCGAAGTGATGCTCGATTCGGTCTTCAGCCTTCAGAATCATTTGAAGGCTCTGTTGTCGGAAAACCGTAAAACCTGGCAAGAGGATCTCATTGCGATACGCCGGGAAGAGATGGAGCAGGATGTCCAAAATCTCCAGGACGCCACCGTCGAATTTCGCCGACGACTCCAGAACCTTCAAGCACAGGGGAACACCGATCTGGTCAACCTGGTCAGCCAGGTTCTCACCAGCATCGAAGGACAGATGTTGCGCCTCGACATCGAACTCGACAACATCAGCACGGACACAACCATCAACGGGCAATCAGAAATTTATCGAAGCTTCCTGCAACTACAACCTCGCGTCGATGATCTACTCGGCAGCGTCTGGGAACTGGAAGAGCCGATTGGCTCCCTCAATCTTTCGCTCGACAAAGCTCGTAGCGTTTACCGTACGGGACGCTACGTGATCCTTGTGGCGTTCATCGCTTCGGTCATTCTGCTTGTCTGGTTGATGCGTTGTGGTTACCAATGGATCTTCAAGCCGATTCGAGAACTCTATGAGGGATCATCCCGAGTCGCTCATGGTGATTTCGATTTTCGACTCGATCTCGATCAACAAGACGAAATGGGAGAACTGGCCGAATCGTTCAACAAAATGACGGTCCGTTTTCAGGAAATCAAAAACGATCTCGACCGGCAAGTCCGCGAGCGGGTGAAACAACTGGTCCGCTCAGAGCGTCTTGCAGGAATCGGATTTCTCGCTGCCGGAGTCGCCCACGAAATCAATACGCCCCTCACCGGGATCTCGATGGTGGCCGAGTCACTCCTGATGCGCAAAGACAGTCTGCTCGCTCACATCCCGGATGAGGAACGAGACGATTTGCTGGAAGATCTCGAAACGCTACTCACCGAATCACGACAATGTCGGGCAATCACGAAAAAACTCCTCGAATTTGCTCGGGGAGAAGGGGAGACACGCAGTGAATTCGATATCACACAAGTGATCAACGAAGTGATTCACCTGGTCAGCCACCTGGGCAAATATCGTTCGTACTCACTCAAATTTGACCATGAATCTCCCTGTTCCATCGAAGCCAATCGCTCGGAACTGAAACAGGTCATCTTGAATCTCGTCGCCAACGGCCTCGAAGCAATGCAAGAGGGAGGCGAATTGACGGTCGAATTACGAGAAGAAACCGACCAGATCGAGATCATCATCGCCGATCAGGGAAGCGGCATGACGGACGATGTGCTGGAACACTTGTTTGAGCCATTTTTCACGCATGCAAAACCGGGTGAGGGAACCGGCATCGGGCTCGCCATTACCCATCGCATCGTCGCCGATCATGGCGGAACAATTGAACCCACAAGTGCAGGTCTGGGGCAGGGGAGCACCTTCCGAATCCATCTCCCCAAAAAGACGACCTCCCGAAAAGTCGCCTGATTTTTTTCAGAACAACTCAAGATTCCCAGTCAGACTGGCCAGATCGCAATTGTCACGTTTTTGTAATTCTGATATCAACCCGATCCTGACACACGATTTACATTCAGGAAGTCAAACGAAGGCAATATTTTCAGACGCAACAACACCTCGGCAAGGATGCCGACCAGTTGCCAGGGAGCCAGGCATTGAGTTCTTCACCCAATCATACATTACGCATTTTGTTCGTCGATGATGAACCGGTCATCCGCAAGTTGATGGAGAAAGAACTCCGTCGCATGGGACACGACCCAACCATCTGTGCTGACGGGCACGAAGCAATTGAGAAGCTCGACAAAAATACCTACGACGCCGTCATTACCGATCTCCGTATGCCGGAAATAACGGGATGGGATGTTGTCGATCACATCAAACGTGTTGCTCCCGAAACCGACTTTCTGATCTGCACTGCACACGGCGATGTTGACGATGCGATCCGCGCTCTGCGAGAAGGCGCCTTTGACTTCGTCCCCAAACCTTTACAATTGTTCGAGATTGCCGCAGCTCTGCAACGAATTGCCGAACGACGATCGATCGAGAACAAAGCCATCGCTCTCGAAAAACGTCTTGAAGCAACCGAAGGCCCCGTCAAGATGATTGGCGAAACACCTTCGATGGAACAAGTCAAGAAGCTGATCGACAAAGTCTCGCCTTCAGACACAACCGTTCTGATTCTGGGTGAAACAGGAACCGGAAAAGAAGTGGTCGCCCAACAAATTCACGCTCGTAGCTTGCGAGCGAATGCTCCCTTCGTTGCCGTCAACTGCGGTGCCTTACCCGAAACACTTGTCGAAAGTGAATTCTTCGGTCATCGAAAAGGTGCCTTCACCGGTGCCGACCAACCTCGCAAGGGACTCTTTGAAGTTGCCAACGGCGGCACCTTGTTTCTCGACGAATTGGGAGAACTCGACAAATCCATGCAGGTCAAGTTGCTTCGCTTTCTCGAATCGGGCGAGATTCGCCGGGTCGGTGAGAACGATACATTTCATGTCGACGTGCGAGTCGTCTGTGCCACCAACAGCGATCTTGTGGACATGGTACAAGCGGGAACATTTCGCGAAGACCTTTACTTCCGCGTCAACACCTTCGAAATCCATCTGCCTCCATTGCGAGAACGTCGAGAAGATATCCCTCGACTCGCACAACACCTGATCGCCCGGCATCGAAAGCTTCCCGAAGTGGGAGCAGACGCCATCAGCCCTTCAACAATGGAGCGACTGATTGAACATGACTGGTCGGGAAATATCCGTGAACTCGCCAATGTGCTGCGTCACGCCGTCGTGCTTGCAGGTGACGAAAACATTCGTGTGGAACATCTCCCTGCCTCACTCTCGGGAGACGCCGCACAAATCCCAAGCACTCCAACATTGCGTCTCGATTCTCAACGTCCCAAGACGATGAAAGAGATCGAGATGGAAGTGATCTTACAGGTCTTGGACAAGTTTAACGGCGATAAACCGAAGACGGCTAAAGAGCTCGGCATCGCCCTGAAAACGCTGTACAACAAGTTGAACAGCTACCAGGAAATCCACCCGGACCGTATTGCAGGGTAGGGTGGAGGAATCGCCCGCATGCGCAAGCACGCGGGATGCGTCCAAGTGTGATTGCGTTTCGAATATGGTTCGCACCCATCCCGACTGCTCGCGCAGATCGAGCTATGATGGCCGATGACTACTACCCGTCATTCGTATATCGAATTGCGTTTTCGGCAGCTTCCACATCTTCGAGGTATCGGACATAGCCTCTTCGGGGCCACCATCGAGACCGGGGTTCATCAGCTTCTTTCAGCTTCCGCGTGCACCAGCTCTTGAGTTGCTTTATCACTTCCCAGCCAGAGACATCGGCTTCGACTACAATGTGAACGTGATTCGTCCGCACGTTGAGAGCCAGAATGCTCCATGTACGCCGTTCGCAATGAGCGCGTATGGTGGCGTCACAAATCTCACGCTGTGAATTCGAAAGCGTAAGCAATGGCTCCTTCATGGACTGCATCACGACATTCACGAGTGCAGGCTCTTCGCTCTGGATGGATGCGTCATTCTCGATGATCCAGCCTCTCGGATCTCCAGGCAACCAAGTGCCGTAAGTGGTCCAGGTGATGAATGCTGTGGGAAAATGATCGGGCATTGAGATAGTGTGCACCCGTACGCATTCCGAGTCAAATTCAAAATACATCCATAGCCCGATCTGCGCAAGCAGTCGGGATGCGTCCAATCAACATTGATCGTCGCAACAGGCTCGCACCCATCCCGCAAGCTCGCGCTTGCGGGCTATTCCACGTATCGACCAACAGTCAGGACGCGCACAAAAAAACGCGGCGTCGAGAGTTCTCGAACACCGCGTTCCTGCGACAGGATTTGCATCAAATGTTATCTGATAATCAGAAGCTGCTGCGGACGACTCCGACCACAACGCCGAGTACATCGACTTCTTTGGCGTAGATCGGCTTCATGCTGGAGTTGGCAGGTTGCAAACGAATTCGGTTCTTCTCTTTGTAGAATCGTTTGAGTGTCGCTTCCTGGCCTTCAACCAAAGCGACGACGATCTCACCTTCGCGACAGGTCGATTGCTTGTGAATGATGACATAATCGCCGTCGGCAATCTGGTCCTCGATCATCGAGTCCCCTTTGACCTTGAGGCAATAGTGATCGTCATTATCGAACAGCTCAGCGAAGTCGATCCGCTCGTCTTGCTCGACCGCCAAGATCGGACTACCGGCAGCAATCAGTCCCGCCAATGGGAGTGACATCCGCTTTTGCGGTTGCTCGGTCAACTGAATCGCGCGGGACATGTGGGCTTCACGAGTGATCAAACCTTTGCGTTCGAGCGCCTTCAAGTGGCACATCACACCGTTCGGCGAACGAATGCCAAACTCGTTGCCAATTTCGCGGACCGTTGGGCCGTAACCACGATTGACAATTTTCTCTTTAATGAATTCGTAAATCACTTTCTGCCGCGCAGTCATTGCGGGTTTTTCGGAAGTCTGTAATTCAGCCATGAGTTGAGTCCTTTATATAAATTGAATCGATGAAATGAACACCCGAGAACCAGAGTCGGTTTGCCTCGACTCTCCTACACCTGACTGCAAACCAGCAAGATTAGGATATGATTATCGGAATATCGCCTATCCTTCAGAATCGACTTTACATCCGATTATTGTATACAAGGGTACGGATGTCAAACAGATGTCACACTATGTGGTGTTATTTTCACATAGTAATTTGTGCATATACAGTCATAAACACACCTGTTGCGCAATTTCTTAATAAAAAAGCCCCTGTGAATCACAGGGGCTTAGGGGCGTTTAATGCTTGCATAGCAGGTTATATGAGTTCCCGAAGAGAACAATTACCGTGCGAGAGAATTATTCTGTCACAGAATCATCAGCGGATGTTGATTTCAGTTTTTCTCGCAGAGCGAGCAACTGCGTTCGCAACAACTCTTCCAGGTTGGCAGAGGTGACATCGGCCGCTTTGACGACTCCGTTGTGATCGACGAGCCACATTGTCGGCAGTTTACGAACGCCGTAATACTGAGCGACAGGGTTTCGCCAACTGCGTTCTTCTTTATTGACGAAGAAAATTTGCTTCCAGTCAACTCCCTCTTGTTCCAGCCAGAAATTGAGAGCAGCCTCTTCTTCATCCATACAGACGCCGATGATTTCAAAACCAAATTTATTGTATTTTTCGTGGAGCGTTTTCAGTTCGGGAAGCTGAGCAGCGAACTCTTCGTCATCGCTCTCCCAAAATGTAATCAGAACCACACGATCTCTATAATCTTCAAGGTTGATGAATCCCCCTTCGAGTGTCGGGCCTGCGAATTCCAGTTTCTGACCTTCCAGATTCAATCGTCGTAACACTCCGACACTGAACTTCCCTTGAGGAGAATCAGTGAATTTTTCGGCCAATAGCGTGTGACATGCGATGGCTTCCTGGGGATGGCCATGCAATTCTGCCGTGATTGCCGCTGCAGAGAGCAGGGGGAGTGATTTGGTTTTTTCTTCGGGAAAACTACCGGCAAACTGACGAGCTTTTCGACTGAATTCAGTAATCCACTTCGGCTCTTTCGCCGCAAAACGCATTGCGTTCGTATGTGCGAAGCGAACCAGAGTATGAGACGCCGTCATCGCGGAGGGCGATTTGGCATCACGCTCGATCAACATCTCCGCCTCTTCGTAAAGCAGGGCGATATCTTCTTCACTCCCTTGCAGGGCATTTTGAAGTCTCGCTTCCATCAGTTCCTGAACGGCCAAGTCAAATGCCTCGCTCATTTCAGGATTGGAATGAGTCTGGGTGATGGTTTGAGTGGCAAGTTCGATAATTTGTTCGTTACGTTCGTGCCGAGACTTGCGCAACTCCGCAAGGTCTGAAGTTTTCGAGGCTGGCTGACCGCGAAGCTCGCGAATCTGCAGCAGATACCACAATGGTGTCCCTTCTTTGGGCATTTCCAGTGGTTCGTTTCCTCCGATGGCTGCGGGGGGAGGAGGGAGCTTTTTTTGGGTCGCGGATGCCTTTGAGACACTGTTATCAGCAGTCGCAGCAGAGGGTGCGGGGTTCTCAGCGGTGGCTGATTCTGCCGAGTTCGACGCGGCTGGGGCGACATCATCGCCCCCTCCACAGCCAATGATCGAAAATGTGAGCAGGCAAAGTCCAATACCGAGTGTAAATTTGACTGAAGTCATTGTCTCTCCATCCTTTGAGAGTCCAGCGGGGTCCGTCCATGTAGGCGGATCAGAGCGCAAGTGGTCTGTAATCCGCAACTGGGGGAGTTGTAGAAAAAACCATCGAAAAACGGAAGACGAACTGGGGAGAATCCTGACCGAATCTCGGTCAACGACTTATGGAAAGGCTCGAACGCCTTATAATTGCCCCGTATATCTTACGAACCCTTCCAGCGCGTAATACTCGGGCAGCCCCAAAGCATTGTAACGCCGTGCTGTCTGTTTCGTCCGTTCTTCCGCTCGGAGCCAGAATTCGCGTTCATCGCTCCCTGGAAACAACGCCCGGTCTTTCTGCGACTCATGCTTGAAAATGGCCATCTTCTTTTTCAGAGAGACTTCGGGACTGATCGGCACGGCCATTTCGATTTCGTACGGCTCATAGTCCTGCCACGCTCCCCGGTACAACCAGACCACTGGCTCGATACCTTCCTCTTTGACCACTTCAAGAGCCTTGATGATGGCCTGGGCACACACACGGTGAGTCCCGTGAGGGTCTGAGAGATCGCCGGCGACATAAATCTGGTCGGGATTTTGCTCTCTCAACAATTGAGCAATGATATCGACATCTTCCTGGCCAATCGGGTTTTTGGAAACTTGGCCAGTCCGATAGAAGGGAAGATCCAGAAAGTGCAGCTTCTCCGTCGGGACGCCGGCCGTTTCGGCACCGGCAGTCGCTTCGGTCTGACGAATCAACGCTTTGATTTTCAACACTTCTTCAGAATCGGGATCGCCCGGTTGTTTGGAGGCAAGTTCGTCACGAAGTTTTTCGTATAAAGCGTGGCATTCTTCATTGGCAAGGCCAAAGATTTTTTCAAACTCGTAAACGTAATTGATGTGTCGCAACGCATCGTGATCAAACACGGCAATGTTGCCGCTGGTCATGTAAGCGATTTGTGTATCGTGCCCCTGGTCGGCAATGCGAATGAGTGTGCCACCCATCGAAATGACATCGTCGTCAGGATGCGGAGAAAAACAGATCACAGTTTTGCGATCAGTACCCGCGGGAGTCGTACAGATACCTTCGTGCAAGCTGTCGAACACTCGCTGTCGGATCGAATCGATGGGCCCACGTTCTTTAATGAGATCGTGAAGATGATGATCCATGAAATCGCGGTCATCGAGCTTGAGCAGCGGTTTTTCAATCGCTTCCGACAACCAGACGACGGCGCGCTTCTCGAGAGTATCGGTCCAATCGACGGGACCCACAACCCAGGGCAACAACGAGGCGGTCAATTCTCCCGCTGCGGCAGAGTCAACCGCAAAAATCGCTTGAGGATGAGCTTGCAAAAACGTCGCGGGAATTTTTTCAGTCACTTCACCTTCGACTGCGTCAAACACAATCTTGGCTTTGTGTTCACCCAACGCCATAATGATGATTTTGCGGGCCGACATAATCGTGCCGATGCCCATGGTGATCGCTCGGAGAGGAACGTTTTCCGCACCAAAAAAACTTGCCGCAGCATCGAGCCGGGTTTTTTGATCCAGAGTGACCAATCGCGTTCCCGAATTCCGTGCGGAGCCGGGTTCATTGAAACCAACATGCCCCGTACGACCGATTCCCAGGAGTTGTAAATCGATACCGCCCGCTTTTTCGATGAGGTACTCGTATTCATCGCAAAACGAGTCGACTTCCTTTCTCGACAAGGTCCCTTTGGGGATATGAATATTCTCAGCGGGAATGTTGACGTGGTTGAAAAAGGTCTCGTGCATCCAGCGGTCATAACTGTGGATCGACTCGGCATCCATCGGCCAATATTCATCGAGATTGAAAGTGATGACATTGGAGAAATCGAGATCTTCTTCCTGATGCAGGCGAATCAACTCCCGATACACACCAATGGGAGTCGAACCGGTGGGTAGCCCCAGAACAGTTGGCTGTCCCGCAGAACTACGCTCACGAATGAGGCTCTCTATGACAAGTGCGACGTGTTTATCGACATCGCGGGCATTCTCGAACACCAGTGTCGGCACTTTGGTGTGCCGGACAAGAGGTCCAGATTGAGTCGGTCGGGTTCGGGAAGGAGTCGTCTCTGTTGCCATTGTGTCGGTTCCTCGAAGTGCTTGTTTCGAGTATATTCTAATCATGCTGTGTACCGCGTTCTTTACTCAAACGCGCAGAATCCAGAGCCTTCATCAAACTCCCGACAGAGGGAAATATCAATGTCAACTTCCGAGAATCCACGTCGAATCCTGGCAATCCATGCACATCCTGACGATATTGAGTTTCAGTGCGCGGGAACGCTCGCTCTTTTGAAGGAAAAAGGGCACCACATTACCTACGTCACCATGTCTCCCGGTGATGGAGGATCGGCAGAAATGGGGCCGGAACAAATCGCAGAAGTGCGACGGAATGAAGCCAAAGCCGCTGCCGAAATGCTGGGGGCAGACTTCTACTGCCTTGAATTTCGCGATCTCAGTATCACTCACGACAATCCCAGTCGTCAGCGTGTGACCGAACTGCTCCGCCGCGACGAGCCCGATATTGTCATTACTGCACCGCCCATCGACTATATGAGCGACCACGAGATCACCAGCCGACTGGTCAAAGATGCCTGCTTCAACGCCTCGGTTCCCAATTACCGCACTCATCAATGGGATCCGGCAACACCGAACGATCACATCCCGCATCTCTACTACGTCGATTCACTGGAAGGGATCGACTATTTCGGCAACACGATTGAGCCCGACTTTATTGTCGATATCTCAAAGACCTTCGACCTGAAACTCAAGATGCTTGCCTGCCACGATTCCCAACGCAATTGGTTACGAAAACAGCATGGAATCGATGAATATCTGGACGGATGTAAAAGATGGGCCAGTAAAAGGGGTGAAGAAATCAATTCCCAATATGGTGAAGCGTTCCGCCAGCATGTGGGACATCCCTATCCCCACGACAACCTGCTTCAACAACTTCTGGACGCATGAAATCGTAGAAAATCGCGCGTAGAACCCGGGAATCAGACTCGACTTTTTGGCCAAAATCGACCAAACTCTCCCTTAGTGCATCCATTTTCAACTTGAGCACAGATGATCGACCATGACTGAAAATAACATCACCGACGAACAATCACCGGCAGAAGAACATGCAAGCGACGCTTCGGCAACAGCCGTCGCAGAACCTGAACATGCCGAGTCAGCACCAGAACCGTTTGACGATCATTTTCGCCCGGCTGACATCGATCAGTTTACGGCAGACGATACAGTTGCCGGCGGTGCTATTGGCAAGATGTTGACCACGCTGTTCTTGTACACAATTTTGGCGATGTCAATCTCTGCCTGGTGGACTTTCGCTCAAAACCAGTAAGATTCTGACCCTCTGTCTTTACAAATCAGACTCGCTAACCGGTCGTCCTCTTCTGGAAGCGGAATGGACTTGGCATGAACAAGTCGTCTATTTTCCCACTCATTCTTTGGCTTCTTCTTCCCACATCTCTATGTCCGGCACAAGAGACTTATCAACCGCCGGCTGTCTCAGCGGAAGCCCTGGAGATTCATCATTCCGCTTTGCTGATTGATGGCCATAACGATCTTCCCTGGGAAATTCGCAACAAGGCAGGAGGGACATTTGAGAAAGCTGACATTTCACAGGCACAACCTCAGTTTCACACCGACATTCCACGATTGCATCAAGGTGGCGTGAAAGGACAATTCTGGTCGGTTTATGTTCCTGCTGAAACGACATTAACGGGTGACGCTCTTCTCAAAACTCTCGAACAAATCGCCATCGTCCGCAGCATGATGGCCAGATACCCCGAAACTTTTGAGCTGGCATCCACGGCCGATGACCTGGAACGTATCGCGCGTTCGGGGAAAGTCGCCTCGATGATGGGCGTGGAAGGGGGCTACAGCATTGAAGAGTCTTTAGAAAATCTGAACCGATACTATGCAATGGGCGTCCGCTACATGACGCTCACTCATTCCAAGAATCTCTCCTGGGCCGACTCCGCCACCGATGAAGAAAACTTGGGGGGCCTATCGGAATTCGGGGAAGAAGTCATTCGTGAGATGAATCGACTCGGCATGTTGGTGGATCTTTCACACGTCTCTGCCAAGACGATGACTCATGCGTTAAGGATCACGAAAGCCCCCGTCATTTTTTCGCATTCTTCGGCACGTGCACTCACCGACCATCCGCGAAATGTTCCCGATGACGTTCTGAAGTTACTCCCCAAAAACGGCGGAGTTGTCATGATGAATTTCTACTCCGCGTACATTGCCCCCACCGAAACGCTCAAGGAAGATCCCAAAGCTCTCGGAACTCTTGCCGATGTCTGCAATCACATTGAACACATCATCAAAACTGCCGGGATTGACCACGTAGGAATCGGCTCTGATTTTGACGGTGTTCCACGATTACCGGTGGGCCTCGAAGATGTCTCGACTTATCCGCGTATCACGCAAGAACTTTTGAACCGCGGCTATGGCAAGAAGGACATCCATAAGATCTTGGGAGGAAATCTATTACGCGTGTTGCGAGAGGCCGAGAAAGTCTCTCAGCGGTAAAAGTGGCTCTGTGAAAGACCACTGATCTGAGGATTTCTCCCATTTTTTGTTTTTGCTTCGAAAAATCCCGATTTTCTTGAAAGACCATTTCGTTAGCCACTTTGTACGAATCCCCCCTCTGTTCGTTCAAGGTGATATCGATGTCAAGAATTCTATTGTTGAGTCAGCGAGACCGTACCACATTACGTCGTACGGGAATCCTCGAAATTGTGCGGGATGTCGTCCCGCAACCTCATTTAGAGACGACCGATCTCGGCCACGCCGATGGTGTTGTCGTCTGTGATGGTCGCGTCTGGCGAATCGGAAAATCTCACCGAGAAATTCGGCCCCGCTTTGGCGAAGTCGGCGAGTCATTACTGGTCGTTGAACCGTTTCGTATCCAATATGAGCAGAAGCTTATTCTGTTCGAAGATGGAACTCGCACCCCCATTCAGGATTTAGAATGGATGGAAAAAATGCGTGCCCGCGGGGAATCAGAATTCGCTCCGGTTCTGTTACCGGCCTGGGCCTGTCGTGGGCGAGTGAGACTGCTCTCTTGCAGTCTGCAAAAGCAATCTGCAACCTGGAAATGGGTTGGGTATGCACAACTGGAATGATCGCGAATTGCTTGTCAAAAGACTGATTGAAATGAGATCTCGACTGTTTTAGCATTGAGCACCGAATAGCCCCACTCCAATGACCGAGAGACATTAAAAAAAGAACTCAACAACGCAAGGATTCTATCGTGATGCACAACCAGCCGAACGCTCAATCGCGGCGCCAGTTTTTACAAGTTGCAACTGGAGGTGTCATCATCTCATCCTCGCTGACATCCCCGGACACAGTTCTCGGTGAAGTGGGTGAGCAAATACGTATGGCAAATTCTGCCGCTGGCGATGTTTTACGGACACACGGACACCTTTCTGCCGATGGTCAATTGATGGAATCCCAAAGGGCAATTCCGGTCGCCGGCACAACAGATGTCCTGGTTTGTGGCGGGGGGCCTGCAGGCATAGGAGCGGCTTTGGCGGCAGCACGCGCAGGGGCATCCGTCCAATTGATCGAAGTCGCGGGATGCCTCGGTGGTGTCTGGACCGCAGGGCTGCTCACAAAAATCCTGGATGCCGAAAACAAATCCGGAATCATGAAAGAACTGCTTCAGAGATTCGCGGAGCAGGGGAGTCAGGTGGCACGCTCCACCCACGGCACGGTCTATGACCCGGAAATCGCCAAACTCGTCCTCGAAGAACTTTGCGTGAAAGCGGGCGTGAAAATTCGACTGCACACTCGACTCGTGGGAACTGTACTCGACAACAATCGACGCGTGATCGCTGTGATCACAGAATGCAAATCAGGACGGGAAGCCTGGCTGGCCAATCAGTTTGTCGACTGCTCTGGAGATGGTGATCTGGCGGCTCATGCCGGATGTCAGTTTGACGTGGGAGTGGGAGCCGATTGTGCTTGCCAGCCGATGTCAATGTTGGCACTGCTCACTGGAGTCGAGCCCGACGCAATCACACCTTACATCCGTGAGACCGGCTCGGTCGCGAAACGAAACTTGCTGAAATTAATGGAAGAAAACGGCATCAAGCCGTCCTATCGTGCTCCCACGTTACGACATCTCCATAGCGGCATCTACAGCTTGATGACCAACCACGAATACGGCGTCTCCGCGTTCGATGCAGATGCCATTACGGAAGCCACAATCAATGCCCGCCGTGAGGTGCACGAAATTGTAAATGGACTGCGTCAGCTAGGCGGTGTCTGGAAAGACATCTCGGTTGTGGCGACTGCCGAACAAATCGGTGTGAGAGAGGGACGACGAATTCGGGGACGCTATCTACTGACAGCCGACGATCTCGCTAACGGATTGCGTCACGAAGAAGCCGTGTGTCGCGCGAATTTCCCCATTGACGTTCACGCCTTGGATGAGAGTGGAAACAAGGAAGTCAGCCAAAAGTTCAAAGCGAAAGGGAAAAAACCCTACGATATTCCGTACCCATCGTTAGTCGCCGCGGATGTTGATGGCTTGCTGATGGCCGGTCGTTGCATCAGTGGAGACTTCGTCGCTCACTCCAGTTATCGGGTGACTGGTAACTCGGTCCCGATGGGAGAAGCCGCGGGGCTTGCGGCCGCTGTTTCAGTGAAAAAGAAAGTAATGCCCCACGAATTGAAGTGGGGCGAGATCAAAGCCTATGCGACTTAGACGAGACACGGCAATCAGGAGCTCCTGATGAAGTAATGCCACGTCTACTCCGTCGTTGAAACCCACACCTCAAACCACCAGGAATTCTGGACATGCCGATTCATCTCACCTCGCAGTCTCGCCGCCAGTTCCTCGTCACCGTCGGAGCCAGCCTTGTCGCTTGTCGGTCGAATGCCATCGCAGCAGAGACTCAGGAAGAATTGGTCTATCTGCTCAACGACACTCATATCGGCGAAAAACATCTACCCAATTCTCCGGTCCCAAGCCATCTGCGGCAGGTTGTGAATGAATTAATTGAATTACCTCGGAAGCCGAGCTGTGTCCTGATCAATGGCGATCTTGCTCTCAAAGACGGTCAGCCGGGCGATTATCAACATTTCGCAAAACTGATCGCTCCCTTGCGTGAGGCAAGGATTGACCTGCACCTGACACTCGGTAATCACGATCATCGAGAAACATTCTACAAAGTGCTCAGCGAAGAACGGCAGTCGTCTCCTCCTGTGGAGTCCAAACACATCTCTGTGATTGAGACGAAATTCGCCAACTTCTTTCTACTCGACTCGCTCCACAAAACAATGGTCACTCAGGGAACACTGGGTGAGGAACAACGCGTATGGCTCGCGAATGCCATCGACGCGCGACCCAAGAAACCGGCCATCATTGTCACGCACCACAATCCCCGATTGGGAGGAGATCCAAATCACTTCCCCGGCGGCCTGATCGATTCGCAAGAACTCTGGAAGCTACTGGCGGCTCGCAAGCAGGTCAAAGCCTACCTTCACGGCCACATTCACGACCGCACTTATGCAAAGCATGAAGGAATTCACATTTTGAACATGCCAGCAACTTCCTACGTGGCCGATTCCAAACTCTCAACGACCGGCTGGACCACAGCCCACCTCGATGCCTCCGGCTTCACTCTGACCACTCACACCAACATCGCCGACCATCCATGGAACGGTGAAACCAAGCGGATTGACTGGCTGAGGTGAATCGAAAACCGAACGTGAACGCGATGACTTACGCCGGCGTATCGCCGTTGTCGATGTTTTCGACATTAGTAGATTGCCGTTGAGGCTCCCGATCACTCTCTTCGCCTGCGTATTGATCCAGGTACTGTCGGGCCATTTCAGCCCATGGTCCACGTTGATCGAACTTGAGATACGCTTGCCAAGATTCCATCGCCTCGCCAATGCGTCCCAGTTCGCGGAGCGTGTCGCCACGAAACCAGTGAGCTTCCGGGCAATCGGGATGAATGCGGATCACCAAGTCAAACGCGTCGAGTGATTCTTCGTACTCATGCATCTCGGCATGCAGACAACCGATCTGCGTCCAGGCTTCAATGTAATTGTGATCGAGTTCGACGACCACATGGTAGCGTTCCAGTGCCGCGTCCACCTTATCTTGTCGATAGAGCGCTTCCGCCAGATGAAAATGTGTGACGGGAGAATCGTAATCTTCAATCAGCGACATGCGGAACGCTTCAATGGCCGCCGCAAGATCGCCTTCATCCATCTGTTGGCAACCTTCGTCGAACCAGTCCTCGGGAGTCCACAGTCTTTCAGGAAGATGCTCGGGGACTTCAAAGGCGAGAATGTCGTTCTCTTCGCGATCCACGAGTTCTTCACTTGTGGCATCCTCGATCTCAGGTTTTTCAAAATCAAAAACCCGCTGACCAGTGCGTGGTTCTAACAAGCCGGCATGATCGCGATAAAACAGATGCGAATCGCGTTCGAGAATATCGAGTTGTGCCAGAGGTCGGTCGATGTCTCCCAAGTGCTTGGCGAGTGATTGCAGGCTCTTTTCGATTTCCTTCCGACTGACTCCCGCTTTCAGCATCTCGGTCAGTTTGCGAGCCGAGGTCACTTCTTCAAAATCAAAATAAGGAAGTCGATAAATCTTGCGGACAGGGCGAATCAGACCGGCTCGCTCCCAGGCTCGAATGGTATGCGCGGGAATGTCGAGCAATTGTTGTAACATGGCGGGGGTGTAGAGCCGACGAATTTCGTCGCGGTTGTACTGAATCCCCATCAGGTAGAGCCAGTTGGATTCGTGCAGAATTCGCAGAAGACCGGCAGCCTGCATCTCTTCCGCCAGTTCGAGCTTCTGGGAAATCTGACCGTTCTCTTCCAATGGCCAGCCTTCCTCTCCAATGACCAGCATCGTTGTCTGCCGACTGACGCTGTGAGTCGCTTGCCCGCCGTACTCTTCGACCAACTCGTGTGCCTGCCGATGAGTCATCGAAGCGAGCGTACCGGTAAAGGTCACTCGTTCTCCCTTGAGACAGGGCGAGCTTTTCAGAAAATCAAGATGGTCGGGGACATTCAGGTCCGACATCGGACAAACTCTGCTTTTCGGGAAAAACTGGAATTCCTTCCAGAATATCGGGTCGGAGGGCACATGGGTAGCAATTCCTCCAACGGATGACTAAAGTTTTACAAGAGGCCACAATCCGTCGAATTTTGCGGTTTGCGTAACTTTCCGTCATTGAGGACTATATTTCACCGCCAGAAATTCGACATTTGGCGGACTGCTCAACTTGGGAGAATCACTCGTGTCGACAATCGATCAAAACACTGCCGCTTTACACCTGCAACAGTCTGACCCCGAAATCTGGGGATCTCTGCAAAAAGAGTCGAAACGACAAGCCGAAGGGCTCGAACTGATCGCCTCCGAAAACTACACCTCGGCTGCCGTCATGGAAGCCACCGGCACGATTCTCACGAACAAATACGCAGAAGGTTATCCGGGCCGACGATACTACGGCGGATGCGAATTCGTCGATGATGTCGAAACTGTTGCCCGTAACCGAGCCTGCGAGCTGTTCGGAGCCGAGCACGCCAACGTCCAACCTCATTGTGGAAGTTCCGCCAACATGGCGGTCTACTTTACCGAATTGCAACCGGGAGACACCATTCTCGCCATGAATTTGGCACACGGTGGTCACCTCACTCACGGTTCGAAAGTCAACTTCTCCGGGAAAATGTACAACGTCATCCCGTACGGCGTCCGGGAAGACGATCATCGCATCGACTTCGATCAGGTGGCATCCCTTGCGAAAGAGAACAAACCGAAACTGATCGTGGCCGGTGCGAGTGCTTATCCTCGTGAAATCGATCACGCCAAGTTCGCCGAGATCGCTCACGAAGTGGGTGCGAAACTGGTCGTCGATATGGCCCACTATGCGGGACTTGTCGCTGCCGGTATTCATAACAACCCGATGTTGGTTGCGGATTATGTGACTTCGACATCGCACAAAACTCTCCGTGGCCCACGCAGCGGCTTCGTATTGACCAAGGAAGAGAACGCGAAAGCTCTCGACAAAACCGTCTTCCCCGGAATGCAGGGCGGTCCGCTCATGCACGTGATCGCCGGTAAAGCAGTCTGCTTCGGCGAAGCTCTCAAACCGGAGTTCAAACAGTACGGCCAACAGATCGTGAATAACGCTCGTGTGTTGGCTGAAACCTTGATGGAAGGTGGAATTCGCCTGGCATCGGGTGGAACCGATAATCACTTGATGCTCTGTGATGTGACTGCGATTGATCTCACCGGAAAGATTGCCGAATCGACTCTCGACCGGGCTGGCATCACCGTCAACATGAACATGATTCCGTTCGATCAACGCAAGCCGATGGACCCGAGTGGTATCCGTATTGGTTCGGCAGCACTGACAACACGCGGCATGAAGGAAGACGAGATGAAACAGGTAGGAGCCTGGATTCTCGAAGCCTTGAGAAACGCTGAGAACGACGAAGTGATCTCCCGCATCAAAGAAGAGATCGCCCAGTTCACGAAGCCATTTCCGGTTCCCGGTATCGAATAGGTCTGAATCATTGGATCACCGAGTGTTGTCCGGTTTCGACTGGCGCCTTTTCTCGAACACTGAACCGCCGATTCAAGGTGTCAAGATTTCCAAAATTTGGGACACACTTGGCGATACTCTTGGAGATTCTTGGCCGATACTGTTGGATACTCTTGGCTGATACTCTTCGATACTCTTGAGCAAGTTGATTGCTGATAGCGAGTTGCGTCAATTGCTTCATTTCTCCGTACTGCCGTTTTTTGTCAGTGCGCATTTTTCACGCCACGCGAAATCGTGTCCTTTCTCACGTTGCAGAGGTCGTCATTGGTAAACACGCTGATTTATTTTGAGCCGCTTGCGAGCAATTGAGCCCGCCGAACGAATGTGAGGATTCAGGGCGAATGCGCTAGTAGAAGCGTTTCCTTCCTCAAGCCGGGCTATCCGCTAGTTGTCATGACGTTCTAATTGCCAAAGATCGAGTTGATGCGTGATCTATTTCGTGGTGCACTGCGTGCACCCTACCGAGCAACCAGCGTTTCGTAGGGTGCATGAAATGCACCACCAATATCGTTTCTATAATTTGTGCAGAACCGGACGCTAGCGAGCAACGGAGCCCGCTTCGCAATAGCGAAGAGTTAAGGGCGAAGGCGCTAGAAATAGTACCTCCTTTTTCCGGCTGAATTCGTCGAGCACAATTAACGCCTAATCAGCCGCTGGGCGAGTAAAGGAGTTCGCCTCGCGTCAGCGAGATGAGCGAACGAGTGCGCTAGAGGTTGCCTAGCTTCTCCCCCACGGTTTCTCTGATCGACGAACAACTACGAACGCTAACACTGGTAGAGCTGTGTTGGCAAGGTGAGTTTTGCGTGAGTCCATTGACGCAATGATCATGGGTAGAAGTAGAACACGGATGAAACGGATTTTCACGGATCGAAAAGAAAGAGTGAACGGGTTGCCGTAGGCCGACTCTCCGAGTCGGCATGAGCGATGTAGAACCGTTCTGAAGTTGGAATGAGAGAAAATTAAACCACGAATGACTCGAATCAAACGAATGACAATAAGTTGGGGCGGTTGGTAGAACACAGATGAAAGATGTCTGTCGCAAAAAGACGCGAGGAAATCGTCTTCTAATTCGCTTTTCAAGGCGAGAACGTGCGAACTGGTGCCCGATTGATTCTTGGCCGGTGGATTCAGCCCTACCGACTCATGATTTTATTTTTTTCGAAATCGTACGAAGTAAGATTCGTCCAGGAGATCGAGTTTTTCATCGATCTGCACAAATCCGCTGTCGAGTATTTCTTTGGTGAAGACTTCCTGCCCCGCACGGACATGCCCCAGAATCCAATCATCGCTGACGCCTTCAATGCGTTGAAAGTCGATGAGGACAACTTCGCCTCGTGGCTTGAGTGCCTTGTGAATCGATCGCATCGTTTTGTAAGGGTATTCGAAATGGTGATAGGTATCGCAGATGAAGACCAGATCGACGGAGTTTGGGGTAAGTTCAATCGAATCGGGTTTGCAGACGACTGTTTCGATGTTGGTGAGTCGTTCTTCCTTGGCAGTTTTCTGAATGTGGGATGTGAACTCTTCGGAGATATCAACCGCATAGATTTTTCCGCAAGGATTGACAGCGCGAGACATCAGTCGTGTGAAGAGTCCGGTTCCAGCTCCTACATCGGCAATCTTCATCCCTACTTTGAGTTGGAGTGCCGCCAGAATCTCTTTCTGATGATCGAAGACATCCCGCCCTTCCCGCTCAAATCGTTCGATAAATTTCGGGACATCAGGAGATTCAAAGCTGTCGTTGATTCCCGGCTTAACGCTCTTCTCCTGTGCCATCAGCGGAGCAGACATAAGAGTGATGATAGTCAGCAAGAAAGTGGTAAATCGAAGCATCTGAAAACCTTTACTGTTAAGACCCCATTGAAAGCTCAAGCATCATTCGATTCTCAACTCTGACTGTCGCTTGATCAAGACGCTGGGAGTGAATTTTCACGTTGAAGACTACGGTCTCGCGATGTTCACGGTCCGACTGACAACATAAAATTCTTCTTCCCGAGGCTCCTCGACCCCAAGGTCGATTTCCGAGACATCCAATATTCGCGTTTCATAGCCTTGCATGCGGCTATAAGGTTCGAAGGCGAGATCGTTAAACGACTCTTGATGAATGATCCGACCATCGTAAAGAAACTTACAGGCAAACTCGGGAGCATCACAAGATCCCGTTTCAATCAAGAAGAAATATGTCCGACAAGTTCCCCCAAAAGGTGCGGCACAGCAATGAAATCGTAAAATTCCATTTTCGTCGGATTCTGGAATGTGATCCTCAAGATAATCTGAAACAGGGTGAATATATCTTGAGTGACCTTTGGAGTTTTCGAGTTGAAATTTCACACCTTCAACTGGCTCTCCCTGTTCATCCAGAAACTGTAATTCTGCAACGAAGTAAGGAAACCTGCCATCCCAGTATTCGACCATCGTGGGTGAAGTAGCAAAAACGAGGAATATCAGTGCAAAGATTGTCACACCGATCTTTTTGAATATCGACAACTCGCGCCAAAACTTCATGAAGGCCTCCCGACGACTTGATTCTCACATGGTCTCATTGTCCGAGGTGCGAGACACTTTGTGAAGTTCGATCACACACTCGCCGGTACACCTTCCGCGATCGTTGGATACACCGGGGCGAAGCCGAGCAGCTTGCGGGCTTTGGAATTGTCGCAGCGCTTGGCCAGGTTGCTGTTGTCAGCCTCCGCGAAGACTGGCTCGGGTGTGCCGAACTGTTTTGACAACAGCGTGTAGTATTCCCGGCGTAAAATTGGTCGGTCATCCGAGATCAGAAAGAGTTCGTTGGCGGCGTCGGGGGTTGCTTCGCATTTCAGAACGGCCTGTACGGCATCATCAACATGGATCAGATTGAGATAGCCGTCTGGGTTGCCGTGCATCGGTTCACGGGCGGCGAGTTTCTCTTTTCGTGCCAATAATCGTCCGGGGCCATAGATGCCGGAGAGGCGCAGTATGTTCCAAGGCATTTTGAGTTGATCACGGACGAGAGTTTCTGCATCGACGCAGACGACGCCATTATCGCGGTCCGGCTCGGTAGCTGATTCTTCGTTGATTTGGCTGCCGTCGGTTTGTCCATAAACGCTGGTGCTGGAAATGTAGATCAATCGTTCTGGCTGAAAGGACTCGGTCTGAAGAACATTGCTTAATCCACCCACATAGACTTCTCGTTGTGAGAAACCTGCGGAGCGGTCGAGGCCGATGGCGTAGAGACAAGTGGTGATGTTTTCCGGGAAAGACAATGTTTCCGGTTGCATGACATCGCCAATGATGGGAATCAATCCTGCTTGTTGGAATTGTTTCGCGGTCTCGGTAGAGCGTGTGAGTGCGTAGACCTCGTCGCCGTTTTCTCTCCATTTTTGGGCGACACGATGCCCAAGGTATCCGCAGCCGATGATGAGTTTGCTCATGATTGTTTGCCGAGAATTATCTTGTTGAGTCGAGACATGTTTGAGCCGCTCGCGCGAGCGAGCAGGGCTTGACCCAGAGTCATCGTTCCCTGCCAGCTTGCGCTGGCGGCTCAATAATATTTATCAGTACTGCTAACTATTAAAGTTTTGTGTAGTGCGAATACTTCTTGATCGATTGAACGGCTACAACGACATGCAACCCTCCTCATCCGCCCTTCGGGCACCTTCTCCTCCAGAGTATATAAGCCGGTTACATGGGTAACAGGTGTTCGGAGACATGGGTGGCGCGCTTCATCTTACTCCCTCGCCTCTCGTAGGTCGATCTTGGTCACCAAACTTCGGCAAAAAAATACACCGTACACGC